>LQAE01000029.1_pt1 | contig 84454 bp, 96 predicted proteins | sample 1535771 | NCBI WGS metagenome assembly LQAE01 (sample SAMN04331582, study PRJNA305678) | bioreactor metagenome | isolation source: bioreactor_1 inoculated with Wadden Sea sediment 1st replicate of a... | place: Germany:Bremen
CCTCGGCCCGCAGCGGCTGGTAAATCCCCAGGGCAGGCTGGCCAGCTTGGTCAGAAGCGGGATGTTGGCGGTTTTCAGGGTGTGGCGGCCCGGGCCGAATGCCCCCACAGCCCGGCCATTGTAGAAAAACACCGCGGCCTGGCTTTCTCTGACCACCAGCTGGGCCCCGTATTTGATGTCTGCAGAGCCTGTTTCCGGCAGGCGGTGGACCAGATCCTTTCCGGTATCGTCAAACCATTCCAGCAGTTCCAGAAAAACGATGTTGTTGGTGCCCATAGCTTTTTCTCCTTGCACGCGGTTCTGATCTGAATGGGATTTAATTTACCGGTCCGGCATCCGCCTGTCAAACAATTGTTCATAAATCCTTGAAAATTTCAACGTCCCGGCCCATGATGCCCGACGTTTGGTAACAGTCAGACAGGTGACATACATGATCAAAAAATATTGGTTTTTCATGGGCATGACCGTCATGGCCGGTGCAACGTGCCCTTGGGCCTGTTCATCTGAGTACTGGGCAATGCTGGCGCCATCCTCACCATTCCGTTCATACTCTACCTGATCCCGGCCTTTGACACTACCGCCGGAAAATCGTGCCGTTATGGCGGGCCCTTTTGTCAAAAATTAAAGGGGTTGAAGACGTAATTGAGACGGCAGGTTGCCACCTCTTCCGAAGAGCTCGATGCACGGACTTTTTTAACCCAGGCTGATACAAACTATTACAATTCCCTGTATGGATTTATGATTATCCTAAGCAAACTGGAAAGATCTGTGGACGACCAGGGTTTTAAAAAAACAAGGGAACGCCATTATTGAAAAGCCTGATTGTCCGACTTATCTCTGTGTGGTTTCTTTTTTTGATGAGGATTTGTGGACTGGGCCCGTTTCTCAGGTATGATTTGGATAAGACAGGGACTGTCATGGCGCCCGGTTGATTGGTTCCCAGTCCGCGTTTGAATTTCTGTTGGGGTCAAATCCGGAATCATCGGTTAGAATGTATTCTCCCATGGTATTGGTCCAAGCATGGCCATACCCGCCCGGCAGTTCCACCTGGATATCGTTCACTGGGTCGCTGTAATTTTCAGTCCCGCGAATGTACTCGCTGAACTCCCTGCTTGCCCGTTCCTCTGCTCTTTGGCGGTTATCCCAGGTTTTCATCATGGCCTGATCAAACTGGTCATTCGCCCGGCTGATGGCATCGCTCAAGGCTCCTGCATCAGCAATTTGTTGCTGCTGAAACGCGATCCACTGTCGCTGGACTTGTATAAATCGGCCATACCATCGTTTATCAAGCCTGAAAGAATTGACAAAAATGTTGGCCAGGGGTTTTAACATATTGAGTCTTCCGGGTTTTGCCCGTACTGACATGTTACGGTCCGCCAACCAGAACAGGTTTTGCGGTCCCATATTGGCACGGGACACAATGAGCACGCAATAGAAATCTTCCTCCCAATCCTCTCCGTTTTCCGTATAGGAAAATCGGGCGCAAGTCCCATACCCCTGGGTGATTCCACCGGGTTGACCATTGGTCGTAGCAATCTGAGAAGCCCACTGAGGCAGATCTTCATGTTTAATCAGGTGAAGATTTTGAACACCGGATCGTCTCTGAGGTAAAACAAACTGCCTTAAATAGTCCACTGGGCTGTTAGGGATGGTTCGAGCGACCATGCCCAGATACAATTGGCCCTGGGGCCACTGGTTCTCAATCTGCCCGCTGATGAACAAGGGAGATGGATGGATGAAAAACCCAGCTGATTGGTCGGGGGCGGATATGGATACATCTGCCACAACCAGATTGGCAAGATTCGAATTCCAGAACACACCACCACTTTTATGCCAGTCCGCCGGTGCGATAATCTGAAACGCAGTGATCCCGCCCATTTGAGAATCTCGAATCGCAAAGGGTTTTAAATGTATGGTTTGCGCTTTCACAGCGGCATGCGGGATACAGATTTCCAACAACAAGAGAACCAGTATGGCAACGCAATGATGAATCTGTTTTTTTCCCGGGCGATCTTTAAAAGATAGCATAGATTTCTCCTTTATTTTACTATTGACAGCCATGCTCCTTTTTGGAGGATTCTGCATTCATTGCTTTCAATTTGTCAAATAATAACTGTTGTTTCAACAGGACAGTTGTCAGTCATCCGGTGACAGAAGATACCGTTTTTCCACACCTGACAATGGTTTCCAAGGGCTGTTTTTTTTAAGATGTTCTTTTCGGCCAATCCATAAAAATTGATTTTCCGGCTTGACTATTTAATGCAATCGTATTAAATAGTGGTTGTGTTAATACATTTGCATTAATTTTTTTTAAAGGGACATTCATGCCAAAGGTTCAATCAAAATCTACCCAAAAAAACTTATTTGATGCCGGCATTAAGGTGTTCGCGGAAAAGGGGTATCGGGACGCCACTGTCAGGGAAATCTGCAAAAAAGCAGGGGCTGGCAACATTAATGCGGTGAGTTATTATTTCGGGTCCAAGGAAAACCTGTACCGGGAAATCCTGGATGCCATCTTTTCCGCATATGACCGGTTTGACAGGGAAAGCTGGGACAAAAAAACACCTCAGGAGCAGCTTTGGTCGATGATTTCAAGTTTTTGCACCATGCTTTACAAAAACAATGCATTTGCCTCGGATATTACATCCATTTTTATTTCCGAGATGGTTCAGCCCTCCTTGTTCATTGAGGAGCTGGTGGATACTTATAACCGGCCCCGGATCAAGCGGCATTTACAAATGTTTAGTGACCTTCTGGGGGAGGGCGCGACAGAAGACATGGCCCGGGACTGTCTGGTATCCGTAGCCGGCCAGCTGCTTTATTACAGTTTTGCATGGCCGGTATTTTCCCGGCTGTTTCCGGATTATTCCGCAGATGAGAGATATGGCCAGTGGGCCGCCCATGTATATGAATTTTCTTTGGGAGGCATTGAGGCGGTAAGAAACAACTTATTCAAAAAAGAGGAGATTACCCATGGGGATTAAGCTGGTATCACAACCGTTGATAGAGAAAGCGGTTAAAACGTGCGGCCTGGAGGATTTCGGGGGGGATACCTTTAAACTGGGTCTGGAGGCGCTGATTCGTTCCCTGAATAACGACCTGGATCTGACTGAAGGCACTGCCGGATATTTTCAACAGGTGATCACCCAGATTCTTATCAACCGGCTTCAGGTTACCCGGTTGATTAAAGAACATCCTGAAATTCAGGAAGAGGAAATTAAGGCTCCTATTATTATCGTGGGACTGCCCAGGACCGGCACCACCATTACTCAAACCCTGATGGCTCTGGATCCGTTGTCCCGGTTTCTGAGAAATTTTGAATCTGCAGGTGCTGTCTGTCCGCCGCCTTCCATAATGCCCCGAGTGCCTGATCCCAGAATCCAGACAAGTCACGATACCTTGGAAGGATTGCTCTCAATGGGACCTGATCTGCGGGGCATCAACGGCATTAATTTCATGGCTCTGGGCACCGCAGAATGCCAGAATCTCATGGCCCATGAATTTGTCCATGCAGGCTGGAGTGCCGGGTCCAGTCTGTTCGGTCATGGCAATTGGGTGGGGGTATGCGACATGACCTCGGCCTATGCTTGGCACAAACGCCTGCTCCAGATATTCCAGTGGAAACTCCCCAATGAGCGCTGGGTGCTCAAGGCGCCCGTTCACCTGTTCGGCCTGGCGCCGCTTTTAAAGACCTATCCCGACGTCAGAATTATATTTACACACAGAGATCCTGTTGAGGCAATGGTGTCCGGTGTCAGCTTGGTTTCCCATTGGACGCAGCTCACCACGGGTCAGGTGGATATCCCGGCCATAGTAGACTGGTATCCTGCCCTGTGGGCCAAGGGCTTGAACGGGCTTTGGCAGTTCGGAAAAAATTAAAGGCAGAACAGGTGATAGATATGTTTCACTCAGACCTGAGCCAGGATCCGATGGGATCTATGAAAAAAATATACGAACATTTTGATATCCCCTTCAGCCGGACGGTCCAAAAACGGATGCAGGTTTGGCTGCGGGAGAATCCCCGTTCACAATTCGGCACCCACTTCTGTAACGCATCTGAACTGGGAATGGATCCGGACCTAGAAAAAGAACGGTTTGGTTTTTATTATGACCGCTTTGACCGGATATGATTCCCAATCCCCGAAAAATTCAAGGCGATAGGACGGTCTTCAAGATGATAAAACAGAAAAGACAAAGTAAACTTCTTGGGTTACACGGCGTTATTCTTTGACAAATAAAAAATATACCCACAAAACCATACAAAGATACCTCCCCTGGTTTGAAATTTAACAAGGAGACACTGAATGAAAATGGGTCTGCACGCCTGCAGCCTGAACCTGCACGGCATCTGCCAGGGTAGGGCTGGTTTTAAATGGCCCTGGCCATGGAAGTGGGCGCTGGTTTGCCGTAGTCATCGAACAGCCCCGGGTTTGTCACGGTCAAAGACATCGCCTCCGCTCTTTTGAATCGTTCAACATCCTTCTCAGATACCGCAGGATCTTTGCAGGCAAATTTTTCACAAGAACGGATCGGTTCTTTTTCATTTTAGCTGTGCATATAATCAGTTCCATGTATATACGAAGAACGAGTGTCAAAAGCCGGAAAGGCGGCACACAGTATATTATACCTACAGGCTGGTTGAGTCTGAGCGTACCCCCAAAGCAGAACTATGCGGCGCAACTTATACAGGTTAAAAAGAAAGTCTCGGAGCCTATAGGACCCGATTATTGCCAGGTGGGTGTCGACAGCCTGGAACTGATCCGGCCCCGCAGTATCGGCTGTGAGCATGTGGCATTAGAAGCGTTTAACGCCCTGGGCATCGGAGAGCATCTGAAAAAACTCGGATTCAATGGCCCGCAGTCGGCTGTGGCTGCCGGCAGTATTATCGGCCGTATGTGTCGGCCGGCCAGTGAACGGGTAACGCTTCACTGGCTTCAGGATATTTCGGGGCTGGGAGAGCTGATGGATTATGATTTCGGCAAGATGAATCTATACAAAATGTATTCAGCATCATTATAGATCGCTTAAAATGGCAGTGTTCAATCACTGGGAAAAAACAGACGATTGCCAGCTTGACACAAAGAATAAAAATATACATAGTGATCCCAGACTTTAAAGACAAGGATTAAAAAATGAAGGATTCAAGGACACGATCGTTAAACGGCTATGTTCCATATCATGAAGCAGAGATGATTCAGCGCTCTGCCCAGTTTTTGAAAAATATGTCCTCCCGCCGGACGGTACGTGATTTTTCAGATAAACCCGTCAATCAAGTGATTATTGAGAGCTGTATCAAAACTGCCGCCACTGCCCCCAGCGGTGCCAATTGTCAGCCCTGGCATTTTTCAGTGGTATCGGATCAAACAGTCAAAAGCCGGATTCGCAGGGAAGCTGAAGAGGTTGAAGCGCAATTTTATGCCAATGAATCAACACAAAAATGGGTCAAAGATCTTGAACATTTAGGCACAACCCCGTCTAAACCCTTTCTTGAAAAAGCCCCGTACCTGATAGTGATTTTTTCCCAATTATGCAGTTACAGCGAAAACGGTCAAAAAACAGCCCATTACTACGTTACCGAATCGGTTGGTATTGCCACTGGCATGCTGATATCGGCGCTCCACCTGTCCGGCCTTGTCACACTGACCTATACCCTGCAAGTATGCGGTTTTTGAATCGGATTCTGGATCGTCCCTCCCATGATAAACCCTTTCTGATACTTGTGGCGGGGTATCCTGAAAACGATGCAAAAGTGCCGGTTATCACCAAAAAGCCCTCCCAGGATATCATTACTTTTTATGATTCAAAGCGTTCTTAAAGCATCTCTTCAATGACCTGCCCGAGACGGCTGACTGCCGGTGCGGCATCGTCAGATCAGTTAGCTGCGTTTAGGTGGATAAAATGCCGGTAGCGCTCACCGGTTGAGAACAGGTGACCGGGCGTGATCACAATCTCTTTTTCCAGTGCCCTCTTGTAAAGCACCAGGGCATTGATACGGCGGGGCAACTCGATCCACAAAAGAAATCCACCGGAAGGATCGGTCACGCGGATATCCTGGGGAAAGTAGCGGATAACGGCCCTGTGCAGACCGGAGACACACTGCTGGTAGACCCGGAAGATCCGCCTGAGATGCTTTCGGAATCCGCCATCAGCCATGAAGGATGCTACGGCATGCTGAGGCAGGGTTGCCACGGCGAGGCTGGCACTGAATTTTAGCCACTCCACGGTCGTCTGGTATAGACCGGGGGCTGTCCATCCGATTCTTAACCCAGGCATAAGTTTTTTTGAAAATGAGCTGCAATACATCACCAGTCCTCTGGTATCAAATGCCTTGACCACCAGGGGACGTCTTTTCATAAAATGAATATCTTCGAAAATATCATTTTCAACCAAGGGGATGTTTCTGTCGGATAAAAGAGTGACCAGCAGGCCCTGTGTTCCTAAAAGATAGTAGGCTTTCAGGATGGTATACTGATGCTAACATTATTTCACTGCCGGCTTAATTTGCGGACGTTTGGGGCGGCATTTCCCGGTCCGAAAACGCCCTCTTTAATCAGCCGGGTTGACCGGTTGGCCACCTGCTGATCTTTTCCCGCATCGGATATGTTAAGGACCTGAAGCCGGAAACGATAAAAAAAGGCGTTCGTCCGTTCTATTTTAAATAGCCGGCCATCATGTATCGGGTCCGGATTCCGATTCCACTTCCCCCTGGACAGAAATAGATGCCCAGACGTTGCCATCGTTGGTGGCAACTTCAAAGTCCGTTTCCGGTTTGTAATGTCCTGTTCGGATCCCCGCTATAGCCGGATAATTGTTCCGTGTATAATCTGAAATGCCGGTCGGTCCGGGATGATGCTGCCGCCAACAGGGCACTTCGTTTTTAAAGAACACAGTACGTATCCGGAAGGAACGACTTTGGCGTATAATGAATTATTGTCAATAATGTAGCCCGAGCTACAGACAGGTTCATGACAATCTCATAGGATGCGGTTTAAATAAGGTTTTAAGAACCGAAATAGAAAAAAACAAAAGGAGATTTGAACATGAAAGTATTAGTTACTTATTTCAGCCAGAGTGGGAACACGGAAAAAATTGCAAAAAAAACAATCTGTGAAAAGGGGGGCCGCATTAAACTCACCAAGGTGATGGAAGACGGCGCTGAACTCATGCTGGATCTGAGAAAAGCCGTTGATTTTGTTGGCGAAAATATGTTCTCTGAAGAAGGCGAGTATCCGGTTAGTGCGATCTGTCTTGAGGATACGCTGACATGCGGATTTACCCGCAGCCAGTTTGAGGAACTGGTGCTCAAAAATCCCACGGTTGGCCTCCAGGTGATTAAAACCCTTAGTGAAAGGATTTCCTGGCTCACCACCCGGGTGGGTAATCTGGCCGTGGCAAATATTGAAGACCGCCTTTACAAGGTCCTTTGCAACGTTGCCAAAGAGCATGGAGAACAAAGGCCCCAGGGGGTGATGATTCAATTTCCACTGACGCACGAAGATCTCAGCTTTTTGATCGGCACACACAGGGTGACGGTTACCCGTGCCATGAAAGCCCTTAAGGAAACGGGAAAAATCATTCTTGAAAACAGGCGGCTTATCCTGCCATCTTCGGCAATTCTTTAATATTGGAGATTTCAACCATGACCTGTTTTTTCCTACAATCGTCCCTGAAACTGCAACGGGGCGGATGCAGAAGACCTACACCACCGTGACATCCATGTTTCATATGGTTCTCAAAGTGTTTGTGGCCCAGAGCATGAGGCCCGACCTTCTGGAACTGATTGTCAATTATGTCAATCGACTCATGGTGGAAGACCACGCATTGACGAGATCCACCAAAGAACTCATCGCTGCATATGTTTCAAAACTCAATGCCTGTGCATACTGAGTGGATGCCCACAGCGCCATGGTTATGGCGCAGGGGGGTACCCAGGAACAGGTCAGGGCAATTCTTGAGGATATCGACGTCTCAGCACTGATTGATGTAAAAACAAAAAAACTGCTGCATTTTGCAAAAACGGTAACAGAAAATTCCTATAAAATTTATCAAGGAACGATCCAGGAACTAAAGGACCAGGGGTGCTCCGATGGCGAATGTCGATTGAAAAGGAGCCCGGGTGACAGATAATACCATTTTCGGGTTGCAAGTTATTTTTTTGCCATTTGTTGTTTTATGGATTGATTTTTGTACCGAAAATTTGAGATGGTTCAATAAAACAACCCAAAAGTTGTCATAGTGAAGAAACGACGACAGTAGCAATCACCCATGAAAATAACGAATGAAACCCTTGCGAGTCAGGATTGAAAATGAAATTTCAGGAAGTGGCGGATCTGGAGAAAATTCATAATAGAAATTTGGATATTTCCAGTTATATCGTTGATGATGCACACATATTGATTGCCGGAGAATTAAAAGAAAGAAATCTGATAACGGTTTTTGAAAGATCCGGGGAAACTATTGATCCTCAAGTATTTCACCACATGAAGATCCAGATGCTCATTAGAACGGCTGAACTCAAAATTGTGGATCTTCATGTAAAAATTCCGGGTGCCCCCCATGATGATCTATGCCGGGAAATGGAGACCAGTCTGGAAAGCATAAAAGGCTGGTGATCGCGCCAGGATTTACCACCAAGGTAAAAAAAATTGCCGGAGGCACCAAAGGATGTGTTCACCTCACTACTTTGCTGATTTCCATGCGCCCGCGGTACTCCAGGGGTACTGGATATTTGAAGCGCATGATAGAAGCAGAATTGTTGAGACGTCGTTTGAAATCGAACAGTATCTGATCGGCACATGCTGGGCATGGAGAAAACAGGGTCCGTTGGCTGAAGCGGTGACGAGAAAACCGAGCCAGGGGTGAATTCGGTCCTGGCCAATCCACCTGGCAGTCCTTGAATTTCTCTTCATGAAACTGTATGATATCGCCTGGTAATTAAAACAGGAAACAACCAGTTCAATCAGACAGGAGGAAACACCCATGACCACCCAGGAAAATCTGGCCGCCGCGTTTGCCGGTGAAAGCCAGGCCAACCGAAAATATCTGGCGTTTGCAAAAAAGCGGACGTAGACGGGCTGCCTCAGCTGGCCAAACTGTTTCGGGCCACAGCAGAAGCGGAAACCATCCATGCCCATGCCCATTTGAAAGCCATGGGCGGCATCAAAAGTTCGGTGGAAAACCTAAAAGCGGCCATTGAGGGCGAAGCCCACGAATTCAAGGAGATGTATCCGGAATTTCTGGAACAGGCAAGAAAGGACAAGAACCAGAAAGCGGATTTTTCTTTTGCCTACGCCATGGCCGTGGAAGAGATTCACCACGGGTTGTATGAAAAAGCCCTGGCAGCGGTGGAAGGAGGCAAGGATCTGCCGGATGCGGAAATTTATGTGTGTCCGGTCTGCGGGAATACTGTGGAAGGACAGGTGCCGGATAATTGCCCGGTGTGTAGCGTACCCGGCAAGAAGTTCATGAAAATCGATTAATCGGCACAAAGGCGGGGGCCGGCAGCGATCCGGCGCCTGCCTGCTTCTGGTCATCAGATGATCCGATTCACGCCCGTGGCGATGTTGAAGCAGTAATCCCCCATTTTTTCGTAGTTAGACACTAGGGCGATGAACAGGACTCCGGTATCCACGGAGCATTCTCCACCCCGCAGCCGATCGATGTGGTGGTAGCGCATTTCTTCTCTCATCTGGTCGATCATATCTTCACAGGCCAGGGCTCTCTGGTAGAAATCATCAGATTTTTCCCTCATTTCATTGATGATCAAGCCCAGGAATTCTATTACCTTTTCAGAGATATCGGTGAGATCCTTTTTGGCCTGATCACTGAACTCAATGCCGTTGTCATAGATCCGTTCCAGGCTTTTCGACACGTTCTCCATGGAATCCCCTAGCCGTTCAACATTGTTAGTGATCCGCATCATTTCAGAGATTTCCTTGGCTTCAGGCTCGTTCACATCCCCCTGATAAATGGTGGTCAGATAGGAGATGATGATTTTCTGGCTGTCATCCAGAAATTCTTCCACCGGTTCTCTTTCTCCCAGAATGTCATCATCCCTGATTTTCAGGCAGAAAGACAGTTTTTTCAGGTTCATTTGGGTGAACTCGGTAATCCGGATGATTTCTCCTTTGACCCGGGCCAGAGCCCCGATGGGTGAGTCGATGAAGCCGGAATCAAATTCCGGCAGGCTGTACCGTTCTTTTGTTTTCCGGGGTTTGGGGGAAATCCAGATGGTCAATTGCACCAGCCGGGGCAAAAAGATCAGGAAGATGACGGCATTGATCACATTGAAAAACGTGTGTCCATTGGCAATGTACCGGGCCACATTGACATATTCACCATTGACGGCATGGGTAACCGGGCCTGTTCCCATCTTAAGGGTGAGCAGTTCGACAATGCCGGTGAACCAGGGAAATATCAGCAGAATGATGCCTACCCCCACGGTGTTGAAGACGGTATGGGCATTGGCGGTACGGTGGGCTTCCACATTGTTGGATCCCAAGGTGGCCAGCTGGGCTGTGATGGTGGTGCCGATATTTTCTCCCAGAACCAGGCCTAAAGCCGTGGAATAGTCCAGAAGCCCGGATCCGGCCAAGGTCATGGTCAGCCCCACTGTGGCGGATGATGATTGCACTGCTACTGTCAAAGCAGCGCCCATGACCACACATAACAGCAGTCCCCCGATGGTCCGGGTGCTGAACAAGGTGAAGAATTCCACAAACTGGGGATTTGATTTGATGGGAGACAGGCCGTCCTTCATCACGGTCATCCCGAAAAACAGCAGCCCGAATCCCAGGATGATGTCCCCGATATACCGGTATTTTCTCTTTTTGGAAAAAAATTTCAGGCCGACACCGATGGCAATGGCCGGAAGGGCGGCTTCGGTCAGTTTGAACGCGATCATCTGGCCGGTGATGGTGGTGCCGATATTGGCACCGATGACTACACCGACCGCCTGCTGCAGGGACATGATGCCGGCGGTGGCGAAGCCGATGAGCATCACGGTGGTGGCGGAGGATGACTGAATCAGTGCCGTCACACCCGCGCCGGTGGCACAGCCCATGAACCGGTTGGAAGACATGGCCTCCAGAATTCGTCGGATTTTCTGGCCGGCCGTGGCCTGGAGTCCTTCGGTCATCATCTTCATGCCCAGAATGAACATGCCCAGGCCGCCCAGGGTGTGGACCAGAATTTCTATCAACCGCAAAACATGCCTTTCATCATTTGACGCTCCTGATCACCATCTCATCATATCCTCACATTTTTTGCGTTTCATATATAATGGCAGGTCAGGAATTTCAAGGATAAACCGGTATTTTATGTTTTCATACAGTCATTTTTTGTGCCATGCCCGACCACCTGTGTGGTTATACTTGCCTGTCCCGGCATAAGTTGATATGACAGACGCAGGTCAGGATCAGTGAAACTACCCATCACCCCGACAAGGAGCGGTTATGGCGGACTCAAAACATTCCATCTGGGAAGATCGGCTGATATCTCCCAGAAATGTGTTGAATCATATCAAACCCGGAATGGCGATTTTCATCGGCACCGGGCCGGCAGCCCCCCGAACCCTGATCAAGACCCTGCTGGACGTGGACAGCCACAATATCCGGGATCTCGAACTGGTGCAGCTGGCCGTGCTCGGGGACACGTTTCTATCGATAGACCGGCTCAATGCACCCAATCACCGGCTGAAAACTTTTTTTCCGGATATGTGGCGTGGGACACCATTTCCTCCGGCCAGATGGACCTGATTCCGGCGTTTTATTCCGAGATTCCCCGGATCATTAAATCCGGCAAGCTGGATATCGATGTGGCCCTGATCCAGATCACGCCACCGGACGACAACGGATACTGCAGCTTAGGCGTGGCCGTGGATGTGGCAAGGGAAGCTATCGAGCGGGCTTCCCTGGTGGTGGGGGAGATCAACACTGCCATGCCTTTCACTTACGGAGATACTTTTGTGTCCATTGATGATTTCGACCTGCTGGTGCAATCCAAACGGGAGCCTGTGGTGTATGATCTGCCGGATGTGACTTTGACCATTGATCAGGTGGCTGCCAATGTCGCATCTGTGATCAAGGACGGAGACTGCCTGAGTTTTCGTTGGGACCGCTGTTTGATGCTTTGGTTCCGCACCTGGCCAGGAAAAAGGATCTGGGCATCCATTCGCTTTTTTTCACGGATGCCCTGGCCGAGCTGGTGAAATCCGGTGCTGTGACCAATTCCCGGAAATCTCCGTTCCGGGGAAAATCCCTGGTCTCCTATGCCCTGGGCACCAAAGAGCTGCATTGCTGGCTGCACCGGAACCCGCTGGTGGAATTCCAAGGAATCGACTGGGTATGCAATTCCCAGTTCATTGCCAACAACCCCCAGTTTGTGGCCCTGTATGAAGGCCGGAAAGTGGATTTGCTGGGCAGCGTGGCCTTCCCGCTTTTAGGTGCGGTGATCACCGGCCCCGGCGAGGCCATTGATTTTTTCAGGGGTGCGGAAGCTTCCACAGACGGAACCACCATCATTGCATTGCCAAGCCGGGATGAAAACGGCAAACCCAATATTCTGCTCAGCCTTCAGAAATACGGCAACCAGCTGCGCATGAGGGAATCCGTGCACATGATCATCACGGAATACGGGGTAGCCAACTTGAAGTGGCATAGTTTGAGGGAGCGGGCTCAGGCTCTTATCGACATCGCCCATCCCGAGACCGCCAGCACCTGATTACCCAGGCAAAAGACCGCAAACTCATTTATGCCAACCAGATTTTTCTGCCCGAATCGGCGTACCTGTATCCGGCCCATCTGGAAGAAACCAGAATTTTCAAAGGGGACATTCCCATCCGGTTCCGGGCCATGAAACCGTCGGATGAAGAGATGATGCGCCGGTTTTTTTACCGGTGTTCCAAAGAGATGATCTTCTACCGGTTCTTTTATTCCATCAAAACCATGGACCATGACAAGATGCAGGCGTATGTGAATCTGGACTATAAAAAGGAATTCTCCATTGTGGGGCTGTCTGAGGAAAACGGCAACCAGAAGATCATCGCCGAAGCCCGGATGGTCAGAGAGGAACGCACCTATTGTGGCGAGGTGGCGTTTCTCATTGATGAACGATTCCAGGGGATCGGGGTGGGGTCCTACCTGCTGGCACGCCTGATCGATCAGGCCCGGGAACTGGGGTTCAAAGGCATCATCGCCCAGGTATTGTCCGATAATCAGCCCATGATCAAGGTGTTTGAAAAATCGGGGTTGCCCATGGAAGCGAGCCTGAACAGCGGGATCTATTACGTGAAACTTAATTTCAAGCCGTGAGCGGCTTTTTTAAACGCAACACCGCCTCGATCAGCCGGACGGCGCCGCTCTCAAAATTTTGTGACATGGTAAAGGGAAACTTTGCCGCTTTGTCCCCGAATACCAGGTGAGGTCCCAGCGGACGGAGTGTGCCTGCTTCTTTCCGATCATTTTGGGCAAATTCTTTGGCTTTCCGCCAGTACCGGGTTCCGATGTCCGTGGCATCGGTGAAGGTGTCCAGTATGAACCCGTTGTCCATGAAACCGGCCAGCATCGATTCCCAGGGTTCCAGAAACGAGATATCCGCCGAAGTGGCCCAGGGCACGGGAAACGCCATGCCTGGGTGGCTGCCTGAGACAATTTCGTGCAGCACCACGGTGCCGCCTGGTTTGAGCTGCCGGGCAAATTGCCGGACAGCTGCGTGTTTATCTGAAATATTCATCAGGATATGCTGGCACAGGATCATGTCAAAAGGGCCGATGAATTCCGGCAAGGCCAGAATGGACCCGGTTTCAAACTGCACCCGGTCTGCAAGGCCGGTACGAACGGTCAGCACCCGGGCTGTTTCTATATAGTCCGGGGACAGGTCGATGCCCGTGACCCGGCACCCGAAGGTATCTGCCATGAGCCTGGAAGCCCCTCCCAGACCGCATCCGGCATCCATCACATGGAAATGGGGGGATATGCCCAGTTTTTTCAGAAGAGCTTCCGTTCCCCGGATGCCGCCGGTATGAAGCTGATCCACGGGGGCCAGGTCGCGGATATCAATTCGTTCTGGGTTTTTTTTGCCGCTGTGAGGCCGGCATCAATTTTTTCTATCAGGTTCACGGACTGGTAATGGTCGCGGACGCTGGATTCCATGGCAAAAACTTTCATAAAACAACGGGCGGAGCGGCGGAATGACGTCGCTCCGCCCATTATGGTAAAGGGTATCAGGATTTTAGTTCAGGCAGTTCGCCAAAAAAATCCAGGGCCTCCGGATTTTTCAGTGCATCTTTGTTTTTGACTTCCTTGCCTTCGATCACTTTTTTGACGGCCAGTTCCACTTTTTTCATGTTCAGGGTATAGGGCACGTCCGGGCAGGCAATGATTTTGGCCGGCACATGCCGGGGCGAGGCATTGGCCCGGATGTCAGCCCGGATTTTTGTTTCCAGCTCTTTGGTCAGGTCATATCCCTTCGCCAATTTTACAAACAGGATGACGCGAACATCGTTGTTCCAGGATTGGCCGACCACCACGGAATCTTCCAGTTCCGGCATGGCATCCAGTCGGCGGTAGATTTCCGCTGTACCGATACGGACGCCTCCCGGATTCAGGGTGGCATCGGACCGGCCGAACATGATCACCCCTCCCCGGGGGGTTACCTTGATGAAATCGCCGTGGGTCCAGATACCCGGGAAATGGTCAAAATATGCGGAATGGTATTTGGATCCGTCCTCGTCCCCCCAGAAATAGATGGGCATGGACGGGAAGGGGGCAGTGCACACCAGTTCAGCCTGCTGGTCCACCACAGGCTGTCCGTTGTCGTCATAGGCATACACTGCCATGCCCAGGCCTCTGCACTGGAGTTCGCCGGTATACACCGGCCCAATGGGGTTGCCCAGGGCAAAGCAGCCGTTGAGATCCGATCCGCCGGAGATGGAGGCCAGCTGGAGGTCGGATTTGATATGGTCATAAACGAACTCAAAGTTTTCATCCGATAACGGAGAACCGGTGGACAGCACGGATTTGAGAGATGTCAGGTCAAACTGCTCCTTTGGTTTCACCCCGGCGTTTTTCAGGGCTTCGATATATCCGGCACTGGTGCCGAATACCGAAACCTTTTCCTGTTCCGCCATCCGCCATAACGCATCAGGACCCGGATGGAACGGGTTGCCGTCATAGAGTACCAGGGTGGCACCCACGGACAGGCTTGCGGTGAGCCAGTTCCACATCATCCACCCGCAGGTGGTGAAATAGAAAATGGTATCCTCTTTTTTCAGGTCCGTGTGAAGCACCAGCTCTTTTTTCTGATGCAGCAGAACCCCGCCGGCGCTTTGGACCATGCATTTGGGCAGGCCTGTGGTACCGGACGAATACATGATGTACAAAGGATCGTCAAAATTCATCTGCGCAAACTCGATGTCCGTGGCGGAGACGTCTTTAAAATCCGCGTAATGTACAGCATTAGGCAGAGAATTGATATCCGGGGTGTCGCTGATATAGGGGATCACCACGATTTTTTCAATGGAAGGCAGTTCCGCCACGATGCCGGCGATCCGCTCAATAGAGGAGAGCGGCTTGCCTTTGAAGAAATACCCGTCTGCGGTGAACAGTACCTTGGGCCGGGTCTGGCCGAACCGGTCCAGGACCCCTTTGATGCCGAAGTCCGGGGAGCAGGATGACCAGATGGCGCCAAGGCTGGTGGCGGCCAGCATGGCGATGATGCTTTCGGGCATGTTGGGCACAAACCCCACCACCCGGTCCCCGGGTTTTACTCCCTGGGCCTTGAGGGCTGCCGCGGTTTGGGCCACCTCGCTGAACAGCTGGTTGTAGGTCAGGGTCCTGCGAACGGTATCTTCCCCCCTGAAGACCAGGGCGGTTCTGTCATCTCTGAAACGGAGCAGGTTTTCGGCAAAATTGAGCTTGCTGCCCACGAAGAATCTCGCCCCCGGCATCTTTTCCTTGTCCTGGATCACTTTTCCATAGGGAACAGAGACCTTGATGTCCAGGAATTTCCAGGCCTCCGCCCAGAAATCCTCCAGATGGTCCACCGACCATTCCCACAGCGGGGTGTATTCAGTGAAGCTCGTGCCGTAGGTGTCATTCACCCGGGTCATGAACCGGTATATGTTGGTGGATTTGATTCGCTCTTCAGACGGCTCCCACAGTTTTTTGGGCATGGATACTACCTCCTTGATTCAGACTTATTCATAAAGGACCGCCAGAATGGTGGCCTTGTCGGTTTTTGCAGTCAGGTAGTGCGGGGTGGTGGACAGGTAATAGGCGGAATCCCCCGGTTCGAGATCGTAGGATTCCTTGGCAATGGTCAGGTTGGCGACGCCGTCCAGCACATAAATGAACTCTTCTCCGTTGTGAACGGAGATCTCTTTTTCCTCGGCTTTTTCCAGTTGGATGATCAAAGCCTCCATATGCCGGCCCTGTACTTCCGGGGCCAGGCTCATGTATGAGTACACGCTTTTTTTGCTGGTTTTGGAGGCGGACCGGGCCACAGGCTTGCGTTCATTTTTCCGGGTAATGGAATACAGTCGGGTGCCCATGCCGGACACCAGCCGTCCCACGGCCGAATCCAGGGCCTTGGACAGTTTCATGACCGTGCCCAGCTGGGGCTTTTCCCTGCCGGATTCAATGTCTTTAAGCTGCGCTACGTTAAATCCGGTAAGATCGGACAAATCCTGGAGAGAGATGCCCCGCTCCTCCCGAAGCTGGCGGATACGCTGGCCCACTTCATCCACGGACCGCCCTTCATCATCTTCAATATTTCCGGTGAGGTCCTCAAAATAGTCCACATTGATATGGGGGACTTTGTCTTCCTTTTCCATTCCGTCTCCTTGTGGTTAAAAGGTTATTCAGGAAATTTTTGATCCGGCGATTCTCCCAGCTTTTGCTTGAGCTTCGCCAGACCGGGCCGGGCGTATTCCATGTGTCCTTCGGTCAGGGTTCTGCCGTTGATGATGGCTTCGCTTCGCAGGCGGTGCCCCACGGTTTTTTCCAACTGTTTTCCCAGCCATAGGATCCGGTCCACGTCATACCCATGTTCTATACCCATTTCATCGATTTGTACAAGAGTATCTTCCAGGCACACCAGGCCCACATACCGTGGGTCGTCATAATAATAGTCGCCCGTGCCCTTGATGGGCCGGTCATCCAGGAAATTGGCTGGCTGTCCGCCCAAACCTCCTAAGGTACATTCAAAATGGCAGATACCGGCCTGAAGCGCGGCCAGGGTGGAAGCCGACGCCACCCGTTTGGTCTCATGGAAATGGGCGATGTGCAGTGAGGTGTCCGGAATTTCGTCTAAAATCATGGAAAAATACCGGTAAACCTCCGGGGCTGAGGCAGACCCGTCATGGTCGGCATGCTCGATGTCCGAGGCCCCGATATCCAGCCAGTGTCTGGTGAATTTTACGGCATCTTCCAGTTTGGTAGCCCCGCCGATGGGAGACCCCCAGATGGTGGACACGGTGCCGCACATTTTGATGCCCGCTCCCTGGCATTTTTTAATGCACCGTTCCGCTTCCTTCCAGTAATTGGGCAAAGTGGTGCCGGAATTGGCAAAATGGTGCTGTTCTTCCGTGGACACCATCATCAGGACCCGGTCCGGTCCTACACCCCGCTTTCTGAGTTCCACGGCCCGATCCACGGCCGCCTCCCGGATGGTGATGGCGGTCAGGGTCACGTCGTTCATGTCAATGCCTTTTTTTGCGGCCCGGGAGGCGAACTTATCGGATTTCAGATGGGCCAGCAACTCTTCGGCATCAGCAAACTGGGGCATGTTTCTGGGATTGCCCAGGTTGGTGACCTCAATGTTGCGGCATCCGGCAAAAATCAGTTCCTCCAGATAAGTGATCTTGGCAGGGGTAGAGATGAATTTTTCCAGGTGCTGAAACCCGTCTCTGACCGTGATGTCGCCGATGGTGACTTTCTTTGGCATTCTCGGAAAAATTTTCCAGTAATCATATTCTGTCATGGGTCGTCTCCTCATATAAGGAATTTATAATATGGCGGCCCTGATAGGCAACCGTAAAAACGGTAAAATATGTGTTTCCCATATCCCTTAAAACCTGAAATTTCCGAAAGAGGGATCAGGAACCGGTTTGATCAGACTGACCTCCAAAGCCATGGCCAGCCAGTCCCGGATCTCATGAAACTTGAGAACCCGGTCATTGAACAGGCGGGCCGCACAGAAAAACGGATGGGCCTCGCCCTCATACTTGTCGATCATTTTATTCTGAAACGCGGCAATTTCGTCCGAAGTCATGGGATTGCCCGTGGCTTTGCGTTTGGCCTGTTCGATGCTTAACAAAACTCCGCCCGCGCTTTTTCCGCTCATGACGCCGGTTCTTGCCCGCATGGTGGAAAACAGAAAATTGGGGCGGTAGGCACGGCCGCACATGCCGTAATTGGCAGCCCCGTTGTCCGGGCCGATCACCAGTTGGATCCGCGGTACCTGGGCGCAGGACACGGCCCGGACCATGTCGGCCCCGTATTTGCCGATGCCGCTGTGTTCGGATTCCGACCCCACCATATAGCCCGGCGCGCTCTGGATGAACAGCAGCGGTATTTTTCATGCGAGCATCTCACCACCCATTCCGCCACTTTTTTGGCGGCCTCGTGAAAAATGATCCCGGCCCCGTTGGAGCAGATCACGCCCACGGGCAGTCCTTTGATGCGGATTTTGCCGGTGAGAATGTTGGTGCCCCGGCCCGGGACAAAATTTTTCTTGACCTCGATGAATTCGGAATCATCGGCAATGGCCTGAAGAAATGCGTGGCCCTTGATCCCATGGTGGGGGGAGGCGGGGAGCACATCGTACACAGCCAATGGGTCGGTTTGGGGCGCTTTGGGCTCATACCGGTGCAGATGCAGGGCCTGGGGCCGGGTCAGAGACATCAGTTCCCGGACTTTGGCAATGGCCTGGGCCTGGTCGGAACACAGGTGATCGGCCCCGCCCGAAACTTGCGTGTGGACCCGGGCCCCCCCAAATCTTCGGCAGAGATTTCCTCACCCGTGGCCATCTTCACCAGGGGCGGACCCCCTAAAAAGGAAAAGGACTGCTTGTCGATCATGATGGATTCACAGGCCATGAACACGATATAGGCCCCGCCGGCCGTGTTGCCGCCGGTGCTTAGCGTGATCTGCCGCAGTCCCATGGCGGACATTCTGGCCATGTTATAGAAAATGGAGCCGAAATGCTGGTCATCGGGAAACACATCCGCCTGCATAGGCAGAAACACCCCGCCGGAATCCGCGATATACAAGCAGTTCAGCCCGCATTTTTCCGCAATGGCCTGAGCCCGCATGTGCTTTTTCAACGTGATGGGAAAATAGGTGCCCGCCTTGACCCGGGAATCATTGGCCATGATCATGGTCCAGTTGTCGTGGATTTTTCCGATCCCCGTGACAATACCGGCGCAGGGAACGTCTTCCACTCCTGGGTATCCCATGCCGAACCCGGCCAGCATGGACAGCTCGAAAAACGGGGAGCCCGGATCGAGCAGGTCGGCGATCAGTTCCCTTACCGGGCGTTTGCCGCGTTTCGCCAGGGTGTCCACGGCTTTCTGTCCGCCGGGCCAGGCCGCTTTTTCCCGCATGGTTTCCAGTTCTTTTTCCTGGGCTTCCCAGAAGGTTTTGTTATCAGTCATGGGCTTATCTTCCTTTGTAAACGGGTTTGCGTTTTTCCCTGAACGCGGTCAGGCCTTCGATGCGGTCTTCAGTGGGGATGGTGACCCGGTAGGCGTTGGACTCAATGGCCAAACCCGTGGCCAGGTCGGTTTCAATGCCCTTGTCAATGGCATATTTGGCCATTTCTACGGCAATCGGCCCGGTTTCCGCGATCATGGCGGCCATGTTCAGACAGGTGTGCATCAGTTTTTCCGGCGGGGCCACCGCGTTTACCAGGCCGATGTCCAAGGCCTCTTTGGCATCCACCCGCCGGCCGGTGAAGATCAGCTCTTTGGCCTTGGCCACGCCGATGATCCGGGGCAGGCGCTGGGTCCCGCCGCCGCCGGGAATGATAGCCAGCCGGGTTTCGGTGAGTCCCATAACGGCCGTTTCGGAGGCGATGCGGATGTCCGATGCCAGGGCGATTTCCGTGCCCCCGCCTAAAGCGATGCCGTTCACCGCCGAGATCACCGGCATTTTCAGGTTCTGGATGGAACTCAGCAGATTCCGGATGGTCACGATGAACTGTTTGACCTGTTCCTGGGTGAGGGTGGCGCGCTCCTTGAGGTCGGCCCCGGCACAGAACGCCTTTTCACCGGCCCCGGTGATGATGACGCACCGGATCGTGTCGGAGAACTGCAATGCTTCGATTTCATCTTTGACGGCATACAGCAGGTCAAAATTCAGGCAGTTCATCACGGCCGGCCGGTTCAACGTGAGAATGACGGCCTGATTTTTCTCTTCCCTGATGAGCAGATCGTTTGGCTCAGTCATGATACGCCTCCATTCCGGCTAACAGCCAATATATCTTGAAATGACAAGACGCTGAACCTCGGAAGTCCCTTCACCGATTTCCAGCAGTTTCTGATCCCGGTAAAACCGTTCCACATTGTACTCTTTCATCAAGCCGTATCCCCCGTGGATCTGCACGGCATGGTCCACCACCCGGCTCATGACTTCGGAACAGTAGAGTTTTCCCATGGCCGCTTCTTTTTCAAAGGGCCGTTTGTGATCTTTCAGCCAGCAGGCTTTGTACAAAAGGTTTCGGGCACATTCGATCTCCATGGCACAGTCCGCCAGCTTGAACGCCACGGCCTGGAATTTGGAAATGGGCTGACCGAACTGTTCCCTTTCTTTTGCATATTTGAGTGCCAAGTCATAGGCCCCCTGGGCGCCGCCCAGCCCCATGGCGCCGATGGAGAGCCGGCCTCCGTCCAGAGTGGCCAGCATCTGGTGGAATCCGTCCCCTTTTTTGCCCAGGATGTTTTCTTTGGGAACCCGGACATCGTCAAAATACAGTTCTCCCGTGTTGGATGCCCGCCACATCATTTTTTTGTGCATGGGCACGGCCTTGAACCCTGGAGTGCCTTTTTCCACCAGGATGCAGGAGTATTCGGGCTTGCCGTTCTCCCTTGTCCCGGTGACAGCCTGAACCGTCACACCCATGGTCATATCACAGGCCGCATTGGTGATGAAAATTTTCGAGCCGTTGATGACCCATTCGTCTCCATCCAGTACGGCCGTGGTTTTGCTGCCCCCGGCATCGGAGCCGGCCGTGGGTTCGGTGAGCCCGAATCCCCATAGTCCTTCTCCGGCACACAGCTTGGGCAGGTATTTTTTCTTTTGCGCTTCCGTGCCGAAGTAATAGATGGGGCCGATGCCCAGGGAATTGCCCGCCGCAATGGTGGCGGCCTGAGAGCCGTCAATGCGTGCGATTTCCTCTACGGCAATGATGTAGGAGATATAATCCATTGCCTGACCTTCATAACTTTCTGAAACAAACATGCCGAAAAGACCGATTTCTCCCATTTTTCGGGTCAGATTCTCGGAGAACTCTTCCTTTTCATCCAGCTCCCCCGCGATCGGGGCGATTTCTTTCTGGGCAAAGTTTCTGACTTCCTTACGAATCATATCCTGCTCTTTGGTAAGGTCAAAATCCACCCTGCGCCTCCTTGTTTTTGTGGGTTATTGGAACGTGTCTCTTAGCCTGCAACCGGTTCTGCCATCAAAGCCCGACAAGATGAAAGGAAAACTGATCGAGCGCTCAGTCTATTTAATTCGGATACTACATTTATAGAAATTGAATTGTCAATGTTTTTTTAACAAACTGGCGCAAGAAATATTTTTACTTTTTTTTATTGACAGGGTGTCCTAAAATAAACGCATTAACGCGTGCGGATTAAGCCATTCGCATGCAGACCGTGAATCCGAAACCTGAAAAAGAGGAAGTTTGTGATGGATTTTAAAAAAATATTAAATCCGGTGGACGGGTCTTCCCATTCCATTAATTCCACCCGGTATGCCATTGATCTGGCCAAAAAATTCGACTCCCACATTTTTTTGCTGCACTGCCATGCCCGGTTTCCCGTGGTGCTATCGGAACCCTATTTTCAGCAGGCCATTGATGAAATCATGAAGTCATCGGAAGATCTGGTCAAACCGTATGAAGAAATGCTTGAAAAAGCCGGGGTGTCCTATGAAACAAGAATTCTGGAAGGGACTCCGGGCACTCATATCGCGGAAGTGGCCAGAATCGAGAAAATAGACCTGATAGTCATGGGCTCCCGTGGTGTCTCGGACCTGGCCGGGCTGTTTTTAGGCAGCGTGGCCCATCAGGTTCTCAACAAGGCAGAGTGCCCGGTGTTTATCACTAAGTAATTCGATCCTGTTGAGAAGGGGTCGCAACATGGTTTCCCTTTTCGACCCCCATCATGTTTGCATGATTCCCTTCGATGGCATTGCCGCTACTGCTTGTATCCGATCATACGCAGAAAGCCTTTGCGTTTTTCAATATCGGCATCAGTTTCAATGCCTTTGGAGGAAAATCCGTCGATTACTCCTAAGATACCCCGGCCCTGTTCGGTTTCCGCCAGAACGACTTCAACCGGATTGGCTGTGGCACAATGGATTCTGGCCACCTCAGGTACATTCTGGATGGTGTTCAGAATGTTGATGGGAAACATATCCCGCATAAAGATGATGAACGTGTGACCGGCGGACAACGCATAAGCATTGTCCCTGGCCAGCTGGATCAGCCCCTCATCCGTGCCGCTGTGTCGGACCAGGCATTCCATGGATGCTTCACAGAACGCCACCCCGAACTGGGCGTTGGGAACGGTACAGACGATAGCTTCATGGATATCTTCCACAGTTTTGATGAAATGAGCATGCCCTAAAATGAAATTCAACGATTCCGGATTTTCAATGGCCATGGTTTTTAGTTCCATAAAACACTCCTCTCTGAAAAGTGATATTACATTTCTGGATAATGTTTTTTGACAGACGAGTCATCTTAACGCAACCGTGTCATAAAAAAAAGGGCAAATGCAAAGGACGGATTCCGGTCAATGTTTTCCTTGACAACCATGTGGATTCATGTAAAAAAAGTTTGATTGAGCGCTCGTTCATGTCGGGAATTGTCGGGTAGCCGCAGAGCGGTTTTTTTCAAAGGCACCCCGGAGATCAATTAAGGAGTGGTGATTTTGTGGTAAAGGACAGGAAAAGAAAACAACGGGCAACCGATCCCGAGGTTCCCACCCAGATCAAGAATCCTGAGCTGGTCAAAGAACGGAGACGTCATATTATCGATGCCACTGTCACCCTGTTTATTGACCACGGATACCATAAAACCACGACCCGTATGATTGCCAGGGCTGCGGGGTTTTCCATCGGTTCGCTGTATGAATATGTCAGCTCCAAGGAAGATTTGTTGTATCTGGTGTGTAAAACCATCCATGAGGAGGTGCAGAAGGCAGTGGAAGATGCTCTGGCAGACAGCACCGGAGACAGGGAAATCCTTGCCCGGGTGATCAGTCACTATTTCAGGGTCTGTGACAGCATGGCCGACCATATTCTGCTTATGTACCAGGTGACCCAGTTTCTGCCTAAAAAGTGGCAGGAACGGGTGTTGACCAATGAATTGAATATCACTGACATTTTCATTACCACCTTGAACCGGATGTCGGGGAAAAACAGTTTTCCGAAACTGGATGCCGCCATTGTCAATCTTGTGGGGCATAATATTTCGGTATTGGGGCAGATGTGGGCATTCCGTCGCTGGCATCTGCAAAAGCAGTTCACCATTGACCAGTACATCATCATTCAGACTGATTTTATTCTCGGACTTATATTTTAAAAGGAGTTGTCATGACTCAAGAAACTCAGCCGTATATCCCGAAACACGCCATCAAGATCGTCACTGCCACTTCTTTGTTTGACGGCCATGATGCCGCCATCAATATTATGAGACGAATCCTTCAGGACACCGGCGCAGAAGTCATCCATATCGGCCACAATCGATCAGTCAAGGAGGTGGTGGACGCCGCAGTCGAAGAAGATGCCCAGGCATTGCCGTATCCAGTTACCAGGGCGGGCACATGGAGTATTTCAAGTATATGAAGGACCTGCTGGATGAACAGGGAGCCTCCCATGTCAAGATTTTCGGCGGGGGCGGTGGGGTGATCATTCCCGCGGAAATGGCGGAACTGCACGCATACGGCATCACCCGGATCTATTCCCCTGAAGACGGGGCCAAAATGGGGCTCCAGGGCATGATCAACGACATGATGCGGTCCATGGACGGGCCGAGTGTGGATTTTGATCACCTGGCATACGACCGGCTGGGTGTGGACAACAAGCTGACCATCGCCCGGTTCATCTCTGCGGTCCAGGAGGCCGGCGCCAATGATCCGGACCGGCTGAAAAAGATCCTAGGAGACCTGGCTCCTGCGGTGGAATCAAAGAACATCCCGGTCATCGGTCTCACCGGCACTGGAGGGGCGGGGAAATCCTCTCTGACCGACGAACTGATTATCCGTGTCCTGAGAGATCTGCCGGATGTGACCATTGCCGTGATCTCGTGCGACCCCTCCCGCCGTAAGACCGGCGGGGCCCTTCTGGGGGACGGATCCGGATGAATGCCATTGACAGCGACCGGGTCTACATGCGGTCTCTGGCCACTCGTCGGTCCCAGACCGAGCTGCCGGAATCCCTTCCCCATGCCGTGACCGTGGCAAAGGCGGCGGGGTTTGATTTGATCCTGGTGGAAACCGCCGGTATCGGCCAAGGGGATTCCCGGGTGGTGGATCTGGTGGATGTGTCCGTGTATGTGATGACTGCGGAATACGGGGCCCCCTCCCAGTTGGAAAAAATTGACATGCTGGATTATGCTGACCTCGTGGTGGTTAACAAATATGAGAAAAAAGGATCGGAAGATGCCATCCGGGATGTCAGAAAGCAGGTGCAGCGCAACCGCAAGGCTTGGGACAAGGACCCGAAACAGATGCCGGTTTACGGTACCATCGCCTCCAAGTTCAATGACGACGGGATTACCGCTTTTTACCACGCCTTGCTGGATCAGATCAACCAGGCCAAGGCACCCGATTCAGCTCATCCATTCCCCGCACTGATGTGAAAGAATCCTCATCCAAAACCATTATCATTCCGGGCGAACGCACCCGGTACCTGGCCGAGATCGCAGACGCCGTCCGGCAGTACCATCAGGCGACTGAAGATCAGGCCGAGGCCGTCCGCCGGAGGTGGCACCTGTTATCGGCCCTGGAAGAACTGGGGGGCCGGGAACCGGATGCGGACCTGGACATGAATCAGGCCCTGACCGGACTGAAACTGGCCCTGGCAGACGCTCGGGAACAAGTGGCACCGGAAACCGATGAGCTGATCGATCAGTATCAGGCCAGTTCCCTGGCTTTTGAAAAAGACGAGTTTGTTTACCAGGTCAGAGACAGGGAATTTCGGGTACCCTTGTATACAACGTCCCTGTCCCACTCAAAAATTCCCAAGATCGCACGGCCTGGGTTTTCCGATCCAGGAGACCAGTACCGGTGGATGAGAAAGGAAAATTTTGCCGGCCAGTTCCCCTATACCGCCGGTGTGTTTCCGTTGAAACGGGCCGATGAAGACCCCACCCGGATGTTTGCCGGAGAAGGCGGGCCGGGCGACACCAACCGCCGGTTCAAACTTTTGTCTTCCGCCTATCCTGCCAAGCGGCTGTCCACGGCGTTTGATTCGGTAACCCTTTACGGGTTTGACCCTGACCGGCGACCTGACATCTACGGCAAGATCGGCACTTCCGGGGTGAGCATCTGCACGCTCGAGGATGTCAAGGTCCTTTATGACGGGTTTGACCTGTGCGCCCCCAACACCTCGGTGTCCATGACCATTAACGGCCCGGCCCCCATGATGCTGGCCATGTTCCTGAATACAGCCATCCATCAGCAGATGGATAAATTTGAAAAAGATCACGGCCGCAAACCCGATGAAAAGGAAGCCGCAAAAATCAGGACCTTTGCCCTGTCTTCGGTGCGGGGTACGGTCCAGGCTGATATCCTCAAGGAGGATCAGGGGCAGAATACCTGCATTTTTTCCATTGAATTTGCCTTGAAAATGATGGGGGATATCCAGCAGTATTTCATTGATCACCAGGTGAAAAATTTTTATTCCGTGTCCATTTCCGGGTATCATATTGCCGAAGCCGGGGCCAACCCCATCACCCAGCTGGCGTTGACCCTGGCCAACGGGTTTACCTATGTGGAATACTACCTGTCAAGGGGTATGGACATTGATGAATTCGCCCCGTCCCTGTCCTTTTTCTTTTCCAACGGCATGGACCCGGAATACACAGTGATCGGCCGGGTGGCCCGCCGCATTTGGGCCGTGGCCATGCGGTACAAGTACAAGGGCAATGACAAATCTCAGAAGCTTAAATACCATATCCAGACCTCGGGCCGCTCCCTGCATGCTCAGGATATTCAATTCAACGACATCCGCACCACGCTCCAGGCGTTATGCGCCATTTACGATAACTGCAATTCGCTGCACACCAATGCGTTTGACGAAGCCATCACCACCCCGTCTGCGGAATCGGTACGGCGGGCTTTGGCCATCCAGCTGATCATCAACCGGGAATGGGGTTTGGCTAAAAACGAAAACCCGCTCCAGGGCTCTTTTATCGTGGATGAGCTCACGAACCTGGTGGAAGAAGCCGTGCTGGTGGAATTCGAGCGCATCACCGAGCGGGGTGGGGTCCTGGGTGCCATGGAGACCGGGTATCAGCGGGGCAAGATCCAGGAAGAGTCCATGTATTACGAGCATCTCAAACATTCAGGCAAGCTGCCGCTGATCGGCATCAACACCTTTGAGGACCCGGATGCGGATTATGCGGATCTTGCCAATCATCTGGAGCTGTCAAGAGCAACTGAGGCCCAGAAAGACGTCCAGCTGGAACGGCTGGATGCGTTCAAGGCGACTCACCAGAATGAACGGGAAATAGCCCTGAAACGGCTCCAGGAGACGGCTTTGTGCGGCGGGAACATGTTTGCGGAGCTGATGGAGACCGTGAAGGTCTGTTCTTTAGGTACCATCACGGGTGCGTTGTACGAAGTGGGGGGCAAGTACCGCCGAAACATGTAATCCTCCGGTTTAACCTGCTGGAAACAGGAACAATGCCGCCTGTATTTCAAATTTCGGCAGAGTGCCGCCCCTGGCGGGAAAACACTTGCAATGGACAAAAACAGTTGATAGATTACAGCTGCAATATAGCGATTAATGACAGAACAAGCACAAGGAGAGCAATCCATGGAGAATGCCGTCATCGTCAGCGCCGTCCGAACACCACTGGGTAGTTTCGGTGGGATGCTGAGTACCATAGGGGCCACCGATCTGGGGGGCATGGTCATCAAGGAAGCCGTCGTACGCGCCGGTATCGAATCTTCCCAGGTCAATGAATGCATCATGGGCATGGTGCTGCCATGCGGCTACGGCCAAAACCCTGCCAAACAGGCCGTGGTCAAGGCCGGGCTGCCCTGGGAAGTGGAAGCCATTACCGTAAACAAAGTGTGCGGATCATCTCTGAAGGCAGTGATGCTGGCAGCCCAGGCCATCCAGTGCGGGGACGCCGATGTAGTGGTGGCCGGTGGCATGGAGACCATGAGCAAGGCACCTTACTACATGGACAAGGCCCGCTGGGGGCACCGCATGGGTCCCGGCCGGATCGAGGACCACATGATCCATGACGGATTGTGGGATATTGTGAATGATTTTCACATGGGCATGTCCAATGAGCTGTGTTCGGAACGCTGGGAAGTGTCCCGTGAGGACCAGGACCGGTATGCGGCCGAATCCTACCGCCGGGCCTGCGATGCCGTGGCATCGGGCCGGTTCAAAGATGAGATCATGCCGGTGCACGTGCCCCAGCGAAAAGGGGACCCCAAACTGTTTGACACGGATGAATGCCCCCAGGAAACCACGTTGGAACGGCTGTCCAAAATGAAACCCGCGTTTAAGAAAGATGGGGTGGGCACGGCCGGTAATGCCTCCATCATATCAGACGGTGCGTCCGCCGTGGTGGTCATGAGTGAAAAAAAGGCAAAGGAACTGGGTTGCCCCATCATGGCTCAAATCGGTGCCCAGGCTTCCTATGGCATAGACATGAAATATGTGCTGATGGCACCGATTTATGCCATCCCCAAGGTGTTGAAAAAAGAAGGGATCAATGCTGGCGATATCGATCTGTTCGAGATCAACGAGGCATTTTCCGGGACATCGAGCGCCATCAATAAGGTGTTGGAGCTGAATCCTGAAAAAGTCAATGTCAATGGCGGGTCTGTGGCATTAGGACATCCCATCGGCGCATCCGGTGCAAGGGTGTTGACCACATTGCTGTATGAAATGAAAAAAAGAGATGTCCATCAGGGACTGGCTTGTCTGTGTTTAGGCGGTGGAGAAGCCGTGGCTCTGGTGGTTCGTCGGTGATGCCATCAATGGAACGATAATGACTTAAACATTTAACAGGAGAAAAAAATGGATATAAAGACTTTTGGTGTAATTGGTGCCGGCCAGATGGGCAACGGCATTGCCCAGGTGGCTGCAGTTGCCGGTCTGTCAGTGATCATGAGCGATATCAAACCGGAATTCTGCGACAAGGGAATGGCCTTTATCACCAAAAACCTGGATCGGATGGTCAAAAAGGAAAAGATCAGCGAAGCGGACAAAACCGCTGTTTTGGAACGGATCACCACCACCACGGATCTAAACGATATGGCCAAGGTGGATTTTCTGGTGGAAGCCGCCGTGGAACGGGAAGATCTGAAATTCAATATATTTAAGGATCTGGACAAAATTTGTCCTGAACATGTCATTCTGTCCACTAACACCTCTTCCATTCCCATCGGCCGGATTGCGGCACAGACCTCCCGGCCGGACAAGGTCATCGGCATGCATTTCATGAACCCGGTCCCGGTGATGAAGCTGGTGGAGGTGATTCGAAGCATTGCCACTTCGGATGAAACCTTTGACATCACCTGGAAACTGTCGGAAAAATTCGGCAAGACTCCGGCACAGGCCAGCGATTATCCCGGTTTCATTGCCAACCGGATTCTTCTTCCCATGATCAATGAGGCCGTGTTCTGCCTTTATCAGGGCGTGGGAACAGCGGAAGATATCGACACCGTGATGCGCTTGGGCATGAATCATCCCATGGGGCCCCTACTTGGCCGATCTCATCGGTCTGGATACCTGTCTGGCTATTATGGAAACCTTGTATGAAGGGTTCAAGGATTCCAAATACCGGCCCTGCCCATTGCTCAGAAAATATGTGGAAGTGGGCTGGCTGGGCAGAAAAACCGGCAAAGGGTTTTATGAATATTGATGAACAGCTGTGCAGTATTGTTCCGGCAAAGGAACTGACGACCCGGATTCATGATTTTCAGAACCGGTTGAAAAACCAGGGCCTTGACGGGGCCCTGGTCCTCCAAAAAGCAGATCTGTTTTACTTCACCGGCACTACCCAGAACGGATGGCTCTATGTTCCGGATGACGGGGATGTTGTGCTCATGGTGTTCAAGAATGTGGAACGGGCCAGGGCCGAGACCCATTGGCCGGTGATTCCGGTTTTGAGTCCGAAAAAATTCCGGGAGCCTTGAGGGATCATGGCCTGGATCTGCCTGAAAAACTGGGTATGGAACTGGATGTGCTGCCCACTTCCCAGTATCTGATGTTCAAAAAGATTTTCAACACTTCCGTCATTCAGGATGTGTCTTTTGAAATTCGGTCTCAGCGGGCTGTGAAGTCCGAATTTGAGATCCAGTGCATCCGGAAGGCGGCCTTCATGGCGGACCGGGTGGCAGAACAAGTGATGGCGCTGATCAAGCTCGGGATGCCGGAGATCGAACTGGCCGGGCTGCTGGAAGCCCATGCGCGAAAACTGGGGCATCAGGGACTGATCCGTATGCGGATGTGGGACAATGATCTGTTTTACGGCCACATCATGTGCGGGGCCGGCGCGGCTGTGCCGGGTGCGTTCGCTTCTCCCACGGCCGGGGCCGGGCTTAATCCCAGTATCGGCCAGGGCCCGGGCCGGGATGTGATCCGCGCCAATGAACCGGTGCTGGTGGATTACGTGTTTTCGCTGGACGGATATCTTGCGGATCATGCACGGATTTTTTCTTTGGGGCCTGTGCCGGGTGACCTGGAAAACGCCCACGAAGCCATGCTGTCAATCCAGGACGCGGTGAGCCGGGCCGCGGTTCCGGGGGCTGTGACAGGAGACCTCTATGAACAGATGATCGCCATGGCCGATGATCTGGGGTATGGGGATTATTTTATGGGAGCGGCCTATCCGAAAATCCGGTTTACGGCCCATGGCTTAGGTATTGAATTGGATGAATTTCCGTTTATCGCCAAGGGCCAGACCATGGCGCTGGCATCGGGCATGGTCCTGGCTTTGGAACCCAAAGTGATTCTGCCGGGTAAGGGGGTCATGGGAATCGAAAACACCTGGCTTGTCACAGAAACCGGGCTGGAACGATTGACCCGGTTTCCCGATGAGGTGTGCGTGTTAGCCTGAGCCGACGGGAACCAACCGGGAGGAGGATCAGAGCTCTTCCAGAATTATTCGGGCCTTTTCCGCCCCCTTGAAATCGGATTGAATCCGTAAAGCATTCTCCAGCGCGGTTCTGGCATCCCCGGACCGCCCCAGTTCATGGTAGGCCAGACCTAAATGATAGAAGAAAATGGGGTTGGACCCGTCAATGTCAATGGCCGCTTCAAATTCCATGACAGCACTGTCATAAAGGGCTTTTTTGAAGTAAACCCACCCCAGCGTGTCCATGACCGCAGGCACCTGCCGGGTCTGTCGTCTGGCCTGTCTGGCCAGATCCAGAGCCTGGTCCAGATGGATTCCCTGATCCGCGTAGAGGTAAGCCAGGTTGTTGAGAGCCGGAATAAGATCAGGATCGATTTCCAGCGCTTTTTTGTAGTGGGTCTGCGCCAGCTCGACCTGTTCCTGCCGCTCGTAAAGCGTACCTGCCAGGGTATGGGCAGACGCTTGTTCCGGGTGTTTTTCAAGGAGAGCCGTGTATATCTGAATCGCATCCGCAATGCGGTTCTGGGCCGTGAAAATTTTTCCCAGACTCAGATACGGTGTGATAAAGGAAGGGTTCTGGGCAATAGCCTGTTTATAGGTGTTTAAAGCACTTTCCAGCTGATTGTCCGCCAGAAGAATATTGCCTTTAAGGTTGAGAATCACAGCCGCTATCTCAGGGTCTTCCCCCCTGGCGGCAAAATGTTCGTCACAGCGCGCCATTGCCTGATCAAATTTTTGTTGCGTGGCATACAAAGCGATCAGGCTGGAAAATACATCCATCAGATCCGGATCGATCTGCAGGGCCTGATTCAGATGAATGATTGCCCGGTCAGCATTATTTTCTGTCTGCTCAAGGATTCCCAGGCGATAAAACGCTATTGGATTTCCAGGGGCGGCTTGTGCCAGCGTTTCAAAAATCGATCGGGCCTCCAAAGTCTGCTGGGTCTCCATCAGGGTGTTCCCCAGGAGAATCCCTGCCTGGTAGTGATCCGGCACTTGTTTAAGGATCTGTCTGGCATGGGTTTCCGCCAGTGCCATATCCCCCTCCCGGAGATGGATTTTTCCCAGCAGTAGGCGGGCCTGATACAGGTTTGGTGTTTTTTCAAGCGCAGTGGCCAGCAGCGATTTGGCCTGTGCCGTATCATTCTTTTTTTCCAAAACCGATCCCAGCAGGTAGTATGCCTGGCCGGATTCCGGATCTTCCTGGATCAATTTTCGAAATAACGCCTCTGCGGCATCCAGATCATTGGTTTCAGCCAGAATTTTGCCTTTAAGGATTCTGGCTGGGAAGAAACCGGGCCGCTGATTCAAGATATTATCCACTATCTCTTGTGATTGAGAGATCATTTTCCGGGAAAAATAAAAGTCTGCACAGGCGGTCAGTATCCCGTGGTTGTCCGAGGCCAGGTTCACGGCTTTGCGGATATAAGACTCTGCATCGTTGAATCTGCTGTCGGGAATGCAGGTCAGCGGTTAACATGTGGGCATTGAGGTTTTTTGGGGCTTTTTCCAGGGCCGAAGAAAATTGATGCGCCGCTTTATCAAAATCTTTGCGTGTCAGGTAAAAGCTTCCTAAAAATATATGGGGATCCGGGTCCGAAGGCGCCTGCGTGATGCGATTTTCAATCAATGCTTCTGCGGCTGCCATATTATTGCGGGAAATGTAGAAGTCAAACAGGGTCTTGTAAACCCGTTCAGAATCAGGTTCCAGTTCCAGGGCTTTTTTCAGGCTGGATTCAGCATCTGCGTACCTGGCCCTGGCCGCATAAATTCTGGCCAGTGCCAGATAGGCCTTGGGCTGGCGAGGGTCAATGGTTCGGATTTTTTCGTAAATGCCGGCGAGTTGATCCAGATTTTCCGGGCTTCGGCTTAACAGTCCTGCCTGAAGGTACAGGGCCGGAATATGGTCCGGCTGTATTTCTAAAACCCGGGTAACCCGGGTTTCAGCTTCCTCTATCTGTTGTGCCAGCAGATAAAAAGAAGCCACCTGAATGACTGTATCCGGATCGTTGGGATCGAGCTGCTCCAGCCGCAACAGGCTGTTGAACCCCCGCTGGGTATCTCCCATCTTCAAATAAGCCTGGGCCAGAAGTTCCCAGGCCTGAACGGAATCTGGATCGATTTCGACCGCATTTTTCAGCTGAATGACTGCGTTGCTGTTGTCTCCGTTTTCAATAAATTTTTTTCCCTCAGAAAGGAACTGTGCCTTTTTTTCCGCCTCTGATGAACACCCACAGAATAGAAAAAAAAGACAGACCATCACCAGGCCGTTTTTGACAGAATTCGTTTTCATATCACCATTTTTAGCACAAATTAAAAAAAAGACAACTGTTTATCTGCCGTATTTGTCGTTGAACGAATTCCAGAAATTGCTATCTTTCTCCTGCCATCCGGACCCAAAGGATTTGTCAAAAAAGGGCTTGAGTTTGGAAAACCATGCACCATATCCCCGGTTTCCGTGAATCCGGTTCCGGATGACGTCGGCCACATGGGTGGGCAGGTTGGCCAGCTCATCTTTGGGAATATAGGCATCCGCCCCTTTTTTGATGGATTCTTTCAGATTTTCCGGGGTCAGGGCATGGGCGGTCAGCATCAGTGCCGGGATCTCCTTATCCTTGGCAAGGGCCAGTATATCATACCCACGGACTCCCATGATATCCAGGATGGCCAGGTCATAGGTGGATTCATCCAGTTTTTTCCGGGCGGCATCAAACGATGCCGCCGAATCCAGAATGCACATGTCCATGAGTTCTTCAATGGTCTCCAGTATATCCGGTTCATCATCCACCACCAGAATTCGGCGGTCTTTGATGAGGTCCTGGGTGGATATGTTGTCCAGGTCGAATTTCACGGTCGTGACCGGGCAGGGCGCTTTGAGAATCACATACCGGGCCGTGGATCCTAAAATGGCTTTCTGTGCCCGGGATTTCTTCCGGATGCCTAGAAAAATACGGTTGATTTCATTTTCCTCGGCAAATTTTACCAGGTCCTCTCCGGCGGACATGCCCCGGACGCTTTGCTGGCAATCACAGTCAATATGGGCATGCGCCAGAAGGCTTTTGGCGAAATTCAGATTTTTTTCCGCTGTCAGAATATCAGCCTGTCTTTCCGAACTCCCTCCTTCCATGGAGGTGATCACATGGACAAAGGCATTGTGAAAAACTGCGGTATCCCGGGCCAGGGAAAGCGCCAGCCGTCCTTCTTCTCCACCGTCATATCCCACCAGAATTTTCATGTTGTGCTCCTAACTGTTAAAGTCTACATCCAGCGTTTGCGACGCTTATAGGATTTTACTTCCTTGAATGATTTCCGTCCACCCCCCTTGGTAATGCCCATGTAGAATTCCTTGACATCCGGATTGTTCTGCAGTTCCTTGGAAGGGCCTTCCAGAACGATTTTTCCGGATTCCATGATATAGGCATAGTCGGAAACCGCCAGGGCCACCTTGGCATTCTGCTCCACCACAAGAATGGTGGTCTCAAGCTCTTTGTTGATGCGCTGTATATTGTTGAATATCTCCTTCACCAGGAGCGGGGCCAGGCCCAGGGAAGGTTCATCCAGCATCAGCATTTTGGGGGCTGCCATCAGGGCCCTGGCAATGGCGATCATCTGCTGTTCTCCGCCGGAGCTGTATCCTGCCATACGGTTGGTAACATTGGACAATCGGGGAAAGTGCTTATACATTAGGTCATTGTCTTTTTTGATGGCTGATGCCCCGTCTTTCCGGGTGATGGAACCGACAATGATGTTCTCGTTCACGGTCAGATGTTTGAACACCCGGCGACCTTCGGGCACCATTACGGCACCGAGTTTGACCACTTCAGTCCCCAGCATCTGGGTCGTGTCTGTCTCGTCAAAGGTGATATGCCCCTCCCGGATAGCCCCGTTTTCCGGCTTCAGCAGTCCAGAGATGGCCCGCAGGGTGGTGGTTTTTCCGGCCCCGTTCGTGCCCAGCAATGCCACGATACTGCCTTTGGGAACAGAAAGACTCACACCCCGCAATACCTGAATGATGTCATTGTAGACCACTTCAATATTGTTAACTTCCAGCAGATTTGTTTCCATGTATAGTTTCTCTGGTTTGGGGTTGACCCTGCTGAAACAAAGAATTCGCTTCAGCAGGGTTGTTTTATTATCTGAAGATTGTCAGTTATCTGTCATACGGTCTGATTTTTTCCGGGAATATCCCGACTTGGGTTACCGGCCGGCCCGGACTTTTCGAATGTACTGGGATTCAAAGGACTGGATTTTTTTGAACACCCCGTCTTGTGCCACATAGATGTTTTGGACATCCACACCAATTCGGTCGGTGGGGGAATAAGTCACCGGTCCGGCGGCGACAAAGGAGTTGAAGTTCATTTTCTGCATCACGATGTACAGGTTTTCCCGGGTGACTTCCAGCCTGTCCGTTTTGGCCATTTTAATGGCTTCGGTGGCGATTTGGGCTGCCAGGATGCCGGCACCGTAATTGTGGGAGTTGGCAGCCTTGTCATCCCGGCCGTATCGTTGGGCCAGTTCCAGCTGTTTTTTGGCCCCTTCGTTGTTTTCCGAAGTCAGGTTGTACGAATCGGCCCAGATGTAGCCTTCTGCAGCCGTGCCGGCCAGGGCGATCAGGTCAGAGCCACCGGTGTAGTGGGCACCTAAGAAAGTGAGTTTGCCTTCTTCTCCAAAAGTGGTGGCTGAGACCCCCAGCCGTTGAGCATCGGTGAGCATGGTGGCCACCGGGGTCTGTACCGTATGACAGATCACGTACTGAACTCCCTTGCTCTGAAGCCGCTGGAGCATGGCGGTGTTGTCCAGGTCCGTGCCGTGTTCCACCACTTCAATGATGTCGATTTTCAATCCTTCGGAAATGGCTTTCTGGGTGTCTTCCAGGGGTCCCCGGCCGAATGCGGAGGGATGAATAAAAAACGCGACTTTCGGGGTATCGGTTCCCTGATGTTTTTCTACCACATACTCGGCCAGCCCCACGGCATTTTCCGAGTAGGTGGCCACAGGCATGAAGGTATAGTTGGCATCCACAATCAGGCCTTCATGATAAGACGCGGGGATGACAGGAATCTTCACTTCCTCGAAATCCCGTTTCAATGCCAGGTTGGCACCGGTGGCATAACTGAGGAAAATCAGGATATCATCATCCAGAAATTCTTCAAAAAACCGTTTGGTGGTATCATTTTTATACTGGTCATCCCGGATAGGGCAGTCGATTTTGTCTCCGTCTCCCAGATAGTCGGTCTCATTGACGAATTTGAACCAATCTTCCGCCCCTTTGGCATAGGGGTTCCCCGCATCGGATGTGGGGCCGGTGATGGCCAGAGACATCCCCAGTTTGTATGTTTTGCCGGCACTTGCCGGCAGGGTGAATGCAAATACGAACACAATAACCAAAAATACGTTGAAAATTAATGTGGTTTTGTTCTTCATGATACCTGCCTCCTAAGTTTGGGGTTATGACCTGCAATATGTTTAAAGCCGGAGCGGGTGCCGCACGGTCAGTAGCGGAACGGCCACAGCTTGGTATAGGATTTGGCAATGCGCCACCAGTTGGCAATCCCCCGGGGTTCATACATCAGAAACAAGACGATCACCAGACCAAAGCTTAAAGGCTTCAACGCCGTGGCCACGTTCGGGGCGGATGTCAGATAATGACCCACAATTTCAGAGAACTGCTCCACCTGCAGGTCCAGAAACTTGATGGCCACCGGTCCCCAGAAGATGCCGTTCAGCGTACCTAAGCCTCCGACAATGGCCATGGCCAGGTACCCGACCGATGCGTGCAGGGTAAAGGATTCAAACCCCACGCCCCGGTAAAGGTAGGCATGCAGGGCTCCGGCCACACCGGCGAAAAATCCGGCCAGGGCAAAGGCATACACCTTGGTGAGTCCGGGGTTCATGCCCATGGCATCGGCGGCCCGGTCATTGTCACGCACCGCCACCAGGCAACGCCCGTATTTGGTTTTCAGCAGGTTTCTGACCCCAAATCCGAGGATCACCACCAGGGTCAGGATGACATAATACCAGAACACGTAATGCTCATTTCTCCCCACCTGGCCGGTGAACCAGTGAACCCGCCCGACGTAGATGGTCTGGCCCTGGTTGAAAAAGCTCATGAACTGAATGAACCATTCAAATATCATCTGGAACGACAGCGTGGCAATGGCCAGGTACAGATGCTTAAGCCGCAGGGCCGGCAGGCCGACAAACGCCCCGAAGGCCGCTCCCATGATACCGGCACACACGATGAGTACCGGCCAGAAATGGGTGATAAACATGTGGTTGTCCCCGATCATCTGGCTGAAGGAAGCCACGGTATAGGCCCCGATGCCCACGAATGCGGCATGCCCGATGGAGATGAGACCGGCGAACCCCAGCAGCAGGTTCAGGCCCATGACCGCCACGATGGCGATCAGGATATTGTCCAGCACCAGCATGTACTTGTTGCTGATTTCAAACAACAGGGGCCACCCGAACAAAATGACCAGAAAACAGGTGAAGATGGTCCGGTCCAGGTGAGTGAAAAAGGTTCTCTGTTCTTCTTTGTAAGAGGTGAAAAAATTTCCCGTCGCTAACCACCGATTCTGTGACATAGGCTACACCCGCTCAATTTCATGGATGCCGAACAATCCATGTGGTTTAAATAGAAGGATGATCAACAAAATGATATACGGCATGACATCACCGGTACCGTTGAGACCGAAATTGCCGTCCAGATACCCGGAGGCAAACTGCTGGATCAGCCCCATGATGATTCCCGCCACTACGGCCCCCAGTATGGAATCCAGGCCCCCCAGAATGACCACGGGAAACACCACGATGCCGAAGGCGTGGAGGGTCTCGAAATTCAGGCCCGTGATGTTGCCGATGATGCATCCGGCAGCCGCAGCGGACAGTCCGGCCGTGGCCCAAGCCAGCCCGAATACCCGTGGAACGGATATGCCCACGGACATGGACCCGAACTGGTCGTCGGACACGGCTCGCATGGAGATGCCCACCGTAGATTTTTTAAAGAACCAGGAAAAGCCCCCGATGAGCACAAAGGTGATGATCACCCCCACCAGCTGGGTCCAGGAAATGGACACCCCGCCCACTACAATGGATTCGGTGGGCAGAAATACTGGAAATGAAAAGTTTTCCGATCCGAACGGAGTCAGGTAGATCAGACCGTCAAAAATGGAGGCCAGCCCGATGGTCACCATGATGACCGAGATGATGGGCTCACCGATCAGGCGGCGCAGAAAGATTCGTTCCACGCTCATGGCCAGAAAAAAGGTGATGAGCATGGATGCCAGGAATGAAAAAAGATCGGCACTCCCAGCCGGACGGTGAGAAAAAATGTGATAAACGCACCTGCGGCAATGATCTGGCCATGGGCGAAATTGGCAACCCGGCTGGATTTGTAGACAAGCACCAGTCCCAGGGCGGCCAGGGCATAGATGGACCCCACCACAATCCCACTGACTACAATTTGAAAAAATAACTCATCAGACTCCTTTCACCGTGTAAAATGCGATCCGGGTTTTCACGGAAGTGGTTTGTCCGTCCTGATACTGGAAAGACGCTTCCACCTCTTTTTCAGTGATGTTCTCATCATACAGGGCTTCATAAAGTTCCTGGTACCGTTCCTGAACAAATTTGCGGCGGATCTTGCCGGTTTTGGTCAGTTCGCCGTCATCCACGTCCAGCAGCTTGTACAGCAGGGCGAAGCGCTTGATTTTAAAATGTTCCTTCTCCGCCCGGGAATTGACATCAATCACCTGTTCCATGATCAGGTCGGCCACTTTTTCTTTTTTTGACAGATCCATGTATGTGGTATAGGACAAGCCTCTGTCTTCGGCCCATTTTCCCACGACAATGGGATCGATGTTGATGAGCGCCGCCACGTAATCCTTCTGGTTGCCGAAAATCACCGCCTCTTTGATATAAGGGCTGAATTTGAGGGCGTTTTCCAGAAACATGGGTGAAAACATCTCCCCGGCCCGGGTGTGCATCACATCCGATACCCGGTCAATGACCACCAGGTGACCGTTGTCATCAATGAAACCGGCATCACCGGAATGCAGCCACCCGCCTTCCAGCAGCTCTTCGGTTTTTTCAGGCAGTTCAAAGTACCCCGGAGAGACAGATAGGGACTTAGACAGGATTTCTCCGTCATCGGAGATTTTGCATTCCGTGCCGGGCAGGGGTTTGCCCACGGTTTCAGGCCGGATGTCTCCGTCTCTGTGCATGTAAGCGATCCCTGTGATCTCGGTCTGGCCGTAGATCTGTTTGAGGTTGACTCCGATGGCCTGGTAAAATGTGAACAGCTCCGGTCCCAGGGCAGCCCCGCCGGTATAGGCCCGGCGCAGCCTCAACAGCCCGATCTGGTTCACCAGGGGCCGGAAAATCAGCTGTTTTCCCAGCCAGGCCCTGAACTGCAGCCAGAATGTCATCGGCCTGCCGGTCATGCGGTATCCGGCCGCCTCAATGCCCACTTTGATGAAATAGTTGTACAGCAGCTTGTTAAGCCAGTAGGACTGGTCGATCTTCAACCAGATTTCCGATCGGATGCCTTCATAGATCCTGGGGGCACCAAACATGAAATGGGGCCCGATCTCCTTTAGGTCGGACATGGCGGTTTCAACGGATTCAGGGAAGTTGATGGTGATTCCCGTGGCCATGGCCACACCAAAGGAGTTCATCTGTTCTCCGATCCAGGCGAACGGCAGAAACGACACATATTCATCGGTTTTTTCCAGCGGATCCACCTGGGTGATGCGGACCCCCATGTTGATGTAATTGCGATGCGTCATCATGGTGCCTTTGGGGAGCCCTGTGGTGCCCGAGGTCAGGCACAGGTGGCAGACATCCCCGGGTTTGCCCTGGTCCACCAGTGATTCAAACAGATCCGGGTCTCTGGCATGGGCATCTTCTCCCATTTTGTAAAGGTCCTGAATATCAATGTACCAGTCGTCTTTCATATAGTCCCGCATACCCCTGGGATCTTCGAAAATGACCTTCCGGACATTGGGAATCTGTTCTCTCACCTCCCGCACCTTGTCCACCTGCTCCTGGTTGTCGCAGAACACGATGGATACCTTGAGATACTGGATGATCTGGGCGATCTCCGCCGGCATGGTAGTCTGATAGATACCGGCGGAGATGGCGCCGATGGCATGGCCGCCGATGGCAACAAACAGCAGTTCAGGAATATTGTCGGAAATAATGGCAATGGTATCCCCCTTTTCAATGCCGATGGCTTTCAGGCCCATGCCGGTTTTCCGGACAAAACCATAATATTCTTCCCAGGTATAGGTGTTCCAGATGCCGTAGTCCTTTTCCCGCAGGGCCGTGAGTTTGGGGGTTTCAGTAACCCGCCACCTGAGCAGTTGGGGGATGGAAAATTTCAGCAGGTGTTCATTGTGACTCATATTGATTACTCCTCCCCGATATAGGCTTCGATCACTTTGGGATTGTTGGAGACCTCATCCGGTGTGCCGGATCCGATGATCTCCCCGAAATCCAGAACATAGATCCGGTCGGAGATGTCCATCACCACCCCTAGATCGTGTTCCACCAGCACCACGGTGATATTGCGTTCCTTTTGAATGTCCATGATGAATCGGACGATGTCTTCCTTTTCCTGGATATTCATGCCGGCCATGGGTTCATCCAGAAGCAGAATTTCCGGACCCAGCGTCAGGGCCCTGGCTACTTCCACTTTTTTTTGGATACCGTAGCTCAGATTGCCCACCAGGCTTTTCCGATAAGCCTCCAGTTCCATGAAGTCGATGATGTCTTCTACGTAAGTTCTGTTTTCCGCTTCCACCCGGGACGTTTTCCCAAAAAAATCGCGGCATGAAAAAAAGAGTAGGTCAGGTTCTGGTGACGGGCAAGCATCAGGTTGTCCAGCACCGACAGCCCGGAAAACAGTTCCAGGTTCTGGAAAGCCCGGGCAATGCCCATGTTGGAGATCTGGTGCGGGGAGGCATGGGTCAGATCCTTGTCCTCATAAGTGATCTTTCCTGCAGTGGGATGGTAAAATCCGGAGATGCAGTTGAGCATGCTGGTTTTTCCCGCCCCGTTGGGTCCGATGATGGAGGTGATCAATCCCGGCTCAATGGCCATGTCCACATGGGACAACGCCTTGAGACCGCCAAAGGAAAGGGTTACGTCGGAAATGTTTAATTGCGCCATAAAGAATCCAAATGCTTTAGGTTATTGGAAAAAATCTTTACTTTTGCCGCCCAAAAAACAGGTTTTTCAAATACATAACGGGTTTGGGTTCACGAATACTGCTGTTTTATTTTTTCCCGGTCAATGGTGCCGTCCGCCGTCTTGGGAAGATCCATTACGAATTCCACGGACCGGGGTTTTTTATAACCGGCGATGATGGATCCGGTAAACCGGATCAACTCGTCTGCCGTCAAATTTCTGTCCGGGTGCAGACTGCATACCGCTTTAATGCCTTCGCCGAATTTGGGGTCCGGCACACCGAATACACACACCTCTTTGACGGCATCATGCTTCATAATGGCTTGTTCCACTTCCGCTGGAAATACATTTTCACCGCCCGGCTTGATCAGTTCCTTTTCCGCTTTTCTTCCTTTGAAAAATAGGAATCCGTCCGGATCCATCATGCCCAGATCTCCGGTATGATGCCATCCGTGCCGGAATGTGTGAGCATTCAGTTCTGGTGCGTTCCAGTATCCCTGAAAGACCAGCGGACCCTTGACAAGGATCTCACCGGTTTCTCCGGCGGTCAGGACCCGGTCAAAGTCATCGGCGATTCGGATGTCCACCAGCGGCGAGATCGCTCCGGCGGATCCCGGGCGTTTAAAATACGGGGAAAAAGTGATCAGGCCGGAGGTTTCCGTCTGGCCGTACATGGTCCAGAAGGGGGTGCCGGTGGTGGATTCCCATCGTTTGACCGTGTCCGGGGCATCCAAACCGGCAGCAAGTTTCAGGCTGGTCAGATCATATGAATGTGTGTCAATTTCATCTAAAAGGTGAGCTAATATGGGGGGAAAAGACCCCAGATGGGTTACGTCCTGATCCTGGACAGTGGTGAGGGTCAGGACGGGATCGAATTTTTCAAGGATGGCGTTTTTTCCGCCTGCCTGGAGGGTGGCCAGGGCCAGGTTCACGCCCATGATGTGAAACAGCGGCAGGATGTCTGCCGCACAAGCGGAGGGTCCCAGATCGTAATACCGGATCATTTGAAGATTGGACAGCAGAATGTTTTCCTGGCTCAAAACAGCCCCCCTGGGCTTACCCTGAACCGCTGCCGTATGAATGATCAAAAACGGCACATTGGTTTGACAGGCAGACGGCGTAAACCCTTCCGGTTTCCGGTACCATGGTGAAAGGGTTTCATCGGGTCCGTCCACCACCAGGAGCTGATCCAGAAACGGATATTTGGATACCAGGCGGGATGCCCGGGTCGCCATGTCATTGTCGCTGACAATGATCCGGGGTGTCGTGTCTTCGACAATATGGCCGATTTCATTGTCAGACAGGCGCCGGTTGATCAGCACCAGCGTCAGGTTCAGAGCGGATGCGGCGCCAAAAAGATGGAAAAAATCGGATGGTTTTGCACAAAACCGCCACGCGCGTCCCGGTCTCCAGCGATGAAAGTCCGACCGCGAGGCTCTGGGTTTGGTCATACAGGTCTGAAAAACTGGTTTCCTGATCACACCAGTGAAGGGCCGTTTTGTCTTTGAATAGCCGGGCGTTTTTTTCATAAATGTCGAAAAAGCTCAACTGGTGCAACCGATTCATGAATCCCCCTTGGAAAAAGAGTTTGCCAAATCTATGGGTTTTCTGTGTGATACAGGGCTAAAAAATCGTTTTAAATGTCCGGGCTCAAGGCAGAACGAGCGCTCAGTCTCGGTACAACTTTAGTTGTAATTCAATTAATTCCAGTTTGTCAAAGAATTTTTTTATATTTTTTTTCACCGGGAAAACTGATTGAAAATATAGAATATCCTGAATACAGGCAGTCCGATGTATGGTTGCAGAACCGGCATTGTTCAATATTCCCCGGACAGGTTTCCCCCGGATGGTCATGCAGAAAGCGGCACCGGCAAGATTCCATTTGAATGGAAAATCCCAGGCGGTCGGCAAACAGCTTGATGCGCAGGAGATCAACCCCTTTGCCGCCAGCATTGAAATCATACGGGGTTTTAGTGGAGTAGTCCGCTGTTTTCTGGACCGAAAAAAATCCTTCAAAAATCCGTTTTTGGTCTTCCGTTTCAATGCCCACGCCGAAATCATGCACCGTAAAGACAACACTGCTGTCTTTGCGCCGGGTGGAGATGTCAATGCGGCCGTGGTCCGGGGTGTTTTCAATGCTGTTTTTGATCAGTCCGGTCAGGGTTTTTTCAAACACATCTTTGGGCAGACGGATTTTAGGCAAATTTTTTTCCAGATTCAGAGAGATGTCCAGGTCTCTGAATGAAAATGCGGGTTTCATGCTTTCAAACAGATCTTTAAGCGAACGGTTCAGGTCGATATCCCGGTTGTTTAAAGCGGGTGAGCTGAACTCCCGTTCGATTACCGCCATGACCACTTCCATGGGATTTTCTTCATCCAGATGCTGCTCAATCAGCGTGGCCAGTTCGTCTCTGCAGGTCTGGATCATGACCTGAAGCATATCCCTTGCCGCGTAGATTTTTTTGTCCATGATATCTGTGGTTTCTTCCTGGATTTCCACGATGCGGTTCAGATTTCGCTGAATTCGTTCCAGCGTGGAAGCGGTTTTGACCTGGGGCAGTTCCGACAATTTTTTCTTGAGAATCTGCAAAGATCCGGTGAGCACGGCTACCGGGGTCTTTAATTCGTGAGACAGATGATTGATGGCCTTGTCCTTGGCCCGGTTCATGGAGGCCACATCCAAGTAAGCCTCTTTCAAAGCTTTCGCAAACCGGGCATTTTCAATGGAGATTCCCACAGTACTGGCGATCATGGTCATTAATTCCATGTCATGGTCATCAAACTGGTTCTGTTTTTTGTTGATCGCGCATAAAATGCCGGTGATACGGCTGTCGCTTCGAACGGGAACGCACAGGATGCTGCGGGTTTTGTACCCCATCTTACGGTCCCGTTCCGGATAGGGGTTTGCTGACCGGTCTGCGTTGTTGTCCAGAGCCGGTTTTCCGGTTTCAAGTACCTTGCCTGCCAGCACTTCATCCAGGGCAAACCGGATTTTTCTGGCCCGCTGTTCCGTATCCGAGTCATCATAAGATGCTCCCAGAAAAAAAAGGTCGTTTTTGATTTCGTCATACAGGAGAACGACAGCCCCTTCGGTTTTCAACAGCCCTTTTATTTCCCGGGTAATGTAGTCCATGAGATCTTCGAGTTCCGGATATTCGGGCAATGCCGCGCTGATGCGCATGATGGTTTGGTTATTGGCGGCCAGCCGTTTTTCTTCCGTGATATCTCTTAAAATTACGAAATGTTCTCCGGATCGATCTTGTGACCAGGTGTAGGAGGCGGCCCAGATCACGACATCCAGCATTCGGCCGTCTTTGGTGAACCGCCGGGTTTCGTAGCGGGAGAGTCGCTGGTTTTGTCTGAACCGGTCCAGCATTTCGATGGTTTCTTTTTTCAGATTTTCCGGGACAAAATCCAGAGCCCGGCCCTTAATCTCCTCAAGGGTCCAGCCGAAAACGTTTGAAAAGGCAGGATTCACATAGGTGACATAACCGTTTTCATCGTAGAGGATAATGGGGTAGGGAATAAACTCCAGTACCTGGCGATAGGTCTGGTAAAGGTCGAACACCTCCTGTTCTCTGGCTTTTTCTGCGGTCACGTCCTGAAGGGTTTCCACGGCCCCGGCGATATTCCCGCTGTTGTCAACCACTGCAGCAGCGGCAAAAATAGCCATTTGCCGGCCGGGGGCAGATCCGGGAAAAAATCGGCGGCCGCAAACAGCTGTTTGTTGGCCAGGGCTTGCTTATATTTGGGGCCGTAAAGGGCGAGGATTTCGTCAGCAGGGGAATTGTCAACGATCAAATCCGCCATGACCGGGCGTTTTCGGGCGTAAAACGCTTTCCATTGAAGATCGGTGCCGATCATGTCCCGGGCGCTGAATCCACTTAATTCTTCCAGTGCCTGGTTAAAATGGCTGATTTTGTGTTGGCGATCCACCACGAAAATTGGGATGGGAGCTTTGTATATAATATTGCCCAGAAGCTCGTTTTCCGCTTCCAGTGCCCGGATCCTTTTTTTGAGTACCTCCATCTCAGCTTCACGGTCCGCCATAAAAACTCCAAAGGGCTTTACAAGATTCACGTATATTCGTATAACAATTTGGGTAAAGCGATATGGCCACTATATAAAATCATTGAATCAAATTGCAAGGATTTTAAAGGGTGATGAACAAGATACCTGACGCCAACATCAAAACCGAGATTCTGATCCATGATCTTAAAGTGCCGATATCTGTTATCAATGCCGGGGCACGATCCCTTCTGGAGCGCCAGGACACTTATGGCCCCCTCACGGAAAAGCAGATCAAGGTGCTCAATCGGATTGTCCGCAACACACTGGCAACTCAGCGGTTGGTGAACGACGTCTTGGAACTGGGACGTTCCAGAGAAGGCGTTATGATCTGTTCCCATTTTACCATGGCATCACTGGTGGTGGGCGTTCTGGTGGAAGTGTTTGATCTGGCTGACCCCAATGTGGCGGATGCGGTCAGAAAAGTGGCTACTTATTCAGAACTGCAGAAGGTCATTGCCGATGCCGGGGTGGTCCTTTATTTTGAAAAACAGACCTGGGAGGCCAGTGTATGCCTGGATGCGGCAAAGGTCAGACAGATCCTGCGGAACCTGGTGACCAATGCGTTCAAACACCGGACCGCCCGGGTGGATATCCGCGGCCTAATCCGGGATAATGGCTTGACGATGTGGGTGAAAGATGACGGCCGGGGGATTCCCCGGGCCGATCACCAGCGGATTTTCGAAACCTATTTCACCACCGGGGGGGCCATTGAAGATGCGATCCAGAGCCACGGTCTGGGTCTGGCCGGTGTGATGGTGTTACTCAGGGACATGGGCGGAGAAATGGCACTGACGTCAGAAACCGGCCATGGGGCGGAATTCAAGGTATGCATTCCCCTCAAGTGACAGGGGATACCCTGATCAATCACCTGTCACTGATTGGTCATTTTTTCTGCCAGTCTGCTCCAAACAGTTTGTCAAACACGGGCCTGACAAAAGAAAACCATTGAGCATTGGCCTGCCGGCCCTGTTGTCGGGCAGTCAGAACATCTGCCAGAAATACGGAGATGTCCACCAGTTTTTCTTTGGGGATATAGGCATCAGCTCCTTTTTCCAGGGCGGTTTTTAAATTTTCCGGTGACAGGGCATGGGCCGTGAGCATCAGGGTGGGAAGATTACGCCCCCGGGTGATTTCCAGCAGTTCATACCCCCGAACCCCCATAATATCCAGAATCGCAGCATCATAGGTATGGGTTTTCAGCTTTTTTGCCGCCGTTTCAAATGAACCGGCCGTATCCACCCGGCACATGTATAGCAGTTCTTCCATGGTTTCCAGGATATCCGGTTCGTCATCCACCACCAGAATATGTTTGTTTTCCAGGATCCGGCGATCGTCCATGAAGCCGTCCTACAGATCCACCCAGGTATCGGCTTCGCTGGCGCAGGACGTGCAGGTGCCGGTTCCTTTCACCTTGACCGGGGTCTGCGTGGTCTTCTTTTTTTCCAGGGCCGCTTCCACTTCGACCCATTGGCAGGCAACAATCATTTCCGCTTCATTACCGCAGTTTTTACAGGTGCAGACTTGTTTGAACTGTTTTTTATCCTTATCCATGACAGGCTTCCTCCATGTTGTGGGTGCATTAACATTATAAATCTATCATAATATCTAAACTATTGATTGACCAGCCTAAAATTTTATTATGCCGGCAGTAGGGTCCGGCTAAAAAGGGAAAAATAAGCTTGACAAAGCAACGGTGAAACGGTCTTATAACAAAATATTTTATTCTTAACTTAATTTTTACCGACATATTTGTGTTATGTAGCAGGAGGAAAATATGAAAATTGCAGTCACCCGGGTTGCCAAAGCCGGTACCCGGCCAAAGGATGAAGACCTGGGATTCGGAACTGTTTTTACGGATCATATGTTTGTCATGGATTATTCCGGAGAAAAGGGATGGTATGATCCGCGTATCGAACCGTTTTCACCGGTATCCCTGTCACCGGCAGCCATGGTGTATCACTATGGCCAGGCCATATTTGAAGGCCTCAAGGCTTATAAGACACCGGACAAGAAAATTCAGCTGTTCCGGGCCCGGGACAATTTCAAGCGCCTGAACCGGTCGGCCCGGGGCCTGTGCATCCCGGAAGTGGACATCGATTTTGTCATGGATGCGTTAAAACAGCTGCTCATACTGGAAAAAGAGTGGATTCCGGAGACCCTTGGGACTTCCCTGTATATAAGGCCGTTTATGATTGCCACGGATCCGTTTCTGGGAGTGAGATCCTCATTCACTTTTAAATTTTTCATTATTCTGTGTTCTGTGGGGGCGTATTATGCCGGAGGACTGGCTCCGGTTAAGATCTGGGTGTCCAAAGATCACGTCAGAGCGGTCCCCGGCGGGGTGGGCGAGTTCAAGACTGCCGGGAATTACGCGGCCAGCCTCAATGCCGGAGAAATAGCCAAGAAAAAGGGATATGCTCAGGTGCTGTGGCTGGATGCCCTGGAAAGGAAATACATCGAAGAAGTCGGCGCCATGAATATCTTTTTTGTCATCGATAACGAATTGGTGACCCCCAATCTTACCGGCAGTATTTTACCCGGCATCACCCGGTATTCGGTGATCGATCTGGCAAAAAATGGGATATTCCGACTTTCGAGCGGAAGATCAGCATTGATGAGGTGTTTGATGCTCATAAAACAGGCCGTTTGACCGAAGTGTTCGGCTCAGGTACGGCCGCAGTGATTTCACCGGTGGGGGAAATCTGCTATGGGGACAAAGTGATTCAAATGGGTGACGGCAAACCCGGCCCCATGGCCATGAAATTTTACGATGCATTGACATCCATTCAGTATGGAAAGGCAGCTGACGTGGAAAACTGGATCGAACCTGTAGATTAGGAGAGAACATGGCTAGAAAAAAAGACCCTGCGCCCATCGGGAAACGAATCAAACGGGCCCGGCTGGACAGAAAGGTTACCCTGGACACCATGGCCAATGAAACCGGCCTGGCAAAGGAAGATATTAAACAGATTGAAAGTGGTGACAAACGTCCGTCTGTGGGGACTCTTCTTCAGATTTCCAGGGTCCTTCAGCTGGATTCCGATTTTCTGCTCAAAGATCCGGAAGAGGCCCGGGAAAAACGGGCACAGGCGTATACCAAAAGAACGGATCAATACGCTTACACGCCGTTGACCCCTGGTGCGGAAAACAAGCATTTAAAAGCGTTCCGTATTGTGGTGGAAGCCGGGGCTCATCATGAAGGGGTCGGGTTTCAGCATGAAGGAGAGGAGTTTGTCCATGTGCTGGAAGGACAGGTGGAGGTCCAGGTGGGAGATCATGTAAATGCGCTTTCGGCCGGGGATTCTCTGCATTTCAATTCCGGAATCAAGCATGACCTGCGAAATCCGGGACAGATGGATGCAACATTGATCGTGGTGGTTTACGTTCCCTGACAATGGAGGAGACATACGATGCTGTTTAAGTTGACCGATGAGCAGAAAATGATCCAAAATATGGTCCGGGAGTTTTCAAGAAAGGTGGTTGCCCCCGCTGCGGCGGAACGGGACCGTACCAAGGAGTTTCCGGCGGAGAATTTCCGGCAGATGGGGGAACTAGGCCTCATGGGCATGATGATTCCCGAAGAATACGGCGGAGAATCCGCAGATACCGTGTCCTATGTGCTGGCCTTGTCTGAAATCGCCTATTCCTGCGCATCCACCTCTGTGGTGATGTCTGTACAGAACTCCATTGTGTGCGAAAGCCTTAACAATTTCGGCACGAAAGAGCAGAAACAGCAGTTCCTGACACCATTGGCTTCCGGAAAGATGATCGGGGCGTTCGGCCTCACCGAACCGGATGCCGGGTCAGATCCCGTGTCCCAGGCTGCGGTCGCCGTGAAAGACAAAGACCATTACATCATCAACGGGACCAAGCGGTTCATCACTTCCGGCAAACATGCCAAAGTGGTGCTGGTGACGGCGAAAACCGATCCGGATGCCGGCCACAAAGGAATCTCCTGCTTCATCGTTCCCAAGGAGACCAAGGGCCTGATCGTGGGGCATGAAGAAGACAAAATGGGGTTGCGGGCTTCTGATACCACGGATTTGATTTTCGAGGATTGCCGGGTCCCCGCAGCCTGGATGCTGGGGAAAAAAGGAGACGGGTTCAAAATCGCCATGTCCGGTTTGGACAGCGGGCGTATCGGGATTGCGGCCCAGTCCTTGGGCGTGGCCCAGGCTGCGTTTGATGCGGCCGTGTCTTATGCCTCCAAAAGAAAGCAGTTCGGGGCGCCTATCACCAAACACCAGGCGATCCGGTTTCAGGTTGCGGATATGGCAACCCAGATCGAGGCGGCCCGTCAGCTGGTGTTGTCTGCAGCCTCCATGAAAGATCGGAAGGAGCCCTACACCAAAGAGGCCTCCATGGCCAAACTGTTTGCCTCGGAAATGGTCAATGAGGTTACGGCAAGGGCCATACAGATGCACGGCGGGTACGGATTCACCAAGGATTATGTGGTGGAACGGCTGTACCGGGATGCCCGGGTGTTCACCATTTACGAGGGGACTTCGGAAATTCAGCGGATCGTGATTTCCAACAATATTCTCAAGGACAAACGAAAACCCTAACTCAGGCCAAGCCCTGCCTGTTGACATGAAAAAACCTGCCAACCAACCGGTTTTTTTTATGAGTTGTTGTGGGTACGCCTTGAATGAATACCAAGGCGTACCCATGGCCGTTATTCAAAAAACGAGGTCGCGCAGGCCACATTTCCCCGGCAGAACACGAACAGGCATTTGCCGTCTGCGTCAGACACGGATCCGTATACATAATTGATATTGATCTGATCTTTACTGAATTACTTGGCGATGTTGACAAATTCACCTGGCTGGTTGGTAATGTCCATCGCCATCACCTCCTTGGTATCAGACAGACCCGCATTTTCCTTCATTACGGATTGCCCGTAAGTATCCGGATCAAAGCAAAATCGGCGGAATCTTTGCGTATGGAACTGTAACTGGCTCATGATGCTAGCCGTTTCAAAGATATTTCCCGGACTTCGAACAGGTTTTGGACATAGGCAGATGCATTCTGAACCGTGATGGCATTAATTGTCCTGAACAAAACTTGACTCGACAGTGGTTACAATTCACTGGGCTGATTTTTCGTTCTTCCACTCTGCCGTCGAGTCGTTGGTCGCTTGGGGAGCCGGATCTATCAAGGACAAGCTCTGCTAGTGTTCACCTCGTTCGCATCCTTGACAGATCCGACGCCTCATGCTGTGCAAGAAATTAGCGACGGTGAGGAGAGCGCAACGTCACTTTGGCTCAGGGAACTGGTGATGTCATTTGCGCTGGTGTCTTCATTTTTTCAATTTTTTTTGATCATACAACTTTTTGCCCTCCATGACTTTTTCCATCGGAGTCCGTCCTTTGCAGTGTTTCCCCTGGTGGGTCTGCTCATTTGTCCGTTCCCAATAAAGTTTATGAAATAGCGATGTCGGTTTTTCCGGTTTTTTCAACAGGGAACAAACGACCGACCCTATTGATTGTATGATGAACAGATAATTATCATTTCAGAAAAACTGAAAAATCAATTGACAAAGGAATTCATCATTGGTACTTATTGGACCAATGCTAATTGGTTGAACCAATTAAAACAAAATGTCGCTAAAAGGCTAATTTTAACATCATGGAACCCATACTTGAAGTAAAAAACCTTCGTGTTTCTTTTACCACCCAGCAACGAAAAATTCATGCTGTCAACGGCGTTGATTTTTCCGTGGCCCGCGGCGAAATTTTAGGGATTGTCGGTGAATCCGGGTGCGGTAAAAGTGTGACGGCATTGTCTGTTTTAGGGCTTATACCGTCACCGCCGGGAAGTATAGATTCGGGTCAGGTGCTGTATGCCGGGAAAAACCTGCTGGACCTGGGTCCAAAAGAATGGCGCCGTATCCGAGGCGATAGAATTTCAATGATTTTTCAGGATCCGCTTTCGTCATTGAACCCTGTGTTGACCATCGGGCAGCAGATGGGAGAAATTTTCAAATATCACAAAGGGCTGGATCTCAGGAAGCGGCTCTCAAAAATTTACGATCTCCTTGCGAAAACAAAAATAACCCTTCCTGAATTGCGGGTAAAGCAATATCCCCACGAGCTTTCAGGAGGCCAGAGACAGCGGGTCATGATTGGTATGGGGCTTTCCTGCAATCCTGATGTCCTCATCGCAGATGAACCCACAACAGCGCTTGATGTTACAGTTCAGGCGAGTGTTTTGCAGTTGATGAAGGATCTTTGTCTTAAAAACGGTACGGCACTTATCCTCATTACCCATGATATGGGGGTGGTTGCAAAAATGTGTCATCGGGTGGTCGTAAAATATGCCGGCTATGTGGTGGAAACAGCAAAGACAAGAGATCTTTTTGAAAACCCGGCCCACCCTTACACCGTGGGGCTTTTATCCTCTCTGCCCCGGTTTGACCGGGAGACGAAAAGACTGTTTTCCATCGAAGGACAGCCTCCCCGGCTGACGGAACTGCCTGCCGGCTGCCCTTTTGAAGAACGGTGCCATAAGGCCCGGGAGATTTGCCGGGGCCAACTGCCTGAATTTGAAGCGTATGATGAAGAGCATGATGTGCGATGCTTTTTTCCGGAAGGAAGAGACAAATGACGGAACCGCAGAGTATGTTGGAAGTAAAACACTATGCAAATATTTTACAACGAATAATTCGGTTAACAAAGCCGTGGATATGGTGGATTTTTCCATTGCAAAGGGAGAATCCCTGGGACTTGTGGGAGAGACCGGAAGCGGGAAAACAACTATTGGCAGGCTTGTCTTGCACTTGTTAAAGGCCAGTTCCGGGAAAATAATTTATAACGGGAACGATATCAGCCATATCAGGGGAGCAGCGCTTAAAGACCTGCGCAGGCGCATGCAGATAATTTTCCAGGACCCATACAGTTCTTTAGACCCGAGAATGAAGATACTTTCAGCACTTGCCATGCCGATGAAAGCTCTGGGCATGTTTAAGGGAAAGGAAAAAGACAGGGCTGCGTATCTGCTGGATTTGGTCGGATTGAGACGTAGTGCGTTGAATCGCTATCCCCATGAGTTTTCAGGAGGGCAACGGCAAAGAATCGGTATTGCCAGGGCTCTTGCTGTTGATCCTGAGTTTATCGTTGCAGACGAAGCAGTGTCAGCACTTGATGTATCTGTACAGGCCCAGGTGTTAAATTTATTAAAAGACTTGCAGGAAAAATTTCATTTGACCAGCCTTTTTATCACCCATGATTTAAGTGTGGTGCATTACATGTGTGACAGGGTTGTGGTTCTCTATATGGGGCGGGTCATGGAGGTCGCATCGTGTAAAACGATTTTTGAAGATCATCTTCACCCGTATTCCGAGTCCTTGATTAACGCGATTCCCATACCTGATCCGGAAAAGGAGGCCCAAAAAGAGAAAAGCATACCGGATAATTATGTCGAAGAAAGCTGTGAGATACCTGAAAGAGGTTGTCTTTTCCACCCTCGCTGTCCAAAGCGTTTTGAAAAATGTAAAATACAAACACCCCAATTGATAAATGTCGGCAATGATCATGAAGTTGCCTGCTTCTTATATGAAAAAAGGTAAAATTTTATGCTTAGATATATTTATAAACGTCTGTTGATGATGCTGTTGACAATACTGGGGGTGACGCTGGCGGTTTTTATTATCATGCATATGGCTCCGGGTGACCCGGCAGCCCTGGCGTTGGGGGATATGCAACCTTAAGCCAGATTGAAGAGTTAAGAGAAGAGTTAGGCCTTAATAAACCGGTTCTGGTTCAATATTTTATTTTTCTGAAAAATTTGCTTTCCGGCTCTTTAGGTAAAAGTATTATCACTCAAAACAGCGTTTTTACGGAAATTATCCTGCGGGTTCCTGCCACAATGCTGTTGGCAACCACCAGCATGTGCTTTGCCGTAATTATCGGTTTCCCCTTAGGTTTGTGGGCTGCGACAAAACACAATACGATGACGGATACACTGGTAAGTGCCGTTGCCTTGTTGGGATTTTCCATGCCGTCGTTCTGGCTTGCCTTACTGCTGATGATGTTCTTTTCCGTGTACCTTGGTGTTTTGCCGCCCTCAGGCTACGGGTCTGTAAAGCATCTTATCTTGCCGTCGATTTCCTTGGGATTACATATTGTTGCCGTTATTGCCAGGATAACCCGTTCCAGTGTTCTGGAAGTGGTGCGCCAGGATTATGTCCGCACGGCCCGATCAAAGGGGCTGCCGGAATATGTTGTTTTTATGCAGCACGTGGTGAGAAATGCGCTCATACCTGTGACAACCGTTGCAGGGCTGTATTTTGGGATGCTCATGGGAGGGGTGGTGATTACGGAAACCATCTTTTCATATCCCGGTGTCGGCAGTTTTCTGGTGGATGCCATACGTAGCCAGGATTACCCCGTGGTGCAGGGTGGTGTTTTATTTTTCAGTGTTTGCGTAACCGGGATTAATCTTGTTGTGGATATATTGTATGCGTTTATGGACCCGCGCATCAAAGCCCAATACCGCTCGAACAAGTAAAAGGAGAACCCATGAATTCTTTTATTGAAACCTGGAAAAGACTGTGTTTGCACAAAGGGGCAATTGCCGGTCTCATTGTTATTATTATCCTGGTTTTAAGCGCTATATTTGCCGAATCTTTTACTGTATATGCCCCGAATAAAATAAATCCGGCACATCGTCTGCAAGCCCCGTCCTTGGACCATCCTTTTGGAACGGACAGGCTTGGAAGAGATATTTTTACCCGCCTGGTATATGGCGCCCGGATTTCTTTGCTGGTCGGATTTTTGGCTGTTGTTATCGGTGCATTGGCCGGTGGCGGTGCAGGGATCGTCAGCGGGTATTTCGGTGGTAAAATCGACAATGTGATTATGCGGTTCATGGATATAATGATGTCAATTCCCCAATTGGTCCTGGCCATTGCCATTGTCGGCATCATGGGGCCTGGCCTGGTAAATCTCATGATCAGTGTCGGTATCAGCGTGAGCCCCCGCTATGCCCGCTTGGCCCGTGCCTCAGCCTTGTCTTTAAGGGATGTGGAATTCGTTGAAGCCGCCCGTGCATCAGGGTGCGGGCATTTTACAATTATTCTCAGAAATATTTTGCCGAACTGCATGCCGCCGCTTTTGGTCTTCAGCACCCTTGGTGTGGCACAGGCCATACTCTCAGCGTCTTCCCTCAGTTTTCTGGGGCTGGGCATTCAGCCGCCTTCTTCAGAATGGGGAGCCATGCTGGCGTCAGGCCGCGAATTTATGCGAGTCGCGCCCCACCTGATGATTTTTCCCGGACTTTGCATTATGGCCATCGTTCTTTCGTTAAATATGCTGGGTGACGGCCTGAGAGACGCACTGGATCCGAAGCTTCGCACATAAAACACGGAGATATAGATATGCTCGATGTTAGAATTGAAAAAGTCAAAACAATGTTGAACATGGAAAACCTGGATGGATTCCTGGTGATTAACACAGAATCTTTTAACCGGGCCACAACCTGGTATCTGAGCGGATTTACAGGCAGCACAGCCATGCTTTTACTATGCCCCTCGGAACAGTTTATCCTCACGGACAGCCGGTACTTTATTCAAAGCCGGGAAGAATCCCCCTTTACCCTGAAAAAGGTTGCAGGCAGGGATTATATGGGCCTTTTGGAAAAAATGCTCAAGCGCCGGGGGATTAAGCGGCTGGGGGTTGAATCGGACAAACTAACCCTTGAGCAGTACAAACAACTTAAAAGCTTTGGGGTTGAAGTTGTCGGCACCACGGACATTTTTTGGAAATGCGGAGCATTAAAGAAGACGGAGTGATGGCCGATATCCGCAAAGTTTGCAATATTACGGCAACTGCACTTCAGAATACCTTTGCAAAAATTGAAGTCGGGATCACAGAGGCCCAGATCGCGGCTGAACTGGTTCATGAAATGCGCTCATTGGGAGCACAGTCGCCTGTCAGGGGACACTTTGTGGTGGCGTCAGGAAAAAGAGGTGCAAGGCCCCATGGTGTATTTACGGATAAAAAAATTGAAGACGGCGATATGGTTACCATAGATGTCGGTGCTGTCTGTAATGGGTATGTCAGCGATGTGACCCGTACCGTGGCGGTAGGAAACGTCAGCCGTAAAATGAAAGACGTTTATCAGGTGGTGCATGAGGCGATTGAGCTTTGTCTTGGGGAGATCAAGGCCGGTATGACAGGTGCTCAGGCCGATCAAATTGCCAGAAACCACATCCGCGCAGCGGGTTATGGCGAATTTTTCACCCACGGCCTGGGACATGGTGTTGGTTTTGATTTAAGGGATATGCCTTACCTGAATGCCGGGAACACAGAGCCGTTGAAAGCCAATTCCATTGTCACAGTGGAGCCGGGGATATATATCCCGGAACTTGGGGGTGTCAGGATCGAAGATGATGTAATGATAAAGGAAGGCGGCTGCGAAATATTGACGGATGCGGCGACAAAAGACTTGGTCGTGCTTTAAATGTTTCCCGGTCGGATGGTTGACACATACATAAAATTAAGGAGACTAAAATGAAGAAAATTCTTGTTGCAATGCTTGTCCTGGGTATGATGCTGTCGGCTGCATTGTCTCACGCCGGGGATAAGGAAGTGTTGAGGGTTGCCCAGATAGCCGATGTGACCAGCCTGGACCCTGCAAAGTCCAACAGCTATGGTACGGCAAATGTATTGAAAATCATGTATTCATATCTGGTTAACCAGGAAAGAGATATGAGTCTGGCACCAGACCTGGCTGAATCCTGGACCCAGCCGGACCCCAATACTTGGATTTTTCACCTTCGGAAAGATGTTATTTGCCACAATGGCGAACCCCTTGATGCGGAAGATGTTGTCTTTAGTTTAAACCGGGTTAAGGATCCTGAAACCAAATCATCCGGTGCGGGCTTTTTAAAAGGTGTACAAATTGAGTATGTAGATCAATACTCTGTAAAGATTACCACTGAAAAACCGTATGCGCCGCTGTTGGTAAATTTAAGCCGCTATGAGATGGGAATTACCGATAAAAACACTGTTCTTGAGCATGGAGACGATTTTGCTAAAGTCGCCATCGGTTCAGGGCCCTTTAAATTGAAAAAACGGATTCCCGGAACCGTTACCTTGGAAAGGTTTGATGACTATTACGGTGAAAAGCCAAAACTCAAAGAAATTATTTTCAGGGCGATTCCGGAGGCGGCAACAAGGGTCATTGAACTTGAATCGGGCAATGTCGATGTTTTGGCCCAGCTTCCGCCTGAAGAGTATAACCGGTTAGAAAAGAATAAAAATATTACGGTTTTTCGCCATCCTTCCAATGTCACCATATTTTTTGGTATCAATCAGTCTGTTAAACCAATGGACAACAAGTTGGTACGTCAGGCGTTTAACTATGCGATCGATAAACAGGCGGTCATCGATGCGGCAAGCGGCGGTTTCGGTGAACTTTCAAGGGGTCCGCTGTCGCCCATGATATGGGGATTTGACAATACAATTAAACCTGTTTATCCGTACAATCCTGAAAAGGCCAGAGAACTTCTGAAAAAAGCCGGGTATCCTAACGGATTTGAATGCACCATCCTCACGGATGCCCGTACCATCCGTAAAACATCTGCAGAGATTATCCAGGCCTATCTGAGTGAAATCGGCGTAAAGGCGGAAATACAGCAGATAGAATGGTCCACCCTGCTTAAAAAGACCCGGGTGTCCGGCGGCGCCCATCTTTATGCGCTCGGCTGGACCGGAACCGGGGATGCAGACGGCGGACTGTTTATGCGCTTTCACTCCAGCGGGATAGGCGGAAACAACCGTCATCATTGGGCGACTCCTGAAACAGATGCAATGCTTGAGAATGCAAGGGCGGAAATGTCCCATGAAAAGAGAAAGGCGATTTACGCGCAATTGCAAAAGAAGTTCATTGAGGAAGCTTCCGACGTTTTTTGTGGATACAGGAAGAGGTTGCCGCCACCCGGTCCAACGTGAAAAATTTTCAGATCTATTCCAACACCATTACACCATGGCATGTCATTTATAAAACTGACTAAGTGATATGAAAGGGCCGGAGGAAGAAAGAGACTTGATATGTCCATACGGCCCTCCATACCGTGTTAGGGACGGCTCGGCCAATTGAAAGCGGCAGTGTTTGGTAAATTTCGGAGCCTTCAACGGTCACCATGGCCCCACCTACCGGTACGCCATGGAGTGCGAAAGAGATTTTTTTTCAAGCAGCGTTTGATTCAAATTAAGAATTTCCCAAAAGTCCGTTGAAACGCCATTAAAACAGGCGTGAACAGCAAAGATGATTCATCTGGTCTCAGTGCTTATATGTCGTCTTATCGAAAGGCCTGTACAGAAGTATATTGAATCGGATCGAAAATCTGGCAGCCCAGATCAAGGCGGCTGGTCAGCTGGTGTAATCGGCAGACTCCATGAAGGACCGGAAAGAGCCATACACCAAAGAGGCTTCCATGACCGAACAGTTTGTTTCAGCTGAGGACAGGCCTGCCTCTTTTTGCCGTTTTTTTGCAGCGCCCAGGAAAACGGCAAAAAGGCAGCAGGATTCTGGCCGTTATTCAAAAAATGAGGCTGCGTAGGCCACATCTTCCGGGCAGAACACAAACAGGCATTTACCGTCCGCATCAGATACGGAACCGTATACATAATTGATATTGATCTGTTCTTCACCGAATTTTTTAGCGATCTTGGCAAATTCGCCCGGCTGGTTGGTAATATCCACCGCCACCACCTCGTTGGTATCGAACAGATACCCATTTTCCTTTAACAAGGCGATGGATGCATCCGGATTGTCTGTGAGCATCCGGACCAGGGCAAACTCGGCAGAATCTTTGCGCATGGAGCTGTAACTGGCTGACGACGCCAGCCGTTTCAAAGATTTCCCCCGGGCCTCGAACAGGTTCTGGACATAGGCAGATGCATCCTGAATCGTGATGGCATCGATATTGATGTCCGCCTGTCCAAACAGATCGGTGAGCCCTGCCAGCTCCCCGGGCACATTTTTCAGAAACAAGGAAATTTCAATTCGGACCATGGCGCCCCCTTTTTGTGTATTTGAACGTTCCTGGGCTGTCAATGGTTGACAGCCCAGGATGAATAATAGTTTTTAAGCCGTTTGTGCAATTTTCACGCCTCGATCAAATGCATCCATGTTCAGCGGGATGATTTTGGGTTTGGCGGCAAATTCCTCTTTGACACATTTTTTGAGCAGTTCCAGGTCCACCAGGTTGCTTTTGGCGGCAAACGCGCTCAATGCGACGATATTGGCAGCCCTTACCGATCCAACTTCAATGGCGATCTCATTGACCGGCACCACCAGCTGGGTGACGTCGGTCCGATGGCTTTCAACCGGTATCAGGGATGAATTGATAAAGATGATCCCGCCCGCTTTGACGTCGTTTTCAAATTTTTCCAGAGACGGCCGGTTCATGGCCACCAGGTGGGTGGGGTTTTTGATGATGGGCGATCCGATGAGTCGGTCACTGATCACCACGGTGCAATAGGCGGTGCCGCCCCGCATCTCCGGGCCGTATGACGGGATCCAGGCCACAAATGATCCCTGTTTCATGGCGGCATACGCCAGCAGTTTCGCACTGAGCAGGATGCCCTGGCCACCGAATCCTGCAAATTTTATTTCTGTCTGCATGGGTTTCTCCAAACGTATTAAGGTAATGAAAACAAATGGACGGTTTTTTATTCCGGGACCTTGTAATCACCCAGTTCATAATAGGGCAAAAGCGTATCCTCGGCCCATTTCAGTGCATCCACGGGGGTCAGGCCCCAGTTGGTGGGACAGGTGGAAATGACTTCCACAAAACTGAAGCACCGGTTTTCCATCTGGTATTGAAATGCCTGTTTGATGGCCTTTTTGGCCTTGTTGACCTGTTGGGGTTTGAGAACGGCCTGCCGGGTGACATACCCCGGAGTGACCAGCTCTCCCAGCAGGTTGGCCATGCGGATCGGCATGCCGGTTTCCTGGGTATTCCGCCCCGTGGGCGCGGTGGTGGCCCGCTGCCCCGGCATGGTGGTGGGGGCCATCTGGCCGCCGGTCATACCGTAGATGGCGTTGTTGATGAAAATGGTGGTGAATTTCTCCCCCCGGTTGGCCGCATGGATGATTTCCCCCATGCCGATGGAAGCCAGGTCTCCGTCTCCCTGATAGGTGAAGACCATGAGATCGGGACGGACCCGTTTGATGCCGGTGGCCATGGCGGGAGCCCGGCCGTGGGCCGCCTCCTGAAAATCACAGTCAAAATAGTTATATGCCAGTACCGCACATCCCACCGGGGCAATCCCGACCGTTTTTTCCCGAATGCCCAAGTCGTCAATGGCTTCCGCCACCAGTCGGTGAACGATACCGTGGGTGCATCCGGGACAGTAATGGGTGTGGGTGGTGGAGAGGGCCTCTGGTCGTGAAAATATTTTTCCCATGGTGGTCTCCTATAACACTGCTTTGATGATTTCGATAATTTTTTCCGGTGTCGGAATCTCTCCGCCGCACTCACCGTAGAATTCCACGGGGCGGCGGCCTTTGACACAGCGCTCCACATCCTCCACCATCTGGCCCATGCTCATTTCGATACTAATGACCGCTTTGCAGGTTTCCTTGCCGGAGGCTTCAAACACCGGTTTTTCCGGGAACGGAAACAGGGTTTTGGGCCGCAGCATGGCCACCTCGATGCCCTCTGATTTGAGCATGTCAATGGCGGTCCGGCACACCCGGCTCATGGTGCCGTAGGAGGTGATCAATACCTGGTAGTCAGTGTCGGCATTGTACAGCTCGAACTGCACCTCTTCTTTTTTCATCTGCTCGTATTTGGCTTTGAGCAACAGGTTGTGGTCGTTAAGTGCCACAGGATCCAGAAACAAAGATTTCACCAGGTTGCGTTTTTTGCCTTTCCGATGCACCATGCCGTTGGTGGCCCAGTCATCTTTGTTGCTGGGTTCGGTTTTCAGGTCATCAGGAAACTCCACGGGCTCCATCATTTGTCCGATCAACCCGTCTCCCAAGATCATAACCGGGTTCCGATATTTTTCCGCCAGGGTGAATGCCTGCATGGTCATTTCAACCGCTTCCTGGACCCCGTCCGGTGCCAGAACCAGCAGGTGGTAATCACCATGCCCCCCCCCTTTGGTGGCCTGGAAATAATCGCCCTGGGACGGCAGAATGCCTCCCAGTCCCGGTCCTCCCCGCATGATATTCACAAATACCGCCGGGCACTGGGCTGCGGCAATATAGGAGAGGGCCTCGCTCATCAGGCTGATCCCCGGGGAGGATGAAGTGGTCATGACCCGCTCGCCGGCCCCGGCGGCTCCGAAAATCATGTATCCCACCGCCACTTCACTTTCTCCCTGAAGGAACACGCCGCCTTCCTCCGGCAGCCGTTTGGACAGATATTCCGCCACCTCAGACTGAGGGGTGATGGGATATGCAAAATAATTCTTACAGCCTGCCCGAATGGCAGCTTCACCGATGGCCTCGTTTCCTTTCATCAACACCTTTGCCATTATTCTTTTCCTTGATGTCAGAAGTTAATGATTGTCCTTTTTCAGGCATCCTGGGTTTCAACAATCGTGATGGCCACATCCGGGCACATGATACAGCAGATGCTGCATTTGATGCAGTCATCCGGTCTGGCCTGATATACGGGGAAATGTCCCTTGGCATTCACCTTGTCGGTGATTTCCAGAACATTTTTAGGGCAGAAATTGACGCACAGACCGCAGCCCTTGCAGCGCTCATCGTCAATGATGTGTTGAAATGCCATGTGTGTGACTCCTTGTTTTGGTTTCGTTTTATATGATGTTTTTCATTGGTTTGTATAGGTGTTTTGTTCCGGTTCCGGCATGTTTCCAGGGGGGTATCAGGTGCCTGTCAATGGTCAGCACCGGGCAGGTGATCCGGTCCGGGTTCAGCTGTGATTTGATGTCCGGGATGGCGGTGATGAATTCCACGGGCAGTCCGGTCTGAGCCGACACCTGCCGAACCAGGTCATACCCCTGGTAGATATGTTCCAATGAGGTCTCGTCCAGCAGATTGGCATTGGACACCAGGCCGGTGATCTTGATTTTGCCGCTGGCTTCGATCTCCTTCTGGATTTTCAGGCATCCGGCCACATCCCCGGTGAACGGGCGGAACGCGTTGATCACCTGAAGCATGTGCACCGGCCGGTCCTTGAGCACTGCTGCCAGAGAAGCCAGCACAGTGACGCCCACGTCATCCCCGCCTGCATCCAGAATGGTCACATCCGCCGGTTTTCGGAGAATGTCTGCAACGGCTGGTGCCAGGATGGGTAAATCCGCATGCAGATACTGGCGGTCCGGCAGTACCATCCGGATGCCCATGGCTTCTAAAGGAATCCGGGCTTCTCTGGTTCTGAAATAGGGGTTGACCAGGTCCAGGTCCGCTACGGCCACGGATTTTCCCATTTTCGGCAGGATGCCGCCAGGTTGACGGCGGTTTCCGTCTTGCCACTTCCATAATTGCCTGCAACGATTACTATGTCTGTAAAATCAATCGTCATAATTTGATGATTTGCCTTCTTGAAGTAAAAACAGCTAAACAGTAATTAAACCAAATCAGGTTTTTTTTTGCAAATTGTTTTTTTATTGAAAATGGATTTAATCTGAAACACGGACAATTTCCCGGACCTCCGCAAGGGTCAGACGCCGGTTTTTCTGATGGCTCATCTCTTTGGCGGCTGCAGTGATGACCGGAAGCCGGTCCGGATGAAACGCGATGTGGTGGGAATCCAGATATTTTTTGACCAGATGATTGCCGCACAACAGGTTCAGGTGAAAATCCGGGGTGGTGCTGGTGCCGAACTGGGTTGCAGCATGGGTGCCGGCCACATGGGTGTGCACGGCCCTTCCGAACACCGGGGTACCGGCATGGATCAGTCCCTGGCCGGTCTGCGTTTTGACGATATCATCCACAAACCGGTAATATTCCTGAACTAGGTCCTGACGGTCATGGGTGAAGCCGGACTGAATGCCCTGGTCGGCCAGGATCCGGGAGGTGAGATACAGGTCTCCGATGCCATTGCGTTCTCCGATACCGGCAACCGAGACCTCCGCCATCTGAGCGCCCGCCAGCACCCCCATGACGGAGTTGGCCGAAGCCATGCCCAGATCGTTGTGACAGTGGATGGAAACAGCCATGTCGCCGGCCAGGGTCACAACCTTTAGAATACGCTCCGCTACCTGGTTCGGGGCCATGATGCCGGAGGTGTCGGGCAGGGACAGGATATCCACCATCCGGTGTTCGCTCAGGAACCGGATTCCAGCTTTCAGGAGATTCAAGGGGGTTTTCCCCATGTCCAGCACGGCTAAGCTGATGACGGCATCCGGCCGGGCGGTCCGCACAGCATCAATGATCGGGGCCAGTTGTGAAAACGTGTTGTGCGATTCCTGAAGCGATGCATCAGGAGACAGATACAGATGAAAATGGATATCTTTGATACCAGTGTTCACCAGGATTTCGGCATCCGGTAAAACGCCCGACCCAGGGCTGCTACCCGGGTTCGGAATCCCTGTTGCCTGGCATGATCTGCCAGGGCTTTGACCATGGCTGCTTCTTCAGGATGAGCGGACGGGTATCCGGCCTGGCAGACATCCACGCCTAAAGCTTCCTGAAATGCCAGGATTTTCAGGCGCTGGTCATAGGAAAACATCACCCCCTGGTACTGCATCCCTTCCCGGATGGTCTGGTCGATCAAAGTGACCCGTCTCAAAACCGCTCCCTGGGCGGGTTGAAATACCCGTGGATCAGCCCTGGGAAAGCCTGTTTCAGCGATTCGATCAATGCCGCCATTCCCATGGCCGGCCCGCCCGGGGAAACCGCTTCCATGGTGTCCACATACTTTCTGGGATCATAGTTGAGGTTGCGCCACTGGATCATATTGATATGGTGGTCCCGGATAAATTCAAACAGGGCGGCCGCTTCTTTTTCTGAATCCGTGAATCCCGGACAGTTCAGATAGTTGATGGATACAAACTTGCCGTGGGTTTTGGCGGTATCAATGCTTTTCAGGACATCTTCCCAATGATAGGACTTCGGCCTGAAATAGGCGGTATAGGTGTTTTTTTGTACGGAATTCATGGATACCCGCATGCTGTCCAGCCCGGCCCTGCACAGGGTGTTCACCTGTCCGGGCAGGCTGGCATTGGTGTTCAGGTTGATGGTACCCTGATCAGTGTGTTCACGGATCATTTGAACCGCCGGCACAATGACGTTGTGTGCGGTCAACGGCTCTCCTTCACATCCCTGGCCAAAGCTCACCACAGCCTTTGGCACCTGCCGGATATGTTCCAGGCCGACCTGGGCGATCTCTTCGGCCGTGGGGGTGAAAACGATCCGGTCCTGGCACGCATGCAGGCCTGTGCCGGCCTGCAAAGAAATGCATCCCAGGCAGTTGGCGTTGCATACCCGGGAAGTCGGCAGCGGAGCCTCATACCGTTTGAGAAAAAAGTTTTTCCCTGCCGGGCATCCATACTGCAGTGCACAGGTTTCCAGATGCCGCATCAACCGGTTGTCCGGATATTTTTCTGCATCTGCATCACCCCTTTGACCACTTTTTTTCGGGGCATCTGCCGAAGGTCCTGCCGGGGTTCGGCATCCACCTGAAGGGCGGCGGATCGGAACCGGTTGCGGCCGAATCCAACAGCACCGTATGAGAAAAGGGGCAGGGGATTGACGTCAGTGAGGGCATCATACGCGCAGAAATGCCGGTTCACATACCCCGGGGAATTGAACACGGCCACGGGAAATATTTTTTCATCCGGCATAAACGGATTCCGGGTCAAGGTTTCTAACCGGTCTTGTTTCAGATTGTATGCAATCAGGGCCCGGCCCGGCAGCATCATCAGTTCGCTGCCGTGGGGCATGGCAATGGTTTCGGACCGGGTCAGCAGTATTGGCAGGTCCCCGGAAAATCCGACAGCCCCATATCCGTCCAGATCGAAAATCTCCCCGTTTTCCGCGGCGGCCACTGCTGTGAGAATCTGTTTGTTGTTTCGGGTGATAATGGTCTCCCAACGATTCGGGTTACTATCGTTTTTCAAAAAAAATCATCAAACCTGCATATATTATCAACCGGCACCCCCAAAGTCCAATGGATTCTGGCCGCTTAAAACACTTGCGTTTTCAGTACGGCTGTTTTTCTGAAATAATAGAACCGGCCATGAATCTGACCGAACCTTATATGCGATTGGTTAAAAAAAATACAAAAGCACTTGTTGAAAAAAGTCTATTTGAATTTTGAAGCAGGTACAGTGAAATCAGATCAAGCATTATACCCAAAGATATAAGAAACACCCGATGTAGATCACTGCGGCGGACAGGACGGCAGCCGTTCTGATCGCGGACAGGCCAAACGCATGCTGGATGGTTTTCGCCGTCACACCCAACCCGTAAACACCGGTCAGGATCAAGGCCGTCAGAATGACAGGGCCGGCGGCCTGGATCTGAAATATAGCCAGGAACGGGGATAGCGGCCACAGGGATATGGCGGCGACACCGATGAAAAAATAGGTGGTCAGAAAAGTGGCTTTCCCGCCCATGGCTTTGAGGAACACCCAGATGAACAGCGTGGCACCGGCATGCATGAGAAACGCCGCCGGAATGCCTGCCAGGGTAAGTTTGAGCAGGCCCTGACCCGGAAGCATTTCCCGGCTGAGCCAAGCGGCAGTGCCCCCGTAGATCAGCCCCAGCACCGACACATGACACAGGCAGATCCAGGGCAGATGATTCAGGGAAACTTGTCTGATCCCGGAAGGGTCCAGACTGAGAAGCCGCATCATGGTGGCAGAATAGTGCATGGAACATCCTTTTGAAGCGCCTGTGCTGCCCGGCCCGGACACAGCGTGCCCGGAGGCAGCACAGGAATAGTCGGGGTTACCAGGGCTGCATGCCCCAGATAAAGACTAGGACACAGACACCCGAAATGATCAGAGGCCATGTGATCCCGTTGTAACGGGACTCGTCATAATCCGGGCCCCAGCCGTGAATCCGGTCGATCACCTGTTTGTCCGCCAACGAAGGGGCGTAAGCCTTCAGCGCGGGCATCCGGTTGAAGGCAATGGACAGGATGATGAACATGGCAAAGCTCAACGGGATGGTCACCATACCGCCGGACATGCCCAGAGCCGCCACCAGGCCGGACCCGACACAGATGGAGGGCAGCACGTGCGGGGAGATAACAATGAAGATGATCCCGCAGACCAGGGAGGAGATGATCAGGGCCAGCTTGTTGGCTTCTTTCCACCAGACCCCCAGAAGGATGGCAGGCGTGGCGGTGGTGGCCAGCAGGCCAAAGGCCCACAGGATGCTGGTTACCAGGAATTTCGGTGGACTGAATGCCATGAGAATGGCGGCCAGCCCGCCCAGTCCCAGAGCGGCATATCCCCATTTCATCCGTTTGGCGGATTCCATGTTGGGCGCGATGATTCCCAGCAGATCCGATCCCACCAGGCCGGCGATGGCCATGAGATTGCCGCCGATGGTGGACAATCCGGCGGCCACGGCCCCGCCCATGACAAAGGCGGCCACCAGGGTCGGGTTATAAAACACATTGAGGATCAGAAGGGTCTGGTCCGGTTTCTCGATGATTCGTCCGGTGGTGGCGGTAAAGAAATTGCCGGCAAATCCCACCACATAGGTTCCGGAAAACAGGAGACCCAGAAAGATGGCAAACCATACCACGGCCCACCGGGCGCTTTTCACGGAAGAGGAGGTAAACACCTTCATGGCCAGATGGGGCAGGGCCACCGGTCCCAGGGTGAAGGCCGGGATCAGGGCGAAATACCATCTGAAATCGTATTTCATATCAAAAAAGGTGGGGATATTTTTGATCATGTCCGGTACCATGTCCCCGTATGCCAGGGGCGGAAACCACCATCCTGAAGATCCCATGGCCTTCATGATGGCCCCCATGGGTACGATCATGGCCAGGGTCATTACAATCATCTGGAATGCCGCATTGTAGGTGGCCCCGTACATGCCGCCGATGGTGATGAATCCCACCGTGGCCAGGCCCGCCACAATGATGGCCACATTGTAGGGCACCCCGAACAGCAGTTCAAATGCCCGGCCCAGGCCGATCATCTGTCCTAGGGCATACATAATCATGATCAGGATCATCCAGCAGACAATGACGATGGTGGAAGGTTTTCCATACCGCTGCCGGATGAAGGTGGCAGGGGTAAACGCCTTCATCCGCCGCAGGCTGGTGCCGTACAAAAGCGTCAGCAGCGGGATGGAGATGGCCCACTGGATCCACAGGTATACAAACGGCACCTGGAGCTTGAGAATCAGGGCGATGACCCCTAAGAAAGTGGCCAGGCTAGCCCAGGTGGCGGCCATTCCAAGGCCGTTGGTCACCGGACCGATGGAAAACCCGGCCGCATAAAAATCTTCGTCCGACGCGGTTTTCGGCCGGAAAAATAGCCGACAGCGTAAAAAATGGCAAATAGGATAATGACCACTCCCAGTCCGATCCAGACATTACTTAATGCATATTCCGCAGGCATCGTGTCATCTCCTTATTTTTCGTGTTTTTTGTTGAAGGGTCGGATTCAGAAGTCAGGGTTCTGACATAATCTTCCATTTCATCGTCAAATTTGTTGCACACCAGGGTCATCACCAGGCAGACAGCGGCAATGCCGAACCATCCCAGCAGGATGGGAACAATGTACTGGGTGGGGAATCCCCACAGGGTTCCCTGCTGGAGCCCGGGAAACAGTACGAAAATGGATGCGGAATGACCTGCCAAAAGCAGAAGTACCGAAAATATCAGTGTGATGCGGATTTCTTTCTTGTACAGTTTTTCTTTCATGGATGACGCCTCCTTATGTAGTGAAGTGACAGGATCAGCCTACCTTCCCCATTCCGCATCTCTGAGTTCGATGCGCCGGATTTTGCCGCTGATGGTCTTGGGCAGCTCCTCCACAAATTCAATTTTTCTCGGATATTTGTAAGGGGCGGTGGTCTTTTTCACATGGTCCTGGATCTCTTTGACCAGCGCATCACTGGGTTTGTAATTCGGGGCCAGGATGACAAAGGCTTTCACCACCTCGCCTCTGGTGTCATCCGGACTGGAGACCACGGCGGATTCCGCCACGGCCGGGTGTTCGATCAATGCACTTTCCACCTCAAAAGGACCGATGCGGTATCCTGAAGTGAGAATGACGTCATCGGAGCGCCCCACAAACCAGAAATACCCGTCCTCATCCACATAGGCACGGTCACCGGTCAGGTACCAGCCCGGAATAAAGGAAGCGGCTGTCCGGTCCGGTTCTTTCCAGTATTCCTTGAACAGTCCGATGGGTCTTTCCGGTTCGATGCGGACCGCGATATCCCCTTCCTCATTGGGGCCCAGAATATTGCCATGGTCATCAATAACATGCAGGTCGATTCCCGGGGTGGGTTTGCCCATGGACCCGAACCGGGGCTGGATGCAAGGGAAATTGCCGGCCAGGATCACGGTTTCGGTCTGGCCGTATCCATCCCGGATGGTACAGCCCGTGGCCTTTTTCCATACCTCGATGATTTCCGGGTTCAGCGGTTCGCCGGCACCGACGCAGTGGCGCAGGGTGGAGAATTTGTATTTGGAAAGATCCTGGAGCACCAGCATTCGGTAGATGGTGGGGGCCCCACACATGGTGGTGATGGGGTATCTGGACAAAATGTCCAGGGTGGTCTTGGGGTCGAAACGATCGGTATGATGGATAAACTGGGCTGCCCCCTGGTTCCAGGGACCGAAATAGCTGGACCAGGCTGCCTTGGCCCATCCGGTATCCGACACGTTCCAGTGCATGTCTTCCGGTTTGAGATCCAGCCAGTATTTGCCGGTGACCATGTGGCCGAATCCATAGGAATGCGCGTGCAGGGCCATTTTGGGAAATCCGGTGGTACCGGAGGTGAAATAGACCAGACAATTGTCGTCTGCCCGGGTTTTGCGGTTTCAAATTCATCGGAAGCCTGTTCCATGGCTTCGTCCCAGAAGGTCCAGCCTTCTTTGGGCTCGGTGATCACGATTTTGGCCTTGACCGTGGGGCATTTGTCCGCCACCTGGTCAAATGAGCCGGCAATGGCCGGTGTGGTGATGATGCATGCGGCTTCTGATTTGTTGGCCCGGTATTCCAGATCCTTGGCCGTCAGCTGGGTGGTGCCCGGTGCGATCATGGCCCCGCACCGAATGCAGGCGGTGAAAGTGATCCACCATTCAATATTTCGGGGAAGCACCACAATGACCACATCCCCCTGGCCGATCCCCTGGGATTTGAACACGTTGGCCAGCTGTTTGGAGGCGCTGCTCAACTCATGAAATGTTTTTTTGATCTCCGTGCCGTGGTCATCCACCCAGAGCATGGCCAGCTTTTCCTTGTCTTTGGCCCATTTGTCAAACACATCTCCGGCAAAATTGTAATATTCCGGAACCTGCCATTTGAATTTCCTGTACTCTTTGTCATAGTCGGTCATGTTGGGTTGTACGGACATAAACACTCCTTTTCTTTGAAATAGAGGTTGTTAAATGAGATGTTCTGCTGTCTGTCATATATTAAAGGAAAATCCATCCCGCAATCGGTGGAAAACCGATTTTTGCTGTAGGTGCGCTCAGCCGCATATGTAGGGAAAAAACCTATCGCCGGGTAGGGTCAGGAAACAACATCGATTTTGAACGAAGCAATTTCTTTTTGAAGGCAGGATTATTCCGGGACCGTGGTGATCTGGCCGGTCTTCTCAAAATGCACGGCGCACCTCACCAGTTCATTGGCGTGCTTAAGATTGAGTTTGGTCTTGATTCTTTCCCGGTACGTACCGATGGTTTTGATGCTCAGAAACAAACGGATGGCAATTTCCCTGGAAGAGTAGCCTTTGCCGATCAGTTTGAATACCTGCATTTCCCGGTCTGTAAGCCGTTCGGCAGGATTTTTTTCCGAAGGTCCGCCGATCCGGTGATATTGGACAGAATGTGATCTTTCACGGTATCATTCAGGTACACCCTGCCGGAGAGGACATGATGAATGGCGGCCACCACCGATTCCATTGCCTCCTGCTTCATGATGTATCCCTTTGCCCCGGCATGCAGTGCCCGCTGGGCATACAGATATTCGTCATGCATGGAAAGAACGAGCACCGGAATGCGCGGGTGATGTTTTTTGACATGACGTACCAGATCGATGCCGTCGGAGTTCTTCAGCGAAATGTCCGCAATGATCAGGTCCGGGTTGACCGATTCTATCTCTTTGATGGCGGAATCCACATCTTTTGATTCACCCGAGGCGGTAAGGTCCGATTCCTGGTTGATGAGTTCGGCCAGGCCGAGCCGGAAGATGGGATGGTCTTCCACCAAAAGTATTTTCTTTTTTGTTTTTGTGTTCATGCCTGTCAGGCACATATCATGTTTTTTTGTTTGTGCAATCTCCCATAGCCTTTCCCAGTTTCCATTCACCGGTGCTGAAGGGCGCTGACCGGTAGTTTCAAAGTCACGCACGTGCCGGTGCCTCCGGATTCGATATCCAGGGATCCGCCCATGAGCTTGGCACGGTAGTTCATAATGCGAAGGCCCATACCCCTGGAGTCCTCAAAAGGATCGAATCCGGTGCCGTTGTCTTTGATGCACAGGGAAAACCAGGTTTTCCGATACACCAACTCTATGATAATGTGGTCGGCGCCACCATGACGGATGGCGTTCTGGACAGATTCCTGGGTGATATGATAGAGGTTGCTGTTCACCATGTCGTTGCCGGGGGGGATTTTTTCATGATAGAGCAGGGCACAGTTCACCTGGTGAACGGTTTTGGTGTTGGCAACCAGTTCCTGCAATGAGGACAAAAGCCCGTGCTTGAAATAGACCGGACACAATCCCCGGGCCAGCAGACGGGTCTTCCGAATGGCTTCCTGGATCAGCCGGATGATGTTCTCCACAGATTGGGCCGCATCCGGCGCAGTTTTTTCCACCCGGGATTTCAGCACCTTGCTCAACCCTTCCACACCGATAAGATGCGGACACAGATCATCATGAAGGTCATTGCCGATTTTTTGGCGCTCCTTTTCCCCGATCTCCATGATCGTTTTTTCCAGCTGCTTTACCTGGGAGATATCCCGGTGGGTGATGACCGTGCCCAGGGGGTCGCCATGTTTATCCCGATATACCGATCCCCGGAGGGTAACATCGATGAGACGGCCGTCTCTGGCTTTCCGGGTGGTTTCGGTGCGGGGGAGCACATGTCCTTTCAGGATGGCCTGAATTCCTTCCATGGCCTGTTTCCATTGCTCTTCAGGCACGAAGTGATCCATTTTTTTTCCAGCGCTTTCTTCCAGGGTATAGCCGAATACCCGGGTGAACGCCGGATTGAAATAGATGACATGTCCGGTCATGTCATAGACGATGATGGGATCCGGGGCCGCCTCCATCACGGACCGATACCGCTCCTCACTTTCCTGCAGGGCTTCCTGGGCCTGTTTTCTTTCGGCGATCTGGGCCTTGAGATCTCTGCTGTAAGTCTCCAGTTTTTCCATAAAAGAGTTGTAGTAAAAAGAGATCTGTCCCACTTCGTCCAGGGAGTGCGGGATCACCATCCTTGTTGAAAATTCTTTTCCCGTGTCAATATCTTCATTGAGCCGGTCCATGAGATTGCGCAACGGTCCGGTGATGGTGGCGCTTAGAAAAAAAGTGATGGGAATGAAAAGCAGAAGAGACGCGATCCCCACCAGGATGATGAATCCCTTGATGGTATCCAGGGGGGAGAAGAAATCATTGAGGTGTACGACCGATGCCACTATCCACTGGTATTCGGGGATAGGATTGAACAAGATCAGTTTTTTTTCACGAAGCGCGCCCAGGCGGATCTGCCGTTCAGGAATCGGGAATGCGGCCGTTTGTTTCAGGACGGTTTCGAAACCGGAATACGCGTATTCCGGAACGGAACGGATATGGGCCCCTTTGAATTCCGGATGGACCACAAAGGTGCCGTCCGCGTTCAAGACACTGGTATATCCGGTCCGGCCGAGCCGCTGCTCCAGGATGCTTTTCTCAAAATCCTTAATCTCCATGAGCGCTGTGAACTCTTCCCGGTAGGCCGATACCGCGATCATCCAGTTCCAGGGAGCGAAATATTCCAGATACAATGCTTTGGGCCGGGGACCGGGTTCGTCCGGATTCTGCCACTCATATTCAATGTATCCTTTTTTCTGGCTACCATTTCCCGGACAAAGGCGTGGTCGGAAATATCCAGCCCTTCCAACTGTTTTTTGGGGTGTTTCACCACCCGGCCTGATCCGTCCAGAACGCAGATATATCCCTGGGTGCCGATTTTCCGTGACAGCATCAGGCCGGCTGCCTGATGCTGAGCCTGTTCGACGGTGAGGATGCCTTTTTCGACAAGCCGCTGAAAATGCCGGACCATATCCAGATTGTTTTCTGCCGTGGCCCGAAGATAGTTCCGGATAGAGACCGAGGCCGCGGTTTTCACACTGTTGACCGTGGCGGATGTGGCGTTATGTAGCATGTTGTCCATGTTTTTTTCCATATGCCGCTGGACAATGGAAAAAATGGTAAGGCTGGACAGTCCCATGATCACAATGAATGTGGCGGAATAAATGCACAGAATTTTGTAGCGGATGGGAAGGTTGTTGAAATGGTGGGGCAGGTTCATGGTGTTTCCGTCGGGTTAAAGGTTATAGGGTTGAACCGGGTGCCAAAAAGGGGTGTTCAGTGATTCAGAACCCGGGGGGAAACAGGCGGGCGCCTGTTTTTTCCAGCCGGTTTTGCAACGCCAGATCCGCAATGTTCTGCCGGAGCATGTCCAGCACATCATCAACGGATTCACGGATTTCCATGGCCTTCGGGTGTTTTTGAATCATGTCGAAAAACGCCTGGACCACATCCGGGTCAAACAGGGTGCCGACTCCGTGTTTGAGTTCGGCAATGGCGGATGGCAGATCTTTGGCCCGCATGCCAGGCCGGCCGGTGGTCATGGTTTCAAATACGTCGCACACCGCCAGGATCCGGGCGCCTAAAGGGATTCTCTCTCCCTTGATGCCGTCCGGATACCCGGTGCCGTCGAACCGTTCATGGTGGTGCCGGATCATGGGGGCGATCTCACTGAAAAAGGTCAGGGGCACCAGAATATCGGCGCCCAGGACCGGATGCTGCCGGATCTGATCCATCTCTTTCGGGGTCAACTGGCCCAGGCGGTCCAGCACCGTATCCCGGATTCCGATTTTTCCGATATCATGAAGGATGCCGGCATGGAAGATGGTTTTGACCATAGCCTCATCCAGCCCCATCTGCCGGGCCGTGAGCCGGGACAAGGTCGCCACCCGTCGGGAATGGCCGTGGGTGATCCGGTCCCGGGCTTCAATGGCCAGGGCAAACCCTTCCACAATTTTCCGGTAGATGTCCAGTATTTCACGGTCGTGGCCCATGGCTTTTTCCAGGGCAACCGCCCCCTGTTCTCCCAGGGCTCTGACCAATTCCAGTTCATGGCGCTCCAGGGTCCGGTTTCCAGTGAAATACACCGCCAGAAGGCCGGTATAGGGTCCGGAAATGTCAAAAAACAGCCCGGTCACCGAATTGATCTTTCGCTTTCCCAAACGCTCCAGATCCGGAATCCGGTCGTCTTCCCGGGCGTTGGGAATGACCACACAATCCTGTTTCTGGTTTTCAAACAGGGCCATGAGCGTGTCATAATCCGTATGCATCAGGCTCCGGTAGTCAAATCCGTGAAAAATTTTTGTTTCAATGCACTGTTTTTCCTTGTCCAGAATCCAGTAGATGCTGCCTTTGGCCGACAGCACCCGGGTGATGTTTTTCACGATACAAGTCAGGATGTCCCGGGTGTCGCTGTTGGCATGAATTTTTTTGCTGATCTGGGCAAACAGGGTGAAAAATTGATGAAAGTCCGGTGTCATGGGCCTCCTTGAAAATGATTTTACAGCCATCCGGTTAGTTGAAAAAATTCATCCATTTCATGCTGTATGTCTGCTGAATGCGTTTCTGGCACTGGATTACCGTGCCCAGAACGGTTTTCAACTGTTTCTTTTCCGCGCGGGACAGGGTGGACAGATCCACACAGTTCACCGGCAGGTCCGGGTGCCGGTCCCGGTTCAGGTGGCTGGCGATTTTGAGCCGGTTCAGGTGATAGAACGCCTCCATAGCCTGTTCATGGTGCCCGGTATCCAGCATCCCCTGGTCTTTGAGACCGGCCATGCGCGCCAGGGTGGATGGGGAGCAAATGCCGCGGTTCAAAGCCAGGATGCGCATGGCATTGATCAGGTGTGCGAGGCCTGCGGTCTTGATGTTGAAGCAGGCCCGGCAAGCGGTCGTGCGGTGGGTCCGGATCCGGCCGAAAAGGGTTTTGGGGGAGCTGAACAGTGCATCGTCCCGGGTCATAAAGTGGCTGACCGCCGGGTTTTTTCGGAACAGGTCAAACACCCGGTCCCACAGGGCCTGTGCCATAGGGAAATCCCCGAAGACCGGCCGGAAATCCAGCAGAATGGTCAGGTCCGTATGTCATCCGGTTCGGTGGACCCGATCCAGCGGTCCAGGGCCCGGCACCACTGGGTCAAAGACCGCCGCCATTTTGGGTTGGTGGCCATGACATTGCCTTTGCACAGGGTAAACCCGAACCGGTCCAGGTCCGTGACCACGTGGCCGGCCAGGTCGGCAAAATAGTCATCCCATATTTTTTGTTCAGACCGGGGCGGGTCTGCATAAATCAAGGCATTGTCCTGATCGGTTCGCACCACCTGTTCCTGTCGGGCATCACTGCCCATGGCGATCCAGCAGAAAGCCCCCGGCACAGGCCGGTGATTCCGGGTTTTGAACACCGAGACATGATGGGAGATGATCCGGGTGGTCAGCGCGTCATGAATGACCGACACGGCCCTGAGAATGTCGGCCAGATCGGTGGGGCTGTACAGCATGTGCCGGATCAGCGTGTCCAGCTGATCCCCCAGGCGGGCGGGTCGGGATAATCCGACCCGTTCGTCAGGCCTTTGTAAATGGTTTGAAACGGGGCGGCCAGCTCCGGTGCCAATGAGATCTCCTTTGGCATTACAGGGCATTTTTCCCGTTCATACCTGCGGGGTGAAGCTGTTCTCATTCGTCCCTATCCGGCAGATAGTCTTCCCGCACCGGCGAGAAAACCTCGATGGCCACAGTATCCTCCAGCACCTCGGCGCCGTGGGGAATGTTTCCGGGCACACACCAGGTATCGCCAGGGCCCACATCATATGTGTGGTCTCCGATGGTCATTTTCAGGAGACCGCTTACCAGGTATCCGGTCTGTTCATGGGGATGGGTGTGGACGGGCAGGGTGTGCCCGCCAGCCAGTCTGAACTCGGATAAAAGGGTGAGATCGCCGTACACCAGGGTCTTGATCTGTATTCCCGGCATGGCCTGTTTGAATCCGTTGTCCTGGGCTTTGTAAAACATTTGGGTATTCCTTTTCATGAATGGCCGGAGTTAGGCCGGGGGGTGATTTTTGCCAGCAACGCCTGGTAGGCCTCGCTGAGTTCCACAAATCGGTCATGGCTGCCGCCTTTGTCCGGATGGTGTTTCCGGGCCAGTTTCCGGAATTTCCGGGTCAGAGACCGTTCATCCATGGTTTGGAGTTCATCAGCCGTGAGATTGAAAATTTCCCTGGCCCTGGAGCGGGTTACGGCCGGTTTCGGAGGCTGATGAAAAAAACGGCTGCGGAAGCGGAAATCCTGCTCCAGCTCTTCCAGCAGAACCGTATCCCCATAGGGATGATCAAAAAACATGACCACATACCGGATCAGGTAGTCGTGCAGATGCCCGGACTGCCGGAAGAGGCGCTTGTTCAGGTCGCACAGTTCCTGGATAAAAAAAGCGTCCACCTTTTTCTGATCAAGGGCATGGGGCATTTTTTTTGCCAGGAACCCTTTGAAAAACCGCTGCAGGTCAAAAATGGTGTAGACATAGGACTTGAGTTCCCGGTGACTGAGACGGCTTTCCTGCTGCATGAATCCCTGCTCGATCTCATCCCGGCACTTGTTCTGGAGTTTACGGAACAGGGCGACGGCATGTTCACCATCGGTCCCTGGTCCATGTTCCCGAATTTGAGAAAATGAGCCCGGCGCTTGTCAAAAGCATGAGTGGACCGGGCCACGGTTTGTTTTTCTTCCCTGGTCATGCGCCGGTAGGTGAACGTCTTTCCGCGTTCCCTGAAATGGGTTGTGGCCTGACGGATATCGGATCGGACAAACGGCCAGAAAAGATCTTCCAGCAGATCCGGATCAAACTTCCGGGCTTTTTTGGCAATCCGATTGATCAGTTCCGGGCAGACATGCCAGGCATTGCCCCCGGGATAATCGACCCATGCTCCGGGTTCCGGTCCCAGCGAACAGATTTCCTGAAATCCTGACCCGTTTCCTTCCGGGGTGGATTCCCTCAGAAAGTAGGCGGTCTGCCGGTGCTTTCTTGTTTTGGCCAGATACATAACATCTTTGTTTTATATGTTACAATTGTCAAGAATGGTTATATTAGACGGCACCGTAAAAGGCAATGAAAACCCTAGGGGGTATCATGTCGAAAAACAGATTCGTTAAACTCACACTGAATCACCAGCCGGTCACAGACGGTGCCGGGGTCCGGTTGAACCGGCTGCCCGGCCGTGCAGAAGCCCCGGCCCTGGATCCGGTTTTTTGCCGGATGATTTCAGGTCAGGCGTAGACCCAGTTCCATGGCGATTCCCACATCATACTGCCGTTCTGTCAGATCACGGGCTTTTTGCTGGGACTCCAGTGCTGCCTTTGCCCGTGTCATGAATTTTTTGAAATTCTTTTTTTGATTGGTTGATCTGGAATCCGGTTGCAATGTAGTGGATATTTTCATAGCATTGCAAAACAGATATACTCATCAGGAGTTCACAATGTTGACAGAGCCTTCAATTTCACCAAAACAAACAGACCGCCGGGTGTAGATGCCGGAAAAAGATCAGAACCGGGTCGGGCAGACCCTGTCTCAACGGGTGGACCGCCTGTAAATCCGTTATCGGATTAAATGGAGATGAATTATGCAACCGTGCAATAATAAACAGATATCTTTGACCGCAGGTCTTCTGCTTCTGCTGGTTTGTGCCATCTGGGGCGGAAATGCGGTGAGCATCAAATTCAGCAACCAGGGCATTCCACCACTGCTGGCGGCAACATTCCGGTCTGTGGCCGCCGGTTTTCTGGTGCTGGTCTGGGCGAGATTCAAAGGGCGACCGGTGCTTTTTCCCAAAGGCACCTGGCGCCATGCTGTGATGATCGGTCTGCTGTTCGGACTTGATTTCCTGTTTCTGTACTGGAGCGTGTCGTTTACCACCGCTTCCAGGGCCACGATTTTTTTGTATTCGCATCCGTTTTGGGTGGCTATGGGTGCCCATTTTGCTGTGGCCCAGGACCGGCTCCACTCCGGCAAAGCAGCCGGGCTGGTCCTGGCGTTTGCCGGGTTGTGGCTGGTGTTCAATATTCGGTCTCCCATGCTGCCGGAAAACAACTGGATCGGCGACATGATGTCTCTGACCGCTGCGGTTTTCTGGGCCGCCACCACCTTGTATATCAAACGGATCAGCCAGTCGGTGGCCCTTAATCATTACCAGACCCTGTTTTCGCAACTGATATTTGCCATCCCGGTGCTGCTGGCAGGATCCCTTTTGTTTGAGCATGATTATGCCATTGTGCTATCAGCTCCTGTTTTGTGGGCCATGGCATATCAGATTGTGGTGGTGGCTTTTTTCAGTTACACTCTCTGGTTCTGGATGATCCACAATTTTGCCGTGAGCGGGTTGACGGCGTTTACATTTTTGGCTCCCCTGTTCGGTGTGGTCTTCGGAGCCGTGATTTTGTCGGAACCGGTGGGTATGAAGGTCTGGTTCGGCCTGGCCCTGGTTTGTACCGGTATTTATCTGGTGAACAGATCTCCAAAAACAAGATTTTCCAAATGATATGCAAGGGCGAACCGAATGAACATGCATATGTTGAAACAGGACACTCTTTTTCTGGCCGCGGTTGCCTTTTTTTCTATGCGGCTCAGAGCATATCCGGTTTCAACAGCAGGGTGTGGCCGTCACCATAGGGGGCTGTTTTTTCCATCATCGGCAGGTACACATGAAACGTGCTTCCTTGGCCCGGTTCATTGTAAACCGTGGTATCGCCGTTGCTTTTTTTGACGACGTCGTATGCCACAACAAGATCCAGCCCCTTTCTGATCGATCATTTTCTCGTGCATGTTCCGGCTGATAAGGGCCGCCATGCCCGGAAACTGGGTTTTTCCGCATTGAACTGCTGCAGCTGAGAGTTTTTTTTGGAGCAGCCGGCGGGTCAGGACATTGAGGTTCAGGTTTAACGACAACACCTGTTTCTGGATGGCTTCGATCTCAGTGATTTCCATGCGGCCTAATGCCAGCACATGATCGGTTAGGGATTACCAGAAACGGTAGGGATGGTTTGCCAGGTTGGCGTTGAGATATCTGGGATCGTCGGTGATCTCCGGTCCGGCCCAGGGAGGGGCAGAAAACGGCTGGTCAGGAAAGGATAATTCGATTTCAGCCACCATCAGCCCCAGGCTGGCTCCGCAAAATCGGTCGATCACCCAGGTCATGTCCTCATGCAGGCAGGTATGACGGATTTTTTGAACGATCCTGCCGTCACAGAAACGGTTCAACATCTCCCGGGCGTCGGTTTCTGGAATGGCATATTCGAATTCCGGCCGTATCAGTCCGGCCGGCCGGCCTTTGATGGTCAGAAATCCTTTGTCTCCTTTGATGCGCACCCGCACCACCTTTTCCGGAGTGTTGACCAGATATCCCTGGCAGATGTCAACACCCGGCCCCAGGTTCTTGGGCAGGGTGCCGACCAGAAATTTTTTTTCAATTTCAATTCCCATTGTTTGTTCAGTGCCTTAATGGTAAGTCTCTTTACATAAAACCCGGATTACTATACCATACCGGTGGCAGAAGTGAACCCGGATCAACCGGGGTCAGTGAAAAAATAAAAACCCGGGGGAAAACCAATGCCGTATCCTCCAGATTTTCGGCCTATTGCCCTGTTAACGGATTTTGGTTATACCGATGCGTATGTGGGAATTCTCAAGGGCGTGATTCTGACCATCCATCCGAAAGCCCGGATCGTGGACCTGTGTCACGGCGTGGGGCCTCAGGATATCGGTCACGGAGCGCATGTGCTGGACATTTCCCTGGACTATTTTCCAAAAGGCACGATTTTTTGTACTGTGGTGGATCCGGGTGTCGGAACATCCCGTCGGCCCGTGCTCGTGGAAACCAGGGATTATTTTTGGTGGGGCCGGACAACGGGGTGCTGTGGCCGGCGGCCTCCAGAAATACCATCCGGCAGGTGATTCACCTGACCCGGTCCCGGTATTTTTTGTCAAAGGTGAGTGGCACATTTCATGGCCGGGACATTTTTGCCCCGGTGGCAGCCCACCTGTCCACAGGCATAGATCCGAATCGGTTCGGTGATCCGGTGTCCCATCTGGAGCGGTTTTCATTTCCCGAACCAGAACCTTGCAGCAGCGGACTGATCCTGGCGATCCGTCGTATCGATACCTTTGGCAACATCGGTCTGGCCCTGTCCCGGGAACGGTTTTCGGCGTTTGCGGAACAGGGGTTTTGCATGCGGATCAATCAGACGAAGATTACCCGGTATTATGAGACCTATGCCGCAGCCCCGGAAAAAGAGGCGTTTATCATTCCCGATTCCGCCGGATTCGTGGAAATTGCCATAAAAACGGGCATGCGGCATCGCGGCTCGATGTTCAGATACAGGATTCGGTTGTACTGACAGCCGGAGGTAAAATATAGTTCGGTAATTGATGGTTGAAACGCGAAAGGAAGGAAGTGATGAAGCAATGGGCAGAGGAAAGAAAATGGGCCGCTTGTGGTTCAAGATCGAATCCATGGACCAGGTCTATGAGAAGATCGAAAAACTGAGTTACCTGAATTCGGATGCCACCATCCTCAGGACGGCGGATATCCTGGATCACCAGGGCAATAGAATCGGTGCCTGGTTCTCCTATTTTTTCTCCACACCCGTGAAGGTCGACCCTGAAACCCGGATGGTGGAAATACAGGACCCGGGCATTTTTTCCGGCAGCTATGGACAGTCCGGGCCATAAGTTGGGAAAACCGGTCCTGTAAGGGGTTTACAAACTATTGTATCTGATGTGTCAACGTGGTAAGTATCCGGTACGTCCGTAACCGTCGAATCCGTGATAATCCTTAGAATCAGAAAGGAAAAGACTGAAAAAATGAATTTAAAGGAAACCATTCGAAGTATCCCGGGCTGGCCCATTGAAGGAGTGACTTTCAGAGATCTTACCACAATGATGCAGCATCCGGAAGCATTTGCCTATGCGTGTGATCTGCTCTACGACCGCTACAGGGACAAAGGGATCGACAAAATTGTGGGGATAGATGCCAGAGGATTTGTCTTCGGGGGAGTGGTGGCCTATAAACTGGGTATCGGATTCGTGCCGGTCAGAAAAAAAGGCAAACTCCCATGTCGGACCATTCAAGAAACCTATGCCCTGGAGTATGGCACTGATACCCTGGAAATGCATGAGGATGCCATATCTCCCGGGGAAAAAGTGGTGATAGTGGATGATCTCATTGCCACAGGCGGCACGGTCGGGGCTGCGGTGAAACTGGTGAAGAAACTGGGGGCCGATATAGTGGAGTGCGCTTTTGTAGTGGAACTCCCGGATCTCAAGGGGCGTGACCAGGTGAACGGGTGCCCGGTCTTTGCCATGGTCGAGTTTGAAGGAGACTGAGGATATGATCAAACATGCCATGCTGCTGCTGGCCGGTATGGCCCTGGTCGGAGCCTGTGCCGGGTCCTATGGAAAACTGGTGACCAGCCCCGCCTCTCTGGATCGATACCGGCACCAGACCCTGCCGGCCGATTTACAGTATTATTACTGCGGCCGGTCCGGGCTGCCGTATGCGGTGATAGGGATTGATGACACCTACCGGTTCAATGACCGGGTCTGGTTCCGGATCGACACCATGGCCGAGGTCTATGAAAAGATCGAAAATCTCAGTGATCTTCATCCCGGTGCACGAACCATACGGGCCTCGGAGATCCTGGACCCGAAGGGCACCCGGATCGGTGTATGGTTCTCTTTTTATCATTATACCCCGGTTCGGGTCGATGCGGATTCCGGGGTATTAACGGTTTTCAACCCCTATGATCCCGACGATGATGGGGGATTGATCTGGGATTGACCGCGAGCCTGGCGGCATGGACCGGTTCATTTAACTGGGATCAATCCGGCTTGAACAAACTCCCTTCCACGCGGTTTCTACCGTTTTCCTTGGCCTGGTAAAGGAAATGATCTGCCTTGTCAATCAGTCGATCCGTGGAAAAATCATCTGCAATCAGGGCCGGATCCAGGGTGGTCACGCCGAAACTGGCGGTGATGGCAATGGGGATTCCGTCATGGATGACAGGCGTGCCGGATATTTTTTGCGTAACCGTTCGGTACAGTGGTATGCATGATCATAGGCGGTTTCCGGAAGAACGATGACAAATTCCTCACCGCCATACCGGGCCACCCAGTCCAGATCTTTACGGATGATCTGGTGAATAAGGGAGACAAATTCCACAAGCACCCTGTCTCCGGCACTGTGCCCGAAGGTGTCGTTGACTTTTTTGAAAAAGTCGATGTCCGTGAGGATCACGGAGATGGACGTCCGGTAGCGCTTCGCTCGTGTGACCTCTTTTGCCAGCTGCCGAGACAGGTGGTTTCGGTTGTAGCATCCGGTCAGCGGATCGGTGATGGACAGTTTCTTTATTTTTTCATTGGAAATTTTCAGATCGTTGATTTTTTCCTTGAGCTGACGGCTCAGACGGTACCGTTCCAGGTGAACCGTGATGCGGGCCAGCAGCTCTTCTTTGGCAAACGGCTTGACCAGATAGTCGGAGACTCCGGCTTTGAAGACTTTCAACAGTTCCGACTGATCCGGCATGGCCGTGAGGCAGATGATGGGCAGATCCGATCGGTTCAATTCCCTGCGGATTTTTCTTGAAAGCTCATCCCCGTTCATTTCCGGCATGAACAGGTCAGTGATCACCACATCGATAGCATCCTCGTGTCTGCTGAAAAGCTGATATCCTTCCCATCCGTTTTTTGCTTCGATCACCTGAAGTCCTTCCTGGATCAGAATGTCCGCCACAATCTGTCTGGCCACCACATTGTCTTCCGCCACAAGTGCCGTTATGCCCTCGGACAGGGCCACCGGCTTTAGAATTCGGTCCACCGCTTCCAGCAGTTCTCCTGTGGTAAACGGTTTGGTGATGAAGTCCGCGGCGCCGACTGCGAATCCTTTTTTTCGTTCGGACATGGTATTCTGGCCGGTGACAAAGATAACGGGTATCCGGCGGTTGTGCGGGCCGGAGATCCGGGCCGCATAATGGGGGCTGCGCAGTTTCCGGCAGAAATCCCATCCGTTCATTCCGGGCATTTCCACGTCCAGGGTGATCAGATCCGGGGCCCGGTCCTGGCACACGGAAACCAGGGCTTCGAGTCCATTGGCAGATTCGGAGACGTCATAACCGCCGGTTTCCAGCTCTTCCCGGATGGCCATTCTCATGGCGGCACTGTCGTCCACCACCAGCACTTGAAAAGGGGTGTTTTTATTCATCATGTTCATTTCGGTCCATTGCTGTTGACCCGGGGCCTGGGTTGGTAAAAAATAGTCTTGAGATGACGTCGGGGTTCCAGATCGGGACAGATGTCGGAAAGCGATTCACTGGCACCCAGCAGCAGAAATCCGTCCGGTTCCAGAACGGTAACGATTTTTTTAAACAGTTTTTTTTTCATTTCTCTGTTGAAATAAATGGCCACGTTCCGTAACAGGATCAGGTCGAATCTGCCCATTCCGGAAAACGAATGAAACAAATTCATTTTCTGAAAAGAGACCATGGCCCGGATCTCATCGTTGATTTTCCATTTGTCCCCATATGGACTGAAGTACCGGTTCCGTTTTTCGCACGGAAGTCCCCGGGTCAGTTCAAAACTGCTGAAATAACCGGCACTGGCTTTTGCCAGGGCTTTTGCAGAGATGTCGGTTCCCAGCAGGTAGATGCGATAAGGGGCCATGCTTGGGAGCAGGTCTTTAAGGACCATGGCCACGCTGTAAATTTCCTGACCGGTGGCGCAGGCGGCGCTCCAGATGCGGATGGGAACGGGCAGCCCTTTTCTGGCATATCCGGCCCGGTTGTCGATCACATCCGGCACAAGTTTATATCGGATCAGGTCAAACACTTTTTCATCCCTGAAAAACAGGGTTTCATTGGTGGTGATGGCATCAATGATCTGCTGGGCCAGGGAATGGGTTTTGTCGGTCCTGGCCAGATCATGCAATGCCTGATAGGAGGACAGTCCGAGGTCACCCACCATTTTCCCCAGCCGGGTTTCAAACAGATATGTTTTGGATGACGGGATGTCCATGCCGGATATGTCACGGATATACTCAACCAGCTGCTCACATTCTGCCGGATGTATTTTCAGCATGGGAGAATCAATGGTCCCGGCATGGACAGCGGGTTTGTGAAGCAGTGTGTCATAGGTCATGTCCGTTGGGGCGGTCTAACGGTTTTCATGATTTCCCGGGCCAGGTTGTCCAGGGGGGCCACCGTGTCCACTATTCCGGATGCCACCGGTTTTTTGCCATGCCGAACACAATACTGGACCCCTCATCCTGGGCAATGATGACCGCCCGGTGCTCCTTCATTGATGCCAGGCCTTTGGCCCCGTCCTGACCCATCCCCGTCATGATGACGCCAGTGGCCCGGTCTTTGAAGTGAAGGGCCACCGACCGGAATAGGTAATCCGCAGACGGCCGGCATCCGTTTTCCGGCGGGTCCTGGGTGATGCGGATCATTCGGCGGGATCGGTTTCCCGCTGATACGATTTTCATGTGACTTCCGCCGGGAGCGATGTATACACGGCCGGCAACCAGGAGATCCCCGTTCCGGGCTTCGATCACTGAAACGTTGGATTGCCGGTCCAGGCTTTCCGCCAAAGCCCGGGTGAATCCGGGGGGCATGTGCTGAACAATGAGGACCGGTACGGCCAGATCCGCAGGCAACGCCGGAATGAGTCTTGCTAATGCGGCCGGTCCGCCGGTGGATACCCCGATGGCCACAATCTCTGACAGATTTTGGCACACACGAGGAGTGCTCACCGATTTGCCCTGCATGGATCGTTCTGGTACCGGTACGCGGGCAGACGTCGGTGGGTTTTGAAAAACATTGGTCCCGGGGCTGTCCAGAATGGCGCGGATTTCCATTCTCCTGGAAAACGAGCGCAACAGAGGCGCAAGGTCTTTTTCCAGTTTGCGCTTGTTTTCCACCATGTTTTCTTCGCTGGGTTTGAGAATAAAATCAAACGCCCCGGCCTCAAGGCTTGTGATAATGCGCTGGTCTCCACGGCCGGCATCGGAACTGATCATGATGACCTCTGTCCGGGGGAACCGGGACCGGAGTGTTGTCAGCACTTCCAGTCCGTTCATGCCCGGCATTTCAATATCAAGCGTTACCAGGTCCGGCTTCAGTGATGCCGTTTTTGCCAGAGCGGATGCACCGTCACGGGCGGTTCCTACGATTTCCATGCCATGAATATCGGCAATGACGTCTGATATCATCATCCGGAAGACAATGGAATCGTCCACCACCAGTATCCGAAGATTTTTTTGTGTGATGGTCATGCAAGCACCGTGGCCACATTAAGTATACCGATCAGTCCCTGTTCATGCCGTATCACTGATTTGAAACAACGGCCGTGAATCCCCTGGATATTGCCGGGCGGAGGGGCCAGATCCCCGGCGGTGATTTCTATCACATCACCAATGGCATCCACCAGCAGTCCGATCAATTCCACCTGAATCCGGAGAATAATGATCCTGCGGAAGACAGGAAAGCCGGGCCCGATCGCTTCAGGGAGCCCCAGCCGTTGATTCAGGTCGATCACCGTGACAATACTGCCCCGCAGGTTGATGATGCCGCTGATAGACGGCGGTGCCAGCGGGACCGGCGTAATGCCGGTGGTCTTGATAATTTCCTGGGTGTCCAGAATATCAATACCACACAAGGATTCCCCGGCGGAAAAAGTGACAACTTTGATTGTTTCCTGCACCATATCCATCCATTATCGCCTGAGTCAAAATTTGCATCGATCGGTTCTGGCTTTGATGTTTTCTGTCAATTCGCTCAAAGATTCGATACTGTGATTGATCTGGGTGATGCTGTCCGTCATTTCGACCGCAGAATCAGATACTAACGCGATATCCCTGGCGGTTTCAATTGCTGCGGTCGAACTCTGAGCCACATTTTCCGTGATGTCGGTCATGTTCTGGGCGGCCTGGCTGACATTGCCCGCAATTTCTCGGGTAGTGACGGACTGCTCTTCCACGGCGGCAGCAATGGTGGATACAATCTCATCCACTTGGTTGATGACACCGGTGATCTGACCGATACGGGTGACGGTACCGTCTGTGGACTTCTGAATGCCCGAAATTTTAGTTTTGATTTCTTCACTGGCCATGGCCGCCTGTTTGGCCAGTTCCTTGATTTCATTGGCCACCACGCAAATCCTTTGCCGGCTTCCCCGGCCCGGGCC
>LQAE01000032.1_pt1 | contig 80674 bp, 69 predicted proteins | sample 1535771 | NCBI WGS metagenome assembly LQAE01 (sample SAMN04331582, study PRJNA305678) | bioreactor metagenome | isolation source: bioreactor_1 inoculated with Wadden Sea sediment 1st replicate of a... | place: Germany:Bremen
TTTCAAGGGTTCCCAAATTTTTAGAAAGACGGTGTGAATTATTTAATTAGTAACTTCTAATTAGATCACTGCAGCTTCAGTTGAAGACACGGTTTGATCATCTTCAGCAGTTTCTAACACATTTAAGTAATTCTCAAATAACGCTTCTACGGTAATTTCACCGTTTTCGGTGTCATTTGATTCATATGCTGAAAGCATATCTTGAAGTGTTGAAATATCAATCGTCTCTTGTCCTATACCTTCACCTTTTGGTGGTGGGCCACCTTTTCCACCACGACCGCCTGCGCTACCTGGACCTCCAGGACCACCTTGACCGCGCATACCAGCCATTTTTCCCATAGCATCAGACATCATCATATTCATATTATCACGCATGTCATCACCAAAGGACTTGAGTTCGTCTTGGGTTAAACCGCCATCTGAATTAGAATCAATTTTTGAAAAAAGTTCAGAACTCTTCTCATTGTTCTCATGAACTGTTAGAAACTCATCCATATCAATGGTATTATCACCATTAACATCGGCACTATCCATTTTTTTCTTGGCCTCAGCTGCATATTCTGCATTTGAATTTGCCACGAACTACTCGATACACCACTAATCATTTTTACACCTCCGAATCTTTCTATAGGGATATGGGGGTATTGCATGTTTAGAGTATCAAATGAGTATGTGGGAATTATAAGGAAAATGTGTGAGAAATGTGTGAAAATAATAAAACCGACCTAAACTATTCGTTCAGGTCGGATTTCATGTATTATTTAGATGTTTTTATTTATATGTTTTTATTTAGATGTTACATCTAGCTTTTGAAAGCTAAGGTCCTTCTCTTCAAGTCTCTTGTTAATATAACGATTAAACTGATTTCTAATAATAGCCATAATCGGTACACAGATCAGCATGCCGAGTATACCAAATAGGCCACCACCAATTAGAATCGCTAGAATAATCCAGAACGGAGACAGTCCAACTGAATCACCAAGAATGAATGGCCCAATAATATATCCATCCAGCTGTTGTAATACCAATATAAACAATGCAACCCAAAGTGCTGTAACAGGGCTTGTGAACAATGTAATTAGAACCGCTGGAACTGCACCAATAAACGGACCAAAATATGGGATCATATTAGTAACACCAATTATTATTGACATTAATAATGCATATGGAGCTTTTAAGAACCACATACCAACAAAACAAATAATCCCGATAATAAGTGAATCAATCATTTTGCCGATAATGTATTTTGAGAAAACTTCGTCCACTTCTCGCATGAACTCTACCGCTTTATCAGCGTGTTCAACTTTTAGGACTGCATAGTTGATTCGTTTTATACCACCGAGGAACGCTTCTTTATCCTTTAGCATGTAAATAGATATAACCATGCCGATAAAAATCTTGAAAACTCCTGATGTTATGCCAAACACACCAGTTAACAATCCAGTCAAAATTGAATTGAACGATGTGGTTGCACGATCAAACACTTCCTGAAGTGATGTAACGTCGAAATTCTCAAGTGACTCGATTAATCCTAACTTCTCAAGTTCAGCATATTGCTTGTTTCCCCATGCTTCCATCGTAAACATATACTTGGGAACATTTTTAAGGATATCAGTAATACTTTGAGCAATGCTTGGAATTACAAGAGTAAAGAACAAACCAACAATGCTTATAATAATAATATAAACAATGGCTATGCTAAGGCCTCTACCCCACTTAAGCTTGGTTTCAATCTTCTTTAGTAAAGGATTGGCTAAATAAGCTATTACAAATGCCCAAATAAATGGAATTAGTATCGTTACAATTAACTGCAGGAATCCTCCTACGGACTCAATACGATCAATCAGCTTATAGGCAATCATTGATGCTATTATGAGTGGTAAATATGCTATATAGGGTATTCTTTTCATTCGTTTATTCTCCAATTTGAGATTTTAAAACCTCAATCGCCTTTTGTAGCTGGTTATCATCTTCATCTGTTGGTTCTTCAATCTCATAATATGTTTCAGGCAGCTCAATCACATAGTCAGGCTCAATTCCTATTCCGTGAATATTTCTTCCATTTGGTGTGAAATACTGCGACGTTGTAAGTTTGAATCCAGAGCCGTCATCTAGTGGTATTACAGTTTGAACAACCCCTTTACCAAATGTTGTTTCACCAACAATTTTGCCTGAATTCGAGTCTTGAACAGCACCTGCAAGAATTTCAGACGCACTTGCCGAACCACCATTTACAAGAACAACCATTGGCAAATCAACTTTCATAAAGCCTGATTTAAACTCTCGTTTTTGTCCCACTCTATTTTCTGTATATACAATCATTTGATTCCCTAGCAGTTGATCAGCAATTTCAACAACTTCACCAAGAGATCCACCTGGATTGTTTCTTAAATCAATTACAAGGCCTTTTGGATTATTCTTCAGAAGTTCATCCAAATTTGTCTTAAAATCAGTTGAAGTGATCTGGTCAAACATAGAAATTCTGATGTAGCCTAGGTCATCGTTTAACATTCTTGATTTAACAGTCTTAAGTCTAATTTCCTCACGAGTAATAGACACATCAAATGGATCATTAACACTTTCTCTATAAATAGTAATATTTACTGGCGTTCCTGGTTCCCCTCGCATTTGTCGAACCGCTTCGTCCATAACCTGTGCGTTTACGTCTTCACCTTCAACCTTAATGATCTTATCACCAGACTTTAGGCCAGCTCTTTCACCAGGGGTATCTTCAATTGGTGCAACAACAGTAATCATACCGTCTTCTGTAGGCGCAACAATAACTCCAATTCCACCATAAGTTCCTTCGTTGTCTTCTGTGAATCTACCAAACTCCTCACCACTCATGTAGACCGAGTAAGGATCTTCAAGAGACATAAATAGCCCCTTCAAAATACCATCAATGAATTGTTCTTCATCAAAGTCTTGGTAGTAATTCTCTAGAATGAACTTTCTTAGCTCAATAACTTTTTCAAACGTTTCTTTATCCTCGTTCAAAGATGTGTATTCATCTTTTGAAATAAGAAGTTTGTCACCAACTTCAATTGCATCTTTCGTACCAGCATGTAAGGACTGATAGTAATCGAAATCTTCCTTCGATATCGTCACACCACTCCCATTTTCAAGCGAAGCTAGCTGTGACATACTTGTACCGAAATAAACGACCGCTCCAGTCGCAGCATTTGATAAAAGTAGTATAACTATACCCCAGATGATTATCGTTCTTTTGCTAAACATATCGACACCTCAATCTCTATCTACGGTTGTACATACTCAGTTGGATCTGCTATTTCCCCATTTACTCGTACTTCGAAGTGAAGGTGTGCACCAGTTACATTACCTGTAGCTCCCGCTTCTGCAATTGACTCGCCAATTCCAACTTGTTGCCCAACTTTAACCATCAGCTTTGAATTATGAGCATACAGAGTTACAATGCCGCCACCATGATCAATCATGACACATTTCCCATAACCGCCGTACCAATCAGAATAGATGATTGTACCACTTTGTGCTGCCGTAATTGGACCACCAGTAGGGACAGCAACATCTATGCCTGTATGAAGCTTTCTTGTTTTGTAAATTGGGTGAATCCTGTAACCATATGGTGATGTGATTCTCGTATAGCCAGGAGAAGGCCACGCCATCTGACCACCAACATAATTTGCCTTAAGCGTTAACTGCTTTAGAATCTGAGTCAGTTTTTTAGCGTCCTCTTCTAATTCGTCCTCTTTGGCTTCAAGTGCTTTAATATCTTTTGAAAGTGCTACTTTTGCACCTTCTAGTGAAGCCATATCACCACTTAGAAGTTTTCTCTTGCCATCTAGCTCATTGATTTGAACCTGTCTTTCATCTTTGTAGAGTTCAAGTTGAGCCATTCTTTCTGAAACCTGTTTCTTCTGTTCAGTCATATAATCAATCAGATTAATATCGTGTGCATAGATTTTTTGCAGCATATCTACGCGGGTAACTAAATCCTCAAAATCAGACGACCCAAGAAGTACTTCCATATATCCAACTTGTCCTGTCTTATACATGACACGAAGCCTAGAGTTCAGCAGATCTTTCTTTATGTTGATACCCTCTTGCGCAATTTTTAATTTTTCTTCTGTTTCATAAATTTTAGTTTCAGTTGCAGATACTTCATCACCAAGTCTTGTCATTTCAGACTCAAGTTTTTTTACATTTGTTTCAAGGTCTCGAATATTTCTTAAAACCTTATTCTGCTCATATTTTTTATTTGATCTTTCCTTATCTATCGTTTTCAGTTCGTCTTCAATTTTATTTAACTCATCTGATGTATTTTGCAATTCATCATTTCCATACGTCACTGAGTTTGGAATTGCAGGAACGAGAAGCAGTAGACAAAGGAGAAGAAGTAAAGCTCTCGATGTATCTCTCTGAATCATTTCGACCTCCTACACGTGTAGATATCTTCTCATTGAAAGAAGACTTCCAAGAGCACCGATACCTGCACCTATCATTAGGAATATAACGAACAAATCAGCTGTAACAGTTTGTGCAGATACTAAGTACGCTGCAATAAGCACATAAAACTTTGATGTGAACATAGAATATGTATAAGAATATCCAATATGTAATACACCTATCGCCAGCACAGCACCGAACATCCCCAGAAGTGTACCTTCAAGAAGAAACGGCCATCTTACAAACCAACTTGTTGCACCTACATATTTCATAATACCAATTTCTCTACGTCTAGCATTCACTGCAAGTTTAATTGTATTGTGAATAATGAACGTTGATATGGCAACCAGAACAAAGATAATTACCATACCGATGTTTTTGATGTAATTTGTAACTTCAATAATTTTCAGAACCACATCTTGATGGAATTTAACTTCTTCAACACCTGATATTTGTCTAATTTCCTCAACAACGTATTCTGAGTAACCTATGTCATAAAGTGTTACAAGATATGAGTTCGGAAGTGGATTTTCTTCAAGTCCTTCAAGCAAATAACTATTGTCTTCCCATTCAAGTTTCATTTTGTTTAGTGCGTCTTGCTTCGTTTCGAAGTAGATTTCCTTTACACCTTCTAGCTGGTACAGCTGGTCACCGATACTTTCTACCTGATGCCCCTCTATTTCGTCCACTAAATACACTTGTATGGTATCAAACTGGTCTTTTGCGCCTTGTGCAAGACTTGATATATTAAGTATAAGAATAAATATAATACCTAGAATCAGGAGCGTCGCAGCAACTGAAGACATTGATGCTATCGACATCATTCTATTACGCCATAAGTTTTTTATTGACTCTCTAATCGTATAACTGAATTGACTAATCTTCATATCCGTAAAGCCCTCCCATTTCGTCACGGACAACGCGTCCGTTTTCAAGCGCAACTACACGTTGCTGCATGATGTCTACTATCTCTTTATCATGGGTGGCCATTACGACTGTTGTGCCACGTCTATTTATTTGTTTAAGTATTTTCATAATATCCCAGGATGTTTCGGGATCAAGGTTACCTGTAGGCTCATCTGCGATAAGTATTGGTGGATTGTTGATCATGGCCCTTGCTATTGAAACACGTTGCTGTTCTCCACCTGATAGTTGATTCGGATAACACTTCTGTTTGTCCGCTAAGCCAACAACAGATAGTATCATTGGTACATTTTTTCTAATTTCTCTTTGTGAAGCCCCTGTTATCTCCATTGCAAATGCTACATTCTCAAATACTGTTTTATTAGGTAATAGTCTATAGTCCTGGAATACAACGCCCATCTTTCTTCTTAAGAATGGAACCTTTCGTCGATGAAGCTGGGTAATTTCAAGATCATCAACAAAAAGTCTGCCCTTTGTACAGTTTTCTTCTTTTAGTAGCATTTTTATAATTGTTGACTTCCCTGCGCCACTGGGTCCAACCAGAAACACAAAATCCCCTTTGCTCACATTAAGATTTATATCTGAAACGGCCAGCATGCCGTTACCATACCGTTTTGATACCCCTACCAATCGTATCATTAAAACACCTCTCATTTTCTATCGCACCTATAACAAAACCACAAATATTAGGAAATGCAAATCGAATACAATGATTTGCATGAATAATTCTAAACAATGCCCACTACTATTTATTATAATGGGTATAGGCCTGTTTACGAAACGTTTTTGATTAAATAATGATTACAATTTTGGAGGTTATATATGAAAAAGGCACTTCGTAAGGAAATGATTCAAAAAAAGACGAGCTCTCAGCGATGAATTATGGCATAAGAAAAGCCATGATATCCTAAATAGAATCACAGCTTTATCTCTTCTTGACAATGTAAACAACATTATGATATTCATGGATTTTAGAAAAGAAGTTATGACAAGACCCATTATTGAATGGTTATGGAGCATAGGTAAATCTGTTATTATTCCCCGTGTTAAAAAAGGGAGTCCAATCCTCGAACTTTGTTTAATAGACAGCTTCGACGACATGGATTTATCACCGCTAGGAATTTTAGAACCAAAACCAGACCATATAGCCTTTCTGTCACCAGATCAAATTGATTTTGTATTTATGCCAGGTGTTGCATTTACGAATTCAGGTGCAAGATTAGGCTATGGCGGGGGGTACTACGACCAACTCATACCTCTTATGAAAAATGATGTTCCTCGAATTGCCCTAGCCTTTGACTTACAACTTGTAAATGAACTTCCAACCGAGGATCACGATATTCAAATCGATGGTATTATTACTGAAACGGATTACATAAAGTGTCATTAGAAAAATTAGACTCACCTATAAGTCAATTATTTTATTAGCCACTTTTTCACCAAATGACCGATCGTGTTCAACAAAAATCACGGTCGGTTTATATTTTTGAACAGCCTCTTCCATCTGAATTCTAAAATGATAGTCCATATAGTTAAGAGGTTCATCCCAAACATATAGTGGTGCATCTGATGAAAATGCTCTTGCTAAATCTAGTTTTTTTCGTTCGCCTTCACTAAGAGTTTCGATTTTTCTGTCCAAGTACTCGACATCCATATTGAAATAATCTAACATTCTTACAAACGCGGTGAGATCCGTTCCATAACGTTCAAGATACTCACGAACAAAACCATCCCTTACAGGCATATCTTGATATGCTTGTGTAATTTTAAGACCAATTGCACGGTGCATATAACCAGCTTTTGGTACAAGATCATTCGTAATCAACCTTAGCAAAGTTGATTTTCCAGCACCATTACCACCTCTGATCCATATTCTATCACCTCTATTGACTTCCAAATTGATTTTATGAAGAATAGTAGTTTCTCCATAAGAGAAATCAATATCATGAAATTTAATATAGTTTTGATTGCCTAAGTCTAACTGTTTGAACTCAAGATGCCTAACATTTTCATATGACTGTAGCAGGTTTTTTGCTTCATCTAGTTTTTGCTCGCGTCTATTCTCTAAATTTTTTGCACGTTTCATTAAACGGGCTGCACGCGCGCCAACAAACCCCTTGTCATAACTGCCAATCTTTTCTTTCTCTTTACTTGAAGAGTATCCTCTGGCCTGTCGAGCTGCTTTTTCAAGCTGCCCAACTTCCTTTTGAAGTTTTTCTTTTTTGCCTAATTCAAAAGTTTCTAGTTGTCTGCGGTTTTCATCCCAACTGCTATAGTTTCCTTTTTCAATCCTAGTACCAGTTTTATTAATTTCTAAAATATGGTCACAACACTCATCAACAAAAGCCTGATCATGTGAAACAAGAGCAAACCCTCTTTTCCCACTAAGGTAATCTGCTAGCTCTGCTCTTCCAACAATATCTAGATGATTTGTCGGTTCATCAATTAAGAGGTAGTTTTGAGGACGAAGGAATAATGCTGCAATTTGAACTTTGGTTTTCTCACCACCTGATAGCGAGGTATAATTTCTATTGAGTAAGTCTACATCTAAGTTCAGCAGCCTAAATTCTTTTTCAATTAGGGCATCAAGTTCATACCCTCTATAGTGTTCAAATAGTTCAAGGAGTTCACCATATCGTTTTATGTGTTTCTCGGACGTTTCGCCTAATAAAGTATTCAGTTCATTTTCAATCTCTAGAGCTGGGCCAATTAACCTTTTAACAACTTCTGAAACTCCAGCTTTTCCATCAACAACTTTAATCGGGAACATAGAGACGTGTTCAGGAAGCTTACACACTCCGCTTTGGGGCTTTAAGTTTCCTGCTAGTATCCCTAAAAGCGTGGTTTTCCCTCTTCCATTTCGACCTATTATCCCTAATCGCCATGATGTATCTATGCTCATGGTCACTTTGTCAAATACTGGCCTCAGAGCACCATCATAGGTATACGTTATATTATCTATTAAAATAGTTGGGATCATCACCTCATTTATCCTTGTACAAAACAATTCCACTCGTTCAACTTTATTATTCATTAAAATAATTTTAATGTCAAGTTCTAGTTTACTTTAATAACATGAACCCAGCTAAAATTGAGCAAAAAAAGAGAAGCAGACAATACTGTCCACTTCTCAGGGCAATTTACTCTCTCAGTTTTCCTACATCTTGCCAAAACATAATTTTAAGCCAAACATTAACTACTTCTTAGTTTTCTTTTCGTCTTTTTTATCTTCATTCTTTTCATCATTTTTTGCATCTTTAACTTCTGCCTTACTTGCGTCAGAAGTTGACTTGTCTTTTTTTGAATCGGAGTTTCGCTTGGCAATTGGTTCAGCAAGCTCTTCTAACCTCTTGTCAACAAGGTTATACAAACTACCTTTTTCAAATCGACCATTACGTGTTCTCTTGCCTGCCTTCATTTCCATAAGAACTTCAATACCTTCATCAATCGTATGTACTGAATAAATATGGAACTTTCCTTCTTTAACTGCATCAAGGACCTCAGTTGTAAGCATTAGGTTCTTTTCGTTTTGATGAGGAATCATAACGCCCTGGTCTCCAGTTAAACCCTTCATTTGGCAAACCTTAAAGAAGCCTTCAATTTTTTCATTTACGCCGCCAATTGGCTGAATTTCACCGCGTTGGTTTACAGAGCCAGTAACAGCAATAGACTGTTTAATTGGTATACCTGACAAACTCGAAAGGATAGCATAAAGCTCTGTACTTGAAGCGGAATCACCATCAACACCAGAGTACAACTGTTCAAATACAACCTGAGCAGTCAATGCTAGTGGCTTCTTCTGAGCAAATTTTTGCCCCAAGTAGCCCGTTAAGATCATGATGCCTTTATCATGGCTTGAACCCGATGCTCTTACCTCACGCTCAATATTTACAATACCTGCGCGACCTTTATAAGTTGAAACCGTAATTTTACTTGGCTTCCCAAATCTGTACTGGCCAGTCCCCATTACGGCTAGACCATTGATTTCACCGACTTTTCTACCTTCAACATCAATCAGGTAATCACCTTTTTCAAACATTTCGAGGACTTTTTCCTCAATTTTGTTATTTCTATTTTCAAGTTCTGAAAGTGCCTTATCTACGTGTTCTGCTTCAACCTGCTCGTCTCCATAATACTCAGCCCAACTATCTGATTCATATAGAATGTCTACAAGCTTATTAAGATGAGAGCTTAACTTATCTTGGTCATCTGCTTCACGTGAACTAAATTCTATGATTTTGCCAACAGCACTCTTCGTGAAATGCCTCAAGTTGTCCTTATGTACATGACGTGCTATGAACCTAGAAAGTTTATCAATTGTTTCCTTGTCTCTATCAAGTGTCATTTCAAAGTCAGCCATAATCTTGAACAATTTTCTAAATTCTTCATCATATGCATATAGGAGTTGGTAGGTTCTTGGATCACCAATTACAATAATTTTGACATCTAGTGGAATTGGTTCAGGCTTAAGCGTTGTTGATACTATTGCACCAGTAAGACTTCCAATAGACTCGATTTGAATCGTTTCATCTAACAACGCTCTTTTTAGGCTCATCCAAGCGAGTGGATTAACCAAGATGTCTTTAGCAAGAACAATCAAATACCCACCGTTCGCTTCATGAAGCGCACCAGGTTTGATCATTGTAAAATCTGTTTTCATTATGCCCATTTCGTTTTTGTACTCTATTCGACCCATCAAATTGTAATATGTTGGATTTGATGCAAATACGATTGGAGCATGTTTTTTCTCTGAGTTGTCTATGAACATATTCAGCTTGTATCTGTCGAAAAACGCTTCTGTGTTTCTTGCTTGAAGCATCATAAGCGGATTCTGCTGTTGTTGTCCTTCGTCCTCACCACGGAAATTGTCAACATGGTTTACAATGTCATCTACAACTGAATCTAGATAAGTTTTTGCCTCTTCATTTTCTTTGAAGCGGTCACGAATATTCATAAGATGATAACTAGCTACTCTACGAGTCATTTGCTCGTCTAAATTCTTAACCTTTTGCCTATAACTTTCCTCTTCTTGCTTTAACTTATTAAATAGCTCAACAGTCTCAAGACTCAATTTATTTGAGTTGGATCTAAGCTTTTCATATTCGTCATCTGTAATACTTCTATACTCTTCTTCGCTCATTGGTTCGCCGTCACGAAGTGGAATGCTCACAAGACCTCTTTCGTTTTGCGTGAACATAAAACCATATTTTTCACCAATAACATTTAACTCACTAATGATTTTTTCGCTATTGCGCGTGTACTCCTGAAGAACCATCGATTTTGTGTTTTCGTAATCCTTGCTGTTAAATACATTTTTGATTTCTTTTTTCAAGAATTCGATTGTACGATCAAATATTTTAATGAATTCTGAACCTTGACCTGGATCAAAGCTAAGTGCAATTGGATTATGTGAATCTTTGAAGTTATTTACGTAAATCCAATCTAGTGGTACTGGACGTTTAATTGCCTGTTCCTCTGTAAGTAACCTTACATAACTGTTTCTTCCTGTGCCCCAAGTGCCTGAGACATATACGTTGTATCCACGTTTTCTGATAGTCAAACCAAAGTCCATTGCTTTTGAAGCTCTGTCCTGCCCAATGATGCCGTGGAGTGGTGCCAACTCCTCCGTTGACTCAAAGCTCAAGCAATCCATTTCACAAGGTGCAGTCAGTTTATCAAGTTTCAATCTGTATCCATCTAAGTTCATAGTCATATGTATTCCCCCCATCTTATGTGGTTGATTTCTGTCATCATTGAAGAAGTATACCCTCTTCTTATTAATACAATTCAATATTTCACCATACAATTCCTGTTTTTCAATTTCACAAAATTGTTAATATTGTGTGAATTATACCCTTTTGTTAGGGGTTTATTACCCTTTTGTTCTAATTAAGAGTATTTTTGTCCAAAATCCAGTACTTCTTGTCTCACTTCAACGACCACTTAACTTATAATTTTGACCACATATAGTTATTTAAGGACTACGATTGATGATGTCGGCTAGAATAGACTTAACTTAAACACGAGCCGAAAGGAGACATAAAAATGTCTGAATCACTTATTCAAAAAATTGTACCCACATCAAAGAAAGAACGTATTGTAGAACTTGATATTATAAGAGGGTTTGCACTTTTAGGCGTGCTACTGGTTAATATAATGTGGTTTAACAATGTATTCATTAATGAAGTAATAGGCGTTGGTGCCCTTGCAGAACCCTTCGCAGTAAATGGACTATTAAATAAGGCAAGCGCACTTTTCATTCTTTTATTTGCTGAAATGAAATTCTATACAATATTCTCTATACTTTTCGGGTTAGGCTTTTACATATTTATGGACCGAGCTAAAGCAAAACACCCTTCTCCAAAAAAGTTATTTTTAAGACGTTCACTATTTTTACTGCTCTTTGGGTTTTTACACTTTACATTTGTATGGGCTGGTGACATTCTTCACGTCTATGGCCTCGTCGGTTTACTGTTGATCTTCTTTATTGATAAATCCCCAAAAACAATAATAAAATGGATTATTGTCCTACTCGTTATTGCTACCTTTACAACTGCTGGTTTAACTATTCTAGAGGACTTTGGTTCTATGCACTCTGCACAGGAATCTGTAAGTGCCTTTGAACCACTTCAAACTGCATCTATTCACATGTATAACAACGGATCTTACATTGACATAATCGGATTTAGATTAAAGAACGAAGCTATTTTCAGAGTTATTGGACTTGTATTCCAAGTTCCAAAGATACTCGCTATGTTCCTAATTGGATTATATGTTGGTAAAAAAGAAATATTCAAATCTCTTGACCAACACAAGGGACAAATTAATAAAATCTGGACGCTTAGTGGCCTCATTGGTGCAGTATTCACTGGTCTACTTATTTTACTGCTTTCAGGCAATTTCCAGCTTCATCAAGCACTTAACTCTGGCGTTAAAATATTCTTTAAGGAAATCACTTCAGTGAGTCTGTGCCTCTTCTATATCACAAGCATTATTAAATTATATAAATCTTCTAAGACAGCATTTATAGTGGCACCACTAAGATATATTGGACAAATGGCACTTACAAACTATTTAATGCAGTGTATTATTTGTTCTCTTCTTTTCTATAGCTATGGTTTGGGCCTCTATACACAAATTGGTCCAGCACTTTGCCTATTACTTGCCTTCGCTATATATGCTGCCCAAATAATTTGTAGTAAACTATGGCTTCAAAAGTTTAGATTTGGTCCTTTTGAACTTGTGTGGCGTTCACTGACTTACGGTAAACTTGCTTAAAAGCAATTTTACTGTTGAATGAGTTACATGAAATACATTTGATCTATGACAATTAAAGCGCTATCACATTTGTGGTGCGCTTTTGTTGATTCTGTATTATAATAGGTGAAACTGCTCGGTAATCTAGAAAATACTAAATACAAAGAGAGATGCATCTATGAATATTCAAATTATTGGATCAGATAAATTAAAGAGTAAACTTACCAAACAACTCAATGGCACATTTATTAACATAGTCGATAAAGCGGACATTGAACTTGTAGAACGTGGCTATTCAATTGACGAGGATAAAGTCAATATTATATTCAACCCCCTCGATTATGACGAAGTGATTTCACTTTTATGTGGAGGCGATTCGGATGTTAACCTTGAAGACCATACCTTAACAGGACTATTAAATGATCGTTATACAATGATAACCATCGAGGACATTAACTTTATTGAGGCACAAAGTTCTATGGTTTACTGTCATACCGAGGAAGCTAAGTATACTATAAAGAAAACTCTCAGCTATTATGAGAACGAATTGAAATCACAAGGCATTATTCGCATAAACAAATCTCAGCTTGTTAACATGAGAAAGGTCAAAGAGATTGTCCCTTGGTTCAACTCAAGACTGGTATTCATACTTGATACAGGTATCGAACTTGAGGTATCAAAAGTGTATTCAAAGTCTATTCGAAAACTGCTTAGTATATAGGAGGTTACCGTGCTCAATAAAATAAACTTTCAGAGCATTTTAGTATCTATGGGAATTGGCGTTCTGATAGGTATGATTTATATTTTTTTCCTGAATCAGAATAATTCTCTCAGTGAAGTTTTAATAATACTGTTTGTTAGCTCATTGATCGGACTAATCATTGGAAGTACAACCGAACTATTTACATCACTTCTACCAATATCGATTGCTAATCCAGTATCTTTTGTAGTGATCAATGCACTTATAGGGTTCATCATTACAGTCTGCGCACTCGTTGCTATTGACAGAATCTCGATGTCTGAAGCTGCAAGTATCCCTTTATTTAAAATCTGCAGTATGGCAGCAGTTATTATATTCATAGCTAACTACTTTGAGTATAAGCTTTATAAACGCGTTAATGAAAAACTAAACGCTTACAAACTCAATTTGTAAATAGAGCATATTAGTCTTACAAAAATAATGAGCAGTATCAGAGTCTCAATAATTCTCTGATACTGCTCTAATATTTTCAATTATGATTTTTAAAGGCACTAAGGAATTTTGATCATTTGATTTTCATGTGTGATAAAAAATGGTTTTCGAGTCCATCCTGCGTACTCTGTATCCGAATAACTTGGATTACGATGAATTAGTCCTATAGCATCAATTTTGCAGTTTTCTTTCTGACTAAAATAAGCTTTTGTTAGAGCCTCCATACTTGCATGTTCTTGAGCGCTTTCGTCATCAAATGCCCAACATTCATGTAATAGAAGCTTTACATCTAATTTAAACACTTCAGGATTCACATCAGTGTCTGTTGCAATATGGACTTTATCGTCTATTGTTATCCCAAACGATGGCAATGTATGATTTTGAGGCGTAATTTTAACGTTTACATGTCCAAGTTCAAAGCCTTCAACTGTATAGTCATAACAATAAACTTCCTTAGCTAAAGTTTCATGACCTGTTGTTCCATAGGGTTGCATCAAACTTTGTCTAATACTCTCTTCACATGACTGTGGGTAATACGGCATTCCAGGTCCAAATATATTGAGCTTTTTTTCTTTTAAGTACTTAGGTAAAAAAAATAGTCCCATAATGTGATCCATATGATAATGCGTCAATATAAGGTTTATTTCGTCATATTGACTTAGAATCACACCATAGTCTGTTAAACTCGATAATCCTGTGCCTGCATCAATGAGTATTAGTTTATTCTTGTATTCAATTAGTGTTGCATTTGTCTGTCTTCCAAAGGCAGGTATCCAACCTCCTACTCCTAGTGGCCATATGTTCATTGAACACCTCCGTAACATTAGGTACTTTAGTCTATTTTCATGCTTGAAAACGCTTGTTTTCCATCTTTGAACTGCTTCACATACTTAATTTCACCAGTCGTGTCTATACTCAAATCCTGACAAAGATAATCTACGCCTCCTGTATCGACTACACTAAACTTCTCACGGCTCATATCGTACATAAAAACTCCCGTTGAGTACATTTGGACAGACTCTGTACCTGTGTACAAAACATTAGAGTTCTCATTTAAGTACACAAAAAAACCACCGTCAAATGACCAAATAGGAAGACCTGTATACTCCATTGAAGCCAATAGGTCTGACGTTTTTGCGTTAATCAGGTATCCTTTTAGCCTTTTGTCCAGCTTAGTTTCAACTATAATGTGTTCATTGTCTGGTGACCATTTAACTAAAGTCACCTCTTCAAAAACACCCAGATTGCGTATACCCACATCAGCGCTAGACAATATGTATAATTCTCCGCTAGTACTTCCATCAGTTACCCATATCACATCCATGCTTTCGTCATAGGACTGATTCATTTTGAATACATTTTCATATGTATCGATTAATCCCGTCAGCGAATCCATTTCTATTTCACCAGCGAAGGATCTAAATACTAGTCTTACAAGCTTCTCATTTTCATCTCTAATACTCTTTAGTACAGCAGGATCAAAAGCCGCCGTACTTGAATTCTTCTCAATATCACTTACTTGACTTAGTACGCCTTGAAGTTGTGCTTCTAAATCTGAAACTTGTTTTTCTAAATTTTGAACACGACCTTGTTGTGCCGTTACAACCAGTTCCATATCTTCATATTGTGCACTCATGTCTGATGTTCCACTCTCATTTGAACATCCACCAAGCACGATCACGCAAAATATGAGACCAAGTACAAATCCTGGTCTTACCTCACTTAAATTCATCATATTTTCACCATTATAAATACTTGTGGAAGATCAAGTCATCTACCCAAGCCTCAGTCGTTTCATTATAATGATGCATATGAACTGAACCTGTACATGCAAATCCTTCTTTAAGAACGGAACTTATTGAAGCATGATTATTACTATAGATATAAGCTCTAATAATTTTATGCCTCTCTCCTTTAGTCTTGGATACACCTGTTCAGCAAGTTGGCTGACAAGCCCTTCACCTCGGCGCGACTTTAAGACAGCAGCTGACATAAAAGCATTGTGTTTTCTACCTTCATGTCCTTGCTTGGCTTTCACTAGGGCAGTCACATGATTTGCTTCACGCATCATGAACATGTGCTCAAAATCATCTTCAATCCAGTTTTTCACATCTTCAATAGACTGAACTTCAGCAAATGACATTTCAGCATGTTCTTCCCTAAGCCTGCTACAAAACAGATATAAAGCTTCTGCGTCAGTGATCTTTACTTCAGAAATATTCATATGCAGTCCTCCTGATTATTTTTCTAAACTATATGCATCATCTACTCTTTCGCTCATATAACGCAGGCTGTCTCTAATACCTTGATTGTACGCCTCAGACGCTAGGTTATCTATGAAAAAATCTAACACAAGCATGGCAGCCAATTCTCCCATGTCATCATCTCTTTCTTCTCTGAAAAAGACTTGGATCTCCTCAATCATTCTCTTCTTAGTTTCATCATCAAATTCTACAGGTTTCTTTCTCATATTTATCCCTCCTATTTAAACATATCAATCAATTTAATTTGTTTTAATTTCAACACCATTTGAACTTGCGAAAACTCCACTTGATCACTTAAGATTTGATACAGTCTGTTTATACGTCCTTCTTTTAGTGACTGTTCAAGAATCATTTCGATAACATTTTGATCTGGTAACTCTTTCAATATGAGAGTTTCATACTTCTTATAATTTTCAACACTTAACCAGTCATAAAAATACTTCATAACAGTCGCATGTTTCACTTTCATAATTTCGGCAATTTCATCTATATCTGTGCCTTTATTTAAATGCTCTTCATATAACAGAACCCTATCCGTTTTTTTCTTCGTCTTTTTCTGACCACTCACCCATTTTTGCCAATCTAACACTTCAGTCATGCTCATGAATGCCTTTGCAGTTACCTGTGCATCCTCTAGGGCCCTATGGGCTCTGTCATTTTGCAACGTAAAAAATGCAGTCAGGTCTGACAACTTTGCACCTGGTGTCATGATTCCCATCTCTTTTTTGTAGGCCCTGAACATTCTCATAGTACAAATGTAATCATCAATTGGGTCTAGTTTTGCATCTCTGAGTGCGTTGTTTAAGAATCGCATATCAAAAGACGCATTATGTGCAACAATTAACTTCCCTCTAAGAAACTTAGAAAACCCATTAATAACATCTGAAAGATAGGGGGCATCTTTGACCATGGCGGTATTTATACCTGTTATTTGTGTGATTCTTCTCGATATCGGTTTCCCAGGGTTTATTAGTGTGCTTCTTTCATCTTTTATTGCACCGTCTTGTATCCAAACATAACCAATCTCTATGATGGTGTCTTCATTGCGAAGACCCGTTGTTTCGAAGTCAAGTACTACAAAATCCATTCAAATTCCTCTCAATCTATATTAGAAGACAATCCATGTCTAAATTTCATGATAATACTCTAAAATTATACCAAATTTTTGCTGTTCAGTCTCTCGTCCAGTCCTTTAAGTAAAAAACAAAAAATCCTACGGGTCATATGAGTTCCCCGTAGGATTCGTAAAAGTCATTTATTCTTATTTATTGTTTAATCCAACTTTTTCTCGTCCAAGCTCTTTAACCAGTAGACAAGAGCTATTGCTCCAAGTGCCAATTTGAAAATTGACATTACATTATGAAAGTGGAATTCTATGTGGAAAATTTCAAATTTGCATTGAGTCGAAGGTGAGCTCCCATTGCCTGAAAGGAACATCAACTTTTTACTTGGTCTGAAAGGCATTTTCATCACCCCTTTTAGTTATAATTTATGTGGACGGTTCATCATTTTCCTGTATTGATGCCCCCAACATTCTGTAATGATTTTACGTGCAGCAAATAGTGACGTCAAAGATGGATCAAGCTTTGGTGCAACTTCAACAACATCAAACCCGATAATTGGAAGTTCAAACAGACCATACAGCAGGTCAAGTAGAGCTCTGCTTGTTAAACCTCCAAACTGAGGTGTCCCCGTTCCAGCAGCATAAGCCGGATCAAGGCAATCAATATCGATGGTTATGTAAATCTTATTAAATCTTTCCATTTTCTCTTTTACGACTTGAAGGACATGTTCAACACCACGCTGATTAAATCTGTGAGCATTAATCACATTTATTTTGTTTTGATCCATAAATGTTAACTCATCTTCCTCTACAGACCGTGTTCCAATAAAAAAGATGCTTTCACTATCTGGTACATTGTCGAGTTCAAGTGCCCGACGTTCAACAGAACCATGTGAAAGTTTATCATCACCAAGTGCATCACATAAATCAAAATGAGCGTCAATATGAATAATACCAAATGGCTCGCTTACAGCTTTATCTATACCTTTTAAGACAGGTATCGTTGTGGAATGATCTCCACCGATCATAGTAAAAAACTTTCCCTTTTTCACAAATTCACTAACAATAGTCTCTGCTGCATCAAAAGCGTACTCCCTGTCTTCTGAATTTATGTCTCCAAAATCTTTTATTTTGAGGCCAGAAAGACTCTCAAAGTGCTCCGTTGTTGGTGGAATAGTGTATGTAATGGCTCTAAGCTCATTTGGAGCGTCTTTAGCCCCATTTCTAAAGCTAACACCACCGTCATATGGAATGCCTAATACAGCAATATCGATGTCGTTCACATCGAGTTCAGGTCTATTCAAACCTGCCCAGATTTCTTTTTCTGTGATCATTTCATGGGTTGTTTTTTTCTTTTCTTTTGCTGTCATCTATTTATCTCCTTTTATTAAGTTAGTGTTCGTTAATGTTAGCCACAGTCATACAGTGTCTAAATATAACTAAATAGATGAGATTGCCAGCATGAAAGCGGTTAATACATATGTCTTTATAAGCTTCATGTTCAACCACCTCCTTTTGCACTTGAATTCATCTAGTTTTTTCAGACAAGTCTGATAATTACTAGATAATTACCCTATTATAGCACACAAAAACGCGCATTGTAGCCAATGCGCGTCTTACTGATTAGATTATTCTATTCGTACATTTTTTTACTCTTTAAAGAAATCTTTTAGCTTGTCTGATAATACGTCCCCTAAAGTTGCTGATGCGTCGCCTTCGTTAGAGAATTCTTCTACAGCTTCTTGGACTGCAGCACCTTCATCGTTTACAGCTTTAATAGATAAACTCATTCGTTGATCTGCTGGTTTAATGTCAAGAATGCGGACTTCAATTTTCTGTCCAACCTCTAGAGCGTCTTTAGGATGTTTTATGTGTTCATTTGAAATTTCAGAGACATGTACTAGACCTTCAACACCTGATGTAAGCTGTACAAATGCACCAAAATCTGCAACACGTACAACAGTGCCTTCAACTACGTCATTTACTGAATGGAATCCGTTAATATTGTCCCAAGGGTTCTCCTGTACATTTAGAACTTTTAGTGACAGTCTATTTTTTTCTTTGTTTACTTCTAGGATTTCAACATCTACTTGATCACCAATAGTAACCACTTCACTTGGATGCTTTACACGCTTCCAGCTTAGCTGTGAAACGTGAGCTAGTCCGTCTAGTCCACCAACATCAATAAAGGCACCAAACTTTTCAAGGCGTTTTACTTCGCCCTTCATAGTATCGCCAGGAAGTAGTGTTTCCCATAGCTTTGCACGCTTTACCTTAACTTCTGCTTGTTCTATTTCTTTATGAGATAGGACAACATTTTTCTTTTCTTTGTTTAAATCAATAATCTTAACATCAAGCTCTTTTCCAACAAACTCACCAAGATCTTCAACGTAAGCTACTGAAAGCTGAGACGCTGGAATAAATGCACGTACGCCTTTAACAAAGGCTACAACGCCACCTTTTACAGCTTCTTTTACAGTCACATTCATGGCTTTACCAGCTTCAAATGCGTCAGCTAATTCGTCCCAAACAACAATTTGATCGGCGCGTTTTTTAGAAAGAACAACATTGCCTTCACCGTCATCTGCCTTTAGAACATAAACATCAATCTCATCCCCCTCAGACACAACATCTGCTGGTGCTTTACCACTTTCAGCACTGATTTCATTCTTAGCAATGATACCGTCTGACATATGACCAATGTTAACAATAACATCTTCATCCCCTACAGTCATAACAGTACCTTTAATAATAGCGCCTTTTTCCAGTCTCGTCATCGACTTGTCAATTTCGTCCATGAACTGGTTCATATCCTGCTGATCTGTCATATTACACACTCCTTATAGATATTCATCAGAGAACTTACATATTCACGTTAACATTTTCAAGACAGCATATATAGAGACTCAAATTCTGAATTCTAGATATCCTATCTTGAAAATCTTGATGGATGTTATATAAGTTCATACGTATCCATTATAACAAATAATCTGATAATTCCACTCGGAAAATTGTATAATAATAGAATTTTAACAAAAAGAATCCCGTTATCTGGTATAAGATAACGGGTTAAGGAAAAATGTGTATGAATTAAAGATGCATCTTGTAATTTTGCACCCTATGGTTATCCCAGAATAAACTCTGATATTGGACGTCCAGGTGGAACTATCGGGTATACATCTTCATCTTTTTCGATTCGGCAATCAATTAGGACGGGTGCTTTGCCGTGTCCCTCCCATGCCATTGCCCAGCTCAGTTCTGTTTCATTTGTAACCTTAAAACCTTTAATGCCATACGCCTCAACCAAACGAACATAATCGATATTTTCACCTATACAGGTTTGTGCATATCTTTCATTTTGGAATAGCTTTTGCCACTGACGAACCATGCCAAGTGCACCATTGTTCATAAGAACAACTGTTACTGGGATATTGTCCGCTGACAATGTGGCAAGTTCATTACAGTTCATTCTAAAACTACCATCTCCTGTGACAAGAACAACTGGCGTCTCAGGATTTCCAACCTTAGCCCCTATTGCAGCACCTAGTCCATACCCCATTGTTCCAAGTCCACCAGAAGTAAGAAACTGTCTGGTTCTGTTGAATGGCCAGTACTGCGCCGTCCACATTTGGTGCTGACCAACATCTGTTGCTACAATAGCGTCACCAACCCTCTCATGTACTGATTCCAAAACAGTTTGAGGGTTCAGTTTTTCATTTAGAAATGCAATTGGCTGTTTTCCACTATTTATTCTTTTTCTCCAATCAGAACGCTGAGTTTTATCAATTGCATATGCTAATGACTGCATCCAAACTTGAAGGTCTCCACATAGACTTAAATCTGCAGGCATATTCTTATCAAATTCCGTTTTGTCTATATCGATATGGATGATCTTTGCTTCACTGGCAAACTTGTCTGGATTTCCGATCACACGGTCACTAAACCTCGCGCCTATAGCAATAACTAGATCACTGTCCATAACGGCGGTGTTCGTTTCTGAAAAGCCGTGCATTCCAACAAGTCCATACGATAACTCATGGGATCTTGGAATACTTCCAAGTCCCATTAATGTATTCACAACTGGAATATCACCACGTTCTGCAAAACTTTGAAGTCCAGCCTCTGCGTCACCAAGCGCAACCCCACCACCAGCATAAATAACAGGTCGTTCAGACTCATTTATCCACTTAACAGCTAAGTCTAAATCACCCTCCATCTGGGGTTTGTCCTGCACATTTTTCATGGCAAGCTCAACTGGCTCAAACTCAGCTTTTGCAATAAAAGCGTCTTTTGTGATATCAACCAGTACTGGTCCTGGTCTTCCTGAAACTGCAATACTCATTGCTTCGTCAAGTACGCTTGCTAGCTCACTTGCATCACGAACTAAATAACTATGCTTTGTAATTGGAAGTGTCATCCCAGTAATATCTATTTCTTGGAATGAGTCTTTACCTAATAACATACTGGGTACCTGACCAGTAATAACTAGAAGTGGCACTGAATCCATATAAGCAGTGGCAATACCCGTTACGGTGTTGGTTGCTCCAGGTCCAGAAGTGGCAAAACATACACCAAGTTTACCAGTTGAACGAGCATACCCATCCGCAGCATGTACTGCACCTTGTTCGTGAGCTGCACGAATGTGTGTGAATGAGTCCATCTGATCATGCAGCGCATCATATAGTGGAATGACTGCGCCTCCTGGATATCCGAATAGTGTATTTACGTCATGGGTCTTCAAGCATTCCAATAAGATTTGCGCCCCCGTTAACTGCATGTTTCTTCCCCCTCGTTACCTGTATGTCGCACCTAGATCTGCTGAAGATACAAGTTGTCTGTATCTTCTCAAATACCCTTTAGCTGGTTTATCTGGCTGACTCCAAGCTTTTTTTCTTTCAGCTAGTTCCTCGTCTGAAACTTCTACGTGAAGCCTTCCACTCGGAATATCAATTTCTACTATGTCACCTTCATTTATTAGAGATATCGGACCTGCTTCCCACGCCTCAGGAGAAACATGTCCAATTGCTGCACCACGACTGCCACCTGAAAAGCGACCATCGGTGATAAGTGCAACACTGTTATCAAGACCCATACCGCCGAGAGCGGCTGTTGGAGACAGCATTTCACGCATGCCTGGTCCACCTTTTGGGCCTTCGTACCGAACAACAATAACATCGCCCTCTTTAATGTCTCCACCTAGTATGGCCTCATAACAAGTCTCTTCCGCATCAAAAACTCTTGCAGGTCCTCTATGTTTCATCATTTCAGGTAGGACAGCAGATTGCTTTACTACTGCACCATCTGGAGCAATATTACCTTTTAATACTTTGATTCCACCTTCATTACTAAACGGTCTATTAATATCACGAATAACATCACTTCGTTTTTCGATGAATCTTTCTCCTATTGTGCGTCCGTCAACAGTTAGGCATTCAGTATTTAGAAGACCCTTCTTGTTAAGTTCATTCATAACCGCACTTATCCCGCCTGCGTAGTAAAGATCTTCAATATGATCTTTCCCTGCTGGAGACAGCTTACAAAGATTAGGGGTCTGACCGCTTATTTCATCTATCCAATCAAGTGGAATATCAACGCCCATTTCCCGGGCAATAGCTGTTAGGTGAAGCACTGTATTGGTTGAACATCCAAGAGCCATATCTACTGTTAAGGCATTTTCAAATGCGTCCTCAGTCATGATCATTTCAGGTGTGTCTCCATCTTCAATCATTCTCATAACTTGGTGACCTGCTTCTTTCGCAAGTCTTACCCTTTCAGCAAATACAGATGGGATTGTACCATTACCAGATAAACCCATTCCCAGCACTTCTGTCATACAGTTCATGGAGTTTGCAGTAAACATACCTGCACATGATCCGCACCCTGGACATGCATCCGTTTCAATCGTTCTTAACTGTTCTTCTGACATTTTTCCAGCTTTTACAGCGCCAACACCTTCAAAGACAGTTATAAGGTCTGACTTACCCGCTGTACTTTTGCCTGCGAGCATTGGCCCACCAGATAAAATGATACTCGGTAAGTTTAGTCTTGCTGAGGCCATAAGTGCTGCGGGAACAGTCTTGTCACAATTTGGGACAAGTACCATGCCATCAAGTGCATGAGCTGTCATCATGACTTCAACAGAATCACAAATGATTTCGCGACTTGCTAGGGAATACTTCATTCCCTCATGATTCATTGCAAGACCATCACATACAGCAATCATTGGAAACTCTACGGGAGTACCGCCTGCTGCAAGTATTCCTTTTTTGACAGCTTCCACAATTGGCTTTAGACCAATATGTCCTGGAACGATTTCATTGTATCCGCTTACAACACCAACTATTGGTTTTTCAATTTCACGATCTGTCATGCCCAGTGCTTTTAGTAATGATCTATGGGGTGCTTTTTCAACACCTTTCTTAATGCTATTGCTTCTCATAATGTCTGCTCCTTATGACGGTTTATTCTTTGATCCAGCTCATCATGCGACGGAGATTTTTGCCAACGTCAACCATTTGGTGACCTAGTTCGTCTTCTTTAATACGGTTGTATAGAGGACGGCCGTTCTTGTTTTCTGTCAACCATTCGCGAGCAAATGTACCATCTTGAATTTCAGAAAGAACCGACTTCATTTCCTGACGTGTGTCTTTCGTGATAATTCTTTTTCCAACCATAAAATCACCGTATTCAGCTGTATCACTGATAGAATAACGCATCTTCTCGAAGCCACCTTCATACAGAAGATCAACAATTAGTTTTAATTCATGTAAACACTCGAAATATGCAACCTCTGGTTGATAACCCGCTTCAACAAGGGTATCAAAACCAGCTTTGATCAGCTCTGTTGCGCCACCACAAAGTACTGCTTGCTCACCAAACAGGTCAGTCTCAGTCTCCTCTTTGAATGTTGTTTCAAGTAGACCTGCACGTGTCGAACCAATACCTTTTGCGTATGCCATTGCAAGTTCTCTGGCATTTCCGCTATAGTCTTGATGAACTGCAAACAGTGCCGGCACACCTTTTCCATCTTCGTACACTCGGCGCACTAAGTGACCTGGTCCCTTAGGAGCAACCATAATTACATCGACATCTGCTGGTGGGTGAATTTGATCAAAGTGAATGTTAAATCCATGAGCGAATGCAAGCGTGTTGCCTGGCTCAAGCCCTGGCTTAACTGCTTTGTTATATACATCGCCTTGTCTCTCATCAGGAATAAGCATCATAACAACATCTGCTCTCTTAGCCGCTTCTTCTACAGAAGTCACTGTGAATCCGTCGTTGAGTGCTTTATCTACTGATTTTGAACCTTCATATAGGCCGATAACAACTTTTACGCCTGAATCCTTAAGATTTTTCGCATGTGCATGACCCTGGCTACCATAACCAATGACTGCCACGGTCTTGCCTTCAAGTGCTTGTAGAGAACTATCCTGATCATAATACATCTTCATTTTCATACCCTCCTAAAGGTTATCCATTAATTCTAATTTTCATCTCTTGTTCAAACTGAACTTGTATAAGCGTTAATGTTCTTCGAATCTATAGCATCTTTATATTTTTTACGCCATAAACTTTTTCCATCTGATTTACTGCTCTTTGTGTTAGGTCGCAATCACCATCTAAGGTGATCGTGAGCTCTGTTCCTGCTGTATCCTTAAGATCCTTCATCTCAACATCAACAATGCCGAACTCTTTACGTCTTAAAGTGCCAACAACTCTGAGCATTGTATTTACGCCATCATCCAGTTTTGCAGTTACCTGAGTCCTCATCGAACCCCTCCTTTTCATTAGGTGACTTGCGGCAATTACAGCGGGCCCTGCTGTATTAGCCTCCTGTCATTTACTTAATATTCTGTCTATTGACAGTTGGGAGAAAGCATCTCACTTACCAAGGTGTACTCATTCTTCCCAGTGTTCTTTCTTGGCTCAAACCTTATATTTTTTATGTTTGAGTCCACAAAAAAACTCCCTCATCTCTACGAACGTTGCGTTCGTAGAGATGAGGGAGTCTTCCCACATGGTACCACTCTACTTCACAGTTTACACTGTCTTTGTTCAGATCGGCTATTGACTTTTGTCTTAGCGAATCCTAATCTCTGTAACGGGAGAACCCGTCTTCACCTACTCTATCTATTTCGGTAAAGCCGCTCAGAAGCTAGTATAGTTCAAGTATCACTGTTGGATTTCCACCATCACCAACTCTCTATTAATCAGGGACTGAACCTTTTCTCTTCGTCTTAGCATTTCGTTTTTAATTGAACCTGCATTCGTCTTTAGGGACGAATCGGAAATTCGCGTTACCACCCTAATTGCACTCCGTTTTCAGGGAATACCTCTTTGCTCAGATCGGCCTTATGACTTAATAATCTTGGCGAATCCTAGCCCTGTAACGGGAGCCCCCGTCTTCACTTACTTCCTTCAGCAAAGCCGCTCAGAAGCTACTATACGTTCCGTATCACCACCGGATTTCCACCATCACCGGCTCTCTTTACGTGAGTGACTTAACTTTCCTCTTCTTCATTGCGTTTATAGATTCATTTTCAATTCTTGTTTATAAATATACCGTCAGCGTTCGTCTATCTAGGGACGATTCCTGTCGGTTCGCGTTACCACCCTAGTTGTATTCCGTCTTTCATGGGAATACCTCTCAATTCAAATCGGCCATTTTGCATGTATGGCGAATTCTAGCCCGATAACGAGGGCAATCGTTCAGGTCTACTCACGAATTTTTGACCTGTCTGCTCAGGAGTGATCAGTCAATTTCTGCACGCCGCCAGCTTCTCACCATCGCTAGCTCTCTGTGGTTCGTGTGAACCAGAAATCTTTGTCTCCATCATTGCATTTATTCAAGATATTTCATTTTTACTCATTCACGTCGTACCCGAAAGTTCGTCGTTATGTTGATACTGATTATACGAGGAGGGCGGACAAGTGTCAACACTAATTATGAAAAAATTTAAATAATTTGAATGCTTATAATTTATGTTGAATATTTTTTCTATTACCTGTAAAGACCGAAATATAGTCGCCGTCTTGATGGCAACGTTTTCACACTGAAAACATCCTTTTATTTATGTTCGCCAGATTAATATCATGATTGTCATTAATTTTTGAATATTGATGTTTATAAAACTCGTGAGCAACATGTCCTTTATCCATCAATGCTTTTTGATAAATAGCATAATCTTTTGCACTTCCGAGGTCTTTTGGAGGTGTAACACCTAACATATCTACACAAATTGGATAAGCATTTTTCATTTCAGGGGAAACGTATGCTTCCACCTCAATGTCAAACATCCATTGATCTATAATATCCTGTCTCATTTCAATTCGGTCACCTGGTTCAAAATTAAATACCATCAGTCGTGTTGTAACAGCGTTTAGGCACTCCCTTAATAAATCTATGTTAGAATGCCTCTGGCAAACATCTATACCACGTACCTTAAACTCACTAAACTTTGATAGAGGCCATCCAAATGCTGTATGTATTGTTCTTTGGAGCTTAAGAAATGTCATGGTGTCTTCAACTAAAATTCGCCTCCAAACCGCAGGTTTTACCCCTCTTAGAGATATCTTCATCTGATAAATTCTTTTAGTCATTAGGGCCTCCCATCATCCATTAAATACAAATCCTTCACCGTAAACTTCTTTAATATTTGCGGCTGTTACAAAGGCAAACTCATCTTCTGACCGAACAAAACTTTTGAGTCTAACAAACTCCTGTCTTGAAAGAACACTGTTTACGACAGGTCTGTTTTCTCCAGAGTATGCGCCTTGAGCTAAATATACTGTAGCTCCTCGTTCAAGTTCCTCAAGAATAAATTTCTGTATTTTTTCATACTCGCTTGAAATAACAGAAACACTGATTTTTCGATTTAGACCTTCAATGAGGTTGTCAATAACAACAGCGTTGATTACGATTCCGAGTACTGCATACATTCCTAAAACTGGTCCAAAGGCTAAACCCGCCATAACAGTCACTAGAAAGTCAGATAAAAGAAGTGACTTACCAATATCTATTCTGAAAAGCTTATTGAGTATCTTGGCAATAATATCTGTACCACCTGTTGAGGCATTCTGATTAAATAATATTCCCATGCCAATCCCTTGAATGACTATTCCATAAATGAGATTAATCATCAAATCTGACACTAAGGGCCCAGATAATGGATACGCCCATTCAAGTAATGCAATACAGCCTGTGAGCGCAAAACTTGAGTATATTGTATTTGCGCCAAACTCTTTTCCTATTAAGGCAAACGCAACTAGGAATAGAACTATATTCATACTTAACATGCTTGAACCAATGCTAATAAACGGGAAAAAAGAGTTTACAACCATTGCAAATCCAGTTACACCTCCAACAGCAAGGTTTGCTGGTATTAGAAAAAAATGTAGTCCCAAAGCTGTAATTATAATTCCGAAATTAAGTACTGTGAATTCTCGTACCTGTTTCATACTATGACCTCCTTATAGTATTATGATTTGATATCAGGCAAAGGCGATGAAAGAAGGGTGAGTAATAACATCGCCTGGCCATTGCCTAACATCATTGAATTGTTCAAGCGCTTTGCGCTATAAAGAAGAGGGTGCTACCAAAAGTGCAGCAAATCTATACTTTATGACATAACCTTCTAGTTTCGTGCCTATTCAGGCTTCATAGTCCCTTTTGTCAGGAAATTTTCATGCCAGCTCAGTGCTTCACCAATTGTATGTGGTGTATGTTTAAACTGGCCGTCCTTAGCTTTCTCGAAATACTTAAACAGCTCATTTTTGTACTCTGGATGGGCACAGTTTTCAATAATAACCCATGCGCGTTCTTTAGGACTAAGTCCACGCAAGTCCGCTACACCACGTTCTGTAATGACAACCATAACATCATGTTCTGTGTGATCATGATGGGAAACCATTGGAACAATAGCAGAAATGTCTCCACCTTTTGCAATGGATGGCGTTGTAAAGATGGAAATGTAACCGTTTCTGGTAAAATCACCGGAACCACCAATACCATTCATCATTCTCGAACCCATAATATTTGTTGAGTTAACGTTTCCATAAATATCAACTTCAATTGCCGTATTAATGGCAATGACACCTAGGCGTCTTATCACTTCTGGATGATTAGATATTTCCTGAGGTCTTAAAATAATCTTATCTTTGTAAAACTCTATATTTTCTTTAAATCGTTCAAGTCCAGTTACCGAAGGGGTTATGGATGTACCAGACACCATCTTTACTTTACCGCTATCTAAAAGATCTAACATAGAATCTTGAATGACTTCGGTGTAACAAACCAGATCGTTAAATTCAGATTCATTTAAACCTGATAAAACTGCGTTGGCAACACTGCCCACACCTGATTGTAATGGTAATAAGTTATCTGGTAACCTTCCTGAGTATACTTCTTGTCTTAGGAATTCGATTAAATTGTTTGATATCTGCTCTGAAACTTCATCCACTTTTGCAAGTGGTCTCACATTATCTCCAATATCTGAAAATACGATAGCCGCAATTTTACTAGGATCACATACTATGTAAGCTATCCCCAATCCTATCTTCTGTTTTAAAGATTGGAATTGGTGCCTTTAGCGGTGGCTTCTGTGGCATATAAATATCATGCATGCCTTCTAACTCAACAGGTTGGGTTGTATTAATCTCTACGATAACTTTCTCAGCCATTTCAACATATGTTGGTGTAGCACCTACTGATGTTGTTGGAATAATATAACCCTCTTCAGTGATTCCAGCCGCTTCAACAATAGCGACATCTATTCTTCCTAGGAATCCTAACTTAGCATAGTTAGGCACATGACTTAGATGCATATCCAAATAGTTGCATTTTCCCTTGTTCGTATGATTTCTAAGTGATTCATTCGTTTGATACGGAAGTCTTTTGTCTATGAGATCCGCTCTTGCCCAAGCTCCATCTAACTCGTCACCAACCGAAGCACCTGTTAATAGGTTTACTTTCAAGTCGAGGTTTTCATCTTCTTTTCTTCTCGCAAGTGCTAAAGGCACTGACTTCGGATACCCTGATGGTGTAAATCCTGAAGTCGCTATAGTCATACCATCTTCTATTAACCATACTGCTTCTTCAGCCTTCACATCTTTATCTAGTAAAGATTCAAAGCGTATTCTATTTTCAATATTGTTCACCTTTAAATTGTTTTCAGTCATTAGAAAGCTCCTTTAAGCCAAATATGTCATGATCGTTGTGAATAGAATCATAGAAATCAGTGCTATAGGATAAGTTGCACCGTAGACAATATAGCCCAGTGCCAAACCAACGAATAAGCTGCCGGAACTTCCTAACTTCAACCCTCTAAGATTCACTCTTCCAAAATAACCACCTAGAACAATTGTTATTGCAATTAGTGCAAATGGATTTAATAAAAAGCCTTCAAAATTAAGAGCCACAAGGCCACCTCCAAGATAACTAGAGATCCTTGTTTCATGCATGAAATTAGGATAAAAAAAAAAACGTCTACCACAGGCAGACGGATTACGTTATCGATTATAGACATGCGCAGTTCTATACATCACACAATGAAATCAGAGCAATCTTCGATTGCTCATGTCGCGAGACGCGACATATATGAGGATTAAACCAACTGAATAGATGTAAATTGCTTTCAAATCTATTCAATTGGTTTAATCCTCATGCATTTCTTTGTTTTTCTCGGAAATAGAAAACCCCTTCAACATGTGAAGGGGGTAATGTACAGTTCGAATATTCATCGATCGTAACACCACCCATCCTCGTGGGCCATTCGGCATTGCTCTTCATGGCAGGTCTCCTGACTTAACCTGTATTGTTTTATCAACCTTCCCATTCTTTTGAACAGTGGCAATTAGACAAAACACAAGTTTTACAGTGGCGGGACCGTGTTGGATTTTCACCAAACTTCCCTTTTAAATCGATCGAAATCGATACCATAAAGCACAGTATTCAGTTCAGACTCATTCTAACAGGGCATTTATTTAATGTCAACACCACTCTTGAATGTATACACGCATACTTATTATTCCACTAAAATTCTGAGCTAAAGTGGAGTCCCTTAATAGTTAGGGAGTTGTTTTCTCTAAGGGTAACAGATTCATATTTGAAATTACCTTTGGAGCCACTAATAATTCTAATGTCAGGACGCAGTGGATATCCTTTTGGAACATGATCTACAACAGCAATTTGCCCTGTGCTTAACTTAACAAGTGATCCTGTTGGATACGGATTCACCTTTTTTACAAATATATTCACCAAATCTAAGTTGTAATGACGACCTGCACTCCCCATGATATATTCAATTGCCTCAGCGGGCTCAAGTGCTCGTCTGTATGGTCTGTCCGATGTCATGGCATCATAAATATCTGTTATACCAACAATTTGGGCCAACTGATGAATTTCCGACCCCATTGTTCTATTAGGATAACCTGAACCATCTAGGTGTTCGTGGTGTTGTAGGGCTATTGCTTTAACATATGCACTTAAAAAAGCGTGTTCTTTCAAATAGGCATGCCCTTTTTTTGAATGCATTAGGATTTCTATTTTCTCTTCTTTAGTCAAAGCGCCTTTTTTATAAGTAATTGTTGGATCAATAAGTGCCATACCAATATCATGAAAAATTGAACCAACAAATAATTGACGGATCATTTCGTTTCCAAGACCAACTTCCCATCCTATTAAAACCGACAAAATTGCTGTATTAAAGGCTGAGCTATAGAGGTAGTTATCGACATTTTTTATATCAATATAATCAAGCTGTTTGTTTTTTGCCGAACTCAAGTCATATAATACGTCTTCAGTTAGTTTATTCAGTTCATCAATGTACTCAAATATTGATTTAGGTTTCCATTCATTTTGAGTGTTCCTATGTCCAGCAGCATCGAAAATATCACGTATTAACATCATACCTTTGTGACGCAAATTAGGATCTACCATCCTATCAATCTCGATATTGCTATGTTCATCGTGAATATATACTGTAAAAATACTGTTAGCATTGATTTTTTCAATCATATTGGCTGAAAGTTTTGCTCCAGCCTTAAGTAACACTCTACCATCGAGTGTATATAGAGTATCTGCTAATATGGCATCTGTAGGAATTAATTCAGTAGGTACTATACGCATAACGTCCCCTTCTTTTCTAGTTATTTAGACCCATAATAATAGCATACATAAACTAAGTTGTTATTTCAATATTCGTAGTATTGAAAGTGACTAAAGTCCTTAAGTGTTTAACCCTATTTTTATATTACCCTTTTGAATTGTTTGTATGACATAAAATAAAAAAACGACCCCCTAATGGGAGTCGTTTGAGAAATTATAAATTACTTTACAGCTTCTACTGCAACAGTTTCACCAAGTGCTGACTTAACAGCTTCAACGATATTAACTGCTTTTAGGCCGTAAGCTTCCATTAGCTGGTCTGGTTTACCAGACTCACCAAATGTATCTTTAACGCCAACACGAACAACCTTTGTAGGTGCATGCTCAGAAACAACTTCAGCAACAGCTGAACCTAGACCGCCGATGATGCTATGCTCTTCAGCAGTTACGATAGCTTTAGTTTCAGTTGCAGCCTTAACGATAATATCTGTATCGATAGGCTTAATTGTGTGCATGTCGATTAGACGTACAGAATACCCTTCTTTTTCAAGAGTTTCTTTCGCTTCAAGAGCTTCAGCAACCAGAATACCAGTAGCGATGATTGTTACATCAGTACCTTCTGACATTTGAATCCCCTTACCAATAACGAAATCTACATCTTCAGCATGTACTACAGGAACTGCTGCACGGCCAAAACGAGCGTATACAGGTCCAACATACTCAAGCATAGCTTCTACAGCCTTTTGAGCTGTTACGTCATCGCCAGGGTTAAGAACAACCATGTTTGGTAGAGAACGCATGATAGAAAGATCTTCGATTGCCTGGTGCGAAGCACCGTCATCACCAACTGTTACGCCAGCGTGCGTTGCACAGATCTTTACATTTAGTTTTGGGTAACAAACTGAGTTACGTACAATTTCAAATGCACGACCAGCTGCAAACATAGCGAATGAAGACGCTACAGGAATCTTACCTGAAGTAGCAAGACCAGCAGCAACACCAACCATGTTCTGCTCTGCAATACCCATATTGAAGTGTCTTTCTGGGAATTCTGCACCAAACACAGCCGTTTTAGTCGACTTTGAAAGGTCAGCATCCAGAACCACTAGATTTTCATTAGTTGCGCCAAGGCGCTTTAGAGCGTTACCGTATGATTCACGAGTAGCAATTTTCTTAGACATTAGCAGTCACCTCCAAGATCCTTAAGTGCCTGAGCTAGTTGCTCGTCACTCGGTGCCTGTCCATGCCAGCCGTAGTTGCCTTCCATGAATGAAACACCTTTACCTTTTACAGTGTTAGCAAGAATTACAGATGGCTTAGAAGTTTCCTTCTTAGCTTCTTCGAATGCTGTAAGAATCGCGTCCATATCATGTCCATCGATTTCAATTACATTCCATCCAAATGCTGCAAACTTCTTATCTACTGGCTTGATGCCCATAACGTCATCGTTAGATCCATCAATTTGTAGACCATTGTAGTCAAGAATTGCTGTAAGGTTGTTTAGCTTGTAGTGAGCACCAGCCATTAGGGCTTCCCAAACTAGACCTTCGTTGATCTCACCGTCACCAAGTAGAGTATAAACTCTCTTCTCGCGACCGTCGATCTTGTTTGCTAGAGCCATACCTACTGCAGTAGAAATGCCTTGGCCAAGAGAGCCTGTAGACATGTCCACGCCAGGTGTACCCTTCATATCAGGGTGACCTTGAAGCATAGCACCAAACTTACGAAGCTTTAGAAGCTCTTCTTTTGCAAAGAAACCACGATTGGCAAGTGCCGCATATAGCACTGGCGCTGCATGACCTTTAGAAAGTACAAACTTATCTCTGTCTGCCTTCTTCTCATCTTGTGGGTCGATATCCATAACGTTAAAGTATAGTGCTGCAACAATATCAGCAGCTGACAGTGAACCACCTGGGTGACCCGAACCTGCCGCGTTAATCATGCGAACGATATCTTGACGCATAATATTCGCCGTAGCTTTAAGCTCAGCAACGTTCTGTTTCATGTGTGTTTCTCCCTTCATTTATGGATTGACTATTTCTCTAAACCCTTCTCCAAGGACTTCATGGGTTGTTGAAACCATTATAAATGCGCGCGGATCAACTTCCATAACAAGGTCTTTAAGCTTTGAAACCTGTGCACGGTTAACAACAACAAGAAGAACTTGTTTGTCTTTTCCCGTATACATGCCTTTACCATAAAGACTTGTTACTCCGCGACCTAGTTTTTCTATAATGACGCTGCCGATCTCTTCTGGACGATCAGTGACAATGTGAAAGGACTTCGAATAATCAAGACCTTCTACAATAAAATCAGCGACTTTAACAAGTACATATAGACCTATCATTGAATATAAAGATGTCTCTAGCTTTCGATCCACTATACCAGCTGCGGCAATGACAAATAAATCTAAGATCATCATCATTTTTGCAATGGATAGACCGGGGTACAATTTATTTAAAATTGCTCCACCTAAATCGGTTCCACCTGTTGTTCCACCGCCTCTAAAGACAAGGCCGATACCAACACCAACCAGGATTCCACCAAATATAGCCGCTAACAAAATATCATCAGTAGCCATATAGCTTGCTTCACCAGTTGTAAACAGCCATAAGAACACACTGAGTGCAGCCGTTCCATAAGCAGTTTTCACACCAAATGAACGTCCCAATACATAAATACCTGCAATGAAGAGCGGGATATTTACAATAAGGTTCGTCAGGTATATTTCAACACCGGTCAGCTTTTTAATAATAATAGCTAGACCAGTAACACCACCAGGTGCGATTGTATTGGGTTCTAAGAACAATAGCAGTCCTGCTGCGATAAAGAACGTTCCAAACGTCAGCAGAATATAGCTTACTAAACTTTTATACATGTTTTTAGACATAACACACGTCCTTCCATTAAATGTGAACCTTAGAAATAATCACATTTTACATTGGAAACAGCTCACAGTATCCGATTATAACACAGATTAATGAACATGCAAGTGAACAATAAGTCATATAGGAACTAGTAAAATTACATAGTTTGTATTTCACAAGTTATACATTTAGAAATGTACAAACACATCTTACTTAACCATAAACATACGTTTAGTAATAGGTCATTTGTCATGTCTTACACGATAAAAAATTTGAAATAGATGTCTTTACATAGAAAAAGCAAATAACACTGCACTAAATGCAAGGTCATTCACTTTTGTAGATTTTTATTTAGAAACGTCACGAGAAAGAAGTACTTTAATCAGGAATTTTGGGAGTGACATCATTCTTCCAATTCTGTGAGGTTCACGAACCAATCTGTAAAACCACTCTAAATTAAGGTCGATGAAGATTTTAGGCGCGCGCTTAGATGCACCAGCCCAAACATCTACACTTCCACCAACACCCATGGCAATTTTTGTGTTGAGTATCTTTCTGTGTTCATAAATCCATTTTTCCTGTCTTGGGCACCCTAAAGCTACAAACAGAATATCTGGCTTCACTTCGTTGATTTTGTCAACGACCTTCAGCTCATCGTCATCCTTAAAGTAACCATCATGGCACCCTTTAATAACTATGTTAGGATATTTCTCCTGTATTTTTTCACATGCTTTATCAGGTACACCTGGTTTACCACCAAGTACAAAAATAGATCCACTTGTGTTATTGCAGAATTTCAACATACGGTCCATAAACTCTATACCAGGCAATCTCTCCTCTAGGCCAAGGTTATGAATACGTGATGCATAAATTACTCCAATTCCATCAGGAATAACAAGTGAAGCATCTAATAGAGCTTCCTTTAACTCTGAATCGTCCTGTGCCATCATGATGATCTCAGGATTTGGCGTGTATATCGCGTTAAACGTACCTTGCTTGAATAAAGATAAAACTTATTGTATGCTTCATCAGCATTCAATTTGTCAATTCTTACTCCGAGAATTTTAACCGCTTTGGTGTCCATGCTTATTTCCCCTTCTGCAATAAGTCTCCAAGAATCGCTTCATTGGTCTTGAACTTCAACTGAAGTTCTTTAACACGCTCCTTAAGATGACTGACAGCAATATCGTGATTTGTCATAAGCTCATCAAGTGCGCCTTTGATTAGTACTGGATCAAAGTTTTTAATTGTACCAATAGCCTCAAGTCCAAGGGTCTCAAGAAAATAGTCGATTTTGGGATCATACGAAATGCCTATGAGAGGCACCTCTGCAACTGCTGAAAATATAAGTGAATGAAGTCTAACACCAACAAGGGCGTCTAAATTTTCAACAACACTCATAATTTCACCTGCTGTGTGTTCTTTTTCTATTACAGCCACTGTGTCTGATTTTGCCCAGACACAAATATCTAAATCCTCTTTCAGATGAAAAGGAATCATTACGACATTATATGACTCAGTGAGTGATTGTATCAGTTTTTTTAATTTTTGTCTATCTGCGTCAGTCTGAAAATCCTTTGTACGCATGGATACACCTACAACTGGTTTGTCACCAATCGGTCTTCCAAACGCTGTTTCCAGGATGATTCGACCTGTATTCAGTTCTATTTTTTCCATGTCTACCACGGGGTCTGCAGTCACATGTATTTTGTTAGGTGAAATCCCCATATCAATTAGATCCACCTTGGAATTCTTCTCTCTTACCGTAATTGCATCCACTTTGCTGAGAATCCATTTCATGATTCTTCTATTAATACCTTTGTTGACTGGTCCAATTCCGTGGGAATACAACATAACAGGTTTCCTGAACACTAAACCAAATATAATTATCGCCAGATAATAGTGAATACTTCTCTTGCTTGTTGTATCTTGCAAAAGACTGCCACCACCAGATATAAGAACATCTGTATCCATAACCGCTTTTATCACCGAGAATAGTTTCGATCTGTGAACAGTCTTAATACCAAGATCACGTTCAGTCTTATCCGGGGATGCTGTTAATACCGTTAATTCAATTTTCTCATCCATCCTGGAAATTGAACGTATCATTGTTTCAAGAATGGCTTCGTCACCCAGGTTATTAAATCCATAATAGCCTGATATGAGGGCCTTATTCATTCAAATATCTTCCTCTCAAATTCACTAGAACACGAACGAGGACGTTGAGGACTAGTATTCCAATTATTCCAATGACTGCACCAAGTCCAGCACCGTAAATTGTACGAGCTGTAGATAAGTATAAAGGTGCACGTAAATGACTAAATGTGTTTACTACTGAAGTCAAACCGAGCATTACAACCGCTGCAAATGGGAATACAAATTGCTTCCACCCTTTTAAAGCCACATATGCAACAATCATAACAGATGGGAAAGCCATTAACAGCTCTTTTGAACGTGGTCTTGCAATAAAGTTGTATTCTAGGAAATTTCTAAACAACATTTCCAGATTCGAAGGCTGGATAGTTGTTTCATGACCAGTTCTAGCAATATATACAACACCAATAATACCTACAACACCAACGATCAGTATATGTAGAACCTTTATGCGTTCGTTTAACAGATGACGCAAATCAAGAAGATAGCTTTCCTCTTCGTTCATATCACTAATAGGACGAGCATATCCGAACCTTAAAATATAGACGATGCAGAAAATACCAAGTGGAGCAAGCTGACTAAGCTTTACACCTCTGAAAAATTCCATTTCCAGCAAATATGCCGAACTCGACAGAATGCTACCAATAAATATACCACCAACCATTGAAATTGCAGTCACTATTGCTAGTAAAGACAACCCTTTTATAATAATTGTCTGCATCTTATCAACTTGTCTATTCACAAGATATTGCTTCAATATATCGAACATAGCAATTGCAGCTACGTTGGGAATAAAACGGAAGCTCCCAGTGCCATAACTGTAGCAGCAAGATTTGGAACAACAAAATTTGCACCTGTAATACCAAGTACGCCTATTGATAGGAGTAGTGCTTGAAGCTTATCGCTAATAGGAATAAGCGTGTTAAGAGCAATAATTCCCAGTGCAACAAGACCGTATCCAATGACACACAAGTTAATGACACCTGGTTCATTATACGTCAGCTTAGCTGCATCACCAAACGAAATATTATGATCAGCCAGTCTATTTTCCAGGCTTTTGAAGGATTCTGTATACACTTCAGGATCTGTAACATAAATTATTTCATTGTCTTTTTCTCTAAATGGTCTAAAGTAAACACTTCTAATATTTCTTTCAGTAACAGCACGGTAAACTGTGTTTTCGATTTCTTCAGCCGCTTTATAGCCGTACCACTGATAACGCTCTTGAATATATCCTACTACAGGGAAGATACGAATAGCATCATAGTCAAGCATTTCTGTAAGTTTGACCAACCCCTCCTGCTTAACCTGTGATCTTTGCACACCTGTTTCAATAAGACCAGTTGAAATATTATTATCATGCATGTATGTATAAATATCATCAAGGTTTTCTGTCTCAGAGTTGTATCCCAGTACTGACTCCCCTTGGAATACAAAATATGTTGGTTCAATATCGAACTTTTTCATTTCTGAGTTAAAAGCTTCAACGAGTTTCTCTGAATGTCTATCGAAGTTTGAAGGTCTTGGTAACACCTTAAGTCCACTCGACTGAACCAGTTCAATAATTTCAGGATCGAAGCCGAACCCAACCCAAGCAAGTTTGGAATCAACAAGTTCGCGAAGAGTTCTCTTCCCTTTGCCGTCTTCATCTACAAGGTAACCCGTTTCAGCATATAGTCCATCGGCCGGCTCACCATCAAGAACAATCACATACTCTTCAGATTCAAATCCCGTATAGAAGTTTTCAGGATACCTTTCGGTCAGCCCATTCATGACGAAGTCATACAACTCTTTAGATGATGTTGTTACTACAACATCAAATCTATCCGTTTTATTATTTATGTATTCAATAACTGGTTCTGAAAATGAATTTTCCCAGTTAATGTCACTTGTTACATCGCCTACAACTCTGTAATCTACAGGTTTATTGTCTGCTTTCAGGTTTTCTAATGTACTTTCTTTAACTGCTACACTGGTAAATCCAATTGATTCAAAGTGTTTCAACCACCACTGAAGGTCATATTCAGACTGCTCAGCTAGTAGCTTTGCTTCCTCATAATCTAAAGAGAATTCAACCGTCTTATGTGCACTTTCGACATTTATTCTATCGAATGCCACAATCCCCACGACAATTAAACTGATGATTAGTATCATCATATATAGTTTCTTCAACATCCGCATTCACCAATTCCTTATAATATGTATGTCCATAGAGAAGGCAAAAGCCAAATGTCGTGCTTTTGCCGCTAATTCCATTTACCGTATTATTTATAACTAGTTCGTTACAACTGTATAAGCACCTTTTATCATAACCCACGCGTCTTTAGTGACAGCCACTCCACGACCATCATTTTGAGGATTCAGAATCTGATGATTTTTAGGAATTTGTTTTCCTTGTGCAATATCGTTGCCTTCAGTTAAATTGGCAAGTCCACCATTGGTTGATGCAATGGCTACAGCTTCACCTGATCTGAGAATAAACTCAGTACTATCACCTAGATAAATCATGCCACCTGCCTTAACTTCAACAATTTCAAACAAGACTGCGTCTGATGAAGAAGTTGATGTCTGAGCTTGGTCCGAAAGTTTAGACTCCAGATATGTGTCCAGCTCTTCAAATCTTTTATCAACATAACTTAGGGTTACAAGTGGATCTGATTCTGTTCCTGGAGACGCCTGAGTCATCTGTGTTGGATTTGATATCATAAATCCAATTGCCAAACCTAATGTTACTAAACCTATATTCTTAAATGCATGCATTATTATCCTCCTAACAAATCAAGTGGAACATCTATGTTTCCACGTATATTTTACTATAATTTTTTTCCTAATACAAAAGCATGAGAGGATTGAAACCACTTCGTAATACTATGTCATAACATACCTTCATGCGGGACAGTTTTTAACCAGCAAAACCTGCTTTTAAGTTCAAGCGTGCATTACATTATACTACATTCTTCACACTGAAGAATATAAGTATAACAATCCGTCACCAACAGTCAAAAAATATATAAGAGCCAAGCAAAGCTTGGCTCAATAAATTTCTAAATATGTTTAAGTATATTCGTTCAAAATGTTTTACAAAGAGATTTTGTTCGAATCAAGGCGCAGGCTTTTTTTTTATTGGGCGCGTGCTTAAGGCACGTAACCAATGGTTAAAATCGACTGTAGCGCTGAGTCGGGCAAAATATCGACGTAAAACTATGTAGACTCGAACAAGCCGAGCGATATCATCAGACTCCTGTCCACCTTTTCCATTAAATCCGGTGTTAAAGAACCGATTTTCTGAATAAGACGACGTTTGTCGATGGTACGGATCTGTTCGAGCAGGATGACGGAATCTTTTAGGAGTCCAACCTCGTCCTTGCAAACCTCCACATGGGTAGGCAGCTTGGCTTTGGAAATCTTCGCTGTTATTGCCGCGACAATTACTGTCGGGCTGTATTTGTTTCCGACATCATTTTGTACAATTAGTACGGGTCTTTGTCCCCCTTGTTCTGATCCCACAACTGGATTCAAATCTGCGAAATAAACTTCTCCTCGTTTAACGATCAAAGTCGTCCTCGCTTTCCAGCTGGCTCTCGTAGGATTCTAAGCATCCAACATCCGAACACAGACCTATTTCAGCCATGTCGAGATTGATATCAGCCATACGCTCATACCCTGAACGTAGTTGTTCCAGTACACCATCCATTCTAATTGGCGCTTTGAAATGAAACTCTCTGTTTAAACTTTTCTTTATCATTTCCGGGTTGCTGCCAACTTTTAGCTCTGCCATAAGTTCACCGGGCAGGTCGATTTGTACTTGCTTAATATCTTTCATATAGGACACCTCCAATTTAACCAGTATGATATGAAGGGACAAAGTCATTATAATAATAGATTACCACAATGTAAAGCGATCCTCTATATTTGTAATAAACAGAAAATTCGCTTTTAATAAAACTGTATGATTACATCTCCTAAAGCACTAACAATGCATCCTTAATTTGGATAATTTCACCCTGAGTTTTATATACCCTAGGAACTCTCTTACTAATCATACATACAACTTCATAATTAATTGTATCAATCCAGCTCGCCACTTCGTCAATTGTTATGTGTTTATCGTCAGAAGGACCAAACATTGTAATTTCATCACCTCTTTGAACATCTAGTCCAGTAAGGTCTACCATACACTGGTCCATACATATTCGGCCAATGATCGGACGAATCTCACCACTTACAATTGCTTTAGCATTGCCCGTATATAGTCTTGTATAGCCATCTGCATACCCTAGCGGTATGGTGCCAATACGTGTATCATGTTCAGTTGTATAAAGTAGTCCATAACTTACACCAACACCTGAACCTACATCCTTTACATGACTAATTCTAGCTTTAAGGCTCATAACCTCTTTTAATTTTACATTTTCTCGCGAAACATCATGAGAGGGGTACAGACCATATAGCATTATCCCAGCACGTACCATGTTATAATTCATTTCAGGTAGGTCTATTATTGCCGCTGAATTAGAAACGTGTTTAATTGGAATATTAATACCTTTACCCTCAAGCTCTTCAATAACTGCATTGTATTTCTTCACTTGACCAAGAGTGTACTCTTTATTAACTTCATCAGCAACGGCAAAGTGGGTATAAATACCTTCAATTTCTACATTTCCAAGCTTGGAAATATACTCTGTAACAATTACAGCGTCCTTTTCTGCACGAAGGCCAAGTCTTCCCATTCCTGTATCAAGTTTAATATGAACCTTTGCCCTTACCTTATTTTCTTTAGCAACTCTATCTAGGGCCTCAGCTTGTTCGAAGGCATATACAGTCTGAATAAGATTATGTCTAATAACCTCATCTGAGTCTTCCTCAGGTGTATAGCCCAGTACGAGAATAGGCACATCTTTATAGGCTTTTCTTAACTGAATGGCCTCTGTTAACGTAGCCACAGCAAAGCGGTCTGCTCCATTTTCTAACAGAGTTTTTCCGATTTCAACGGCGCCATGACCATATCCATCTGCTTTAATAACTGCAGTAACCATGGCATCTGCTTTTGTTACACGCCGCACTTCTCTAATGTTATGTGCAAGATTGTCTAAGTTCACTTCCGCCCATACAGGCCTTCTTAATTGTTGCTGCATAATTCTACCCCCCGGTTAAAATCACACGTCCACTTCTTTTCAAATTTATGAATTGAAAGTTAAGACAAATTATAAGTATATACGCAATAGTTTGACAATTTTTATCAAAACCTTGGCTTTTGCAGCACCTTCTACAAAAGCCAATTTGTTTTCTTCTAAATTAAATACAGCTTACTTGTCTACAAGTTCCATAAGTGTATGTGTTAGTCCGCTTACAATATCCCCCGCAAGCAGTCCAAACTCACCTTTTCGACCAGCCATAATGTCTCCAGCACGTCCATGAATATAAACACTCAAAATAACAGCATCTTTCGGGTTCATTCCCTGAGCCATAAACCCAGTTATGATTCCAGTAAGAACATCGCCACTACCAGCAGTTGCCATACCACTGTTTCCCGTTAGGTTAATAAACACCTGACCGTTTGGAGTTGCAATAATTGTTCTTGATCCTTTGAGAACGACAATCACGTCATATTTAACTGCGAAGTCAGTTGCTATCTCTATTGGATTATCTGTAACTTCATCAATGGTCAGACCAGTAAGTCGAGCCATCTCACCTGGATGAGGTGTTATAACAATCTCCGACTTTTTATTATTCAACCATGAAACGTTTTTCGAAAGAACATTCAGACCATCAGCATCTATAATAAGTGGACATTCCACAGCTTCGAGCATTTGTCGTACAAGCTCAGACATTTCACTTGATGTACCACAACCAGGCCCGATCGCAACAACATCAACTTCACTTGCCTCTGTGATGATTTTTGAGATCTGATTGATGTTAATGACACCACGACGCATTTCATTCAGTGGAATTGTCACAACCTCAGGAACACTTGTCGTAATTAACAAATTTAAGCTCTCAGGGATATATAGTTTAAGTAAACCCAATCCACTTCTTAACGCTGCTTTACATGTAAGAATTGCTGCTCCTGTCATACCAGAACTTCCTGCAATAACATTTGCTTTTCCGTAAGTACCCTTATGCGAGTTCTGTGGACGGTCTGGAAGTAGTTTTAGAATCTGTTCTTTAGTGATAATATGATGCTTCATTCCAGATTCATTCATTGACTTATTTGGAAGTCCAATCTGGCGAATAACCAGCTCGCCGTTATAATCCGCTCCCGGATACATTATGTTCCCAATTTTCGGTAAGGCAAATGTTACTGTCTTATGAGCTTTTACAGCAGATCCCATAACCTTGCCAGTATCACCATTAACACCTGAAGGAACATCTACAGATACAGTGAATTCACTAAGTCTATTTACAACGTCGATGACACCTGCGTGAATGCCTTGTACTTCATTCACTAGACCAGTACCAAATATTGCGTCTACAACAACGTCTTGTATAGGGATAAGCTTCTCTAGCTTCATTATGCCACCCTGATCACTAACGTTATCAATTTGTATATCAAGTTTCCTTAAAACCTGTAAATTTAACTCAGCATCTCCTGAGATATCTTTAGGCTGCCCAACTATGAACATTCGGATTTTTATATTAGCATTATATAAATGTCTTGCGATCACAAAACCATCACCACCGTTATTCCCGGTGCCACATAGTATAAGAACGCTGTTGACATCCTTCTCCAGTTTTTTGATTTCATCAACAACTGCGTTGCCTGCATTCTCCATTAATACAACACCAGGAATACCAAATTTCTCAGTTGTGACTCTATCGATCTCTCTCATTTCATCATTCAAGGCTAGTTTCATAAATTCAACCCCTTATACAGCTACACTATTCGCTACCGCATACGTTTTACAATGGGAAATAGACATCATAACTTGGCTAATGCCCAAGTCATTTGCTACTTTCTTTGCACCACCATGTAAATAAACGACTGGCTTGCCCAGTTCATCTCGTAGTATTTCAATATCAGTCCACTGAAAACCTCTAAGTCCTGTTCCAAGAGCTTTTACAACAGCTTCTTTTCCAGCAAAATTTCCAGCTATGGATTCCGCCTTCATATTCTTTAACTTGAAGTATTCTATCTCATTTTCTGTGAATAGTCTTGTAACAAATCGGTCAGATTTTTGTACTGCTTTTTCGATTCTATCAATTTCTATAATATCAACACCAATTCCTTTGACCATCACATCATCTCCAAATTTAAAATAAGTTTTTATCCCTTGATTCAGTCCTAGGACCGTTGTAACATTATATCACAGATAAACTTGCGTTTAAACGAGGTGAACAATGTCAAAATACAAATGTATTTCATGTGGTGAATCGGCTTTTTATACCGATTTTTATAAAAGAAAAGATGATAAAGAACCAGATGCCGTTTATGCTTATTGCACAGCTTGTAATAAAGAAGCTTGGGGCGGTATGCGTTTTCATCCAGCAATGAATGAGCTTTTCAACAAGTTGTTTATGCCTAATTGGGAGTTTAACCAAGAGGATACAAAAGCTTTTGAACGAAAAGTAGTACTTCGTCCTAGTTAATACTACTGAAAAACTTTATAAAAATACAAAAAACCTGCCGAAATCGACAGGTTTTATTTCGTATACTAAATTGATCAATACTAAATTGCTTTAGTCGCTTCTTTGAGCCAAGTTCTTTCATCTTCATTTAATTCAGGTGATAGTTTGTCATACACCAACTGATGATAAGAATTCAACCAGTTTAGCTCATCTTCTGCGAGCATTTCCTTTACGACAGGCTTTGTGTCTATTGGACAGAATGAAATCGTTTCAAAGTTTAGGAATTGACCAAACTCTGTTTCAATATCTTTCTTTATTACAAGTGTATTCTCAAGACGAATGCCATACTGACCTTCACGATAAACACCTGGTTCATTCGTTAGAACCATCCCAGGTTGGAGTTTTACAAAATTGGGATCCATTTTCATTGTATGAGGCCCTTCATGAACGTTCATGAAGTAACCTACACCATGGCCAGTGCCACATTTGTAGTCCATACCCTCTGCCCACATTGGCTGTCTAGCGATCATTTCAATTTTAGAGCCAGTTGCTCCCGAAAGGAAACGAAGCTTTGACAGTGCAATGTGACTTCTTAATGTGAGGGTAAAATCCTTTTTCATTTGGTCAGTCACAGGACCAAGGGCTACTGTTCTAGTAATATCTGTCGTTCCATCAATATAGTTCCCACCAGAATCAAATAGGAAGAAACCTTCTGATTCAAGCGTATAGTTAGACGCCTCTGTTGCTGCATAATGCATCATTGCGCCATGTTCTTTGTACCCTGCAATCGTGTTAAAACTTTCTGATACATATAAGTCCTGCTGGGATCTAAACTCTCGAAGTTTTTCCTCTACCAATAACTCAGACGCTTGTCCTTTTGGAACAGCTTCTTCTAGCCATTTTATAAATTTCACCATAGCAACGCCATCTCGTACCTGACTGTTTGCCATATTTGCAAGCTCTTCTTCCGACTTCATTGATTTGATAAGAGCCACAGGATTGTTGTCTTCGACTCTAACAACATCATTTGCTAAAGCGTTTAAAAGCGATGTTGACAATTGTGTCGGGTCGTAGCAAACTTGCTTGCCAGCTTCTAATGTTCCAAGGAAAGTGTCTATTTCATTGTAAGTCTTAAGAGTAATTCCACTTTCATTAAAGTGGTCTTTCGCATGCTCATCAAGTTTATCTGGATTAATGAATAGCCATGCATTGTCTTTACTAACAACAGCATAGGCAAGGGCTACTGGACTATAATTAATATCTTTACCTCTATAATTGAATAGCCATGCCACATCATCAAGTGTTGTAATAATTTGATAATCAGCGCCATTTTGAACCATCGACGTTCTTACTTTTGTGAGTTTTTCCTCAACTGTATTGCCTGCATACGGCATTTCATGAATCATTATTTTATCAACTGGCATAAGGGGTCTATCTGACCACACTGAATCAATAAGATCTAAATCAGTTTTATATGTATATGTCTTTGGTTGTGCTTCGCTATCATACTTGTTTTTTGTGCTCACCGAGACAACAGAACCGTCGAAACCTACCTTCATACCTTCATTCAAGTTCTGATTTAACCACTCATGCACCTCAGGAACACCTTCGAGTCCCCCATTTAACCAATTCGATTTCTGTATTTTGAAGTTGGTCAGCTGCTTGTATATGATATCGGCCATCTGCCCATAAATGTGCTTTATCTGGTGTTATAACTACCGTTCCTGCTGACCCTGTAAACCCTGAAATCCATGTTCTAGACTTCCAACGTTCAGGTACATATTCTGATTGATGCGGATCAGAACTTGGGATAATATAAGCATCAATATCATGCTTTTTCATTTCTTCTCTTAATTTCTTAATTCTTTCGTTGATCACTGTATTTCCCCCTTCGTTTCAAACTATTATGATATTCATGGCGCCTATCCATAAATAAGATGAATCACTCCTAGTTAAGTCTATATTAATCAATCATTTCAGCAATGTGAATATGTTTTTGGAATATTAAAACGATTTTTCTATTAAATAATTGTCATTGAATTTTCCTTGCAATTCAAAAAACGCTGAAGAACTTGTCCTTCAGCGTTTTCGATCAATCTAGATTGACTCTTTAGAACCACATGGTACTTTATTGTCTGATAATATTGCATACATGATTCTGTCCTGATAACATTTATTTTTCCTGTCAAATGCCGCTTCTTTTCTGTAGCCTTCTTTAACAAAGTTAAGTTTTTCAACCACTCTGATCGATGGTGCGTTTCCAGGGTGTATGGCTGCTTCAATTCTATGAAGACCCCACCCTTTCATTGATACTTCTAACAACTTTTTAACAGCTTCTGTTGTTAAACCTTGATTCCAATACTCTTCATTTAGAATATAGCCCACTTCAGCTTTATAATTCCAAAATTCAAGATGATGTAAGGATATGAGTCCGATCAGCTTCCCGCTTTCCTTATGCTCAAGTCCCCATCTAATGAAATACCTGTTCTGATATCCATCACGAATAATCTCGACATACCGCTTCATCTCTGCTACAGACTTGAATGGCGAAATAACTTGATATTTCAAAGCTGCATTATTATTATAGATTTCAAACAAATCATCTACATCGGTTTGTCTTATATCTCGAAAAAGAAGTCTATCACATTCAAATTCAGGAAATTCCCTAAAAATCTCAAGGAGCTTATCCATTTTGTCGTCCCCCCGATTAAGTCAAATATTATCCACTCTACCTTAGATTAGATATTCTATACCCTAATCGGAAAGTCCTTTATCACTTTACAACATGGCTTTAATTTCAGCACGCATGTCCTCTGGATCAATTGTAGGTTCAAATCTTTTAATAACTGAGCCGTCTTTGTTGACAAGGAATTTAGTAAAGTTCCACTTTACATCATCCCCTTCAAGAAGGTGAGGTAGTTTTTCACTTAGGAATCCTTGCATCTTTGCACCACCTTCTGTATTTACATCAAAACCTTCAAAAGAAGCTTGAGACACTAGGTGCTTGAATATTGGGTCCGCTGATTCACCACGTACGTCCAGCTTTTGTGAAAGCTCGAATGTCACTCCATAATTTAATTCACAAAAAGATTTGATCTCTTCTGCTGTACCAGGTTCTTGATCAAGGAATTGATTACAAGGGAACCCGATCACTTCAAGTCCCTGATCGCTAAACTCTTGATGTAATTTTTCTAGCCCTTTATATTGATGCGTAAATCCGCATTTACTAGCCGTATTCACTATTAGCATAACTTTACCTTTGTAAGACTCCAGTGTCACATTTTCATCATCTGCATTCATAAAAGAATAGTTGTAAATTTCCATTATTTTGCCTCCTTTAATTGACTAAAGTTTAATGCGATTGCATTGTATCTTTCTCTATTTAATCCCATATCAGAATATCCCACTCGACTTTCTGATCGGTATTCTACTATTTCTTTATTTACATCTAGGTAGAATTCAACGTCATCTTTATATTTCATTTTCCCTGTTGTGAACACCATATGAATATAGTTTTCAGATTCACTTTTAACTTCACAGTCCCCATACATCTGACTTGCTTTAATAATTTCGGCTTTCGTTGTAACCATGTCACCTACAAATGGAAGTTGGGCAACACGTTTTTCTTCATTTTCGGCCTGAGTTGATACGCCATTGGGTTTTGTTGACAATGACTTGAACCGACCATCTGTCACGCCTAAAGCTGGAGTACTATTATTTTTTACAACCATATAAGCTGTAATTCCTAAAACAAGTGCTACAAGAATAATTCCAAATCTCATACTCTCCCTACTTTCTGAATAGCTTTACCACTGGATTCATTAGTATATTATCTACTGCAACTTTCTTTGCAATTTTATTAAACACTTCACTATATGTTGGATAAGGATGAATCACATTTGCCAGGCTACTGAAGTTCTTATTCATTGTTTTAAGAACTTGAATTTCACCAATCATTTCGCCTGCCCTGTCAGCAAGTATAGATGCTCCAAGCACTTTACCCTTAGAACTCAGTACAATTTTGACACCCTCTTTTGATGCACCTTTTGTCATTGCTCTATCTAAGTGATCAAAATCGAAGTTGTAGACTCTAATAGACTCTCCGTACATTTTTCTAGCTTCGTTTTCTGTCATTCCCGCTCTTGCAAACTCTGGTTCACTAAATGTAACCCACGCAATATGCTTGTCTTTTACTTTTCTTTTTATTGGCAGTACAGCATTTTGAACAGCCTGTATTCCCTGTACATTTGCCATATGTGAAAATTGGTATGGCCCAACTACATCTCCTACAGCATATATATGTTTTTGAGAGGTTTGCATAAACGCATTCACTAAAACTCTTCTCTTATCATATTCAACACCCGCTTCGTCAAGACCTAATCCTTGAATGTTTGGTGTTCTCCCAATTGCAAGCAGTATCTCACTTGCTTGAAGAGTTTGTCTTTGGCCATTTTTTTCAACATCTATACGAACATGTTCACCAATTTTAGTCATTGACACGGCCTTAGTGCCTACGTAAATCTCAACGCCTTCCTTTATGAGTATTTCCTGTAATCTTTCAGCATACTCTGCTTCTTCTCTGAAGAGAATACGGTCCGACATTTCCACCAATTGAACTTTTACACCTAACCGATTCATGGACTGTGCCATTTCAACACCAATTGCACCTCCACCAAGTATAATTATTGACTCAGGCAGCTTGTTCAATTTGAATAATGATTCATTATCCAAATGTGGTGTATCATTAAGACCCGGAATTTGCGGTTTAAGCGGCGACGACCCTGTTGAAATTACAAAACGTTTTGCTGAAATCGTCTCACCATTTACTACAATTTCAGTGGGAGAAACAAACCTTGCAGTGCCTTGAATAAAGTCAAATCCATCAGATTCAAGTTTCTCAATAGATTCACCTTCATAAACCTTTTCTATGACATTTTTCACCGCATTCATTGCCTGTGTTGTATCGTATTCAAAAGTTTCGACAACCTGTTTTGCTGTATAGACTTTCTTAGCCTCATTGATTAGAGCCTTGCTTGGTATACACCCTGACCATGTGCACTCACCACCTGGAAGGTCCTTGTCAATAATGAGTACCTTTTTTCCAAATCCTAAAGCTGTGTATGCAGATGTCAAACCACCAGAACCTGATCCGATCACTATGATGTCATAATTTTTCATGGTTTATCCTCCATTTGATCCTTTAATGGATCAACTTAATTTTTCGATTTTAAATCTCGTTAGATTGATCTTGTAAGATTAATATATCCTATATTCATGCTCTCGTCAACAGAAACCATAAAAAAAGTGTGTACAAGACTCAATTTCTCGTACACACTCTAACTCTGCGTCATTAACAGCACTATTCTGGCATTTCTGCTGTTTCTAACTTTGTTAATAACCCGTCTAACATTGCAGCATATTCCTTGTATTCATCAGGCGTTAATCCTAATGCTTCTGCTAATGCCAAAGGTATTTTTTCAGCTTCTGGAATAAGGGCTTCTCCTTCATCTGTTAGAACCACAATGGTTTTTCTATCGTCTTGTGGATGTTTTGTCTTTTTAACATATCCTAGTTTCTCAAGACGCTGAATTATTGGTGTTAAGGTTCCCGTTGACATATGGAGCCTTTTCCCTAAATCTCTAAAACCAACACTCTTGTCTTCCCATAAAATCATCATTGTCACATACTGGGGATATGTCAAATTGATTCTATCTAAAAGCGGTTTATATAGTCTAATCGTCAATCTTGATGCAGAATAAGCTCGAAAACAAAGCTGCCTATCCAAATTAAGTGGCGAATTACTCATAAAGACCTCCTACTATTTCTCAAATCGATCTTGCACGATTAATTTATCTCATTATAAATGGATAGCACTGGTTTGTCAAAGGTACCTAATCAAAAACCGTAAACCTCACGACTTGAGATTTACGGTTTAATTTATGTTTAACAATTAATTCAATATTGATTTCTAGTAAACTGGGTTGATTGGCTCTCGCCCTTCAAGAACTTCAATAATATTTCTGGCACACATCTGACTCATTCGCTCACGCGTTTCAGATGTTGCACTTCCTAAATGAGGCAATAAAACAACATTGTCCATTTTAAGAAGTTCTGGATGAATTTCAGGTTCGTTTTCATAAACATCCAGACCCGCACCCCAGATTTCATTATTTTCTAGTGCATCTACTAGGGCTTGTTCATCAATAACCGGGCCGCGTGACGTATTAATAATGATTGAAGTAAACTTCATTTTCTTAAAGGCATCAGCATCCACTAAATGATGTGTCTCTTCTGTTAAAGGACAATGTAATGAAACAAAATCACTTTCAGCGTACAGCTCATCAAGTTCAACATACGTTGCATTAAATCTTTTTTCAAAATCAAGATTCCGTTCACGATTATGGTATAGGATTTTCATATGGTAGCCTCTGGCTTTTTCAGCAAATCGCTGTCCAATTCGACCAGCACCAACTATACCGATTGTTTTTTCATAAACATCCTGACCAAGCAAAAGTTTATGAGAAAATCTTTCCCATTTGCCTTCACGTACATAACGGTCTGCTTCAAGAATGCGTCTGCTAACTGCAAACAATAGAGCCCAAGCAGTTTCAGCCGTTGAGTCCGAAAGAACGTCTGGTGTATTTGTCATTGCGACATTCTTAGATTTGGCACACTCTACATTAAAATTGTTGAAACCAACAGCATAATTCGCAAATATTTTAACATTTGGTGCGGCATTCATAACCTCTTCATCAATTGTATCACTTAGAGCTGTAAGCACTGCGTCGTACTTCGGAAATTCTGATATCATCTCATCCTTAGTCATAGGAATGTCTTCACGATTTACCACAACATCATATTTTTCTTGAAGCATTACTATGCCGCTCTCGGGTATATCTCTTGTGACCAAAACACGCTTCATATCAATTCCCCCTCATTCAGCCTAAAGCTGATTCATCGTTCTATTTCCATTCTAACAGAGGAACAGGCACTTCTATATTACAAACTTTTGACATCAGCGTTAATTTTTTTAATAGCTAAGACAAACCTTTGATAATACGCTTTCTTGTAAAAAGGAATACCAGTATAAAAATACTGAAAATACACATACTATACAAAAGCAAATTTGACCAACTGGCTACACCTTGTAGTATTTTGGCATACCCCAGATAACTCCAGTAAAACGGCGACCAATAGAGAGTAAACTGTAGTGAAGTTGGGATAACAACAGCCCCAATAATTGAAATAGATATTGGTAAGAACATAAACTTTAAGTTTGCTAGTCCCATAACTTGATTTGAACTCAAAACACCAATTAGAAAGCCAAAAAGCACCAGCATTGACAAACTTACAAGTGTAAAAAATAAAGTTTGAATCATGTTCACATTTCCATACCCAACTATAAATAATATACCGAAAGTTTGAACCAAAGCGGTTACTGCACCTGTTAAACTCTTTCCAATTATAAACTCCAGCCTATTAACAGGGCTTGTAACTATTGCTTTAATTGTCCCCTCTTCTTTTTCCTCAATAATATTTAGACCTATAATGCCTCCACCAAGTGAAAGCGCCATTGCTATAAGACTTACAGTTCCAGTCAAGGCCACTGGTGATTCCTTATTGCCTAGAGAGCTAAACTTATACTCTTGTTTCCCTGCGTCCAAAGTGTAAGCTTTCAAAATTTTCGAAGCCAACTCTACAGTACTGTCTCTTTCATCTCCATACAGCACAATCTTAAAACTTTCATTTTCTTGAGATATGCCAATGACTTCATCGATTGAAATGAGTCTTTCTTTTACAGCCAATTGGCTACCAAACTGCTCTACTGAACCATATTTTTCTAAATGCTCAATTAAGTTAGTATCAACACCTGGCCCAGTAGCAAATTGCATTGATGCAGATTCCAGACTCGGAATAAAGGCTGTTAATCCTAATGCAAGTAGGAATGGTGCAACCAATATATAAAGCAAAATAAATTCCCGCACATTGCTTTTGAAGTCTCTTGCTGTAATGCTAAAAATTCGCTTCAACATAGGTTCACCTCCTAAACCAAATTCTTTTGATATCTGTAAAAAGCACCACCAAATAAGAGAACACCAAGTGGAGCTGATAACATAATTGAGTACAAAACTATATTTGTCTGACCTGTTTGATAAATCGTCTCTTTAAGAGCAAATAGCAAAGAATATGTTGGCATGACACGAATCCATACTGGTGAGAAGCTTGGCATGTAATAGGCCGCAAAAGGTGCTGATAAAAGAATAGATACAAATATGATCCATATCATGGCCTTGGATAGGTTGTCGAAAAAACTTGAAATCAACAATCCTAAACTTGATCCAAAGAAACTCCCTGCAAATGCAATAGCCAGCATAAGTCCAAGATTCGCCTTAAATCCGACCGTTGCAAGTGTGACCAGGTACATAGATCCTAGACCTAGAAGAAACATGACTATAACTTTAGACATCAAGTACTCCATCATGGTTCCAGGTGATACAGCATATGCTTTGGTCGTTCCTTCTGCTTTTTCAAAGAACATTAAAGTTGCAATAAAAAATAAACCCAGCATAACTGGTTCCATGAGTAAAAACAGCGGCAGCATAGAATGATTGAAAGGCACGTTAATACGCCTTTCAATATCACCTGTATAAGCTTTTTCTATTTCCGTCTCAATATCAAGCTTTCCGAAGTAGGCATCCATTTCAAGCGCAAGGATCTCTTTTGATTTGTCATTTTCGAATCCATGCAACACAAATTCTACATTGGGCTTTTCAAGTGTCCCTATTAAAATCATGCCTATACTATTTGCGGATTCCAACATACTTCTCTCAAGTTCATCTCGTGATTTTACAATCTGGCTATTCTCCCTGTTCGATAGGTCAGCCGCTATGGCATTTAGTGATTTGCCATAACTTTCATCAAGAACATAAACCGTCGGTTCTAAGCTAACATCTTCTGGAATTACAAAATTGACAAGAACAATACACAAAACTGCAACAAATAGTGTTATGAATAAAAACCAGTTCCGTGTTATAAGTCTTGCATCTTTACTGATTAGGGCTAGCAAGCGTTTTGGCATTTAGTCCAGCCCCCTGCCTGTGAGTTTGATAAATATTTGCTCAAGCGTTGCTTCTTGAGAATGCATTGTATCTATATTCCCTGTTTCAACCAACGACGTTAGTCTTCTTTTGTCGTCTTTACTTGTCATAGAGAACTTTGCACTTTCCAAACCGTTCTCACCTTTGAATTCTACATTTATAAATTTCTCTCCGTGGGCAAGTTTAAGACTTCGTGGTGTGTCTATGGCCATAATCTGACCTTCATTTAGAAATGCCACTCGGTCACAAAGTTCATCTGCACTATACATGTTGTGCGTGGTAAGAAAAATTGTTGCACCAGCACGCTGTCTTTCTTTAATAATCTCTTTAATACGACTTGCAGTTGCTGGGTCAAGTCCAGATGTTGGTTCATCTAAAAACCAAACCTTAGGTCTGTTCAGCATAGATCTGCAAAAAACAAGTCGTTGCAGCATGCCTTTAGAGAACGCACCTGCCTTTTTATTCATTGCGTCTTCAAGTCCGACCATTTGAAGTAACTTCTTAGGATCTTCCGTTGGAACAGAAAACAACTTTGCATAAAATTCTAAGTTTTCCAGTGCAGTCAGCTTTTTATAAACGTTTGGTTGTTCAAATGACACACCCATAAGATTAAATAGTTTTTGTGATCTTTGTTTAATGCTTTCTCCTGCTATTGTTGCCTCACCTTTTTGAAGCTGAAGCAGTCCAGTCAGAATATTTTGCGTTGTTGATTTTCCAGCACCAGAAGGGCCAAGAAATCCAAAAATTTCCCCTTCGTCAATGGAAAAACTAATGCTGTTCACAGCATAAATGTCATTATTAGTATAAGAGTGACATAAATCTTTAACGACGATCATACAGTCGCCTCCTTTGAGTCATGCTTATTCGTGGGATTGTGAGTTCTTCTTATTCATTATCTTTTTCAAGATTCTTATTTTGATATAGCCAACACAAGCCATCATCAATACTATTAATACCCATCCCCATATAGGAATACTTACTAAAAACTCCATACATACCTCCTACGTGTGACTATACAGTCACATGATACGTAAAATTATATGACTGTGCAGTCATATAGATTATAAAAAAATATGACTACGCAGTCATGTGACTACACAGTCATACTACACCTAACTCATTAATTTGTCAATCCTATCTCATAATTTTCTTACTGGGCTAGCCAGTTCAAATATCATTTTATGAAGTCTAACGCTTCATTAGGCCTTCTTTTAAGCAGTCAACCATCTTATGAGTCATTCCTATAAAATCTTCGTCCACTTCTTCAAGTGAATTATGTCTTTTATAGTAGTATTCAATCGCTGAAAGACTCATTGACTGAACCATATGACTTATAAAATCAACATCCATATCAGACCGTAGTTCACCTCGGTCAATGGCAGCTTGAATTAGCACAGCCATATAATCATTAGATCGGCTGTCACTCTCAGCCATTAGTTCATTTTTTAAAGCTTCATCCTCAGTTTTTAAAATAAAATTACCTATCTTCGTTAAGTCGGGATTGTCCTTAGCAAAAGCAACACCACCAACATAGAATGCCTTTAAAAGTTCAAAGAAGTCCATTTCATGCATTTTAGGTAAAATCTCAGCAAAATATGATAGTTTTTTATTGCTCATATACTCTAGAATATACTTAAAGATATCTTTTTTATCATCGAAATATTGATAAAAGCTGCCCTTAGCAATTTTACTCTCTTTTACCATATTGCTTATACTTGCTTTATGATACGTCTTGTCTGCAAACTCCTTTATACAGACTTCTAAAATTCTTTGTTGTTTCTCTTTAGGTAAATTGTAAAATGTTTGATGAGGCATTTTCTCACCACTTCCTTTTCTATATGACTATCTGGTCACATTATAGATATTAAAAGTGGGCTCGTCAAGCCCACTGTATTACTTGTTTATTATATTAGTATTTCCCTCTAACACGGAAATTACTAATTCTATAGTCACCGTTTAAATTATCAATCATTGATTGCAGCTCGTCTATTGTGAATGATCTAAAGGTGTTTGGCATAAGCTCACCCTCTGTTTTTACATATTGCTGCAATATATAATTTTCTGCCCCACTGACCTGTTTGGCCATAACCGAAATATCTGCTTCGCTATGTATGCCTTTTATCACAGTTGTCCTAAACTCATGTTCAACACCGCTGGCAATAATAATATTGACGGACTGCTTCACTTTTTCCATGTCTACTCTACTTGGCCCGATCGCTGAATTGTACTTTTCGAAATCATGTTTTATGTCCATTGCAACATAATCAAGTAGGTTCTCTTGAATCAAATCTGTAAGCACTTCAGGGTTTGTGCCATTGGTATCAAGCTTTACCGAAACATTCATAGCCTTAATGTTTTGAATAAACGACTTAAGACCTGGCATTAAAGTTGGTTCACCACCCGTTATAACCAGTCCATCAATCATTCCTTTTCTTTTTTCCAAATGTCTGAACACTGTTTCAGGCAGAGTTGTTGGATATCCATTTGGATTCAAAACCAATCCACCATTATGACAAAATGGACATCTGAAATTACAGCCACCAGTAAAGACAAGTGCAGCGACCTTGTTCGGATAATCAATAAATGTGGTCTTCTGAAATCCCTTGATTTGCATAACACCCTCCAACGTATCGATCCTATTGCAAGAGTAAGACTTCGAACTAAAGTGGGGGCTATTAATCTATAGCCCCCACCTGTTATTTCTATTTTATTATTAATCCTATGAAACTTCAAATTCTAAACGGTCATTAAACTCCGACTGCTTGCCATCATTCCAATTTTGAACAGGTCTATGATAACCAACAACACGTGTCCAGACTTCTGTATGGGAGCCACACTCAGGACAAATTGGTTCTTCACCAGCTATATACTTATGGGTTGGACAAATACTAAAGGTTGGTGTGATTGTGAAGTATGGCAGCCTATACCCACTGCTAATACCCTGAATGAGTTTCTTAAGTGTCTCGATCGACTCAATTCGTTCTGGAATGAAGCCGTGGAACACAGTGCCTCCTGTATATCTAACTTGAAGACTATCTTGATGGTCAAGTGCATCAAAGATATCCTCTGTAAACCCAACTGGAAGCTGTGAACTGTTAGTATAGTATGGTGATTCATCACCTGCAACAGCAATGTCCGGATACAGTTCTAAATCAAGCTTAGCAAACCTGTGGGCTGTACCTTCAGCAGGACTTGCTTCCAAATTATACAAATGCCCAGTATCCTCTTGGAATCTAATTAGGACTTCATTCATGAAGTCTAAAACTTCTTCAGCAAATTCCTTGCCCGCTGGGGTTGTAATATCTTCTGTGCCTTTTGTGAAGTTCATAATACACTCATTAAGGCCATTTGGACCAATTGTCGCAAAATGGTTATGCCAGTATTCTCCGTTCCCTTCATAAACATCTTGAAGATAATGCTTTGAATATGGATATAGACCACGGTGCATGTTTTCTTCAAGAATTGTACGTTTTGTCTCCAATGAGTTCTTAGCAATCTCCATTAATCTTTCAAGTCTATCAAACAAGGCTTCCAGTGTTTCAGACGTGTAGCCTAGACGTGCAAGATTGACAGTCACAACTCCAATAGATCCAGTCTTTGGATTAGCACCAAATAAACCACCACCTCGGCGTCTTAACTCTGTATTGTCTAGTCTTAGTCGACAACACATTGACCTAACATCCTCTGGATCAAGATCTGAGTTAACAAAGTTACTGAAATATGGAATACCAAACTTCCCAGTCATCTCCATGATTTTATTCGTCACTTCACTGTTCCAGTCCCAGTTCGTTGTAATATTATACGTAGGAATTGGGAATGTGAACACACGGCCACGTGCATCCCCCTCCATCATGACTTCACAGAAAGCCATGTTGATCATATCCATTTCCTTTTGGAACTCTTTATATGTACGATCGAATATCCGCTTTCCGCCAATAATAACCGGTAACTCTTTATGTGTCGATGGAACTTCCTTATCCATTGTTATGTTGAAAAATGGTGTTTGGAATCCAACCCGTGTTGCAATATTCATATTAAAAACAAAAGTTTGCATAATCTGCTTCACTTTTCTGTAATCAAGGTTGTCATAAAAAACAAATGGGGCAAGCAAAGTATCGAAATTTGATACCGCTTGGGCACCAGCTGCTTCACCTTGAAGTGTATAAATGAAGTTCACAAGCTGCATTAAGGCTGCTTCAAAATGTTTTGCAGGTGAAGACTCCACCTTACCAGAAACACCAGCAAAACCACTCATTAGTAAGTCTTCTAAGCTCCAGCCACAGCAATATGTAGATAGTAACCCCAGATCATGTATATGTAAATCTCCGTTTTCATGACTTTCTCTAACACTTTCATCATAAACATTGTTTAACCAAAATGTCTTTGTTGCTTTAGCGATAACATGGTTGTTCAGCCCTTGTAGGCTATATGACATATTTGAGTTTTCACGTACTGTCCAGTCACTTTGACCAATGTATTCATCAAAAATGCCCATAATATCCATCGCTGTTTTTTTAGTCTCACGTAGCTTTTTATGTTCGTAGCGGTACTTTATGTATTTCTTAGCCGTGTCATACTCCCCCATTTTCATGAGCACAACTTCAACACCGTCTTGAATATCTTCAACCTTTGGAGTGATATGATTATTACAAATTTCAACCAAGGTTTCAATTGTATAGTCAGTTGCTACTTCTGCAAGTTTTCTTAAATTTTTTCTTGATTTGCTGTCATGCGTGGCTACAAGAGCCTTAAAAATTGCGTCTTCAACCTTCAACCTATCAAAGTCCACAACAGCACCATTTCGTTTTTCCACTTTGTTGAGCATTTTGATCCTCCCCACAATATATAGTGTGCTTCTTTTAAAACATACACAATATATAGATCTGATAGCACTAAAAAATCCACCCGCTCCGACCGAGTAGGTGTACATAGAATGCTTCTTTTTCCTCTTACATAATATTTTAGCAAATCGAAATTTTAGTAACAAGGCAACTGAGACAATAAACATCGATTTTGAGAGTTCTTATGAAATTTGAAAAATTGCATGTTTTTATGATTTAATTCTACTTTCCTTTGTGTGACTGGATTACATGCCTTATCGACATTTTTCGACATTTCCTGCAAAATATTCGTATTGTGATATATTCACAAGGCATATAGTCCCTAGTGATGAATAACCTGTATTCTCACGGTATTTTTATACAATGAAATCTTTAGAAAACTTTTTAGTATCTAATCCCAATAGATCCCATTTGTCATTTTGCACTCATAAAAAGAACCTGTACAAAATTACTGGACAGGTTCTTGTCGAACTTATTATCAGGTCTATTAAACTGACAAGTATTTCTTGACAGCTTCAACAACTTTCTCCGAAGTGAATCCGAAGTGTTTCATTAACTCACCACCAGGCGCAGACTCACCAAAACGGTCTAGTCCTATATTTAAACCATCTATACCTGTGTACTTACCCCAGCCCATAGTAATACCAGCTTCAATTGAAACTCTACTTCTCACAGCCTTTGGAAGCACTTCTTCCTTATACTGTTCTGTCTGAGCATCAAACTGATCACGGCATAACATACTGACAACTCGAGTGTCTATACCTGAAGCTTTAAGCAGTTTTGCAGCATTTACAGCAACGCTGACTTCCGAGCCACTTGCCATTAATATAACTTCTGGATGATCCCCATCTTCTTTTAGGAGTGTATACCCACCATGATGCGACCCTCTATGAACACCTTCTTGTGGAGGTAACGCCTGTCTTGTAAGAACAATTGCAGATGGACCATCTGACCTTCTTAATGCTTCAATCCAAGCCACAGCTGTTTCCTTAGGATCTCCAGGTCGGAATACATATAAGTTAGGAATGCCACGAAGCATCATAACTTGTTCAATAGGTTGATGGGTTGGCCCGTCTTCTCCAACGCCTATACTATCATGGGTAAACACATAAATAACTGGTTGCCCCATTAGCGCAGCAAGTCTAATTGATGGCTTCATGTAATCTGAAAATACAAGGAATGTTGAACCAAATGCACGAAGACCTCCATGTAGTGAAATGCCATTCATAATTGCCGCCATTGCATGTTCACGGACACCAAAGAAGATGTTTGCCCCTTCTGGTGTGTCCCAGTCAAAGTCACCAAATCCTTTTAAGTAAGTCTTTGTTGACTCATTAAGATCTGCAGAGCCACCAATGAGGTTTGGAACATATTTTTTAACGATGTTTATCATTCTACCACCACTAGCCCGTGTAGCTTCTTTCGTACTGAAAGAGTTCCATAGGTCAGGATGCTCTAATAGTGCCTCAGGCATTTCATACTCATGCCACGTTTCCCATTTCGTCTTCATATCTGGGTAAGCTTCAAAGTAAGACTCAATTTTTTCTTCCCACATAAAGCGCTCAATCTCACGTTTATCTATTACAGATTTCATATGTTCACTGACATCTTCAGGAATAACAAATTCCTCATCTGGATCCCAACCCATTAGCTCCTTAGTTAAACGCAGTTCGTCTTCACCAAGTGGTGCACCGTGCACACCAGAGGTTCCAGCTTTATTTGGGCTGCCATACCCTATAACATTCTTCACTTTAATAAGTGTTGGTTTTGTTGTATCAATTCTTGCTTTTTCAATAGCACTTGAAATGCCTTCAAGATCGTTACCATCATGAACCGTTAGAACTTCCCACCCATATGCCTTAAATCTCTTGCCTACATCTTCTGTAAATGACTTATCAGTACCACCATCAATGGTAATATTGTTGTCGTCATAAAGCACAATAAGTTTACCTAATTTCAGATGACCTGCTAAGGAGCAAGCTTCACTTGCTACGCCCTCCATTAAGTCACCATCACCAGCAATAGCGTAGGTATAATGATCAATAATTCTAAAGTCAGTCTTGTTAAAGTTTGCAGCAAGATGTCTTTCAGCAATGGCCATACCAACTGCATTGGAGATGCCTTGCCCTAGAGGTCCTGTTGTCGTTTCAACTCCAGCAGTCATTCCATACTCTGGATGTCCAGGTGTTATTGAACCCATTTGACGAAACTTCTTTAGCTCGTCCATTGGTAAATCGTACCCAAACAGATTAAGAAGGGAATAAACCAACATTGATCCGTGACCTGCTGAGAGAACAAATCTATCTCGGTTGTCCCAAGACGGATCTGTCGCGCTACCTCTTAAATAGTCCTTCCAGAGTATGTAGGCCATAGGTGCTGCACCCATAGGTAAACCCGGATGCCCAGAGTTTGCTTTCTGAACACCATCTGCTGCAAGTAATCGTATGGTTTCAATGGTTCTTTGATCTATAGATTTCATTTGCCACCTCCATGGTTTTTTTCAGGTTATAAGGACAGAATCGTCCTTCTGTGGCAAATATACCCGCTCCTATCACCATATAACACCCACTTCCACTCTATGGTGGTTGATACCAAAATAATTGGGCATATATGTCATATCACTATTTTTAGGTTCCAGCGGAAGGATGTGATTTTATGAGACTATATGAAGCCATACAACTTGCACTTAAAGCACACTCTAAGCAAATCCGAAAGCTGGATGGAGATATTTTTGCCGCTCATCCTATAGAGGTCGGCATGATGCTATTGAAAGTAGATGCTTCAGAAGATGTGGTGATAGCTGGTATACTCCACGATACTGTTGAGGACACTTATGTAACTATTGAAGATATTAGAAAACAGTTTGGTGACCGTGTGGCCGAGCTTGTTAAAGGGTGTTCGGAACCTGATAAATCTAAACCATGGCTTGAACGAAAAGAATTTATGCTTGATTTTGTTGTAAACAAAGCGGACTTTGATATGAAAATGATCATACTTGCAGACAAACTCAGTAACATACGAAGTGTCTATAGAAACCTTGAAACCATGGGGGATGATCTTTGGGATAAGTTTAATGCAGGTTACGAAGAGCAAAAATGGTATAGCGTTGAAATGTGCCGCGCACTAAATGAAACGTCCTGTCTTACAATGCATGAAGAATTCTGTCGATATGTGAAACTTGTTTTTGGTAGTGATCTATCTACTTAAAAAACAAAATGAATATCCACTGTACAAAAATAGACCTAGGCTTTTGATAGCCTAGGTCTTTTAGATAAAAAAATAACGCCTTCTTTTTCGGTCAGAAGGCGTGTAAGGGGCTTGAATATGATAAAGGGGGAATAAATAATCTGTTTCAAGCATGTACTACTTTTGCAACACTCAACATGGATATACTAACACCAGAAAACCCTCATTACAATTACAAAAGTATGAACCTTAGATTAAGGTTCTGTTATATATTTACCGTCCGTAACAAATTCATTATCTAGGAATTTCAACCTACATATTGTCACCATAAGATTCTTCAACAGACCTGAAAATATACCCCCGCTTCTCATTCCAAGTCCTGTAATTCCAAGTGGTGTAGTAGTTGTCATCTGTGATATCAATACTGTCAAGCAACTTGATATATATCTTAGTTTTATACACATCTGATGTTAGCCCCTGCAGTAATGATTGCTGTGCTTCTCCATCTACTCTGATCCAGTTGTTCCCTATTTTAACTTCATGATAGAAGTGATCACTTATACTTGAGCTGTTTTCACTTTCTACAACAACATGTCCATAGTTGTATGGAGATGAAATATTATACTTGGTATCATCTACGTCATATGAAAACATGAGAGGTATTGCAAAAATTGTTCGTTCTTCTAAACCTGCCGCTCTAAACATAGCCCCTTTAAGTACAGAAGTAGAACCACACGCTCCATGAACACCATGTTTATACATGGAATCAGCGTAAACAATTCTGTCCTTAAGTTCGTCTATAGTTAACCTATTCGACTTTGCCAATTTTTCTGTTACGATATTTCCTGACTCATCTTTATACATATGGAACAATATAGGCAGTGTTGATTCATAGCCTAAGTCCTCCACTGGATCAACATAAGACATTTCTTCAGAAAATCGTCCTAACACTTTGTACAGCACCTGCAGATCTGTATGACTCCCTACTATAAGATTTGCCATGTCGGATACCATAGTATCAGTGTAATTTTTCGTGTATGTGCTTTCTGTATAATCTATTGAGTTCGATGCCTTCCTGAATTCACCTGGATCAATAAACACCTTTGCATTAGGATAGACAATCACCTCACAACGCGTTGATCCATCTCCATTCTCAGAAATTAGTCTCGCGTCTTGGTAATGATCATTCATTTCAACTATATCAAATGGTGGTCTTAAATCTACAACTGCTCTTATTGTATATGTAGACTCTCGGCGTTCATCCCATTCTCCATCCTGAGTGCCATCACCATCTGTATCCGCTTCTAATAAGTTCGTTTTATACTTGTACGCTTCTGCAAAATCCGATAACCCGTCACCGTCTGTATCAATACTATTTATGTCACTTCCAAGCTCAAATTCAAGAGTGTTTGGCAGTCCATCCAAGTCGTTATCAGCTTGTGCAGAACACTCTAACATTTTTTCAATAGGGGTTTCCTGCTTATAACCAACTTTTAGGTATCCCCACTGAGCTGTTGTGTAGTGAAGTTCATAATTACCAGAATTTAATTGAAAGGCTTCTCTTGAAGATCCCTTTTTCCCACTCCATTTAAAAACATCATCATCATTATTAGTTTGCTTTACAACAAGTTTTACATCACCAAGGAGATTGTCCGCAGCGTATGACAATTCAAAACGCCCCTCATCAAGCATTGTAAATGCAACAACTTCAGTCCTAGTCACTGGTAAACAATAGGTGTTTGTTGTTGTTGTCATGTCCGTAAACAACCCATTATACTCTTCACTTTCTCTAGATTGCTCTAGATGATTATCTCCGAAACTTTTAGCAAGTATTAATACAGTTAATATAACGAGACTCGCTAATAGTATTTTCTTTCTCATTGGATCCCCCTCTTTAGATTAAAGCGCTTATATTTATCAGGATCAGGATATCACATATTAGTAGATCGTTAAACCAAAAATCAACAAAAAAATCCTACCTAGGGATTAGCCTGAGTAGGATTCTTTATTGATACAGATTATGATTTTGAGTGATCAGTATATTACTTTAGTTTAGCAAGTTCTACAGCTACTTTTGTGCCCACTCGAGCATTGTTGTATACAAGCTCAATATTTGACTCAAGGCTGTTTCCGCCAGTCAATTCCTTTACTTTACCAAGTAGGAATGGCGTTGATTCCTTGCCTTTGATGCCTTTTTCATCAGCTTCAACAAGAGCTGACTCAATAGCATTTGTAATTGTGTCATGATCCATAGCAAACTCTTCTGGAATTGGGTTAGAAATAACCATACCGCCATTTAGACCTAGCTCCCACTTCGACTTAATTGCCTTAGCAAGCTCTGCGGGGTCATCCACTCGGTAGTCTACGCCAAAACCACTGCGTGGTGTGTAGAATGCTGGGAATTCATCTGTTCCGAAACCAACAACTGGTACACCATAAGTTTCTAAGTATTCTAGTGTCAGGTTAATGTCAAGAATTGACTTGCAACCTGCGCATACCACTGCTACATTTGTATTTGCCAGTTCTTGAAGGTCAGCAGAAATATCAAATGTTTTTTCTGCGCCTCTGTGTACGCCACCAATGCCGCCTGTAACAAATAGCTCAATACCAGCTAGTTCAGCGATAATCATTGTTGATGCTACAGTTGTAGCTCCATCAATAGCTTTAGCTACGATAAATGGTAGGTCTCTACGAGATGCCTTTTTGATTGCCAGACCTGTCTTACCAAAGTATTCCAGCTCTTCGCTAGTCAGACCAGCTTTTAGTCTACCGCCGATGATTGCAATCGTTGCAGGCACAGCGCCATTTTCACGAACGATTTCTTCCACTCGACGAGCTGTTTCGACATTTTGAGGATACGGCATACCATGGGAAATAATCGTTGATTCAAGTGCAACAACTGGCTTTCCAGAGTCTAGGGCTTCCTGTACCTCAGGTGTAATATCAAGATATTTTTTTAGATCCATTTTATATCTCCTTTAATTCTCATATATTGTAGATGCGCATCTGCGCATGTGATAACTTGTGGTGTTCCTTACTATTCAATTCTATTTAATATTGTAAAGGTCTGCCATCATTGCGTTTACTTTAGCTTCACTCAACTCAGGATTGATTGTTGATTCACAGCTAATTGCTAGGGCTGATGCACAGCTTGAAAATGCCAATGTTCTCTTTGGTTCAAAGTTATTGATCCAGCTAAAAACAATCGCAGCCATAAATGCGTCGCCTGCTCCAGTTGCATTGACCATCTTTACTGTTTCTGGCTTAAAGACTTCTCTTTTATCTTCACTGCCGTATACTACGCCATCTTGTCCAAGGCTTATAAACACTTGTTTTACACCTTCATTAAGAAATGCATCGATTGCCTTATAGGCATCATCAATCGTTTCTACTTTTATGCCTGTTAAGGCTTCAGTTTCTATACGATTTGGCTTGATAGTATGAACATAGCTTAGTAGATTTTTTAGTTTCAATGACTTTGCTGCAGACACAGTGTCTACGAAAAAGTCAACATCTTTGAAATTACTAAAAAGATACTCTATTACTGACTGATTCAGATTGGCATCAACAACAACTGCTGCTGCATTTCTAATGAGCCTTGCATTTTTATTGATATACCCCGTGTCAATTTTTTCAGCAATATCCATGTCCGAAAGTGCGAGCTTCATGTCTCCATCTTCATCCATAATACTCATGTAGATCGATGTTGAAGCGTTTTCTAGAACGAGTGCTTGGCTCATATCTAAATCAACAAGTCGACTTTCCTCTAGGATTTTTTGTCCGTATACATCTTTACCTACAGCTGTCATCATCTTTGTTGACATGCCTAAGCGTGCTAAGTTTTCGCCAATATTTCTACCAACGCCACCTAGTGACATTCTAACAGCTCCAGGATTTGAGTCTTCCAGTCTTAACACATTCTTCGGAAAACCTGTGATGTCAACATTTGACCCACCTATTACAAGGACATATTCACCCTCACTCAAAATGTAGCCTTTACCTTTAACAACACCTTTTTTAGTTAGATTCAATATATGCACCGCAACACTTGATCTCTGAATGCCAAGTAAATCTGCAATTTCCTTTTGGCTGATCATAGGATTTTCGCGAAGCAACTGATATATTTCACGTTCACGATTTGTCATTTCATTCACCTCGTATCTCTTTTCAATTCAATTATACAACATAAGTTTATAAAGTCAACAGTTGTTTAGAAAGTGTAAAGATTTGTCTCTCTGTAAAAGCTATCTTCAACGAGGATACTTATGAACACATATAAAAACACTGTCGATAAAGGACTTCCCTCCAATCAACAGTGTTTAATTTAACAATTAAGACTATATAAACTAGGTCATGTCTTCAAAAGCATCACGGATTCTATCGAGTGCTTCAGACAAAATGTCTCTAGGGCAGCCTATGTTTAGCCTCATGTGACCTTCACCATATCGACCAAACATCCATCCTTTATTTAAGGCAAGCTGGGCGTCTTCTATTATAATTCGCTCAAGTTCTTTGGATGAAATACCATATTCCCTAAAATCTAGCCAGAGAAGGAATGTTGCTTCTGGCTTTCTCATTTTCACTTTGGGAAGTTCACGCTCAAAATATGCCTGAACAAAGTCAATGTTATCTGAAAGATAATTAAGAAGTTCATTGAGCCAGTCTTCTGATTCATTATAGGATGCAATCACGGCTTGAATTGTAAAAGGTGACGGCATCTGATGCAACTTATCAAGCTCTTTTTTAAAGGCTTCTCTAAGCGCATTGTCTGAGATTATAATATTTGAAGCAAATAATGATGCCACGTTAAACGTCTTACTTGGGGCTGTGCAAGTGATAATTTTTGTATTCTCAAGAGCTAGTCTTGCCGTCGGAATATGCCTATGTCCTTTATGTACAAGGTCTTGGTGAATTTCATCAGAAATAATAAGGACATCATTTTCCGTACAAATTTGAATAATTCTCTGTAGTTCATTTTCTGTCCACACTCTTCCAACGGGGTTGTGTGGCGAACATAATATCATAATCTTAGTTTTAGGATCCTTAGCTTTTATTTCAAGATCATCGAAATCCATAACGTATCCATTATCGGTTTCAATAAGGTTATTATTCAAAACTTTTCTGCCTAGTTCCTTCGTTACACTCATGAATGGAAAATATACAGGTTGCTGGACAATAACCCCATCCCCAGGCTCTGAAAATGTTTCAATTGCCAGCCCAATTGCTGGAACGATACCAGCCATGAACATAATCCAGTCTTTTTCTATGTTCCAGTCAAACTTACGTTTCATCCAACCAATGATGGCGTTGTAGTAGTCATCCCTTTGAAGAACATACCCGTAAACACCATGAGTAGCGACTTTTTGCATTGCTTCAATGACTGCTGGAGGACATTTAAAATCCATATCTGCAACCCACAGCGGCAACAAATCATCTTTCCCAAAGTTACTTTCAAGATGATCCCATTTGATCGAGTCTGTGCCTCGACGATTTATGATTTCATCAAAGTTGTAATGAGACATTAACAATCAATCCCCTCTCGTGACAAAACACCTTGACTATAATAATGCTTTACTTCTTTCATTTCAGTGACTAAATCAGCACTTTCAATTAAAATGTCTGGACAATATCTGCCTGTGACTATAACTTCTACGTGCTGTGCACGTTTATTTATAACTTCAAGTAGTCTTTGCGGCTCAATAAACTTTAAATACGTTGCTATGGTCACCTCATCTAAAATTACAACATCATAATTACCCTGTACTAAAATGTTCTCACATTCGTAAAGCCCTGCGTTAGCAAGTCTCGCATCCTCTTCATCTGGCGCTCTGTCAATACAACAGTCTTTGCCAAACTGTATAATTTTAATGTTGTCCATAATGGACTCAATTTTCGTTTCACTGTACTTCATATTTTTTACGAACTGCCCAATATAGACACTTTTTCCAGCACAAAGTGCTCTGAGTGCTAATCCAAAAGCTGCAGTTGACTTACCCTTACCATCACCTGTGTATATGTGAAAATATCCCTTATTCATATGGCACTCCATTCATCATAAGAACATGCTAATCAAGCTTATTTCGAATATCATTAAGAATATAGAAACCTTTATCGTTTACAAGTTTTTTCAAATCATAGAAGATTGGTTCATCAGTAAGCTGGCTTAGAATTCCACCAGCTTCTTCAATAACAACTTCCATTGCACCTGTATCCCATATCATGGTTCTACCACAATTATAATAAACATCATAGTCACCTTTAGCAATGCGGCATCCCTTTAATGAACTCCCCATACGTGTGACCTTTGCAATTTTGTCCTCATTGCGGTTGATATAGTCCATGCACTTTTGAGATTGATGTGACCGACTTTGAAGAACGTGTAACTTGTCAATTCTTTGAGAAACTTTAATTTGCCGCTTCTCACCATTTTCTTCTATAAAAGCACCATGACCCTTTACGCCGTAGTACATCTCGTCAAAAACAGGGGCATATACAACACCCATTACTACGAGTTTTTCATAGGTCAGTGCAATATTAACCGTAAATTCATCGTTCTTTTTTACAAACTCTTTGGTTCCATCTAGTGGATCTACTATCCAGCACCAAGGATGCTTTTCTGCTATGAAATCATCGACAGATTCCTCAGAAAGAATCGGATACTTCGGAAACTCTTTTTCGAGAATATCAACAATGACATGATGTGCGTTTAAATCTGCCTCAGTTAGCGGTGAGTTGTCGTCTTTGAAATCCACTTCAAAATTGCGACTATACACCTTTAAAATGGCTTCTCCAGCAGTTCTTGCAGCTTCTATTGCCGTTTTTAGTTCCTTATCAAGTGTCATCATATGCGTTCCCACCTTTTATGTTGCTTATTGTTATGTTGTAAAACTCTTATGTCACTTCAATTTTAGTTTTTGTACCATGAACACCAGCTTGTGCCGGTTCAACAGTTAGTTTAATTGGCACACGGTTCTTCAACTCGTCCACATGGGATATGATCCCAACCGTAAGTTTTTCATGGAATAACTTTTCTAGTGAAGTCATTACTATATCAAGTAGTTCATTATCAAGTGTACCGAATCCTTCATCTAAGAAGAAAAATTCAAGATTCGTACGACCTTTAAGCTGAATTTGAGAAGACAAGGCAAGAGATAGTGACAGAGCTGTCAAGAAAGTTTCTCCACCAGACAATGTCTTCGTGTCTCGTTTCACCCCTCCGTTGTAATGATCACATATAATGAAATTACCCTTCACATCCAGCTCTAAACTATACCGATGGTTGGTTATATCCATAAGGCGTTTTGAAGCGTCTAGTGCAATATATTTTAAATGGGTCACTGCAACGTATTCAACAAACTTGTTCCCACGTACTAAATCTAGAAGATCATGAACAAGGTCTCCCACTTTTTCGTACTTCTGATATCGTTCAAGTGTCTTTTCAAACTGAGACATTTCCTTTTCAAGAGTCTTTAGTTTTTCAGACAACTGGACACGTCTTTCCTTCTCCAGTCCTAATGCTTCTTTTGAACGTTGATGTTGATCTTTCAAATCGGACCATTCTTCAGCAGAAAGTTCACGACCATTTCGCTCTTTTTCAAGTTCATTTTTTCTATCTTTTTGAATACTAAAAGAATCAAAGTAATCTTTTAATTTTAGTTTTCGACTCTGCAACTCATTTTTTTCAATATGTGAGTCTTTTAAAACTTCTATAGATGTAATTGCCGAACTTTCTAGTGCTGACTTCAGTTTTAAGTCTGCATCATCTTTATTTGTCTTTGAAAGAGCATACTTACCATTCAAACTCTCTAGAACCGATTCAAGTCTTCTATAAGTCTCTTCGGTTTTGGTCAAATTTTTATTGAGTTTGTCATAATTCTCTATCAAAGTTTCAAGTTTATGCAAGGTTTCATTGTAAATCTCATCAATAATGGCGTCGCCAATGGTTTTCTTGATTTCAGACTCATGGTTTTCGATTCTGTCCTTAAGACCACTGCCTTTTTCGACTGTTGACTGCATTTCCAGCTGAACCTTGTGGCTTGCCTTTTTCATTTGTTCAAGCTTGTCACGACCTGTTTTAATATTGTTTCTATTAGCCTCAAGAGCTTTTTCAATACCAGCCAATTTATTGTCATTTTCTCTAAGCTTTGCATAACGCGGTTGGTAGGTATACATTCCATTTACAAGATTAAGTTCTTTTTCTAACACAGTAATCTCTAACACTACCGCTCTTTTTTGTTCTAGTTTTGAGTTCATTTGAGCTTCCAAGGTAGCATTCTCCGTTCGGATTTTGCGAAGTTTTAGCTCTATGGAATGTACTTCTGCTTCGATTGTTTTCCTTGATTCCTCCGACTTGTCCAACACGTCTTTCAACTTAGCTTCTTCTTTATCTATGTTTTTTAAATCAAGCGCCAATGTTTCCATGTTTTTATCAAACAGTTTGATTTTGTCTTCTGAGATACTGTTCATTTTCTCCAAACTATCTTCAAGCTCTGAAACCTGTTTTGCAATCCATTCCATTTCAGAAGCATTTTTTTCAAAATCGAGTTTTCTTTTTCGCCACGTCTCTTCAGCAGCGGACCAATCTGTACCTTGGTTAACAACGGATTTAACATGAACATGAGGATGGTCTTCACTGCCACACAAGGGACATGCATCATCAGCAGCAAGACTATTTGCTAATTTTGTCAGAACAGATTCTGTCCAAAATTCCATACGTTCTTCTTCTGCCTTCTCTAGGTGATTCTTGGCAGTATCAAGCATGCTGTCTAATTCAGAAGACTTAATTTGAAGCTTTTCCAGTCCTAGTTGTAGCTGCTTTTTTTTCTTTATTAAATCATTTTTGGTCTTAAGTTTTTCAAATAAAGAGTCTCTTTCAAGCTTTTTCTGATTCCACTCAGTGTTTAGGGCACTTTTTTTACCAGGTATTGACTGCAATAGCCTCATTTTCTGGTCTAAGTTGGTCTTTAAAATTTCATGTTCTTTTTTGAAGGTATCTGACTTTTCATTTTCAATATCTAATGATACTTTCGAATTTTCAAGCGACTCTTTTATGGTCTCGATCTCTAGACTTAGCTTTTTTAGTAGGTCTGTTTGTTTTTTATGGCTTTCTTCTTTTTTAAGCCCATTAAGAATTTTCTCCCGCTCTTCAATCCCAATATTTAATTTTTCTTTTTCCAGGCTTAAGTCACTAATTTTTTTCTCAGATTCTAAAAAACCTTTTTCAGTAGCGTCAATCAGCTGATTTTGTGAATCATTATCTGTTTTTAGTTTTTTATACACCAGAATTAAAGCTTCCCGCTCTTTTGTAAGAGCTTCAGCCTTTTCTTTATGTTCTTTTGCCTTTTCTATTGCAGACTTTTTTAAAATCAAAGCGTCTTTGTCATTGTCATAAGTTTTCATGAAGTTTTCTAAACTGCTTTTTACAGACTTGTATGTTGTTTTTGACTCACCAAACTGCTTTTCAGTTTCTTCAATTTGTTTCCTCAATTCAGCCAAAGTCTCTTCAGATTTTAAACATTGTATATAATAAGGCCAAATTTTTTCTGCTGAATCAGCCAGTTCTAGAAGCTCTTTTTCTGACTCCATTAAAGGACTTTTATTATTTAGCTCTTCTAACTTTGTCTCTACACTTTTAAGAGCTCCGACAACCTTGTAGAGCCTTTCACCCTCATTTTTTTCCTTTTCCAAAGCTTTGAATATGCTTTCGAGTTCAGATTCTTTTGACGTGGTTTCCTTAAGTTCAGTCTTTGCTTCTTCAACAATTTCAGGGGTGATTTCTGAATACCTTTTCATCTCCCCTTCCATTTGGAGCATTTTGTTTTTAACAAGGTCGCCCCTCTTTTTTATTTTAATCTGCAAGGCACTTCCGTATGCTTTTAGACTCAGGAGTCTTTCAAGCATATCCCGCCTTTCTTTGCCTTCAAGAGTTAAAAATTCACTGAATTTCCCTTGAGGTAAAACCACAGATCGCATAAAATCTTCTCGCGTTAGCCCTAGAAGTTCTATTATCTGGTTTGTGACATCTGTTGTTTTGTCCCAAACTTCAACTATAGTTTCATCATTTGTCATCACTTGAAGTCTTGAAAAACTCGTTGAAAGTCCCGTATCCGTACGTTTGAACTTTCTTTCAACCAAAACTTTTCTAGGGCCCTCATCTGTATCAAGGCCAAACAGATAGCTAATAGTCGCACTATCAACCGCAGTATTTATAAACTCATTGGTGCTTCTTGGAATCCCTTTTTGCCCCTTGTGGCCATACAGACTCAAGATTATAGCATCAAGAATAGTTGATTTTCCGCATCCTGTTGGACCAAATATGCCAAAAAGACCTCTCTCTGTAAGTTTGTCAAAATCAATTGTCTGTGTCTCTATGTAACTGTTCAATCCACTGATCTTCAGTCTGATCGGTCTCATGATCCACCTCATCATTCAATATGCTGCCTAATAGAGCCTGTAAGGAGTCACTTGGCTCTACTCCACGTATATGTTCATAGTACTCTGTAAACAAATTCTCAAATCCCTTTTCTTCTGGACGCTCTACCCCTTCTGATTCAGCGCTTTGGTTCATAATCGGCATAATACTGAGAAGGTCGGGCTTTATTTCTTTTAGAGCTTTTATATCCGACTGAGACAGAACTTGATCAGTATGAATTTCAAGATACACCCACACATTTCTAGCTTTATGTGTTTCGCACTTTTCTAATGCTTCTCCAATACCATTACATTTCCAGACCTCAATAGGCTTAGGTAATGATAATAGTATCTCTTCTGTCTTTAGCTCACCTGAACTCAAATCTTTTTCTACAATCTGGACTGATTTAGAATACGTTATTTCACTTCGGCTGTATTGGAGTGGTGCACCAGAATATACCGCAGGTTTAAATGAATGTTTAACAGACTGAGGTCTATGTAAGTGTCCGAGTGCGATGTAATCTGCTTCCTTTGGTAAATGGCCTGGGTCAACGACTAGGGTTCCACCAATTTGGATTGGTCGTTCTGATTCTGTTGTTTGCCCCCCCATAACAAATATATGGCTCACAGCAATGTTAAATGCGTCTTTTGAAAACTGTTCATCCATACCATCAAATATATGTTTTAAACGTTCTGAATAGCTCGCTTGTCTTAACACTTCATCATCACTAATAGATAGTATTTCTCCAAGTCTTCTTTCCGATGGGTATGGAAGTAGTCCGACTTTTAAAGTTTCATCCCCAATTTGAAGTTTATATACATTGTTGCCGAGCCATTTTATACTGTGTTCACCAAATAGACCTTCATATCCATCCATTTTAGGGTGTCCAGCCAGCAATATAGCCTGCTCAGATGCAAGAGGCCACGCAGCTTGGATTCTATCAGGATTGTCATGATTTCCTGCAATTGCAAATACAGGTCTTTTTCCCTTATTTGATATCCGTTTTAATGATTCATAATATAGCTTTTCAGCTTGTGCTGGCGGATTGCTTGTGTCATAGACATCGCCTGCAATTATAACCACATCGACTTTTTTGTCTTCACAGATCTGGCAAAGCTCATCTAGAAATATTCTTTGTTCTTCTAGTCTACTAAAGCCTTCAAGGTGTTTCCCAAGATGCCAGTCTGATGTATGCAGCACTTTCATGGTATCTACTCCTTCGAAAAAAGACTGGTATAACTTTCGTCACCAGTCTTTCATATTTTAGTTTTATCTTAATTGATCCATTCTGCAATTGCTTCATTTGGAATAGTCAAAATTTCTGCACTGTGTCCTGTTAGAACACCGCCTTTATAGATTACGATGCCTTCTTTAGTTAGATATACATCTTTCCAGTCTTCTTTGACTCCAGACATATCAAAGTCGTTTTTTCCTGCATATATTTCTACGTCCGCAAATAAATGTGTAAACGACTCCTGATCTACAGGTAACATTTCTTCTAAACTCAACACTTTACCGTCCTCAAAGCTAAAAGTATGTCCCTCAATATCTCGAATTGATAGATTCGGGAATGATGGATGTGTTAGGTTGAAGTTCAGCACAACTGAGATATGGTTCTGGTCAAGATAAACTATGTCGTAATCTTGTATAAACTTCCAGTCCTTCATGGATTCATGAACATACCTGTTTTTATGCTCCTCAAGTTTCAGTTCCAAATAGAACTCAATGTCTTCTCCATATTCAGCACCATTTAGCTTTGGAAGTACCAATCCATTTGCTGTTACAGCTTCATCTAAGACAAGACTCGTGGCTTCAAAACCCTCATCATAAAATAAAATAAATGGTCTTAGTACCGATGACTTTTTACTGTCTAGTGGTGACCAGAGCTCTAAAAACGTTTGTGTTATTTTCTCTAGTTCTGTTCCAGGATAAAACTGAATAACATCATTAAAACTTTCAGCAACGAATTTTTCATCAGTCCTATAACTGTTCAATTCTACACATGTACTTTCAAGAAAATACTTTTCACGCAACCAATTACGTTTTGATCTCACATTATCTATAACCATGCTGTTGGGATATGTCTTTAAATATTTATCGTGCTCAACAATAAGCATAGCAATATGATTCATTCCATCACGATTGTTAGCTCTGGCTCTGTCACGGAGCGTCATTTGAACAAGCTGAATATAGGCTTTTATATCCTCACCTATTTCATTGCCAAATCCTTTTTGTAGTTTCCCAAAATCTATCACGCTACATAGTACCCGTTAACGAGTTCAATTTTAAGTCCATTTGCGTAAAAGTTCTCAACAGTGTCAATAAACCCTTGATCAGACGCATTTTCTAAAGCTTCCATAGTAAAGACACCTTCAAAGGTCTCCTCTGCTAACGCTTGATATGCAGGACTCAAAATCTCACCATCTACTTGTCCAGCGTATTCAAGAATTTGATCAAGGTATGTTACCAGTGCATAATTGGCTGAATCGATACCAAGATTGCTTATATGATCCATTAGAAAAGCATTTAGTTCTGAAGGATTGACACTTTCCTGTGCCAATGCATCCAGAGCCTCAAGGACTGCTTTTTCATCTCTAATTACAGGGCCTTTATCCTCATCGGCTTTGCCCACTTCATTATTCTCTTCAATTTTTACTATATCAACTTGTTCCTGTTCGTTGTTTTCAGATGGTTCTATCGGTTGTTGACAACCAGTTAACACGAGCAGAAGACCAAGTAAAAAAATCATTTTTTCATATGTCCTCCATCAAAACCTGTTCCATATACAGTATAACAGGCTATGAGGTCTTTTCAGTGAACAAATTCATTACATTTCTATATTTAATACGAATTAATCTATTTTTATACTTTCACCTGCATCAAAGAAGTAGATATACGCACCTTTTACAGACTTTCCAAGAAGCTTCGTTAGTGCTTCGGTATAAAGTTCTACTTGAACACGATACGTTTCAGCAACAGCTTTTGTGCCTTTAAGACCTGTAAAATCTGTTTTATAATCTAAAATTACAAGACCGTCCTCTTCTTCAAAATAACAGTCAATAATACCTTGAATCATAACCTTTGAATCCTCTATATCCTTATTGAGTATAAAAGGCACTTCACGATGAACAGCACTTGAAGCCATTAATCGTTCTCCTAGAGAATTTGTAAAGAATCTAGCAATGTTTTGAGCTTTAATCAACTTCACATCTTCAGGTTCTATTAGATTTTTGAGAGCCATTTGCTTGATTTGTTCAGAAATACCTTCAGATGATAAATCTGATTTAAGATCAAGATGCTGCATCACAAAGTGATGAAGTGTTCCAATTTCAGCACCCGTTTTTTCTGTTTTCCGATCATAAACTTTGGTTTTGGAACAAGTGCTGGAATATGAACATTCGCTCCATCAATACCTGATTTTGAAGCACGTTTCATGTCCGAAACAGATAGTTTAAAGGGCATATTAAGCTTTACTGCTTCTGGGTACTGCCAGCTTAAGCGTCGATTTATTTCGTTTTTCCATTCAGTTTCTTGATCAACTTTAGGTATATCTATAGATGCACCTTTTTCATTGGTTGTGTTCATGCTGTTTGTACTCTCATCAGTGTTTTCTTTAGAATCTGCTACTACAATTTTAAGCCCTTGTTGTAACAAGTCATCTTTTCTGACAACTTGTACATGCCAGCTGGTTTTGCCATAGTCAGAATCACCAAAAACAGGCATTTCACTCAGGTCTCTAAGGGGTTGACCATCTGGATGTCGGCTAATTATTGAAGCGACCCAGTCCATATAGGATTTACCACTTGATAGATTGTATAATGACGCACCCCGCATCCACCTTCTTAAGTCTGAATCAAATCGACCCGTAGAACCCGTAATTATAAGCTTGTCTACAGCACGTGTTAATGCAACGTATAATATACGCATTTCCTCAGCAAGGCTCTCTGCCTTCAACTGTCGTTTCATGATCATTTGTGGGAGACTTTCACTATAATATCGTTTTTCTGGATCTGTGTATCTTAAACCGACGCCGTATGTTTTATGCATCAGAACCTTGTCATATGTGTCTCTTAAGTTAAAGTTTTTACCAGCGCCTGCTAGGATAACAATCGGGAACTCGAGGCCTTTTGATTTGTGAATACTCATAAGCCGAACCACGTCTTCACTTTCCCCTATTGTTGATGCCGTTCCCATGTCACCACTAGATGCTTTTAACTTTTCAAAGAAACCAATAAACTCAAATAAACCACCCGAACCAAGTCTTTCAAACTGTCCAGCTTTATCAATAAGAAGTCTTAAGTTAGCCTGACGTCCCGTCCCTCCGGGCATGGCTCCCACATAATGATAGAATCCAGACTCTATCATGACGTTCCAAATGAATTCATCTAAAGGCCAAATACGTTCATTTTCCACCCAAGTGTGCAGTTTTTCAAGAAATACTTGTACTTTAAGGGATAGGGCTATATCAAGGTCGCCAGCTGCTTTAAACACCTCAAAGAAACTCAAACTTTGGTCAATTAACCGAATTTGAATGAGTTCATCTACTGTAAAACCTCCAATAGGAGACCTAAGCACAGTTATAAGTGGCAAGTCCTGATGACTATTGTCTATTAGTTTGAGCAGGGCCATAAAGATTTCGATTTCCAGAGCATCAAAATACCCTCCACCCACGTCAGAGTATAGCGGTAGACCGTACTCTGCAAAAACATCTCCAAAGGCTTGTGACCACGACCGTGTCGCCCTTAATAGCACAACGATGTCTTTGAGCCTGGCTGGTCTTATTTTCCCTAGCTTAGGGTCATAAATATCCGTGTCTATTAAACCTTGAACACGCTTTGCAACTGCATGGGCTTCTAGTTCAACCTTTTTCATTTCCAGTAAGTCCTGGTCTTCTAGACTGTCATCCGCACCAGAATCTATAACAATGAGTTCAAGTGGTTTTCCTTCAACCTCTTTGAAAGTAAGACCTGGGTAAAGCTTTGCGTCATCATCGTACGTCATTTCACCAAATGACTCTGACATTAGCCTTTCGAATATATAATTAATGCCCTCAAGAACTGATGGTCTAGAGCGGAAATTCATAGCCAAATCAATTCTTCTGCTTAAAGCGGATTCACTCTTTTCATATGTCCTGTATTTTTCCAAAAACAGTGTAGGATCCGCAAGTCGGAATCTGTAAATACTCTGCTTTACATCACCTACTAAAAATAGGTTGTCTTCACTTCTAATACGCCCAATAATAGTCTCTTGAACAATATTGGAGTCCTGATATTCATCTAAAAATATAAACTTAAATTGATTTCTGTATGCAGCTGCAATCTCATCATTTTTCAAAACTGAAATTGTAAAATGCTCAAGATCATTAAAATCAAGAAGGTTTTTTTCTCTTTTTGCAGCCATGTAATTTTTGTGGAATCTTGCTATTATGTCATGTAAAGAAGCCATCATGGGCTCTAGTGTCAACATTTCTTCAGCATGACGCGCTTTGTCTTTTCGAGTGATCATTGTTTTTATAGGATCAATGACTTTTTTCTTTAAAACATCTCTTATGGCTTTGGCTTCATCTATTAGCTCAGGATTCATAGATTCCTTGTCTGCCTTTTTTATGCTTTTTAACCTTACAAATTTAATCTCAGACAGAGCTTCATACAAAGCATCAAAGCTTTCGTCTACAGCGACTTGAAGCACCCGGACCAGTTGTAAATCCTCAGTAAAGGTTTCTAAATAAGGTATAGGCCCATCTGGCATTTCGCAAATTCGCACACCTTCACGAATAACGTCTTCAGCCATTTCAAGGTCATGTCTTACAAGATCAAGGAGCCCCATCATCCATTTACTGTTATCAATTTCCTGTGCTTCATGGTAGTTGTTTGCTTGTGAATTTAACCATTCCAGTGGTTCTGGCTGACTTTGAATGAAAAAATACAACTTCATTAAGAGTTCTTTAAGAGCCTCGTCGGACCGATTTGTGCCGTAGGATTCAACCAGTTTGAAGAAGGCTTCATTTTCTTCGTCGTAGGCTTCCTCCATGACCTCTTCAAGGGCAGATTCCAGCATAAGACTTAATTCCGAAGTGTCTCCAATTCTAAAAGCTGGATCTAAGTCCACTTCATAAAAATAGTGACGCACCACATCTATACAAAATGCATGAACCGTCATAATGTTTGCTCTATGAATCAGTCCGATTTGCCTTCTGAGGAACTGTTCATTCTCTGCACCATCAGCCACCAGCTTTGTGAGTGCATTCATCACACGTTCTCGCATTTCACCTGCCGCTGCATTTGTGAAGGTTACAATTAATAGTCTGTCTATATCTATTTGGTCTTCAACAACAAGTTGAATGATTCTTTCAACTAAAACTGCTGTTTTGCCTGATCCAGCCGCTGCAGAAACGAGAAGGTTTGCATTACGGCTTTCAATGGCCGCCTGTTGATCTGTAGTCCAATTAGGCATTGTCCTTCTCCTTTCTGTCATGTTTGGCCTTTGAGTCCTCACTTAATTCACTACGAATATCGTCAAGTACTTCTGTGTCCTTTTTCTTTTTCATATATCTGAATTTATTGTTTTCGAATAACTGGTCAAATTGGCAAATGCCTTTATACGGACAATAATCACAAGAGGTCATGCCACTGTATCGACATGGTTCAATTTTAACTTTTCCACCGACAATTTCTTGGCCTATATTCGCCATTAAAGACCTGACATGTTCAATTAACAACTTAAAGTCGTCAGCTTCCACTGCTGAAGATCTTGATGAAACATCGCCGTCTTTTTTCAGCTCCACTGGAATGACTTCAGATTTCCCACCAGGTTCTAGGGTTTCATCTATGGCACAAATGACATTGACATCTTTGACAGTTAAACCGTCCATTCTTAGTGCCTGTCGAATTTGAGACTCAATTGATTCTGGATTATAACCATCCGATTCCACCATTGGGTCATCGATCTTAAAGTAGAACATACCACTAGGAATAAGAGCGTCCGCCTTCAAGTAATGGGCATTCTGAATAACAGCATCAAGATATACAACAAGCTGTATTTGAAGACCATAAAACACATCTGATAAGTGGAACTTTCTACTTCCAGATTTGTAATCAACGATCTTAACATACTTCTCTTCACCGTCATCATATACATCTATACGGTCAATTTGACCTTCTAGGAATATAGTTTCCCCACTTGGCAGTTCCAAAAGTATAGGTGGCACGGAATCTGGTCCTCCACCCTCACGAAACGCAAGTTCATAAGCAGAGGGGGCAAACTTGCCCGACTTTATTTGGTCTGTAATTGTCCAGGCTGCTCGTCTTCCTACACGTTTTATTCTTTTAATAAGGTATTCATAACGTTTGGAGCTTTCGAATATATTGTGGCCATAACCAGATGCAACATCATCAATAATTTTGTCTATAATTCTGTCACTGTCTTCTCTGGTGATATTACGCCAGCTTAGTTTTTCTTGGTCAAGCATATAACTAAACCGCTCAACAGACTCGTGGTATATGGTTCCTAAGTCTGGTAATTCTATTTGATATAACTTTCGCTCTTCCAGTTTTAATCCATATGAAACAAAGTGGGCAAAAGGACACTGAACATATTTTTCAAAACGGCTTACACTGCTTTTAAGAGGTGTACCGTACAGTTTGCCAGCTAATGATTTTCCAATAGAGCTTACCTGATTTTTGTGGTCATAGCCAACTTCAACCATGTCATATCGTTCTTGGTATGTACTACTTTCCTTATACCAGCTTTCAAGGGTATCCCAGAATGGCTCCGTCTTGTCGGTATCTTTCAAAATACGCTTCGTTTCAATTAATGATTGCAATGTTGCTTCAGGTGTTGACACTTTTTCCATGTCTACTGGCAGGTGAGTAATAATGTCTGTTATAACCTTCAATTTAGGAAGGATTTTTTTCATACGTTCAATATAAACTGAAGGTCTTAAACCTTTGCCTTCATTGTCACTCATGGCATAGCTAACAATTAAATGTTCACTTGGTTTGGCCAGTGATTGGTATACAGAAAGCTGTTCTTCTTCAGATAAAGTTTCGTAGTCGGACTTAAACTTCATTCCTGAGTCTTTTAGAAATACTTTGTCAGCGTCACTTAGAATCCCACCTGTTTCACCAATTCCAGGCAGTTTCCCATCATTAACACCCACAACAAACAATGCTTTAATGTCATGACTTCTGCTTCTTTCTAGGTTACCGATTAAAACCCTGTCCTTTGCAGGAGGAATAATGCCTATTTCAGTTGATGCAAACCCAGTTTCAAGAAGCTTTATATAGTCTTTCAAAGCAATTTCATCTTCACCGATCAGTTCTACAAGCTGATCTAATATTTCTAAAGTCGCATTCCAAACTTGTGCAGATTCATTTGCTTGGTCAAGAAGACCTTTTTCAAACAAGCCTTCAGTGTAGTCCGTCAGACTTTCATGAAGATCTGATCTTTCTAGATGATTAAAGAGTTCAATAGATATTTGTTTAATAGTCTTTGCTTTTAATAACGGTTTTCTTAAAGGTTCTAGATTGGAGATCCACTCACTTCTAATAGCTTCAATCTCTTCTATTTCTTCTTCTTTGCCCCTCGTAAAAGGTTTCCACCATGTCCCTCTTTTAATGCCGTAAGCTAAAGCATAGTTTTCTAACACTTGAGAGGACTCTGTATCAATACCACTTAGGCCTGTCTTTAAAATTCTAAATGCATCTTCGTACCTGTAACCATACGCAAAGAACTTTAAAAGCCCTAAAATATATTGAACAAGAGGGCTATTCATAACACTACGCTTTTCATCTAGGAAAAATGGAATATTCATAGAGGTGAATGTCCGTTTAACATGCATACTATAGTCTCGAATATCGGGCGTTACAACTGAAATATCACGCCATTTATAGCCCTTTTCTCTTGCCATTTTAACAATGTCTCGACCTACACGCTCAATTTCAGAGTGGCGTGTTTGACATGCAAGTATTTGAACTGAGTTTTGTTCTTCTGTCATAGGCGTAAAGGGGTATGCAAAAAGTTCCGTTGCCACATGCTTTATGGCCTTGCTACCTTCAAATACATCACGACTCTCAAAAGCTCGATTCTCACTTGTAAATTGGGTATGCAAAACATCATCTTTTATTGTTATAAGATTCTTTTCTACTTTTATGCCTGCTTCAACAGCCATATCGTTTAACTTTTTAAAAGTCTTCTCTGTTGAATTAAACAAATCCCTATCGGTGGCACTTCTGTCAGGATCATATGTAAGGGCAATCGTCATATAAGGGGCATGACGCATGAGTTTTTCAAGCACAACATACTCCTGCTGTGTGAAACCATT
>LQAE01000034.1_pt1 | contig 73420 bp, 79 predicted proteins | sample 1535771 | NCBI WGS metagenome assembly LQAE01 (sample SAMN04331582, study PRJNA305678) | bioreactor metagenome | isolation source: bioreactor_1 inoculated with Wadden Sea sediment 1st replicate of a... | place: Germany:Bremen
GGCCGGAGAACAGGTGCCTCCCCGGAACCGGATAAAGCCACCGGCAAAAAATGGCTGTGATCGGTGCCGGCCCCGGGGGATTGTCCGCAGCCTGGCACCTGACGCTCAAAGGCCATGCGGTCACCGTGTTTGATACGGAAGCAGAGATCGGGGGCAAGATCGCTTCGGTGATTCCAGGATCCCGGATTCCGGAACAGACCCTGAAAACTGAACTGGACCGGGTCAAAGCGGTGATTCCGGATATCCGGCTGGAACAGACCATTGATGCCGAAACGTTTATGAAAATCCGGGATGATTATGATTTCACCATTGTGGCGGCTGGAGCGAAAACCCCAAAGTCCCTGCCGGTGCCGGGGATGAAACAGGCGGTTTTTGCCAATGCGTTTCTGTCGGATGCCAAGGCGGGAAAAATCACCCCGGGCAGACAGGTGGTGATCATCGGAGCCGGCAATGTGGGATGTGATGTGGCCACCGAAGCCCATCGCCTGGGTGCCAGAGACATTACCTTGATCGACGTGCAGCAGCCGGCAGCGTTTGGTAAAGAGCGGGAGGATGCGGAAAAATGCGGGGCCAAGTTTCTGTGGCCGGTGTTTGCCAGTGAAATCACGGACCAGGGGGTGATGCTTCAGAACGAAGACCGGTTGCCGGCAGACACGGTGGTGGTGGCCATCGGAGATGTGCCGGACCTGGATTTTATCAAAACCCATCTGGCAGTGGACAATGGATATGTAACCGTGGACCGGTTCAACCGCACGTCGGACCCAAAAGTGTTTGCCATCGGTGATGTGGTTGCCCCGGGTTTGATCACGGAAGCCATCGGAGCGGGAAAACGCATGGCCCGGGTCATTCATCAGATCGCAGCGGGCGAAAGTGTCAAGGAGGCGGAACCGCGCCCGGTGGTGGATAAATCCCGGATTCACCTGGCCTATTTCGATCCAAATACCTTTTCAGAAGATCTGGCGGCTTGTGGAGAAACGTGTGCTTCCTGTGGAAAATGCCGGGATTGTGGTATCTGCGTGGCCATCTGTCCGGAAAACGCCATTCATCGGAATGATCTGGGGGACCGGGGGTTTGAATACCAGGTGGATCCGGACCGATGCATCGGGTGCGGATTCTGCAAAGGGGCCTGTCCCTGCGGTATCTGGGATCTGATCCCCAATACGCCGGTGTGACCGGAGGGTTGGAATTTTTCTTGACGTTGCCCCTTTTGCTTCGTATATAGAACAGGCCAAACGAAAAAGGGGAGATGTGTGATGATGCGGGGATGGTTGAATTTTCTGAAATGCCTCGGATTGAGCGGGGTTTTGTGGGGGATATTGATGGCGGGTCCGGTGGATGCAGCCTCTCCATCTGACCGGGTGTTGAAATTCGCGGTTCACACCAGCAGTCTGGGCAGTCTGGACCCTCATCAGCTGAGAGGCTCCCAGGATCACACCTATTCGGACATGGTGTTCAATTCTCTGATTCGTTACATGCCCGGTGATTTGTCCCGTCTGGAACCGGATATCGCTGAATCCATTCCGTCCTTTGTGTTGCGAAACGGCCGTCAGGTATGGACCGTTCGTTTGAAAAAAGGCGTTTTATTTCATCCGGGACCGTTTAATGCCGCCTATGAACTCACGGCAGATGACGTGATTTTTTCTTTGAAAAAGCTGGGAAATTCGGATGTCAGCACCGTTGCGGGTGAATATGTCGATATGTCGTTTGAGAAGATCGATGACCATACGCTGGAGATTATTCTGGAAAAATCGGTGTCCCCGCTGTTTTTTTTGCCCAAGATCGCCAACCACCGGGGCGGTCAAATTGTGAGTCAAAAAGCGATTCAGGCCGGGGGATATGAGGGGTTTATCGCTCATCCCGTGGGGACCGGACCGTTCATGTTTCAAGAATATGTGCCAAAGGAAAAATGCGTGTTAACGGCCCATGCCGGGTATTTTCGCGGGACTCCGAAATTGGCGGGTGTGGAAATGTATTTCATTCCAGACAATGATACCAGGGAGGCGGCGTTCAAAACCGGTGAGATGGATCTGATTCTCGGGGTGGGGGAAACCGGCTGGATCGACCGTATGGAACAGTTGCCTGAATCAGTGGTCGATGTGTTCGGTCCGGGATTTACCGGCCTGTTTCATTTCAATACCTCTGTCCAGCCCCTGGATGATCTCCGGGTCAGACAGGCTATCGCGCATGCACTGGACCGGAATGATTTTCTGGCGGCATCCAGTCCGAAACTGGTATCTCCGGTGATGGCGCCCATGAGTGCGGAATTTCTGCCCGGAGGGCTGACCAATGAAAAAATCATCACTCTGGGACTGAATTTTGAAAAAAATATTGCAAAAGCCAGAAAACTGCTGACAGACGCCGGGTTTGAGCATGGCTTCGACATGACCCTGTTCGGATCTGAAAAACGGTTGTTTAGAACATCCTATGAGATTCTGAAACGGTCCTTGCAGGAGGTGGGCATTTTCGTAAACCTGAAAATCGTAACGCACTCCGAGTATCATCAGATCATCCGGAAAAATTTGAATCCCATCGTTCTGTATTTTACGCTCCGGCCCAATGCGGACACGTATCTGCGGGGGTTTTTTCATTCGGATACCATTGTTCAGAACGGAAAAAGTGCATATACGAATTTTTCCCATTGTATGTCGGTGGACGGTTTGCTGGACGAGGCTTTGGTCGAGATGGACCCAAAAAAACAGGCCCGGCTGTGGGAACAGGCCCAGATAAAGATTCTGGATGGGGTGTGGGTATACCCCCTTCTGGATATCAAATATTGTGTGGCACGGAAATCAGATCTCGATTATGGCCACTATCTCTTCAATACCCTGGCAGGATATCCTCAGTTTAATGAGCGCACTTCGTTTGTCGTGCCTTGACGGATGCCGCTGCCCGGCCTGCTTGTCGGAACGTTGTTCCGATACATGACGCTTTCAAAGGGCAATGAGAGATGAAAGAAACCCGGATCACCGAAAAAATTATCTATGTGGAACCAGACTCCATGGCCCGGTTTTCCTCTTGTGCCGGGCTGATGGTTCATTCAAAGAAAAAACTGTTCATTGACATGAATTTGGGGGAATCTGATACCCGGCTCATGCTCGAACAATTTCCGCCAGATGCTGCAGTGATCACCCATTTCCATTTGGATCACAGCGCCTGGATCAATCAGGCGGAAACCGCGGGGGTAACGGTGTTTGTCCCGGCAGCAGAAGCTTCGTTTCTCAGAAGCCTGGATCATTTGGTCACCCATACGGCCGGACCGCTGGGGTTCGGCGAAGAATGGCGGGTGTTTGTTGAAAACACCCTGGGATTTAAGCCGTTGAATCATTTTTCAGCGTATGACCAGAAGACGGTGTTCACCGAGTTCGCACCGGAAATGGTGGTGATGGAAACGCCGGGTCATTCACCGGGCCATACCTCGTTTTATTTTCCGGATGACCGGATCCTTTTTTCAGGCGACCTGGGACTTGACCGGTTCGGGCCGTGGTACGGATGGCAGAATTGCGACATCCGGGATCTGGTCACATCCCTGCTTCGACTGGACGGGATGAAGATCGATTTGATTGTGTCCAGTCATGGGGGAATGATCCAAAAGGGCATATCCGACATCTTTATGGCAAAAATTGTGGAGATTCTCCGGCGGGAGCACCGTATCTACGATCTGCTGTCAAAAGGAGAATCCGAGGCGAAAATTATTGAAAAGGGCGTGTTCTACATGCACAAGGACAAAGTGTCGCCTCCGTTGAAGACATTTTTGGACAGGTGGGATACAGTCATGCTTCAGCATCATGAAAGGGTTTTGGCCCAGGGGGGGCTGGCGGGATACTTTCCTGAACTGTCAGAAATCGCTGAGGCTTTTCTTTAGGCAAAACTTTCCTTGACCAGGGACCGGCCCGGTATCATGGTCTGGGTCCGTTTGATCCCTTCAATTTTCCGGATCCTCTGATCCAGAAATTCTGCAATGGTTTCCGCATCCGAGGTGAGAAAATCCCGTTGAAGCACCACTTTCACCAGCAGATCGACACTGCCGTGAATCGTATGGACCTCCCGGACTTCATCTAAGGTGAACAATCGATCCGACAAGGTGGTGTCTGCCGTGGCATCGGTGTCAATGAGAATGAACGCGGTGATGGTTCGCTTCATTTCCGGGTACTCCGGGGTCTGCTTTTCCAGCATGGCACTTCTGAAACCGCCCATGGTCTTGGGAATCAGCCGGTCGATTCCGATGCCGTAGCGGCGGTTGGTGTCGGTATCCCAGTGGTGATAGGCAATATAGGTATACAGGTCGGCCAGGGTTCGGCCCGGAAAATACTTGAGCAGCTCACCGTTCCGGATGATCGTGGTCATGGGCAGGTAAATGGTATGGTACCAATCTTTGGCGGCCCGTGTGAAATCGCAGTTTTTTCCGGACTGGGAGGTCAGGTACTTCTGATGCGTCTGAATCTGCTGCTCCAGGTATTTGTATTTTCCCACCTCGGTGAGATCGATATCCCGGGGCAGGCCGGTTTTTTCCAGAAACGTCTTCTTTTCCAGATACAGCAGATTTTCCATGGTGTTTCTGGCGGACAGCAACTCCACCACTTTGGCCTTGATCTCCGTCCACCCCAGTTCCTTGGCTGCCGCCACCCGGTGGTTCCCGTCCAGAACATAATACTGCTCCCGGATCTGGTACAGTCTGACCGGCGGTATGGCCCTGCCCTGTCGCATGGCCTGTTTGATATCGGTAAACCGCTGAGTGGACAGGTGTTTTTTGGGCCGGAACTGTGAATCGAAATCCGCATATTTGCCGACACTGCCGATGATCCGTTCCAGGGAAATGGTCTGAACCCCGTGGTCGATGAACTGCACGTCCTCTTCCTGGGCCTGCTGCTCATGGAACGAGTCCACGTGATTGACATCCTTTTGCCGGTCTGAACCGGAAGAAAACAGGTATTTAAAAAAATGTTTCATGGATCAGGCCTCTATCAGGGTAAATCCACAGGTGTTAATGACCTGTGTGTGATTGACGTATGAGATTCTGTCTGAATGGGTATCAAATTCCCGGTGGATATGTCCATGAATAAAATATGCGGGCCGGTATTTTCTGATCAGGGTGTTGAAGCAGTCGAATCCTCGGTGGCACAGATCCTCTTTGTCATGGATATGACGGGGCGGGGCATGGGTGATGATCATGTGAATCGGTTTTTTCGCCACAGCGTCAGCCACATGGAAAAATATGTTTTTTCATCATGGATTCGGTATATTGATTGGCCCCGCCGTTGTACCACATGGAGCCTTCCAGGCCCAGAAAATTGAATCGGTTGACCGTGATGATGCGCCGGTGAATGTTTTCGCATCCCATCGGATTGACCGGGGTGTAGCGAATATCATGGTTGCCTTTGATGTAAAACAAAGGCCGGTCCAGCCGGTCCCGAAGAAAAGACAGATACTCCGGCTCTATATCCCCGCAGGAGAGGATCAGGTCCACCGGCGGCAGGGTCCTGGTTTCGACCATCCGGGTCAAAGACGGGTCGATGAAATCAGATACCGCCAGAATTTTTAGCCCGAAGGGCTGTTGCGGTGAGTGGGAAAGGCCGGGGCGGATCAGCTGATTTTTCATGAAATTATAGTGGGTTCCGTTTACAGGGTGACTCCTCAGGCAAACTTATTTATCATAGGATATATTGTTTCAAAAATCCAGATCAATAAAATATTGCTTGCCATTTAATTCGGTTATGCTAAGTATTAGTCTCGATCATAAAACAGTTTTTACAATCCCTTAACGGGCTTTAACGGATCATCTTCGCTAACGGAGATGAACAGAGCCGAAACCTAATTTTCAGGAGGAAAAAGATGAAAAAATTGTTCGTATCCCTGCTTGCACTGGCATTTGTTCTTGTTTCCGCTCCGGCTTTCAGTGCCGATTTGGAACTGGCCAAAAAATCCACCCTTGAATCCATTGTCAAGGCCGGAGAAATCCGGGTGGGATTTGAATCAGGCTATCTTCCCTTTGAAATGACCAACACCAAAGGAGAGTACATCGGGTTTGATATTGACATGGCCAAACACCTGGCCAAGGCCATGGGAGTCAAGTTCGCCCCGGTGAACACCGCCTGGGATGGCATTATTCCCTCTTTGATCACCAATAAATTTGATATCATTATTTCCGGTATGACCTGTACCCAGGAGAGGAACCTGGCCATCAACTTTACCGATCCCTATATTGTCGTGGGGCAGGCCATTTTGCTGAACAAAAAGCATGAGGGCGTTGTCAAGTCTTATAAAGATCTTAATGACCCCAAATATATCGTCACCTCCAAACTGGGCACCACTGGTGAGCAGGCAGTGAAAAGAATGATCCCTCGGGCCACCTACAAAAGCTTTGAGGTGGAGACCGAAGCGGTCATGGAGGTGATCCAGGGCAATGCCGATGCCACAGTCTATGACCTGCCCCTGATCGAGATCATGCAGGCCCAGCACGGTGAGGGGAAGACCGTTGCCTTGACAGAACCTTTCACGTTTGAACCCCTGGCCATGGCTGTCAGAAAAGGGGATCCTGATTTCCTGAACTTTCTGAACAATTTTATCCGCCAGTACAAAAATGACGGCAGATGGCAGCAGTCCTATGACAAATGGATCAAATCCAATGAATGGCAGAAAGATCTGCAGAATTAAGTTGGTTTGTCACGATTGCATCAGAAATTTTGAATGAATCCGGGCCGGCAGAAGATGTCTTCTGCCGGCCTGTTTTGTAAGGTTTGATATATGGAACAAAACATATCCAACATCAAGCGGTTGAGCAATCCTTTAGCCTATATTTTATCTGTGTGTGGATTTTTTGTGCTCCTGTTCATGGTCATTGGTTCGGTGTATTATGCCACGGTGGCCGTGGATTACCAATGGCGCTGGTTCAAGGTGCCAAAATACTTTATGTATCAATCCACCATCACTCTGTATGCGGAAGGGTTTGGTGAAATTGATACCATCGCGGCCAACAAAGAAAAATTTGACATCACCGTGACCACGGATGCCGGTGAGCAGACTTACACCGTGCCCAAGGACTCTTTTGACTGGAATGAAGGAGATATGGTGTCACCGGGGGATATCATTGCCAGTTACGAAGGGGGATGGAAGCCCGGGATCCTGGCAAAGGGGTTGTGGGTGACCTTGAAAATTTCTTTCATATCCACTATTTTCGGCATTCTTCTGGGGATCATCGGCGGAGTGGCCCGGGTGTCGGACACCCCGGTGCTGAAATGGTCGGCCATCACCTACGTGGAAATCATCCGGGGATCTCCGCTACTGGTGCAGATCATGATCTTTTATTTTGTCCTGGGAACTACCATGAATAAAATTTTAATCATGAACGGTATTCCCAAGCTGGATCCTCAATGGTACGGGGTCATGGCCCTGTCCCTTTTCACCGGAGCCTATGTGGTGGAAATTGTCCGGGCTGGTATCGAGGCCATTCATCCCGGCCAGGTGGAGGCCGCAAGATCATCGGGCATGACCTATTTTCAGTGTATGTTTCATATTATCCTGCCCCAGGCGTTGAAAACCATTCTGCCGCCTCTGGCCGGCCAGTTCATCAATCTGATCAAGGATTCCTCCCTGCTGGGCATGATATCCATCAGAGAGTTGACCAAAGCCACCCGGGAAGGCATCACCACCAGTCTTCAGACTTTTGAACTGTGGATTCTGTGCGCTATTCTTTATCTGCTCATGACCTTTACGCTTTCCATGTGTGTTCAATATCTGGAAAGGAGGACCGCCACCAAATGATAGACGTCAAGCATATTTACAAGACATTTCATGTGCCTCATGAAGTCAAGGCCCTGGTGGATGTATCCAACACCATTGAAGCCGGTGAAGTGGTGGTGGTCATCGGTCCCTCCGGTTCGGGAAAAAGTACGTTTCTGCGCTGCCTGAACCGGCTGGAAACCGCGGATCACGGTCAGATCCTGGTGGATGGGGTGGATATTTTTGATCCCAAGACCAATATTAATAAAGTGCGGGCGGAAATGGGCATGGTGTTCCAGTCCTTTAACCTGTATCCTCATCTGACGGTACAAGGCAATGTGACCCTGGCCCAGAAACTGGTGAGGAACCGTTCCAAAAAAGAGCGGGATGAAAAAGCAATGATGCTGCTGGAAAAGGTGGGTATCGCCAACAAGGCCAAGGCCTGGCCCGCCAACCTGTCCGGGGGGCAGCAGCAGCGGGTGGCCATTGCCCGGGCGTTGGCCATGGATCCCAAGATTATGTTGTTTGATGAACCGACCTCAGCCCTGGATCCGGAGATGATCGGTGAGGTGCTAGATGTCATGAAAACCCTGGCCAAGGAAGGTATGACCATGGTGTGCGTCACCCATGAAATGGGGTTTGCCAGGGAGGTGGCGGACCGGGTGATTTTTATGGATGAAGGCATGGTTGTGGAGGAGGGTACTCCGGAGAAATTTTACAAAGATCCTTCCCATGACCGCACCAAACTTTTTCTGAAACAGATTCTTTAGCAGGCCTGCCGGAATAACGCCCGGCGCGACCGGCCGGAAAATGTCCAGTGCCTGGCTTGGAAGCGCGGGATTCTTTTTTAAAGTCTGAAAGCTTCAGCCCACCTGGAAAACCGGTGGGCATGGGTCGGGTCGATGGCCGTAAGATCCGCCAGAATCTGGCTGACGGTCCGGGGTCGGTGACGGGCCGGCCCGGTTTTGGAAAAAAATTTGTCTGCACAGCAGATGATCTTTTCTTCCAGGGTCTTCGGTACCAGGTGCCGCCGGGGCAGCGGCAGGTGGTGGCGGACGATGGTATCCAGACTGATTCCGGCGCCGGTGTGACGTTCCGCCACCAGCCCGTATGCCGGGTTCAGCCCCTCTTTGTCCAGCAGGTCTCTGCCCAGGACCCCGTGGCAGATATAAGGGGCTTTACCGGTGCAGCCGATACTGCGGGACGCGGTCAAAAAAATACCGATGTCGTGAAGCATGGCCGCCTGTTCGATAAAGCCCAGATCCAGTCCCGGATCCGCCAGATTCCGGGCGATTTCTACGCTTTTTTCAGCCACCTGCCGGCTGTGGTCCACCAGAATGCGGTTCAGTTCGGACCCCGGTGGATAATATTTTTCAATGATGGCCATGGGCTCCATGGTCAGGACATCAAAACCCCTTCAATCAGTTCATCCAGGCCCCCGTCCAGAACCCGGTCCACATCCCCGATTTCATGGTCGGTGCGATGATCCTTGACCATTCGGTAGGGATGCAGCACATAGGAGCGGATCTGGCTGCCCCAGGCGATCTCGTCCTTACCGTCGTGCAATGACTGCATTTTCTGGTCCTGTTTCTGTTTTTCCAGCTGGTAGAGCCGGGATTTGAGTACCTTCATGGCGATCTCCTTGTTCCGGTGCTGGGAGGATTCCTGCTGGCACTGGACCACGGTACCGGTGGGCAGATGGGTGATGCGCACCGCCGAGCTGGTTTTGTTCACATGTTGGCCCCCGGCTCCGGATGCCCGGAACACATCGATACGCAGATCCTTTTCTTCAATATCTATCTGAATGTCATCCTTGATGTCCGGATATACGAATACCGAAGCAAACGAGGTGTGGCGTTTTCCCCCGGCATTGAACGGAGAGATACGCACCAGCCGGTGGACACCGGATTCCACTTTCATGAATCCGAAGCAGTTCTTTCCGGCTACCTTGAAGGTGGCGCCTTTGATGCCGGCCTCATCCCCGGGCTGCAGATCGATCAGGGTCAGTTTGTACCCTTTTTTGTCGATCCACCGGGTGTACATGCGGAACAGCATTTCGGCCCAGTCCTGGGAATCGGTGCCCCCTGCCCCGGCATTGATGGACACCAGCGCATCTCTGGTATCGTCTTCCTGATCCAGGGTGATGTCCAGAGAGAACCGCCGGATTTTTTCTTCTATTTCATCCAGCTGCCGGGCCACCTCTGCTTCCGTTTCCTTGTCCGCTTCCTCATAGGCCATTTCCAGCAGGACCCGTGCGTCTTCAATTTCACTGCACAATGCCTGGCATTGGTCGATCAGGTCGGAGAGCTGGGTCTGTTCCTTGAGCATGGCCGTGGCCTTTTCCGGGTTATCCCAGAAATCGGGACGGGCACTGAAAAACTCGAGTTCTTTTAAGCGTTTTTCTTTGACCGGCAGGTCAAAGATACTCCTTGAGACGGTCGGTTTTGGTGGTCAATGATGACAGGGTCTGTTTTAAGTCGGTGTTCATGGGTCATGCCTCCTTTTGAAATGTTGCCTGATTTTTACCACAAAACCCATGCTCAATGCAATAAGACAGATATAGGTGAACAAATCCCCATACCGGGTGTAGAATGAAATGTGACTGAGAGCCGGCATGGGCCGGACAATCACGGCATCGGTGAACAACGAGGTGATGTCAGATACCCGGCCCGTGGGGTCGATAAATCCGGAGATTCCGGTGTTGGCGGCACGGGCCAGGCTTCTGCGGTTTTCCACAGCCCTGAAAATCGAAATGTCAAAATGCTGGGCCGAAGCAGAGGTGCGCCCGAACCAGGCGTCGTTGGTCACGGTGGTGAGCAGATCGGCCCCGTTGCGGACAAACCGCCGGGAAATATTGGGAAACAGGATTTCGAAACAGATCAATACGCCGGTGTGGTGATCCTTGAACGTCAGGGGAATGAATGCCGGCTTTCCTCTGGAAAAATTACCGGCTTCAGCGGTGAGTTTTTGGATGAAAAACAACAGGTCCTGGAACGGCACGTATTCGCCAAACGGCACCAGATGGGTTTTGTCGTAGTGTCCCTTTGGCAGCGCCAGGGGATCGAGCATCATGACACGGTTGTAATAAAGGGCCGGGTGGTGGGAGGTGTCCACCGCCGGTGTGCCGATCAGAAAATGGGTCCGGGCCGTGCGGATATGCTGGTCCACCTGATTGGAAAGCGCGGTGCTATGACCATAGTAAAACGGCAGTGCGGTTTCCGGCCAGATGATCAGGTCCGGCTGAAACCGTGCCGCATCCAGGGACAGGGTCCCATATTTGGCAATGGTGTTTTGGCGGAACGCCATATCCCATTTCATGTCTTGCGCAATGTTTCCCTGAATAATGGCCAGGCGGGTTTCAGGGGCCTGAGTCATGCGTTTTTCCACTAGTGGGATTCGATACGCCGCATAACCGTATGCAGCGGCTAGAAACATCAGGGTGTATCCCACACTGATGCCCACCGGCGCCACAGGAGAGGGATGACCGGTATGCCGGCGGGCCAAGACAAACTGCCACCCCATGGCTGACAGGGCGCTGCATAAAACCAGGACAAAAGAGACACCGGCCACACCCGTGATATCCGCGATTTGAACCAGCCAGAGGTTGCCGGTCTGGCTGTATCCCAGAAGCCCCCAGGGAAAACCGGTCAAAAGATGGGTCCGCATCCATTCCAGCCCGGTCCAGAGGCAGGCGGCGGTCAGGGGCATCAATACCGGAGGCGGCGCCAGTTTTTTAAGGCCAAAAGCAAACAGGGCCGGAAACAAAGACAGGTACAGGCACAGAAGGATCAGTGCGGATACCGCCGAAACAGGGGATAATCCGCCGAAGGTGCACAGCGTTGGAACAATCCAGTAGATCAGGGTCAGGAAATGAATAAAACCGGCGGCAAATCCGGCAGCAAATCCCTGCCGGGACGTCAGGGAATCCAGAGAGATGATAAGAGGTGCCAGGGCCATGAAGCCCAGCCAGGACAGATGGACATCCGGAAAACTCAAGGTGAGCAGCAGCCCGCTCACCATGGCGGGAAAATAACCGTACAGTCTGGACATCGATCTTAAATCAAACCACCGTTGATGCCGATCACCTGGCCGTTGATATAACCGGCTTCCCGGGAACACAGAAAACCGACCAGGTGCGCCACCTCTTCAGGTTGCCCCAGGCGGCCGGCCGGAATCTCTTTTGTGATTTTTTCAAGGTCCATGCCCGCCACCATGTCGGTGTCTATGAACCCCGGTGAAACGGCATTGACGGTGATGCCCCGGCTGCCGATTTCCTTTGCCAGAGCCCGGGTCGCCCCGATGATACCGGCTTTGGCCGTGCTGTAGTTGACTTGTCCGGCATTACCTGCCTGTCCGGCGGCTGAGCTGATGTTAATGATCCGGCCGAACCGCTGCTTGATCATTTGACGGACCACCGGCCGGGTCAGGTGATAAAATCCGTTCAGATGCGTATTCAGCACGGTTTCCCAAGCCGGTTTCTTCATCATGGCAAACAACCGGTCCTCCCGGATTCCGGCATTGTTCACCAGAATGTCCAGGCGGCCGCGCTGTCCAATCACTTTGGCAACGGCGTTGTCACACTCCTCCTGACGGGTTACGTCAAACCGGAGCAGTGCGGCCTGACCGTCCTGTTTTTGAATTTCGTCCAGGAGGTGTTGGGCACCGGTTTCGTCGGACCGGAAATTGAGATACACAAAGGTGCCCCGGGATGCCAGATTTTTTGCAATGGCCCGGCCGATGCCCCGGGATGCCCCGCTGATCAAAGCGGTCTGTTGAATCAAGAAATCCATGCCGATTCCATATCACCCATTGATCCGGATTTCAATACCCGGGAACCGGAATAATTTTATTGCGCTTTACAATTCTACGGCCGGATGCTATTTTGAGCTTTGATCATGTTCGTATATGAACACCATCTGCAGGAGTTTTTTATGGAACATATAGAGATTCGTTTCGGCAGCAATTTCGGTACCTACGACACCGAAGAAAAATCCTTTCAAGATTTGTTTCAATCCGTAAATCCCATGTTCTGTTTTTCAAAGCGGATCTGGAAACCCCAGATGGATATTTTTGAGACGCGAAACGAGATCGTTATCCAGGCGGAGATCGCCGGAGTTCAGAAGCAGGACATTGTTATCGAGGTGAGCAGCAAAGCGGTCAAAATATCGGGAAACCGAAAAACGACCCGGCTGGACCCGGCTGCCACCTATCGGCTGGCTGAAATTCAGTTCGGCCAGTTTGAGCGGATACTGTATCTTCCTTGCATGATCGATGTGGAAAAGGTGTCTGCCGTTTTTAACGACGGTTTTCTTCAACTGACACTGGGTAAACTTTTTTCGGAAAATTACAAGCCGGCGCATGATCTGTCCATGGATTTCATCTAACTGCCCTGTCCACATACAAAGGGGGATCCATGGATGATATCCGACATTCCACCGCTGCCATCTCCACCAATGACATTCCCGGTACGCTCCCAATTCTTCCCATTGTGGACACCAACCTGTTTCCCAAAATGGTGCTGCCCCTGGTATTGATTCAGAAGGAAGCCATCGATCTGATCGATGAGGCCATGGCGGGCTCCCGAATGCTGGGTCTGATTCTTTCCAGAAAACCGGAGCCGGGGTCCAAACACCGGGCCGAAGATTTGTATCGCATCGGTACCGTGGCCATGATTCTGAAAATGTCAAAGATGGAAGATGAGAAAGCCCAGCTGCTGATTCAAGGGATGAATCGATTCAAGACCGTGCAGTTTTTGCAGGGAAAACCCTATCTTCAGGCCAAGATCGAGGTGCTGACCTGCAAAAATACGGACCGGACCGTGGAAAACCGGGCTTTGATGGTCAATATCGCCGAACAGTACGAAAAGATCGTAAACCTGTCTCCCGGCCTTCCCGGCGAGATGGCTCACATGATCAAGTCGCTTCAGGAGCCCAACGTACTGGCGGACATGGTGGCATCCACCATCAACGCACCGGTGAATGAAAAGCAGAAAGTGCTGGAAATGATCAATGTGAACCAGCGCCTGAAAAAAGTCACCCGCCTGGTCAATGATCAGCTGGAAATTTTGGAAATGGGCTCCCGGATCCAGAACCAGGTCAAGGAGGACATGGACAAACAGCAGCGGGAGTACTATCTTCGCCGACAGCTCAAGGCCATTGAGGAGGAACTGGGTGAAAATGATGCCGAAAGTGTGGAAATTCGTGAATTCCGGGCATTGATCCGGAAAAGCCGTCTGCCGGAAGAAGCGGAAAAGGAAGCGGAAAGAGAACTGCAGCGGCTGTCCCGCATGCATGTCTCCTCCTCGGAATATGTCGTGGCCTCCACCTATCTGGACTGGCTCATCAGCCTGCCCTGGCACGAAGCGTCCAAAGACGTGCTGGACATCAAATCCGCCCGGCGCATCCTGAATCAGGACCACTATGGACTGGAAAAACCCAAAAAGCGGATTCTGGAATTTCTGGCGGTCCGGAAACTTAAGAAAAACTCCAAAGGCCCGATTCTGTGCTTCACAGGTCCGCCCGGCACCGGCAAAACCTCCCTGGGCCGGTCCATCGCCAAAGCCCTGGGCCGGGAATTCGTCCGGATTTCCTTAGGTGGCGTGCGGGATGAAGCCGAGATCCGGGGGCACCGCAGAACCTATGTGGGGGCCCTGCCCGGCCGGATCATCCAGAACATTCGGAAGGCCGGAAAAAAGAACCCGGTGTTCATGCTGGATGAGATCGATAAGTTGGATTCTTCCTACAAAGGAGATCCTTCCTCCGCCCTGCTGGAGGTATTGGACCCGGAACAGAACAATTCATTTACCGATCACTATCTGGATGTCGCGTTCGATCTCTCCGACGTCATGTTTCTGACCACCGCCAATGTGCTGCATACCATTCCCGCTCCTCTGCGGGATCGAATGGAAGTGCTGGAACTCAATGGGTACACCGAGGATGAAAAACACAAGATCGCCACCCGGTACCTAATTCCCAGACAGCGGGAAGCCCATGGGCTCATGGCCGGACAGATCCGTTTCACCCCCGGTGCGGTCAAGAAAATTATTTCCGGCTATACCCGGGAATCCGGGTTGCGGAACCTGGAACGTCAGATCGGCACCATCTGCCGGGGAGTGGCCACGAAAATCGCTGAATTACAGACCATGAGCCTGGTGATCCGCCAGGATGACCTGCACGAATATCTCGGGCCGGTGCAGCACGTGCCGGATCTGGCCCAGCGCATCCACGCCCCCGGTGTGGTGGTGGGACTGGCCTGGACCCCGGTGGGCGGAGAAATTCTGTTCGTGGAGGCAGTGGCCATGAAAGGGGGCAAGGAACTGACCCTCACCGGTCAGCTGGGAGACGTGATGAAGGAATCCGCTTCCACCGCTTTAAGCTTTATCCGGTCCCATGCGGACAGACTGGGGGTGGATGATTCGTTTTTTGATACCCATGATATCCATGTGCATGTGCCGGCCGGGTCCATTCCCAAAGACGGACCCTCTGCCGGGGTCACCATGCTGGTGGCCCTTGTTTCCCTGATCTCGGGCCGAAAGGTTCGGCCCCGCCTGGCCATGACCGGTGAGATTACCCTCAGGGGAGAGATACTGCCTGTGGGCGGGGTTAAGGAAAAAATTATTGCGGCCCACCGGGCCGGCGTCAAGTCGGTGATTCTGCCGTTGCGGAATCAGAAGGATATGGAGGATGTGCCCAAGCACATTCAGGATCATATGAGTTTGATTTTTACCGATAACATGGAAGATATTGTTTTACACGCCCTGGACCCATGAAAAAAAAGTATCCCCGCATTCTGTATCCCGGCATCGGGCTGATCGGCCTTTGTCTGTTCTTCGCCCTGTGTGCCGGCTGTGCCAAATCCATTGATTCTCCCCGGCCGGACAGGCGGTCTGCACCGCCCGGGAAGGAAACGGGGAAATCCCCTGCCACCCAGCGGCCATACACGGTCATGGGAAAGCGCTATACCCCCATTGCCAGTGCCCATGGATTTGTCCAGACAGGTATCGCCTCCTGGTATGGAAAAAAATTTCACGGCCGGAAAACCTCCAATGGTGAAATCTATGACATGTATGCCATGACCGCGGCCCACAAGACCCTGCCCATGAATACCTGGGTGGAAGTGCACAATCTGGACACCAATAAAAAAATCAAGGTGCGCATCAATGACCGGGGGCCGTTTGTCACCGGCCGGATCATCGACCTGTCCTATACCGGGGCGCGAAAGGTCGACATGGTGGGGGCAGGCACAGCCCGGGTCCGGATCAGAGCCCTGGGTGCGGCCACGGAATACGATCAGAAAGGGCCGGTGGCGTTCCGGGACCTGGACTACTGGAACGGAAACTTCACGGTTCAGGTGGGCGCATTTCAGGAAAAGGCCAATGCCGACCGGTTCAGGAAAAAATTGTCCAAATCCTATGTCAACGCCCATATCGTGGTGCATGAGGATCACCGGGGCCGGTTCTACCGGGTCCGCATCGGCCGGTTTTCCAACCTCAAGGACGCGGAACGGTTCAGTGGCAATCTTGTGACAGAAGATGGGTTTCACCGGGCCTTTGCCGTGGCGGAATAACGATGATATCAAAGGTAGTGTTTCTGGACCGGGACGGGGTGATCAACCAGGATTCTTCGGAATACATCAAAGATCCTTCCGAATTTCATTTCATTCCGGGCAGCCGCCGGGCCATTGCACGGCTGAACCGATGCGGGTTTGACATCATTGTCATCACCAATCAGTCCATCATCGGCAGGAATATGGTCACGGTGCAGACCCTGGACCGGATTTTTGAAAAAATGCACCAGGGGATCGCTGCGGCCGGAGGCAGGATTTTGGATGTTTTTTTCTGTCCTCATGCCCCGGATCACGGGTGTGACTGCCGCAAACCGCAGCCCGGACTGATTTATCAGGCACAGGCCCGGTATGACATCGATCTGGCCGGATCCTTGTTCGTGGGGGACAGTGTCAAGGATATTCAGGCGGCCCGGAACGCCGGTTGCGGCGGAGCCGTTTTGGTGGCCACGGGAAACGGGAATCAGGCGTTTAAGGAATTGAGGGACCGGGGCACACCACCGGATCATTTTGCTGAAAATCTGATGGCGGCGGCTCACTGGATCACCCATAATTTCCGGCAGCCGGTTCCATGATCACCATCAAAGGGGTTCTGTCCCGCCTCACATACCAAAATCCGGACAACCAGTACACCGTATGCCGCGTCCGGGTGGAAAAAATCAAGGATCCCATCACAGTGGTGGGACATCTTGCCGGGGTGGCGGAAGGGGAAACCCTTACGTTGAGAGGCCAGTGGTCGTCCCATCCGAAATACGGAGACCAGTTCAAGGTGGAATCCTACGAAGTCACCCTGCCGGCCACGATATCCGGGATCCGCAGATATCTGGGGTCCGGTATGATCAAGGGGATCAGCAAATCTCTGGCCGACCGCATCGTGGATCGGTTTCAGGACCAGACCCTGGAGATCATCGAAAATCAGCCGGAAAAGTTGCTGGAGGTCACCGGCATCGGAAAGGCCAAACATCAGATGATCGTTAAGGCCTGGAACACCCATCATGCTGTGCGGCGGGTCATGCAGTTTCTTCAGGAAAACCATGTGAACGTTGCCCATGCTGCCCTGGTCCTTAAAACCTACGGCGCCGGTGCCGTTACCGTCCTGGAAACTGATCCCTTCCGTATTGCCATCGACATTCCGGCCATCGGGTTTGCCGCCGCCGACACCATTGCCCGGGCAAAAGGGGTGGAAAAAACCGATCCCGCACGCCTGGCCGCCTGCCTGCTTTGCCAGTTGCTGGCCTTTGAGTCGGATGGCCATGTCTATGCCCTGAAAGATGAACTTTTTTCTGCGTGTGCCCGCCTGGCCGGGGTGGAATCGGATCTGTTTTTCCCGGCCCTGGAAACTCTGGCGCAGAAAAACGAGATCCGGATCTGGGAGGACCGTCTCTATCTGACCCGGCTGTATGAGGCGGAAAAGGGTATTTCCGACCGGATCAATGCCCTTTTATCTTTTCCGGAATCCGAACCGGATATGGATCGGGAAGAGATCCTGGAGCAGGTGCTGTCCGGCCTGGCCGTGGAATTATCGGACGAGCAACTGGATGTGGTGTGCCAGGTGATGAGCAAAAAATATCCGTGATCACCGGGGGGCCGGGCACCGGTAAAACCACCCTAGTCCGGGCCCTGTGCCAGGTGTTCAGGCGAAAACGCCTCACCGTGCTCCTGGCGGCCCCCACGGGCCGGGCAGCCCGGCGACTCGCCGAAACCACGGGAAAAAAAGCGTTTACCCTGCACAAGCTGCTGGGGTTTGATACCGAACTGGGCACGGTGGAGCATAATTACACCAACCCGTTGAATCTGGATGTGATGGTGGTGGATGAGGCCAGCATGGTGGACACGCTCTTGATGTATCACCTGATCCAGGCCCTGCCAGCAGCGGCCAGCCTTATTCTGGTGGGAGATACGTTTCAGCTGCCGTCAGTGGGGCCGGGCAATGTGTTGTCTGATATCATGGATTCCGGCCGGATCCAGGTGTTTGCATTGACCAAAATTTTCCGGCAGGCAAAAAAAAGCCCAATTGTCCGGCATGCCCACGCAATCCGCAACGGCGACCTGCCGGATTTCAAGGCCAGGGAAGAGCAGGGGCTGTCTGAGTTTTATTTCATTGAAAACCAGCACAGCGATAAAGTGACGGCTACCATCCTGGAACTTTGCGCCAACCGGATTCCCGGGGCATTTCCCCATATCACGGATTTTCAGGTCTTAACCCCCATGCACCGGGGCGAGGCCGGAACCATCAACCTCAACCAGCAGCTCCAGGCGGTGTTGAATCCGGGCAAAACCGGCATCGACAGCCATGGCATCACGTTCAGAACCGGCGACAAGGTGATGCATTTGAAAAACAATTACGAAAAGGAGGTGTTCAACGGAGACATCGGCCAGATCATCAAGGTGTCTAAAGAAGACGGGACCCTGGTGGTGGACTACGACGGCCGTAGCGTGAGCTATGACCTGCTGGACCTGGACGAACTCACCCTGGCATATGCCATCTCCGTGCACAAATCCCAGGGCTCTGAGTACGGGGCCGTGATCATCGCCCTGACCATGGCCCATTATCCCCTGCTCCAGCGTAACCTGCTGTACACGGCCCTGACCCGGGGGAAACACCTGGTGATCATCGTGGGATCTTCCAGGGCCATGCATACTGCCTTTGAAAACAACCGCACCCGCCTGCGCCGGTCCGGGCTCAAGGACCGTCTGATGTCTCCATTTGCGGCTTTTGAAAAAAGAAGCTGAAACGGTGACAGTTCACAGCTCAGTTCCCGGTCGCCCGCAGCCATGGCAGCAAATGAGAACAGCGTACCGGCCATCCATAAACCGGCTTTCACAGCCGGATGAAAGGAAACTTTTGAACTCACGAAAATAGCAGCCTTTATGGGACATTTTCAGTCAGTTAGGCTCCCATTTGGTCTACTGTCGATGGTAATCAGCCGTTTTGACCGGTTTTCCCACCAGGCAGGTCAGCTCACATCTGTGGCAGTATTTGATGTTTTTTCCCAGGGCTGTCAACCCCGCCGACCGGTTGTTCTTTTGCCTTTTCCATGTGCACATTCAGGTCGGCATCAGTGGCTGCCTCTTCCAGGAAGAATATCCAGGCTATAGTCTTCGAATGTGTGCTGCCTTGTAGCAAACGCTTTCTGGAGACAAGCCTTTCGGCAGAATTCCGTGCAGCCTATACAGGGATTAAATTGCCGAAGGCCGTGGCAAATAGGTCTGTATCCACGCTCAGTGCCCCTCAGCCGTCTCCGGGGGACTTCGCCCATGGCAAGTCCTTGGTCTCCATCATGATGGGAAGGAAGATAGAGAACGACGTTCCCATGCCGGGCTCAGTGTATGCTTTTATGTCTCCTCCGTATTTGGAAATCAGGGCATGGGTTTCGGCTAGTCCCATTCCGGACCCTTCTCCCACGGGTTTGGTGGAAAAATAGGGGTCGAAAATACGCTCCAAAACATCATTTTCAATGCCAGGCCCATTGTCGCTGATGGTGAGCTTTGCATATTTGCCGGGCTTGATTTTTCTGGATGTATTCATGTCGAACTCGGTGATGTCCTGCTCCACCAGGGTCAGTTCCAGAATACCTCCAGATTCTCTCATGGCATAGGCCGCATTGGAGCAAATGTTCATGATGACTCTCTGCAGTTCCACAGGATCGGCGGAAACCAACCCGCCTTTGCCGCTCAAATCGTTTCTGATATCAATGGTTGACGGCAAGGAAGCCCTGATCAGGACAAGGAAATCCTCCACCACGTCTTTCAGAACAATGAGATTGGCATCTTCCTTTCCGTGGTCGCTGAAGGAAAGAATTTGGCGGACCAGATTCTTAGCCTTGTCAACAGCCTGTAACACTTGAGTCAGATTTTGATACGCCTGGCTATCCTTGGTCAAATCCATCATTGCCAACTCGGTATTTCCCATGATGGGAAAAAGCACGTTGTTGAAATTATGGGCGATCCCTCCAGCCAGCGTGCCAAGGGCTTCCATCCTGCGGGCTCGCTGTAATTTGGCTTGCAGGCGATTTTTTTCCTCTTCAGCCTTTTTCCTCTGGGTTATGTCCCGGAACACACAATGCAGCGATACCAGTTTACCGTCTTCCATCACGGGCCTGGCCGTGGACTCCACGGGAAAGGTATCCCCGGATTTTGACCTCATCATGAATTCGAAGGAACGGCTGTCTCCCACCTTGGCGATTTCCTCCACCATGTCTATGAGCTTCAGCCTGTCGTCGTTTTCCGGTATGAATTGAAAACTGTGTTTCCCGAAAATATCTTCCGGATCGTGGCCGCTGAATTCCACGATAGCAGGACTGCAGTATTGGATAAAACCATCCGGGGTGATGGCGGCAACCACATCTTTCAGGTTTTCCGCAAGCAGCCTGTATTTTTTCAAATTTTCCTTTAGTTCTTCAGCGATCCTCTTTCGAATGCCCAGTTCCCTTTCCAGTTCCCGGGATTGAGCGGCCACAGTTTCCAGCAGGCGGTCGAACTCCTGCTCCAGAATTCCGATTTCGTCTTTTCTGCCGCCGTAACATTTGCCAACGAAATTGCCAGTTTCTCTGGTAACGAGCACATGCCCCGTCAGGCGGGTTATTGGTTTTACAATAGTGGCGGCCATCAGCCACAGCAATAAACCCAGCAACATGAGACCGGTCAGGATAATGGCATTCCTGGCCATGGCCATTGCCGCGTAGCCTTGGGCAAGAATATTCCTTGGAAGTCTGGTCTCCAGCAGAAAGCCTGACTTTCCCGTAATGTCCGGGACTAACATTCCGGCCACAAGAGTGGACTTGCCCATTTCAGTAATGGAAATTTTTGTATCACTTTCAGGATCTGTCAGTTTAAAAGTGTTTTCAATAAGTTTGATATCAAAGGGGACCTGCGTTTGTTCACGCAGCCTCCGTTTCATGTCCGGGGTAATTATCCTCCCCATGATCATGGTGCCCAGGGCTGGGCCTTTGTTTTCCGTGGTCAAAATGGGCAGAACTGCCACCATCATGGGGCCGAATTCCGTGTTAAGCAGGCCTGTTTTGGAGATGTCTCCGCTTGTGGGAAAAGTAGTGCCTATGTCTATATATAAAGGGTTTCCTTTTGCAAGTTTTTTTGTTTCCAAAGGCTGAATGCTGAGGGGCTGATTCTTTTTCAGTTCAATGCACTTTCCCCAAAAAATATTTCCCTGGGCATCAAAAAAGTAAATGGCGTTTAGTTCCGCATCTACAAAGGTTTCCAAGGCAAGGTTGGAGTCTATGTAGCTCAGCGGTTTCTGCTGAATAAACTCGTAGGTGTCGTCCCAGGATGACCAGTCATGGGTCAGAGCGTGCAGATGCCCGAGTTCCGTCCTCAGGGCACGCTCACAACGCAGGAGGTCTTTTGTCGCCTCCTGTTGCTCCAGAGCTATGAATCGGGGATAAATAGTGAAATGTTGAAACAGAGCAAGGGTTCCCCCAGTGATGATTATACCCGTGAGAAGTATGATCAACAACTTGAAACGCAACATCATAACTATTTCCTTGGGTCGCTACGCTACCGGGGCCAGGCCCAGAGTTTAGTGTACGTCAAAGGGTTTGGGGTGATTAATCTCCCGGCCAGTCGACAGTTTATCACCCTATAAAAAAGTCCCACAATCAGGCGATCTTCAAAAAGTTTTCAGGTATAAAGGGAAAAACCAAAATGAGGATATGAACTTGCTTTTTGCAAAAATAAAGTATCGAAAATCCCCAAAGTTAAAAATATTAATCATCCCCTGATACAAGCCCCAATAGGTTGTGTTTGTATCAGGGGAGGGGAGTTTAAGTCAAGGCAAAAATCAAGACATATTTTCCGCATCCCAGTCTCATGAAATATAAGTAATTTCCTTTTTCAAGATGTCACCGCTGAACGTATCTTTGGACACTGTCATAACTGCCCTCATAACCTTGATCCTTTGAAAATTCGTGCAGCCGCATCGCTGGTAACTCTTTTTTTTTGGCCTTTGCCAGTCATGCTCCAACTGTTCATCTAAATACTCAAGATAAGGGCCCGGTTTTGGAAGTGGCTGACTTCTTCTTGAATACTCATGTTCGGTGTTTCCATCACAATTTTTGGATAAAAGTACAATAAATACAGCAGGTTCGAATGCGTTAGCATATTTTAAGCATAAAGGGCCTGTCTGACGTATCAAACGTCATGGCTTCCATTGGAACAGCGAACAGCTTATCTCCCGGACCCAAGAATCTGCCAAAGGACAAGAAAGCATAGGTCACACGACCGGTGTCCAAGTCAATCATGAGGTCTTTTATGTTTTCAGCTCCTTTCCCTGGGGATTCTTGATTGTCGTCACCGGTAATGCTGCCGGCCGATAAAGCCTGCGGTTTTAAAATGTCCGTGTATTTCCCCTTTTTTACTTAAATTGAAAGCGATGTCCCCTTTAAGTGTTGAGAATCAATTTAAGGCAGGTGGTTAAAGGCGTTTCCCATTCAGGAGTTCAATGTTTATCAAGTCATATTTTAAGCCTTACTATAGCGATTTTGTCTTTGTCGGGCATTCGATTTCAACAATTAAAGGGAACATAGCCAAGCCTAATGGATAGAATTTATATTATTTGAGAATAATAACGCCGGGCCAAACAGTGATATGTCCCAGCTTCATTCCAGGGTCTATTCGTATTTTTAAAAAAAGGGCTTGCTTCATTTTCAGCATGTTTTTTTCCATAGCCGTAGTGTTCCTGGAGCTTTCCGGCCATTTTATCAAAATTTCCCTTAATCTGATCCAGCCCGTCATCCGTCAGCTTTTCCATTGGATTTTAGCTTCGGCTTTGATTTGCTTCCATTTGCCTTTGAGTTGATCTCTCTTCAAGCTCCAATCTCCTGTTTTAATTTTTTTTATTACATCTCCCCCTGGGTTATAGGGGGAGAATGTATGTGAAATTTGTTTGAGAAAAACCCAAACGGTTTACAAGGTTTCGAATAATTGAGATTAAACGCGCGCCCCCCAATGATCCGGGGGCTTTAATCTGCGCCTCCCCCCCCAAGCTTAGACCACGGAGCGTGCTTTCTTAGGTGGAAACTGAGCCTCCTTGTTTCGTGGTCTTAGATGGGGGTAGGCGTAATACCTTGAACAGGTCTGTGATGTGACAAACACTCAGATTCCGGAATTGGAGAATTGGTATTGATATTTTTGAATTGGGTGGAGGAATTACGGTTGGCTACACTCAAAATCATCTTTTTTCCCGGCATTTTCCAAGATTTGATCAGGAATCTCAAACTATTCTCGTTCCAGTTTTTCAGGCCTTGCTTTTTCCTTGACTTAAGTTTGTCCCCCCTGATACAAGCACGACATGTTGTGTTTGTATCAGGAGGGAATGAATATTACTTAAAATGTGCAAGCTCATTCGAACCTGCTGTATTTGGTGTGCTTTTGTCTAAAAGCTGGTGAGTTTGCATGCTTGTAACCGACTGAATTTAAATAGATTCCAAAATTGACCTGCAATTTTCAGGTATTATTAACTTTAGGGATTTTCGATACTTTCTTTAGCAAAAAGTAAGTTTCTATCCCCTAAACGGATAGAAATCGGGACCGATGATGGCGAGAAAAAAAACAACCAAGCGTAAATATTTCAAACTAATGGGATGGCTGGCCTTTTTTATTCTGCTGTCGGCTGCCGTCGGGGCAGCCTTTGGGGATTTTACCTGGCCAGGCAAGTGGAAACCCGCTTTGAGGGCCGCCGCTGGAGTATGCCGGCAAGAGTCTATTCGGACAGCACCCTGCTCTTTCCCGGGCAAAAGATAAACCCGTCCGCTTTCGAACAAAAGCTGCGCCGTCTGGGATATAGAGAGGTCGACAACAACCCCACACACCCCGGTGAGATGAGAATTGGTGACAGATCTTTTGACATCTATCTGGAAGATGTTGCCACGCCGTTTCTAACCCGTAACAGCCATCCGGTTCGGATAGAATACCGGAAATCGAAAATCCGACACATCACTCATTTAGAAACCCAGGCTCAGATGCCTTTACTGGAGCTGGAGCCGGAAGAGTTGACCCGTTTATTCGGGCAAGAACGTGAACGGCGTTCACTGGTCTCCTTTGAAGAACTCCCCCAAAACTTGATCAATGCCGTGTTGGCCATTGAGGATCATCAGTTTTATCAGCATCATGGGATAAGCCTTCGCGGTATTTTACGGGCGTTGGTCATCAATATTCATAAGGGCGGCATTCACCAGGGTGGATCCACGATAACGCAACAGTTGGCAAAAAACTACTTTTTGACACCGGAGCGAACTTACCGACGTAAATTGACCGAGCTTTTTATCGCCCTGATCATTGAGTTCCGTTACAAAAAAGACGAAATCCTGGAAATCTATTTAAACGAAATCTACTGGGGACAGAACGGTGCCGAAGCGATCAACGGCGCGGGTGAGGCGGCCCGGTTCTATTTCGGCAAAAAGATTTCCGCTCTCACTCTTTCCGAAGCGGCGGTTTTAGCCGGACTGATCAAGGCACCTAACGTTTACTCGCCCTATCTTCACCCGGAACGCTGTCAACAGCGCCGCAACACGGTACTAAGAGCCATGGTGCAGATGGGGATGATCGACAAGGCTGATTTAATCCGTGAGTCACCGCTGTCGGTAAAAACCATAGGCAAACACCCTGCGGGCCGTAAGGCACCCTACTTTCTGGATACGGTGAATCGTCAGCTGAGTGAATTGTACACGCCTTCGACGCTCACCCAGTTAGGCCTCTCCATCTATACGACACTGGATACCGAAGTTCAGGCGGCTGCGGAAAAGGCGTTGTCCGACGGGCTGCAGCAACTTGAAAAGGCGAATCCTCCACTCGTTCGCGAAAACCCGTTGCAACGACTTCAGGGCGCTGTTGTGGTAATACAGCCCAAAACCGGATCGATTCTGGCCTTAGTGGGAGGCCGTGATTATGGAAGCAGTCAATTTGACCGCGTTACCCAAGCGAAACGACAGGCGGGCAGTACCATCAAACCGTTTTTATACCTAACTGCCCTGGATCGCTTTTCACTCATCACCCTATTGGACAACCGCCCCCGAGACTTTATCGTTAACGGTCGTGTATGGCACCCCAAAAATTACGACCCAGCGGCCAAACCGGTCTATACCTTGCGCAGTGCTTTGGCCACTTCCCAAAACATTGCCACGGTCAATCTTGCCCTGGAGGTGGGATTGGATCGTCTGTCGAAGACGGTTCAACGATTTCACTTGGCATCATCCGTGGAGCCGGTCCCCGCCGTAGCGTTGGGAGCCATCGATGTCACTCCTCTTGATCTGGCCGTCGCATACTGTGCTTTTGCAGCCGACGGCGTCAGGCCTTTTCCTTTAACGATCAAAGATGTCACCAATGAAACAGGTGAGGTGATCGAACGGCATCATGCCAATATCGAAAAGATGACCACACCTGAAAAAGCCTTTTTAATCAACAGCGTATTAAGAAGTGCCGTCACCGGTGGGACCGCTCGTTCACTGCCCAATCGGGGCGTCACCTGGCCGGTGGCCGGGAAAACAGGAACGACCAATAACACTCGCGATGCCTGGTTTGTCGGCTATACGCCCGATATATTGGCCCTCATTTGGGTGGGTTTTGATGACGGCACACCGATCCACGCTTCAGGCTCCAGAGCAGCCTTACCGATTTGGGCAGATTTGATGAAACAGATTCCACAATATATATCTGGGAACTGGTTTCGGGTTCCGCCCAAAATCAAACGACTAACAGTATGTGGGGAAAGCGGTCAAATCGCACAGAAAGATTACTGTCCTTCACAAATCGAAGAATTTTTTATTGACGAGCATATGCCTAACGAAGAATGCTCATTGCATCAACCGCGGCAAGGAGTGGGTCAAATTTTAGAAAGGATTCGCAAACGTGTCTTCAATTTTTAAGAATATTTTGATTAGTCTGGTCTCTTTAACCCTGTTGGGCGGCTGTGCCACAGTTAAACCGTACCCTCCCAGCCCATCGACCGGATCGGGTCAACAGGCCACAAAACCGGCCCGGCCGGTCATCATTAAAAAAATACCGGAAACGCCGGCCCCCAGAGCAGGTGATTCCCAAAGAACCGTGGCTCTTTTATCGCTTGTAGACCAAGGCCGTGCCTATCTCAAGCAAAATCGACCCGATGCAGCCATTCGGGTGCTGGAGCGGGCCGTTAATCTCAATCCCCAGCGGGGAGAAAGTTATTACTACCTGGCCCAGGCATGGCTGATGAAGAAAAATTCAGTCCAGGCCTTGGAATATAACCGCTTGGCCGAGAGCTATTTGGGAGATGATCCCCAATGGGCCGGGCGGGTGAAGACGCAACGTCAAAAGATAGCGCGCTGACAATTCAAGGGTGCCAAATATTCGCCGTTCGATGGAGATATTGTCCGGCCCTGAAAAGGCCCGATTTTAGCTACTGATCGGCTTTATCATAAAATCTCAGAAACACAGGGAACCCCCATCCATTCCCTGCCCCCGAATAGAATGTGTCTCACTTCCTTCTAATCAAGGCAGCCATTCAAGCTGTTATGCCGAACGAAATGTCTTTCAAGGAAACCCGGCAGAGCTGGGTACGCCAATTCAGAAAATTTATGAAGTTGATTCGTTTTTGTGTCCAAAATGCCAGAGTTCTATGAAACTTCTTACTTTATCGAAGAATTTGACATCAATGGAAAAATATTATGTCATCTTGATCTCTGGGATATCCGGAACTGAGATCCGCCGCAAAAGATTTCTGATTATATTCTTGAACCGGTCTGTGTCGAGCCAGACTCCCAGGTTCTGGAATCGGAGAGTGTCATTGATATTTTCAAAATTGGATGGAGGGGTTACAATAGGTCACGCCAAAATTATCCTTTTTCCGGTATTTTTCGAAATTTGGTCAGGATCTCAAGCTATTTTTTCTCCAATTTTTCAGGCCTTGCTTTTTGTCTTGACTTAAGTTTATCACCCCTGATACAAGCATCTCATGTCGTGCTTGCGTCAGGGAGAAACGGATATTTTAAACTTTGGGAATTCTCGATACTTTCTTTAGCAAAAAGCGAGTTTCTATCCCTATCCCTCTGTGTTGTGGGCGGGTTTTTCCATGTGAAAGAATGCATATGTTTTTTGATTTTTTCCGCCCCTATATGCAGGTGTCTAGTCTGAAATGTTAAAATTGGCTCGATCGGATGCCAAAAATTGAAAAAAAGGAGAAAGAATGATGAAAAAGAAATTTACAGCAGTCATCTTAACCGGCTCACTATTTTTTTTATTTGTCATAGGCAGTGTCGGGGCTGCGGATAAACCCATCCTGAAGATAGGGTACAGTGACTGGCCCGGTTGGGTTGCATGGGAAATAGGTATTCAGAAAGGCTGGTTCAAGGAAGCCGGAGTGGATGCCCGGTTTTTTGGTACGATTATGTCACCTCCATGAATGATTTTGCCGGCAAAAAACTGGACGCGGTCTGCATGACCAACATCGATGCACTTGTCACAGGGGCCTCGGGTAGGCATGGCAAGGCTGTCGTGATCAATGATTACAGCAATGGTTCAGATATGGTCGTAGCCCGGGCGGGAATTGAAAATGTCAAAGCTCTAAAAGGCAAGACCATCGCGTTGGAGGTCGGATTGCTCGAACAACTGCTGCTTCGCAAGGCTCTGGAGAAAAATGGAATGACAGAGGCCGACGTCACCGTCCTTAATCTGCCGACGGACAAACTTCCCCTGGCGCTGAAGGCGAAAAAGGCGGATGCCATCGTTGCCTGGCAGCCCAGTTCTGGAAATGCACTCAACAGTTCCCCCGGATCAAAGGCTGTTTTTACCAGTGCCGATGTCCCTGGCCTTATATATGATGTTCTTTTTGTTTCCGATGAAAGTTTGGAAGCCCATGCCGGTGAGTGGGAAAAAATTGTCCGGGTGTGGTTCCGCATTGCAGATTTCATTAAAGATTCCGAAAACAGAGGGGAAGTCCTTAAAATCATGAGCGAACGTGTGGGTGTTTCTCCGGCAGAGTATGAGCCCATGCTCGAGGGGGCGTTCCTGTTGGGTTCGGAAGGAAATAAAAAAGCCTTCAAAGTCGGAGAAGGACTTGATTCCATATATGGTTCAACAAAAATCGCCGATCAGTTTAACGTTGATATAAAAAATTATACATCCCCGCAGGATGTTAACACGTACATATACCCGGATTTCACAATGTAGCTGGAATTGATGCTCCGGGCTGGGAGCAAATTAGACCCGCTTGTGTTGTAAGCCGTGCATTTGACCTATTCCGGAAAGCTTAGGACTCTGGTAAGCCGCCTCGTATTTACACAGGAGAAAATAATGAAATTCAAAAGCATTCAAATGAAGATAGCTGTGTGGTCGGGATTGTGCCTGCTGGTCACAGCGACTGCCATCATTGCATTTTCGGCATGGAATATGAAAAACACTGCAAACACCCAGCGCCTGGAGGCAATACAGGCAGCCAAACAGCTTGCGGCTGCCAGTGCGGGTCAAAAGGCCATCCAAGCCCAGACACAGCTTGATAGCGCTATGAATGTGGCACGTACGTTGGCTGAAACCTTTTCAGGGATAAAAGATGATCGTGCTAAATTGAAACTCGATCGTGATGCACTCAATAATACTCTGAAAATCATCCTCCAAAAAAATTCCAATTTTGTCGGGACTTACACAGCCTGGGAGCCTGACGAGCTTGACGGACTGGATGATTTGTATAAGGGAACGGAAGGCCATGATGAAACAGGCCGTTTTATTCCCTACTGGAACCGAGATGAGGATGGCAAAATCGTCATGAAACCGCTGGTGGATTATGAAAAAGAGGGGGCTGGCGACTATTATTTTCTGCCTAAAAAGACAAAAACGGAATGCATCGTCGATCCCTATATATATCCGGTACAAGGCAAACCCACCCTGATTACCTCTCTTGTTGTTCCGATTATAGTTGGCGAGACATTTTACGGCATTGTCGGCATTGATCTACGGCTGGATTTTTTGCAGGAGATCGCAAACAATGTGAAAGACCTCTATGACGGTGCGGCCAGGATTATGATTATCAGCCATAACGGCACCCTTGCTGCAGTCACCAACAAGCCGGATCTTCAGGGCATGCATATGAAAGAGGTCAATAAAAATTTTTCCAAAGAACTGTCCGAAGTGCAGTCCGGCAAATCCAAGATTCAGACCAACGAAAAAGGAGAACTTGAGGTTTTCATCCCATTGGGTGCTGGCAGGAGCAAAACACCTTGGAGCGTGAAAATCAGCATCCCCGAACAAAAGGTAACTTTTACTGCGGACATGCAGATGCACACCGGTGTCCAAAATATGTGGAAAATGATGGCCATCAGCACTGTGTGTGTTCTGGCAGCATTGATTCTCATGTGGTTCGTGGCGCGAAACATTGCACGGCCCATCAATCGGGTGATTGAAGACCTTAACGATGGTGCGGGTCAGGTGAGTTCCGCTTCGGGGCAGATATCTTCGTCGAGCCAGCAGTTGGCCGAAGGGGCCTCTGAACAGGCAGCATCCATCGAAGAAACCTCTTCATCGCTGGAAGAGATGTCTTCCATGACGAAACAGAATGCGGACAACGCCCGACAGGCGGATACTCTCATGAAGAATGCCAACAAGGTTGTCATTCAAGCCAACGACACCATGAAAGAGTTAACAGGATCAATGAATGAGATAGCCAAGGCCAGTGAGGAGACTCAAAAGATTGTCAAAACCATTGATGAAATTGCTTTTCAGACCAATCTTTTGGCACTCAACGCCGCTGTTGAGGCCGCGAGAGCGGGCGAGGCAGGTGCCGGATTCGCCGTTGTTGCCGATGAGGTAAGAAGCCTGGCCCTGAGGGCTGCGGACGCGGCCAAAAATACGGCGCAGCTCATTGACGGAACGGTCAAAACCGTTCAAGGCGGGACAAAACTGGTCACAAAAACCAATGAAGCTTTCACTGAAGTGGCCGGAGGGACGATAAAGGTCGGTGAACTGGTTTCTGAAATTGCTGCGGCATCCAATGAACAAGCCAGGGGATAGAGCAGGTCAATAAAGCCGTGGTTGAGATGGACAAGGTCGTCCAGCAGAATGCGGCCAACGCCGAGGAGTCAGCTTCGGCTTCCGAGGTGATGAACGCTCAGGCAATGAAGATGAAGTCATCGGTCTTGCGGCTTGTTTCCCTTATTCGAGGCACCGTTGAAGAAAAAGATGCAGGGAGATCGTTTCTTTATCAAACAGATGAAACCGCTGGCCATCAGGGCCGTCATGCTCTCCCGGCCCCGATAAAGGAAAAAAAGGAACTCAATTATGAAGAGGTGATTCCCATGGAGGATGAATTCAAACATTTATGACGATGTTACTTTCATCCCGGATTGGTGGGGGGCAGGGATTTAAGTGGTTCGGTGCCAAAATTTCTGCTCATCCATTTCAGCCCGACTTCCTTTGTTCCCGTCAACTGATCGGAATTGTGCGGTTTTTTAATCGGATTCCTTTCCCAGACCTATCCTGATGAGGGCTATATCCATTTCATCGGCGTACATCCTGATTACAGAAAGACGAATGGGATTTTCAATCGAACGGGCCGGTCAAATCGGACGGCCGGCCGATCACGGCAGGCTATCTGAGCGACAACGATTGCAAGGTGCTGTTTAAAAAAGTATTGACGCCGGGACACCCGGCGAATGAAAGGAGCTGAGTATGGAATTGTCCACCTGGTTATTGTTTTCCGGCATGGCACTCGTTGCGGTCATCAGCCCGGGACCGGCCGTTCTGCTCTCTGTGACCAACAGTCTGACCCATGGATTCGGATTATCCCTGGTGTCCTCCCTGGGAAATATTACGGGATTATTTCTGGTTTCAGGGGCAGCGGCTCTGGGGCTGGGTGCGGTATTGAAAACCTCGGTCCTGCTCTTTACGATCCTCAAGATTTTCGGGGCGGTATATCTGATCTATCTGGGCATCCGGCAGTGGCGTTCCCGCGGATCCGTTTTCGAAGCGGCCGCTGATTGCACGTCGCATTCCCAGACCAGGCATATCTCCTTTGTTCAGGGGGTATTGGTCGCCCTTTCCAATCCCAAGGCCATTCTTTTTTTTACGGCTCTATTTCCCCAATTTATGGATTTGTCCAGGCCCTATGTCCTTCAGTTTGTCATTTTAACGACAACGTTCATGCTCTACTCCTTCATTGCCCTGGTGATCTATGCCCTGAGCGCCCGGTATGGAAGAAAGTGGTTTGCTGGGCGCAGCAGGGCCCTGTGGTTCAACCGGATATCCGGGACAATATACATCGCATTCGGCTTGGGATTGCTCCGCCTGAAGAACAAAAGTTTTTAAGAAGAAAGGAAAAGCACTGTTAATGAAATTGCAATTGACCGTATTGGGAGGACAATTTACGATCCACCGCCTCGAACCGGAGGCGGACATCCCCGCCCGGGGGTTCAGGAATACATTTCACAGTCACTGATCCCTGCACACGTCATCCCTTGACGCTACCATGCTGGTCCAAACAGGGCAGCAGGCCCTGGATGAACCCCCGGACGGCGTTTATTCCATGGCATTCCACCATCCGGATAGTCTGGGACCCGATGACGGCAATATCGGCCTTGCCTTGAAGATACATCAGATCCGCCTTGTCCTTGATGCCGAATCCCACGGCGATCGGCACGGATGCGGCTTTTCGGCAACGGGCCAGATAGGCTGTCAGGTCTTCGGAAAACTGCGTGTCTGCACCGGTTATCCCTTTCCGGGCCAGGCAGTAGATGAACCCGGAAGAGAGGGCCTTGATTTTTGCCATCCGTTCATCATCGGTCAAAGGTGAAAACATCTGGATGGGAGCGATTCCATGGCGCTTCATGGCTTGGATATAATCAGCACTTTCCTCGATGGGCAGGTCCGGGACGATGGCCCCGGTCAGACCGATGCCGGCGGTGGTTTTTGCAAACGCCTCCATCCCGAACCGGTAAGGGATGTTGGCATAGGTCATGAACAGAAAAGGAATGGGGTACCGGGCCGCCATGTCTCTGGCGAATGCCATGCATTTTGCCACGGTGGCTCCCCGTTCCAGTGCTTTCTGATTGGCCTTGAGAATCACAGGGCCGTCCGCCATGGGTTCGGAAAACGGGATCTGCAGTTCCATGAGATCCACCCCGGCCGCGACCATCTGCTCGATCATGTCGTGACACGCATCAAATGAGGGATATCCCAGCACGATATGGGTCATGAGCAAGAGTGGTCTGTTTTTTTGTTTTTTCCGGATATAGGATTCAAGCATGGTACTGGGCTGCCTTTGTCTGGATGAAGGTTTTCCAGTCCGGGTCTTCCAGAGCGTCGGCCACCGTAAAGATGTCCTTGTCTCCCCTGCCGGACTGATTGATGATGATGATCTGGCCCCTGGACATGGCCGGCGCCTCCCGGAATGCGCCTGCAAAGGCATGGGCCGATTCCAGGGCCGGGATAATGCCTTCGGCTTTTATGGTCCGCTTCAGGGCTTCCACCACTTCCGCATCCGTGGCGCTTTCGAACCGGGCGGCTCCGGTGTCATGCATATGAGCCAGGATGGGGGAGACCCCCACATAATCCAGGCCCGCGGAAATGGAATGGGTTTCCTTCATCTGACCGTCACTGTCCTGGAGAAAAACAGTCTTGTATCCCTGGGCGATACCAGGGCTGGCATCTTCAGACGACAGTCGGGCCGCGTGCCGTCCGGTATCGATGCCCTGACCGCCTGCTTCCACGCCCACCAATTCTACGGGATCATCCAAAAATCCGGAAAACAGGCCCATGGCATTGGAGCCGCCGCCCACGCAGGCGTAGACCCGGTCCGGGAGCCGTCCTTCCCGGTCCAGGATCTGCTGCCGGGTCTCATGCCCGATGATGGACTGGAACCAGGTGACCATCTCCGGAAACGGATGCGGGCCGCAGGCGGTTCCCAGCACATAATGGGTGGTGTCCATATGGGTCACCCAATCCCGGAACGCCTGGTTGATGGCATCTTTCAAAATTTTCGTGCCGTCGGTCACGGGCACCACGGTGGCCCCCAGCTGCTCCATCCAGAATACGTTGGGGCGCTGGCGCATCACGTCCTTTTCTCCCATGTAGATGGTACAGTCAAATCCGAATTTCGCGGCCATGGTGGCACAGGCCACCCCGTGCTGGCCGGCCCCGGTTTCAGCGATCACCCGTGTTTTTCCCATTTTCCGGGCCAACAGGCCCTGGCCCATGACATTGTTGACTTTATGTGCCCCGGTGTGATTCAGGTCTTCACGCTTGATGTAGATTTTTGCTCCGTTAAAATGCCGGGTCAGATTAGCGGCAAACGTCAGGGGCGTGGGCCGGCCGGAATATTCCGCCATCAGGGATTCATACTGGTTTCGAAAGCCGGGATCGGTTTTGGCCGCTTCAAAGGACGATGCCAGTTCGTCAAACGTGGGAACCAGGATTTCAGGCAGAAACGCACCGCCGAACCTCCCGTGATAACCGCGATGTTTCATGATGATAAGGTCCTTGGGGCAACAGGTTGATAAAGACAGGTCATGACAGGCGGCCGATGGTCTGGGAAAAAGCGAACCGGTCAGTCCGGCAGTACAGGACCGCATACACGGCTTTGGGCGCATCCGGGAAATTGAGTTCCCGGAACACCGTGAGCACCGGGGTATCCGGCTTCAGTGCCAGCAGCCGGGCGGTGCCGGCATCCGGTATTGCTACGGAAAACACCTGGGTGCCGTTTTCCGGGTTCAGATGATACTCTTCCGCTACGGTCCGGGACAGGGACCGGGTGCTCAGATCGATCCGGTCCAATCCCCGGAACAGTTCGGTATCCAAAAACATATCCTCCTTGAGAACCGGGGTGCCCTGGGCCTGAATCAGCCGGGAGAAAAAATACGCGGATGATTCATTGAACGGGTTGTGGGGCTGGTTGGCAACGGATGTGACCGTAACCGGGGCAACCAGGGTTTTTTCAATCTCTATGCCCCGGGTAAAAAATGCCTGGGAGGTTCCGGCCAGGGAAAACAGATCCACTTTGGGGGCGGGGAGCTGTACAAAAGTGCCGGCCCCGCGTCGGCGCTGGATCAGATGTTTGTGCGCCAGCACATCCATGGCCTGGCGCACTGTGGGCGCCCGATATGATATTGCCTGGCCAGGGCGGTTTCTGAAGGTATCGCCTGGCCAGGCTCGTATTCACCGGATCTGATCCGGTCCGAGATGATTTCTGCCAGCTGGTGGTAAAGCGGCACGGGTGAGTTGGGGTTGAGCATGGGGGGGCCTCAGCAATCGGTTGATAAATTCGATGCCCACCCTATTCGATACATGTTAAGTTGTCAAGACATATTTACTGCAATAGTTTTTTTCACCTTCAACCTGTCAATCATCAGTTCCTGACAGCCATCAAAACCATATGTCACGAAACGCGCGAAGTTCAAGAAGAATGCCTTTCTTCTTGAACTTCGCGCGTTTTTTAATGATCCATTACCCGATGAGCACTGTTTCCAGCCGGTCCACCAGAAAATCCATTTCCTCCTCATTGATCACCAAAGGCGGAGAGATCCGGATGGTATGGCCGTGACTGTCATTGACCACGACGCCCAACTTCAGCAGTTTGCGGCAAAAATCCATGGCATTGCCATTCTTCACCTCAATGCCGATGAACAGGCCTTTGCCCCGGACTTCCTTGACATGGGGGGAGCGATCAGCGATCTTTTGAATCCGTTTTTTCAGAATCACTCCTTTTTCAGCAGACTGCTGTGCCAATTTTTCCTGCTCAAATACTTTCAGGGATGCGTTTCCGGCCACACAGGCCAGGGGATACCCCCCGAATGTGGACCCGTCCGATCCTTTGGAAAATACCATGTCCATGAGGGCTGCATTGGTGATGAACACGGACAGCGGCACCAGACCGCCGGACAGTGCCTTGCCCAGGATCACGCCGTCCGGCACGATGTTTTCATGCTCAAAGCAGAATTTTTTGCCGGTCCGTCCCATGCCCACCTGGATTTCATCGGCTATCAGCAGCAGGTCGTTTTCATCGCATAGTTGTCTTAGACCGGCCAAGAACCCTTTCGGCGGCAGGACCATGCCTCCTTCCCCCTGGAACGGTTCCACCAGAATGCCGCAGGTATTGGGGGTGATGACGTCTTTCACCGCCTCGATATTGCCGAATTCCACAGACACGAATCCCGGGGTCAGCGGACCGAATCCTTCGCGGTATTTTTTGCTGGTGGAAAAAGAAACCACGGAAATGGTTCGGCCATGGAAGTTGTTGTTGAACACGATGATCTCCTGGTTGCCGTCCGGAATGCCTTTCTGTTTGAACCCGTAGTACCGCATGGTCTTGATGGCGGTCTCCACAGATTCCACGCCCCCATTTTTAGGCAGTACTTTGTTGCCATGATTTCCGAACCGGGGTGCCATCTGGGGAGCGAATTTTGCCGCCTCTGACAGAAAAATTCCCAAAGGATCCGTAAACACCACATTGGACAGCACTGAGGCGTAACACCCGTTCAACGCATCCATGACCGCCCCGGTGATGACCGGGTGATGATGTCCGGGATTAGCTGCGGAATAGGCAGCCAAGCAATCCAGGTATTTGTTTCCCTTTTCGTCGGTGAGCCAGCAGCCTCTGGCATGCCGGACCACCACCTGAATGCGTTCATAATGGTGGGCTCCGAAATCTTTTTCCAGGTGAAAGATGGCATCATCTGTTTTATCGGAAAATCCGGTGAAGTTATGTATCTTTTTCATGGGGGTCATGGCGCTCTCCTCAATTGTCCATTTTGATGAGTTGATATAATTGTTTTTCTTCCTCGGTCAGTCCCAGGTGCCGGTCCAGGGTCTTTTCCAGAAAGCAGTGGTAGAAATCGTGCCGGAGGCTGTCTCTGTTTGCGATCACAAACCAGGGGTTCCGGGTCCAGTTGATGGGGGAGTTGTCTTCGTTATCCACTTCAAAAATGCCCACCAGGGCTTCGTTTCTGTCAGTGATAATGTCAAAGGAGCGGCCCCCGATGGTCTTGATAAGATTTTGGTGGTCCGGATGGGTGACTTGAACGGCAAATCGTTTCGGAATATCGCCCATGGCGATATATCGGATGGCCACCCCTTTTTTCAGTGCTTTGATCAGGTCTTTGGACAGATGACGGTCCGCTTCAGGAAACAACCGGGCATAAATCTCTTTTTCCGCCCCCTGAATCATTTGCCGGGCCTTTTCCATCACATTGTCATACCCGGTCAGGGTCCATATAAACTCCAGGTCATCTTTCCGGTCTGCCCGGGCGATTTCTGCTTCAAACGCCTGGATGTTGGCCTCGAAGTCTCTCCGCAACCGGCGAACCAGCTCATCCACGGGCAGTGGCGCATATTGTCCGGTGTTGACTTCAATGACAAACCCTTTGGCGGCAAGGCTTCTCAACACATCGTAAATCCGGGATCTGGCAATGCCGGAAAGTTTGCTGAGCTGGGATCCGTTGGCCGGATGATTCGCCACCAGGGTCATGTAGCAGGCCGCCTCGTATTGGGAAAATCCCAGATCTCTGAGCTTTGTTTTGTTTTTCACGTCTTGACCAGATGTCATGTGTGACCAGTTAAAGTTGCTACCTTAATAGCAACATATAGTATGGGCTGTTGGGTGTCAAGTATTTTTATTGACAAAAACGACCGCCGCCCGATGGGGTTTCATTCGACGAATCGGTTAGTCCTTCTGAGGCCTTGATCAATATGGAACGGATCAGTAAATTGTCAGCTGATCAAAGCGGTGGCGCTGTGTCCGGTCGCTTTTTTTTGATCATGCCGGCCATGAAGTGCATTTTTGCACCTGAGGCACCGTGGCATATGGTAACGTTACTGTTTTGAGCTGATGTAACGATAACGGGTGAAAACGGAATCCCTTGGAAAAATCGGTTGGTTGAAAATTGTTCCCAACGCCTTTGATAAAAGGAAATTTCAACTGGAGTTTTTTTGGCATGATATGTGCAAAGGTAATTCCCGGTAATCAGATCAAGTAATGGCATTTACTTACCTCCATCATCTGACTTGCCGCCGGGAATCTGGAGCCGCTTAATACCGCCAGGAGCGGTTCCAGATTCCCGACCAACACAATCAAATAAAGGGAGATCCCAATGAAACAATCCTTTTCAGATACGGCAATCGTGGCATGTGGCACTATGCGTCCGGAAATCGAACACCTGAAAGAAGAGGGGTTTCTGGATACCGATCATATTTATTTCACCACTCCCGGCCTGCACCAGGATATCCGGGAACTGGAACACCAGCTGGGAAAAGCCGTTGAAAAGGCCCGTTCCCTGGCAAAGGGGGTGATCGTGGTGTATGGAGGAAAATACTGTTATGTCAATCCGGATGATCCCACCCGGCTGATGAAAAACGTGATTTCCGAATATGGATCGGATGTGGTCCGGGTTCAGGCCAGCCACTGCATGGGGATGCTGGTCAGTCAGGACGAAATGGAACGGATAGTCCAGGAAGTCGCCGGCGGAGAACCGGTCTGGTTCATGACCCCGGGATGGGTGAGGTTTCGAAAACTCGTGTTCAAGGGCTGGGACAAAGGGGTTGCCAACGAGAATTTTCCCCGGCACACCGGCGGGGCCGTGGTTTTGGACGGCATCGGATTCATGGATGACTACATGGCAAAAGATCCCGAAGTTTCTGGAGTATTGCGACTGGATGGGCATCCCCATGCAGGGTTATCCCATCACCCTGGACCGGTTCAAGACCCTGTTGACCGACCAGCTGACGGTTTTAAAAGAAAAATAAGTGTCCTCCTGAAATCATTTGCAATACTTGAAATCCTGATTATAGTAAGCAAACAGTCCAGCGAATGCGGAGATGTACGTGTTGAATACACCTGAAATGATGCTCAAAAAGGAATGATTCCCATGACCATGGAGATTGTATTTCCCGGCAATAAAAAGGTCAATGCCCGTTACAGGGGGTTTACCATTGAAACCGATCAGGCCAGAGAGGAAGGCGGAGACGGCAGTGCGCCCGAACCCTTTGATCTGTTTCTGTCATCCATGGGGACCTGTGCCGGCATTTATGTGGTTTATTTTTGTGAGGAAAGAAACATTGATACTACAGGCATGAAAATGTTTTTGACCTTTGACAGAAACGAACAGACCCATCTGATCGAAAAAGTGAATATCCAGATCAGCCTGCCCCCGGGGTTTCCTGAAAAATATAAATCAGCCGTTGTCAAAACAGCGGGGCTATGCACGGTGAAACGAAATATTCTCAATCCGCCTGAGTTTCAAGTCACAGCAGAGATCCAGAAGGGGTAAAATCCTGATACGGCATGGGTTGGCGGCGGGGTCATACCGATAATTCCCGTTTCAGATCGATGCCGTATTTTTTCATGCGGTTCCAGACCGTGACCCGGGAAATTTTTAGCAGCCGGGCCGCATGGCTCTGGTTGCCATGGGTCTGTTTCAGTGCCTGAATCAGGGCGGTTTTTTCATCGATCTCTCCGGGCTGGTTTTTTGGGAGGCATCGGAAGGCAGGGGTCCGGAACTGCCGGCTGCCAGGTGGCGTGGCAGATGGGACCGGTCAATGGTGGTCTGGTCGGCCACCACAAAGGCATATTCCATGGCGTTTTTCAGTTCTCGAACATTGCCCGGCCAGGGATAGTCCATGAACAGGGCCATGGTGGGATTGTCCAGCCCGTGGATCGCTTTGCCGGTTTTTCGTTGAGTCGCCGGATAAAGGTGCGGACCAGCAAAGGGATATCCTGCTTTCGTTCCCGTAGCGGTGGCAGATGAATGGGGATGACATTAATTCTGAAAAACAGATCCTGCCTGAAGCGGTCCTGCCGGATCAATGCTTCCAGATTTTTGTTGGTCGCGGTGATGATCCGCACGTCGGTTAGGATGGGAGAGATGTCCCCCACCCGTTCAAACCGGCCGGATTCCAGGACCCGGAGCAGTTTGGTCTGCAGGGAAAGAGGAATGTCACCGAGTTCATCCAGAAAAATGTCTCCCTGGTTAGCGGCTTCGAACCGGCCGATGCGGCTGTTGAAGGCCCCGGTGAACGCCCCTTTGACATGCCCGAACAATTCACTTTCCAGCACGGCTTCGTTCAGGGCCGCACAGTTGAGCTGTACAAAGGGGCCGTTCTTCCGGGTCCCGCACAGGTGAATGGCGTTGGCCACCAGTTCCTTGCCGGTCCCGCTTTCCCCCAGAATGATGACCGGTGCCGTGCTTTCCGCCGCTTTTTTGATCATCTCAAAGACATGGCGCATGGACTGGGATCGTCCCACAATACCGTAAAAATCATCTTCCCGGTCACAATGTCTGGACAGGAAATGCACTTTTTCATCCAGTTTGGTCAGCTCTGAAATGTCGGTAAGGGTTTCCACGACCCCCACAATTTTGTGGTTCTCATCCTTCAGAACCGACGCATTTTTTAATACTTGCAGAAAACTGCCGTCCTTGCGGCGGATCAGGCATCGGCATTTTTTCATGTCCTGCTGGCCCGGTTCAAACAACTTGCACCAGGCCATATTCCGGTGGGTCTGCATGAACCTTTCGCAGGTATCGCACCCCAGCATGGTGCAGGTCATACCCATGGCCTGACGGGAGTCATATCCGGTCAGCACTTCAAAAGCCTTGTTCACCATGAGGATCCGGCCGTCCGGGCCGATGAACATGAGTCCGTCATTGATGGTGTTTACAATTTTTTTCCAGAAGGTGTTCATTTCATGTTCTTTCATGGGCAGATTCCTTTGGCAGAGGGGGATGTGACTGAATTAAACAGGTGTCAAAGAATATGTTAATATTTAACACTTGTTCAATTATCATTGAACACCCTGTCGTGTCAAGGGTCACGTCTTTTTTATGGATTTTATCAAAAATTCAGCTGGTTAGAAAAGATATTTTCCTGTCTCCCTGTGGGCATACAGGTTGCATCATGGTGTTTCGAAAGTCCAGATCAGGGGGCTGACGGCAAATTGGAATATCAGGGGGGGGTGATATGGGAAAAAAATGACATTGGACCTGACGGGCGTTGTTTCTCCCATGGATCTGCTGAAGTGCAATGCCTGTCTGATGGCCATGGCCCCGGGGGATATCCTAGAAGTTATTTTGGCGGATGCGGAAGTGGTGGAAAATCTGACCATGATCATCTTGCGGTCCAATGATGAAATCCTGTACCGCCGGCAGACCCCGGGCCGGATCTGTGTCGGCATCCGAAAAGGTCCCCGGCGGCTGGAGGACAGTCAGTGATAGACATGAAAGGGTATGCATATAAACACGAAGTGCGACGTAAGTCGAAATAATCAGAAAAGAGGAGGAAACATGCAAATCACCAGACGGAATTTTTTCAAGGTCATGGGAGCCGCCGGGACATCCGTCGCTGTCCGGCCTCCCGCCGGTCATGCCTGGCATTCCAAGGCCCCCCCGGATTCCTTTGGATGCCTGGTGGACCTGACCCGATGTGTGGGATGCCGCAAGTGCGAGGACGCCTGTGCCGAGGTCAACGGTCTGCCGGAACCGGAGCGGGTGAACTGCCAGTGCACCATTTTCGAAAAAGACCGGCGGCCGGACCATGATGCCTTTACCGTGGTCAACCGGTACTATACCGGCAGGGTGGATGCATTGGACAAACCCGTGCCCACCTATGCCAAGGTCCAGTGCATGCACTGCCAGGACCCGGCCTGTGTATCGGCCTGTATTGTGGGGGCGTTGACCAAGGATGAGACCGGTGCGGTACGGTATGATGTGACCAAGTGCATCGGATGCCGGTACTGCATGGTGGCCTGTCCTTTTGAAATTCCGGCATATGAATATTTTGATCCCGTCACGCCCCGGGTGATGAAATGCACGTTCTGTTACGACCGCATTTCCAAGGAAGGAGGGCTGCCGGGGTGTGCCACTATCTGTCCCACCGAAGCCATCACTTTCGGAAAGCGGGACACGCTGCTGGAAGTGGCGAGAAAACGGCTCAAGGACAACCCGGCCCGGTATCTGCCTCATATTTACGGGGAAAAGGAAGTAGGGGGGACCTCCTGGATGTATTTGTCAGGGGTGCCTTTCGAGCTGGTGAACCTGCCGAACCTGCCGGAAACCCCCTCACCAAAATTGTCTGAAACCATTCAACATTCGCTGTTCACCTATCTGTGGTCTCCCATTTTGCTGTTCGGGGCGCTTGGCGGACTCATGGCCTGGTTTAACAAAAACGATAATCCCCCGGACAAAGGAGGTGTCTGATGGCACATGCTGCACATCCCCTGAGACGGCCTTTGTGGACTCCCGGGGTGCTGGTGATGCTGGTGTTCATGTTTGCGGGTGCTCTGGCCATTATCGCCCGGTTCACCGGCGGTATCGGGTATGTCACCAACCTGAGCAATGCCCGGCCCTGGGGAATCTGGGTGGGTATTGACGTGGCCACCGGCGTGGCTTTGGCCGCCGGAGGGTTCACCACGGCAGCCCTGGCCCATATTTTCGGACGTCATTTTTATGAACCGGTGACCCGGCCGGCCCTGTTGACCGCCGTGCTGGGCTACACCTTTGTGGTCATTGGTCTTCTGGTGGATATCGGGCGGTCCTGGGCCATCTGGAAACCCATGTTCAACTGGAACTTCAATTCCGTGTTGTTCGAGGTAGCCATGTGCGTGATGGTCTATCTCACGGTTCTGTACATCGAGTTTCTGCCCATAGTGGCGGAACAGTTCAAAGGCCGGGTGGCTCTCCCCGGCATTCTGTCCGGGCTGAATCGCTTGGTGGATGGCTTTTTGCAGATGGCGGACCGGATTCTAGGGAAGGTCATGTGGGTGTTCATCATTTTAGGTGTGGTCTTGTCCTGCATGCACCAATCCAGTCTGGGATCCCTCATGCTGGTAGCCCCCACCAAGCTGCATCCCCTGTGGTACACCCCGATTCTGCCGCTGCTGTTTCTCACCTCCGCCATTGCTGTGGGCTATCCCATGGTGGTGTTTGAAACCACCCTGGCCACGGCGTCGTTCAAGCTGGATTCCGAGGTGAAAATACTGGCACCGCTGACACGGATAACCATTTTCCTGCTGGGGTTTTATCTGGTGCTCAAAATCGGGGATATGGGAGTGCGGGGTACCTGGGTTTATCTGTTGGACGGCACTTATCAGACCAATTCATTTTGGTGGAACTGCTGTTCGGGGGGATCATTCCCTGGACCATGCTGCTGTTCAAACCGGTCCGGCAGTCCGCCAGAGGTGTGTTCGCAGCCGCAGCCCTGATCGTGGGAGGCGTGGTGATCAATCGGATCAACGTGTTCATTGTCGGGTACCGGTCCCCGCTGACGGAAAGCGGGTATTTTCCGTCGCCATCGGAAGTTCTGGTTACACTCGGGCTGATTGCCACCCTGATGTTCATCTACCGGGTGGTGGTCACGTATCTGCCGGTATTACAGGCACCCAAGGAGGAGGTATCTTCATGATAAAAAAAATAATGGTTTGCGTCTGCCTGATCCTGTTTCTGGCAGGGGTCTGTGCCGCTGAAGTGTGGAAGGCCCCGGATCAGGAGCGGGCAAGGGAACAGGCAAAGGAAGTGCTCCCGTTTGTAAATGAATACAAGGATGATTGCCGGATCAGCCGGCGCATCTGTCTGATGGATGCGGGGATTTCCCTGGATGATGTGCCTCGGTTTATTTTCTTTTAGACAGTCCCATCATCAGGGAAAGAGAAGATCATTACGAACCGGTTCGGTTTGCCCACAAACGCCATGCGGCCCTGGTCAATGACTGCAGCAAATGTCATCATTTTCGGCCAAAGGATGAGAATGCTTTGGAAACCACAAGGTGTTCGGCCTGTCATCAGGACAGTTTCAACCCGGAATATCCGGAGCGCATCGGGCTCAAGGCGGCCTATCATCAGCAGTGCATCGAGTGTCACCAGCAAAAAGCTAGCGGCCCGGTGGATTGCAAGGGGTGTCATCTTCAGCATGTGCCGGATCACAAGGAACTGGTGAAACTGCCGGACAATCCCGATCCCATCCAGGTCACCAAAGCCTGTCTGGAATGCCATGACACCCAGGGCGAAGACATGCTTAAAACCGCTCACTGGCTGTGGCGGGGACCCTCCCCCTACACCACCGGGCATCGAAAGGATATTCTGCACGGCAAGGGCACCACGGCCTTGAACAATTTCTGAATCAGCCCCATCAGCAACGAGGCTCGTTGCACAAGCTGCCATGCCGGATATGGATGGAAAGATGCGTCATTTGACTTTACCGATAAAACCAGAATCGACTGCCTGGTGTGTCATGACACCACCGGCACATACCAAAAAGATCCCCCGGGGGCAGGCATGCCCAAAAAGGAGGTGGACCTCAAACAGGTGGCCGAAAATGTCGGACATACCACCCGGGCCACCTGCGGGACATGTCATTTCAACGGCGGAGGCGGGGATGCCATCAAGCATGCGGACATGTCCCGCCAGCTGCTGACCCCGGACCGGAATTGCGACATTCATATGGGCGGGTATGATTTTGCCTGTGCGGAATGTCACAAGACCCGGAACCACCAGATTTCCGGGAAAAGTTCTTCCGTGCCAGTGGCCGAAGGCGTGGTGTCCTGTGAAGGCTGTCATTCGGAAACCCCGCATTACAGCGGCGGCCTGCTGGATCATCACCTGAACGCACACTCGAAAACACTGGCCTGCAATGTCTGCCATGCCCCGGTGTTTGCCAAGTGCAAACCCACCAAAGTCTGGTGGGACTGGTCAAAGGCCGGTGATAAGGAACGGGAGGTGAAAAAAGACAAGTACGGCCAGCCGGACTATAACTGGAAAAAGGGGAATTCAAATGGGAGGAATCCGGTGTGCCGGATTATACCTGGTATTCCGGGTATATGGATCGGGTGCTTATCGGCGACAAAGTGGACCTGAATCGAGAAGTGATCAACCTGACCAATCCGGTGGGCTCCATTAATGATCCGGCGTCCAAAATCACCGCCTTCAAGATCATGAAGGGGATCCAGGCGGTGGATGCGGACCATGATTATATTCTGGTCCCCCATCTGTTTCCAAAAGACAAGGAAGACACTACCGCTTACTGGAAACACCGGGACTGGGAAAAGGCATTCCAGGCAGGTATGGAGGCGGTGGGCCTCCCATACAGCGGGGCCTACAAATGGAAGGAAACCTGGATGTACTGGCGGGTGAACCATGAAGTCATGCCCGCGGACATGGCGCTTTCCTGTGTGCAGTGCCATGAGAGTCTTAAAGGCGACCAGACCTGCAACCGGTGCCACCAGGACAACCGGGAGGTTGATTTCAAGGCCATCGCTCACAAGGGAACCGATTTTTCCTATATGAAATCCATGGGAAGGGATGTGGATCACCTGATCGACAAAACCGATTATATCAACTTCAAGGCTTTGGGGTATAAAGGAGATCCCATTATTCACGGCGGGCGGTTCAAAAAGCTGCCTATGGGGTACGGCCGCCAGGCCTCATCGGAATAATTTTTAAAAATATCTGTTCAGGGGATGTCCCGGCATCCCCTGAACAGATATTCTGCGATATCATTCGTCTACAATGTCGTAGCGTTCTGACGATTTGTCCGGATGCCGCATGATATGGAGAGACAAAATCCGGCTTTCATAATTTTCAACCCGGGTTTTGAGCTGTTCTTTGGCCTGCCGGAATTTGGCGCTCTGAAGGCCTGAAATCAAAGATTCCACATCCTTGACCCGTCCTTCGCAGATCGTTCTGGGCCCTTCTCCGATGAGCACTTCCCATTCTTCGGCAACATGGACTCCGATTTCTTCCAGAACCGGGTAATACTCTGACGTAACAAACTGCCGGTATTTTTTGAAATCCTCTTTTTCCCGGGTGATGATATCCCACACCTGGTTGAATTTGATCGTTTTTTCGCCGATATCCATGGAATACGCCTGCTCTTTTTTCAGCGGAACCAGAATTTTGGTTTTATAATGCTTGATAAAATTGAGCAGATCGGATTTCAGGCGCCGATATTCAGGACTTTTCAGGGCCATCTCCAGCTGATCCAGATCATTGCTGACGGTTTCCACGATTACCTCACTGTATGATCCTACCAGTACGGACCATCCGGCCACCGTATGTATCCCTAAGCCATTGATGCCGGGAATAAATTTTTTGATGATGAAGTCAGCGTATTCGTCAACCTTCGAAGGGATGATGGTCCAATAATGCATCAGCTTTACGGTCATGGGTGCCCTCCTGTCAGATTTTGATTGATATCCTAAATTTATGACTTAGAATACACCCTTTAATTTGTCAACCCAAATTCCCGGCGAATGCGAAAAAACGCCGGAAGAAGCATTGTCTGAAATTCAATGCCAAACTTCATTCCCAAGGTTTTTGTTGATGATGCCGGGTTTTCATGATAAGACCTTTAAAAATGGCCTGCCCCACGACAATATAAGGGAACATCGTCCTGTATATCTGAAAGAGTCTGAGAACTGGTTTGGCATTTACCCGAAGCCGCCGGCATTGGCTGGCCGAGGAGGAATACCGGCAGAAATGGACACGAATACGAAATCCTCCATAATGGCGATGGCATGTCGAATTTCGACGATGCACAAGGAATAAAGATCATGCCGCCGATATTCACTTTTTTCGTCATGCTCGCATTCTGGACGGCTTTGTCCGGAAAATTTGATCCGTTTCACCTCGGCATGGGGGTGTTTTCCAGCGGACTGGTGGCCTGGTTGTCCCATGACCTGCTGTTTGAAGGCCACACCAAGAAACTGGGGGCCACCCTGATCGAGATCGCCTGTTTTCTCAGATATCTGGTATGGCTTTTCGGACAGATTGTGCTGGCCAATTTTCATATCGCCGGGCTGGCCCTGTCCTTGTATCCTAAAAAGCACCTGGACCCCCATATCATCAAATTCAGGACTTCCCTGAAAACCGATTTCGCTAGGTTTGTTCTGGCCAATTCCATCACCCTGACGCCGGGCACGGTCTGTGTGAGAATCGAAGACAATGTTTTTTATGTCCATGCCATCACCCGACGCTCTTCCGCCGATTTTTTCGGCCCCGGGCCCGGTGAGATGGAACGCTGGGTGGCTTGGGTATTTGAAGGGGGGTTCCGGTGAATCTGGAACCGTTCATTATCACCGTGGCCGTGGCCATTTTGTTTCTGATGCTGTGCAACCTTTATCGGGTGGTGGCCGGTCCCACGGTCATTGACCGGATGCTCGGGATGAACGTGATCGGGACCAAGACCACGGTCCTGATCGTTCTTATCGGGATCATCAACGGCCGGGTGGATTTGTTTATTGACATCACCCTGGCATATGCATTGCTCAATTTTATCACCACCATTGCTGCGGCCCGGTTTTACCAGCGCCTTGCCCAGCCGGCTCCGCCTGACCCCAAAAAATCGCTGGCGGCGCCGTCTGCCGGCCCCGAGGCCACACAGGGGCATGGCCATGAGGCGGGATCGGATCCGGTCCGGGAGGAAGCCCCATGATTATCCATATTCTGGTTATTATTGCGATGCTCACCGGCCTACTGTTCTTTGTGGCCACCACCGTGGGAATCATCCGGTTCCCTGATTTTTACTCCCGGGTCCATGCCGCCGGCAAAGGGGACACGCTTTCCACCACCCTGTTTCTGGGGGGGGCGATCCTGTACATTTTGCGTGATTTCAACGGGGAAACTCTGCTGACCGCCGTCAAGCTGCTGCTCATTGTTTTTTACATCTTTATTGCCAGCCCCACCGCCACCCATGCCATCATTGATGCCGGATACGAATTCCGGGTCCCCTACTGGACCCGATCGTCAGAAACGAAACGTGCCAAAGGGGAAGAAACTGTCGAAGAAGACCTGGATAACGGGTTCTACCCGGAAGAATTGAAAGGATAGAAAATGACCTGGGATGCCAGCCTGTTGTGGCAGTTCGATGTTCTGGTGCTGCTGATGATGGTGATCTGCGCCGTAACGGCCCTGGCCCTGGAAGGATTGCTCAGCAGTGCCATTACGACCGGGGTGTACAGTTTCCTTCTTTGCCTGATGTGGACCCACATGATGGCGGTGGATGTGGCGTTCACCGAAGCCGCCGTGGGGGCCGCCATCAGTACTGTGATCTTTCTGGGTACGGCCCAGTATATCAACCGGTGGATCAAGAAAGACCGGCCCAAAGAGCAGGGAATCAAGCAGCTCACCCTGGTGGTGGTGGTGATCTGCGCCGTGATGATGCTGGGTGCGACCCGGGATCTACCGGACTGGGCTGACCCGGCTTCCCCGGCCAGCACCTATCTGTCGCCCGAATATATTGCACAGGGATACCGTGAAACCGCCACTCCCAACGTGGTGACAGCGGTGCTGGCAGATTACCGGGGGTATGACACCCTGTTTGAATCGGTGGTGGTGTTTGCCGCGGCCCTGGTGGTCATGGTGGTGCTGCGCCATACTTCCCACAAACACCGAAGGGTCCTGCACCTGAGGCCCAAACGGGAGGGACGGGATACGGTGCTGAGGGGCGCGGCTCAGTCCATCATTCCGGTGATGCAGATTTTTGCCCTGTATGTGCTGTTCCATGGCCATTACAGCCCGGGAGGCGGGTTCCAGGGCGGGGTGATTTTCGGCGCCAGCTTTATCCTGCTGGCGCTGTGTTACAACCTGAAATTTTCCATGAACCGGTTTCAGGAACATGCCGTGCTGTGGTGCTGTGCCGGCGGGGTCCTGCTGTATGCCGGCGTCGGTGCAGCGTGTCTTTCCCTGGGAATGAATTTTCTGGGATATGCGGCCCTGGCAGAGGTTCTCGGAGTATCCGAGGCAATGGCCCGCTCCTACGGGATTTTGGCCGTGGAGATCGGCGTAGGCATCACCGTGATGGCGGTGATGGTCTCCCTGTATTATGATCTCGCCTCAGGCGGTGATCTGGAAGAAGGACTGTAGTGCCATGGATGACCTGTTCTTTTTTATCATCGCCAAATACAACTACTGGGCCGCTATCGTGCTGCTCTTTATCGGGCTGTTCGGGGTGATCGTCCGCAACAACCTGATGAAAAAGATTATTGGGATGGTCATTTTTCAAACGGCGATTCTGCTGTTTATCGTGTCCATCGGTGCCAAGCGGGGAGCCACGGTGCCCATTCTGAAGTTTTCGCCGGACAGACAACCTCTGCTGGATGCCGCTGCCTATGCGAATCCGCTGCCTCATGTGCTGATTCTAACGGCCATCGTGGTGGGAGTGGCTGTTCTGGGTGTGGCCTTGGCCCTGTTGCAGAAGATACAGCGGGTCCACGGCACCATTGAGGAGGATGAAATTCTGGAGGATATGCGCAAATGATGGAACAGGCCCCTGTCCTGATGATTGTGGTTCCGGTGTTTGCTTCCCTGGCGCTGACCCTGATCGGTCCGTTGGGCCACCGGGCCGCTTACGGTCTTCTGGTTGTCTCGACCGCCGGATCACTGACCGGGGCTTTGGCCACTTTGGCGCAGGTGGTGCAGGCTGGCCGGGCCGTCCACTACCGCATGGGCGACTGGTTCCCGCCTCTGGGCATCGAACTGGTGATCGACCACCTGAGTGCCGGAGTCCTGGTGATGATCAGCGGGTGTGCCCTGCTTACAGCCGTCTATTCCCTGCACACGGCAAGACAGGAAAACCCGGACCGGCTGAACCACTATTATGCCCTGTTTTCCCTGCTGGTGGCCGGCTTGCTGGGCATGACCGCTGCCGGGGATGTGTTCAACCTGTACGTACTCCTGGAAATTTCCGCGCTGTCCAGCTACGGCCTGCTGGCCCGGGGCAGGGGCAAGGCGTATTACACCACCTTCCGGTACCTGGTGATGGGCACCATCGGTGCCAGCTTCTATCTGCTGGGGGTGGGATATCTCTATATCATGACCGGCTCCCTGAACATGGCCGACCTGGCCGAGATCCTCAGCCGGCCGGCATTTGAGGATTCGGTCAATGTGCGAATCGGGTTCACCCTGATCATTCTCGGGATCTGGATTAAGATGGCGCTGTTTCCCCTCCACACCTGGCTGCCCAATGCCTACACCCGGGCCGGTACCACCACGGCCTGCCTCATCGCCCCTCTCATGACCAAGGTCAGTGTGTATGTGATGCTGAGGATCATGTTCACGGTGTTTTCCGTTGACTATATTTTTCAGCAGATCGCCTGGAGCAGGCTGGTGATCTATCTGGCATCCGCCGCCGCGGTTTTGGGGATGATCACGGCCCTTTCCCAGCGGGACCTGCGCAAAATGCTGACCTATATCATCGTGGCAGAGATCGGATATCTCACCGGCGGGGCCTGGCTGGCGAATACTGCCGGATACACCGGGGCCGTGTATCATATTCTGGCGGACGGCCTGATGACCCTTTGTCTGTTCATGGCGGTGGGGGCCATCATCTACCGGACCGGAGAAACTACGGCCGACGCCATGCAGGGGATTTTCCAGCGGATGCCGGTGACAGCCGCTGTGTTTCTGATCGCCGCTGCATCTGTGGTCGCTTCCCGCCTACCTGTGGTTTTTTTCTAAGTGGTATCTGCTTCAGGGGGCAGTTCAGGCCGGTGCATGGGTGTTTGTGGCTGCTTTGATCATTGCCGGACTGGTGGCGGCCGTCCTTTTTTTCAGACTGCTGGAGAGGGCTTTTTTCAAACGGATGGATGATGCTGTGATCGGAACCGGCAGCAAAAAACCCCAGACCGCTGCCGCTGCCATGGAAATCCGAATGCAGGAAGCTCCCCTGACCATGCTGCTGCCCCTGGTCCTGTCCGGTGCGGCCCTGTTCGGGCTGGGAATCTATACCAGTGAAGTGGTCCAGTACCTGATCCACTGGTCCATGCCAGCCGGCATCTAGCATGGGCCGCCGCCAGGGCTGCGTGCGGCAGCAAATCAGCCGGTAACTCAAATGTCAGATTAGAAAGGAGACTGAATACCCGGTCATGTTTTCCGCCGACTTTTACCAGTCCGCCCCGGTAATGGCTTTGTGTGCATCCCTGGGGGCGGTGCCCCTGATTGGGCTGAGCCGCCGGCACCCCAATTTGAGGGAGTTCTGGACCTTCGCGGCGGCCGGGTTGAAGTTTTTTATGGTGCTGCTGCTGGCCGGCTGGATCCTGGCAGGTAATGTGGTGGAGGTGACCCTGATCCAGGTACTGCCGGGACTGGCCATCTGTTTCCGGGTGGATGCCTTCGGCATTGTCTTTGCCTTGGTGTCTTCGTTTTTGTGGATGGTGGCGGCCGCCTATACCGTCGGATATATGCGGGGGCTGGCGGAACATGCCCAGACCCGGTTTTTCATCTGTTTTGCCCTGGCCCTTTGTGCGGCCGTCGGAGTGGCGTTTTCAGGCAATCTGCTGACACTGTATCTGTTCTACGAGATGCTGTCGCTTTCCACCTGGCCCCTGGTGGCCCATCACCAGGACAAAGAGAGCCGGGGCGGGGGGCGTAAATACCTGACGTTTCTGCTGGGCGGGTCCGTGGGGCTGGTCCTTCCGGCCATGATCGTTCTGTTTACCCTGGGGGGAAATCTGACCTTTGCCGACAATATCCACACCGGCATCATCCCTGACGGGACAGGAACCCCCCTGGTGTTCTGCCTGTTTTTGCCTGTTTGTTCGGGTTTGCCAAAAACGGGGTGATGCCCATGCATGCCTGGCTGCCCGGCGCCATGGTGGCCCCGACTCCGGTGTCGGCCCTGCTGCATGCTGTGGCCGTGGTCAAGGTCGGGGTGTTCTGCACCACCCGGGTCATGCTGTACGTATTCGGCACCGATCTGATGGATGCCCTCAACTTAGGGCTTCTGTCCGCCTATATCGTGTCCTTCACCATTGTGACGGCGTCTGTCATCGCCATGACCAAAGACAACCTCAAGGCCCGACTGGCCTATTCCACCATCAGCCAGCTGTCCTATATCATTTTGGGGGTGGCCCTGCTCACACCCGCGGCGGTCCAGGGTGGGATCATTCACATCGTCAACCACGCCTTTGCAAAGATCACTCTTTTTTTCTGTGCCGGGGCCATCTACGTGGCCACCCGCAAGAAAAACATCTCTGAAATGGGTGGTTTGGGCCGGGCGATGCCCTTTACCTTCGGGGCGTTTGCCCTGGCCTCCCTGTCCATGATCGGGGCTCCGCCCGTGGGAGGATTCATCACCAAGTGGTATCTGCTAAAGGGGGCTCTGGATGCCGGCCAGCTGGCCATCATTCTGGTGCTGGTGTTTTCCACCCTGCTTAATATCGTGTATTTTGCACCAGTGACCTTTCAAGGGTTTTTCGGCCGGTCCCCGGATGGCGAGTTGGTTGGTAAAGGTATCCGGGAAGCACCGCTGATCATGGTGGTGCCGATTGTAGCGGCTGCATTTCTGTCATTGCTGACAGGCATCTTTCCCGGTGTGATGATGCAGTTTGTAAGGATGGTGATATCATGATCGTTGATCTAATCGAGTTTGTGAGGCACCGGCTCAACCGCGTGATCCGGGTGTGTTGGGTCCTGCTGGCCCTGGTGGTCGGGTTTGATGTTCTGCTGCTGGACAAGGAAAAGGCCCATACCGCAGCAGAACACCTGCCGGGGTTCTGGGCTGTTTTCGGGTTGGTTTCCTGCGTGGTGATTATCTTTGTTTCCAAATGGTTCGGAAAACTGGGCATTACCAGACAGGAGGATTATTATGATCAATAATCTGTGGCTGCATCCGGGCCTGATCCTGCTGGCCGGAGCCTGGTCCTTCCCCTGGTAAAGGGGTGGCTTTACCGTCTCTGTCTGCTGCTGGTGCCGGTACTGGCCTTTGGTGCGGTCCTGGTGATGCCCCAGGGAGAGTTCGGAGTGGTGCCGTTTCTGGAATGGGACCTGATATTCGGGCGGGTGGACCGGCTGAGCCGTGTGTTTGCCTATATCATGACCTTGATGGGCATCATCGGCACCCTGTACAGCCTTCATGTGGGCAATCCTTTTGAGATGTCGGCCGCCTGGATCTATGTGGCGGGTGCCTGGGGGTGATTTTTGCCGGGGATTTTCTGGTGCTGTTTCTGTTCTGGGAAATTATGGCGTTTTCCTCGGTGTTTCTGGTGTGGTTCCGGGGCCGTCCGGAATCGGTGCAGGCCGGATTCCGGTACCTGATGGTCCATGGCGCCGGTGGAATGGTCCTGCTGGCGGGTATTGCCCTGCTCTACCATGCCACCGGCGACCTGGGGTTCCATCTTTTGGATGTCACCCGGCCCGGACTGCCGGAATATCTGATCCTGGCCGGGTTCATCCTGAATGCGGCCGTGCCGCCTTTGCATGCCTGGCTGCCGGATGCCTATGGCACGGCCACGGTGAGCGGGGCCGTGTTCATGTGTGCCTTTACCACGAAAACCGCAGTCTACGCACTGGCCCGGGGATTTGCGGGTATGGACATCCTGATCCCCTTGGGCGTGGTCATGGCCCTGTACGGCGTGGTGTATGCCGTGCTGGAAAACGATGCTAGACGGCTTTTGGCCTACCATATCATCAGCCAGGTGGGGTATATGGTGGCCGGGGTGGGGATCGGTACGGAACTGGCCGTCAACGGGGCTTGTGCCCATGCCTTTGCCCATATCCTTTACAAAGGCCTTTTGTTCATGGGGGTCGGATCGGTACTGTACATGACCGGCAAAAGCCAGTTCACCGACCTGGGAGGGCTGTACAGCAAAATGCCCCGGGCCTTTGTGTTCACCCTGATCGGCGGGCTGTCCATTTCCGCGTTTCCGCTGTTTTCCGGATTTGTGAGCAAATCCATGATCGTGGCAGCCGGATTTGACGACCATCTATACGGTGCCGCGTTTCTGCTCAACCTGGCTTCGGCCGGGACGTTTCTGCACACCGGCCTCAAAGTCCCCTATTTCATCTGGTTCGGGAAAAACAACTGTACCATTGATACCTGGGAAAAGGCCCAGGATCCTCCGATGCACATGCAGCTGGCCATGGGGATCGCTGCATTCCTGTGCGTCTTCATCGGAATGTATACCCCGTATCTGTATGGCATGCTGCCCTATGCCGCCGTTTACAAGCCCTATACCGCCTATCATGTGTCCGAATCAATGCAGATTCTACTGTTCACAGCCCTGGGATTTTTTATTTTTTTGAAGAAACTGACACCGGAACCGGTGATCAGTCTGGACATGGACTGGTTCTACCGGATGGGCGGGCGGGTGTTTCAGCTGGGGGCCCGGAAGGGCATGGATTATTTGAGTGTCCGGGCCCATAAATATCTGGGGGGGGCTCTTCCCCGCAGCCTCAATATATTTTCCCGGTCCGGTCCGGCCCGGTTGAGCCTTCTGCTGATTCGGCCCCTGTGGTATCTGACCGGAGTGAAGGTCCAGGGGCCGGAAGGGGCGGAGAAGCGGTTTACAGAAACGTTCAGCCAATCTTTGTTCACCATCGGCTCTTCTGCCGTGTTCATCATCATTGTGCTGATGGTGCTGCTTTTCTTTATTGCCTGACGTCGCTGAACGGTTTGTCTGATGCGGGTGGCAGTTCTTTGATCAAAAATCGCTCAGAGATCAACGAACTCATATCCTTCAGAACGGTACCCCTTGATTTTCCGGATATGGAACGACAGAATCCGACTCTGATAATTTTCAACAAATTGTTTGAGTTTCTTTTTGGCCTTGTAGAATTCAGGCCCCAGAAGACCGGGGATAAGGCCGCCGACATCGGTCACCCGGCCTTCACAGATCGTGTGCGGCTCATCGCCGATCAACACTTCCCATTCACCGGCCAGGTGGACGCCGATTTTTTCCAGTAACGGATAAAACTCATGGGTGACAAACTGTTCATAATTTCTGTAGTCACCCGGTTTTAAAGTGATGACATCCCACATCTGGTTGAACTTGACGGTGCCGGGCGAAATACTCATGGAGTAGCTGCCCCGTTCGGCAATGGGCATCATGACCCGGGTTTTGTAGTTTTTGACAAGATTGAGCAGGTCCGACTTCAGCAGCCGGTAATCCCGGGTTTTAAGGGCAGATTCCAGCTGGTCCAGATCACTGCTGACCGTCTCCAGGATCACGTCACTATAGGAACCCACCAGCACGGACCATCCGGCAACTGTGTGCATTCCAAGCCGGTTTACGCCGGGAATGAATTTTTTGATGATAAAGTCGGCATATGCTTCCTTTGAGGAAGGAGTGATTGTCCAGTAGTGCATCAGTTTCACGGCCATGGCAGTCCTCCTTGTCCGGCGTTCATGTCACTGGCTGGTGCATTGCTGTTATCGGATCATCAGGTATTGATACTTCAGCTTCAGAGTTAAATGAGACAGCCGGATTTGTCAACAAAAATATGGTTTTCCCGGCCGGACCGCTAGGACGGCCGGGCCACCAGAACCGGGACACAGGATTTGGACATCACCCCGCTGGCAGTGCTTCCGAGCATCATCTTTCCGAATTCGCCATGGCCGTTGGTCCCCATGATTATCAGGTCAAAATGATCCGTTGCTGCGATTCTGGTGATTTCATCCACCGGGTCACCGGCAGTGACGATAATCCGGTTTTCAGACAACGGGCAATGGGGGATTTCCGATAACACTTTCTGGGAGGTGACCCGCATCCGTTTGTGCATGGCTTTTTTGGCCGCCTCTATTTTGTCGCGGTTCAGCGCGTCCCTCTCATTCTGATTCATGGTGCCGGCCAGATTGACGCCTACTCCGCTGGAAAAATTATCCAGGATATCCGGCACCACATGGACGGCATGGACATCTGCATTGAATTTGTTTCCGATGGCGCAGGCATATTTTACGGCATGCCTTGCGGTGGGGGACAGGTCGGTGGCAAACAGAATTTTTTTAATGTCCATAACCATGGATCCGGCGATTCCCAATGCTTCATCCGGGGCGTCCCGTCCGGCATCGGGTTCGGATTTTATCGGTTTAGGCGGACCGAACATCACATGGATGAATTTGACATACCAGGCAGCCGACTGAATCTGAATGATATAGGCCAGCGATATCAGCAGGGCAATGGTCAGCCCTTCCTTTCCAAACGCAGTCATGGCAATGGCCAGAGCGATGGACAGATCCCGCATGACCACTCCGAACACCATGGCAATGGCATCTTCCCGTTGGAACAAAAGACGGCCCGCAACGGTCAAAAACACATAAGAGATCAGATAAAACACGGCCAGGGGCAGCAGGATAATGAGAATATCGCCGGGATTGGCAATGATGTGCTTTGCTTTCAGAGACATGGCCACAAATGCGATGAGCACCACGCCCAGGGCTGAAAACGGCGGGAATTTGGGTTTTATTTTTTCATTCCATGACTGGGTGCCGTATTTTCTTCTGGCGTAGGTCTGGGTCAAAAGGCCCATCACCAGGGGGAAGAACACAAAAATGGCGATCTGCTTGAACATATGAAGCATATCCACGTCAATGGTGGCGCCCATGAATACCTTGGTGTAGACCGGTGCGGCCAGAGAGCCGATGACCAGGCCGAACACCACCATCTTGATGGCGGCTTCCTTGCTGCCTTTGGCAAATCCGGTCCAGGAAATGGTCATTCCGGATGTCGGGAGAACCCCGATCAGAAAAAGTCCCACCGCCCACAGGCCGTATTTGGGATCCTGACCGGACAGCATCAGTTTTCCGATGAAAAATGCCAGCAAAGGAATGAGAATGAAATTGATGATCTGGGTGACGGCCTGCAGTTTCAGATCCCGCCCTTTGAAAATGGTTTTCACATTTAATGTCACCATCATGGGATACACCATGACAAAGGTCACCGGAATGATAACCTGTTTTAGAAATCCGGCATCGAACAGATATCCGAAAGCCAGGCCGAAAATCATGGAGATGGGAATGGCCCACACCAGATTTTTCTGAATGAATGTCAAAGCTTTGATCATGACTGTTTTTCCTTGTGATGCAGCGCTGGGGTTACGTCAGTATCGCTGAAGTTTTTCTTGGACACGAAATGAATGGCACAGGATGACCGGAATTTGCAGTAAATGTCCGGGTCACGGCATTTCAGACATTCCTCGCATAAATGGATGCCGTGCTTCAAACAAATATAACTGGTTTCCCTGTCCGGGTGGTTGATGCATCTGCCCATGGGTCCCCTCCTGGTCAGTGTCGGTTTGAAAGAATATCGTTCAGGCCTTTTTCCAGCGCTTGTTTGTTCTGTACGCCCACAAACCGTTTGATTTCTCTGCCCCGGTCAAACAATATCAATGTGGGAATGCTCTGGACCATATAATGGGTGGCCACATCCGGCCGAAATCGATATCGATCTCCACCACGGCGACTTTGCCCTGATACTTTTGAGCCAGATCCTTGACCACCGGCGTCATTTGCCGGCAGGGGCCGCACCAGGTGGCACTGAAATCCACCAGGGCCACCTGATCCTTTAAACCGGGGTCCATCCGGGTAATTTCCATGTGTCCTCCTTTTCTGTTTTGGGTTTTTGATCAATCATTCCTGAGTATGATAATTATCAAAAACCGTGCCGAGGAATCATTGTCCGGAAAAACCTGGAAAAGAACCGCTCAGAATATGAATTTTACCCTGATGTGCAGAAAAATGAAAACCATTTTGTGAACCGTTACTAAGTGACCGGGCCGTTTTGGTCCAAAACGGTAACGTTACATTTTGCAGGCGTTAACACCAGATAGGATGAAAATGTTGGGAAAACGGAAAATTTTGATTTCCAGTCGAGATGGAAAATCGGCGTGTTCTGCCAAGGACACATGAACCAGTCGGTAAAAGTCCGGCCGAGGATAACAGACTCAAGCCTCAAAGCTGGAAAGGAGGCGCCATGATACCGAAAAAGAAAGCCCGGAAGAGAATCAAACCCAAGCCAGCCAATAGAGCATCGCTGAGATCAATCAGGTTCTCACCGGATGGGTCAACGACTTCCGGGCCGGAAAAGGGTTCGTGACGAACGCCGCGCCAGTCCTTTACTCGTCGAAATGAGAGATTTTCCTATAAAAATTGGGATATTTTGCGGATTTAATACAGTAAATGTCCGGATATTTTGATGATTTATTTCATAAATATAGCAGATTTTTTATAAAAATAATCACAATTTCCAATGAATATCAAATTATATCAAAGTTTTATTTTGCAAAAATCCTGCTTGACAATATATATCATATATCATATATGACATAAATGCTGAAATTTACAAAAACCATACCCACCGAAACCAAAACCGGTCAGATTTATCGGCATGTTAAATCATCGATCTTGAAAGGCGAGATCCCTGTCGGGGAAAAACTGGTGATTCAGCATCTGGCTGATCAGTTCAATGTTTCCCCTATACCGGTTCGTGAAGCATTAAGCCGGCTGGAAGCTGAAAATTTGGTTTCAATCGTGACGCATACAGGCATCTATGTCAAAGGTGTCGATCTGGAATGTCTCAGGGAATTATATCCGCTGCGTGGTATACTCGAGGGGTATGCCGTCCGGCTGGCGGTGCATTTAATAACTCCGGACGATTTTGCTGAACTGGAACGGTTGATTGAAAAAATGGAACAAGCGATTTCTGACAAGAATCATACTTTGATGGGGCAGTTGAATGTAAAATTTCACAGAAAAATTTATACTGTGTCCGGAAACAAAACCCTGATTTCTCTTATTGACAATCTTTGGGAAAAAACGTTTTTCGCCCGTCTTGTTTTCAAATTCAAACCCTACCGGGCAAAAGTTTCCAACAAAGAACATCGAATGATTGTGGAAGCCTTGAAAGACGGCAATGCCAAAAAAGCTGAGAAATTGATCATTCGGCAAAGCGATAAAACTTTGATGCTGTTGAACAAGCACATCGAAAAAAAGGAAAGGAGGGAGGGAGGCGCTGAAAAAAATAAAAAAGTTGGGAAAGAGCCCGGCGAAGCCATTGGAGGCTGTCATTGCAATCACAAAAAAATTTCAAGGAGAATAAAAACATGTTGATGAGAAAAAAAGACCGCAGAATAAGTACTTTCACCACCATGATCTTGGTTGTTTTGGTTTCATTTTTTTCATTTTCCGCAAATGCTGCGGAGAATTTGACCATAGCATCCGGCAAAGCGGGAGGTACCTGGTATCCCATGGGTGGAGCGATCGCAGATATCATCCAGAACAATGTTGAAGGCTATAACATGGCGGTAATGCAGGGCACCGGGGATGCCAACATTATTGGGGTGCACAATAAAATGTATACCCTGGGAATCAGTTTTTCTTTTGCCAATTCAGATGCCTATGTGGGAAAAGCTCAGTTCAAATCTCCCATGACCAATATCGCCGGGCTTGCGGCACTTTATCCGTCACCGCTTCAGATCGTGGTCAGGGGTGACAGTGATATCAAAACCATTTCTGATCTCAAGGGCAAACGCATTGCGCCCGGCCTCAAGGGAACCTCCGGTGAAGTACTTATAAGGAACATTCTCAAAGTCCATGGACTCGACTACAAAGATATGAAAAAAGTGGAGCATTTGGCGTATGCCGATGCCGCCATGCAAATGAAAGACGGGCATATTGATGCGTTTATGCCTTTTACCACAGTCCCGGCCCCGGTTATTCAGGATACTGCCGTCTCCATCGGCGGTGGGGTTCGCATATTGTCTCTGAGTGAAGAAAAATTTGCGGAACTCAAAAAAATCAATGATGGATACGCCCCCCTGACGGTCAAGGCGGGGGTTTACAAAGGTCATGAAGAAGATGCGCTCTGCGTAGGCTCAAACAATGTCATCATCTGCCAGAAAAGCCTGCCCGATGATCTGGTCTATGACATGGCCAAAGCATTTGTTGAAAACAAGGAAAAATTTTCCAAAGTCCACAAGGTCGTTGAAACCTGGACACCGGAATTTGCAGTCAAGGACATCGGCGTCGCCATTCATCCCGGTGCACTCAAATATTACAAAGAAATCGGTGTAATCAAGTAGTATGTGAGATGACAACCTGGTTTGAATTTCAGGACAAGCGGGCCTTTTCATCATAAAAGGGCCCGCTTGTCAGAATAGATTATCGAAATTTTTCTCCACCCTGGGGACAAGGAGCTTTGAATGGATTCACAAACCAGTAAATCTTCAGGCCATAATAGCGGAATTTATAAATACCTGGTTTCCGTGACAGCCTGGGCTATGGCGGCATTCCATATTTACACCGGCATATTTGGTATTTTTGAATCAGTGCTTCAGCGAAGTGCCCATGTCGGATTTGCCATGGTTCTGATTTTTCTTCTGAGCAGCATTCGGGGTAAAAAAAGAGAGGGGCTGCCTCCCTGGTATGACTGGATTTTTATCGGTTTGATCGGTGCTACTGTGGGATATGTTGTGCTGAATGCAGGTGAAATCGCATCCCGGTATTCCTATGTTACCCCTCTGACGAATTATGAGGTGGCAGCAGGCTGTATCGGTATTTTAATTCTGCTGGAAGCTGCCAGAAGAAGCATGGGTCTGGGCCTTCCTGTCATTGCCCTTGTTTTTCTGGTTTACACCTTTGCCGGTCCCTATCTCCCGGGAATCCTCAGCCATCAGGGGTTTTCACTGATGTGGGCGGTGGATCACATATTTTATACGACGGAAGGTATCTGGGGCATTCCGGCAGGGGTCTCTGCCACGTTCATTGTCATGTTCATCATCTTTGCCGCGTTTCTGGAGCAGTCAAAGGGGGGCGATTTTTTTATTGACCTGTCTCTGGGACTGTTCGGCAGAGCCAGGGGGGGGCCGGCCAAAGCATCCATTTTTGCGTCGGGATTCATGGGCATGCTTTCAGGGTCTGCCGTTGCCAATGTGGTGACCACGGGTGCGTTTACCATTCCATTGATGCAGCGGCTGGGATACAGCAGCCGTTTTTCCGGAGCCGTGGAATCCGTGGCTTCTTCCGGCGGACAGCTCATGCCGCCTATCATGGGAGCCGCGGCCTTTATTATTGCTGAATTTCTGGGGATGCCTTACATAGAAGTAGCGGCAGCGGCAGCCGTGCCGGCATTTCTTTATTATTTCAGCGCCTTTTCCATGGTCCATTTTGAAGCGCTGCGAATCAATCTCAAGGGATTGCCGGCCAGTGAACTGCCTAAAGTCCGTAAAACCCTGGTATATGGGTTTCAGTTCATCATACCTGTGGCCGTTCTGGTTTATCTGCTGGTCAAGGGAAACAGCCCCATGCGCGCCGGTTTGTGGGCGATCCTGATTACCATTCTGGTCAGTTATATCCGGGTTGAAACCCGGCTGTCCCTGAAAGGAATTCTGTCAGCGCTTGAAAGTGGTGCCAAAGGTGCTGTCCAGGTGGCACTGGCATGTGCCACCGCAGGTATTATCATTGGCGTCTTGACCTTGACCGGTTTAGGCATGCGGTTTAATTCCATTATTCTTCTGATATCCCAGGGAAGCCTGTTACTGACTTTGATATTAACCATGTTTACCTCCATTCTTCTGGGCATGGGTCTTCCCACAGTGGCTGCTTATATCATCCAGGTGTCGTTGACAGTTCCTGTGCTGACCCAGAATTTCGGGGTACATCCCATAGCCGCCCATTTTTTCATTTTTTACTTTGCAATTATTTCAGCGATCACCCCACCTGTGGCCCTTGCTTCCTATGCCGCTGCCGGTATTTCCGGCGCAGACCCACTTAAAACGGCGATAACATCCTGCCGTCTGGGTTTGGCTGCTTTCATCGTTCCTTATATGTTTGTCTATGCCCCCCAGCTGCTGCTGGTAGGCTCCACAACCAAAATCATCCTTGCCACTGTCACATCCATGATCGGTGTCGTCGCATTGGCAGGATCCGTTGTCGGCTGGTTCATCAAAAAAACTCTGCTTTTTGAAAGAATATTCCTGATGGGCGCCGCTTTGACACTGATCAAGCCGGGATTGTACACGGATATCATCGGGTTCGGCCTTCTGGCTCTTGTTGTGGCACTTCAGCTCTTGATAAAACGCAAAAAAAACCTGCAACGGCTGATCCGCAGACCGCTCCGTCATGAAATGAGTTTTCCAAGGGAGAGTAAGTATTGTGCACGAAATTAAGACAAAACCAGTAAAACCCGTTGATGTTGAATCCATCCACCGGATAAAGGGGTATGATGCCATTAAAAATAGATATCCGGATTATCTCACTGACGAATCAAAGCTGTCAGCGGAAGCGGTCGAACTGCTTGCCTTTCCGGGCGATGAAAAGGAATTGGCGGCCATTGTCAAAGATGTGATCGCCAGAGGGGAGACCCTCACCATTGCCGGTGCCCGGACCGGTCTGGTAGGTGGATGTGTCCCAGCCGGCGGTGCCCTTATATCGCTTGAAAAAATGAACAAGGTGACCGATTTTTATTATGTGGAACAGGCGGATGAGTGGCGGGTGAGTGCCCAGGCCGGGCTGCTTTTATCGGATTTGGATACCATGGTTTCCGAGAAACGGTTTCCAGGTTTGACCGCCCCGCCCGGTTCAAATCTTGCGGAAACCCTGGCCCGGTTTGCAAGAGATCCGGCATCTTACTTTTATCCCCCGGATCCGACGGAAATGAGTGCCACCATTGGGGGGACGGTGGCCACAAATGCTTCGGGTGCCAGAACCTATCGGTATGGAACGACCAGAGACTGGGTCCGGGGCATCCGGGTGCTCACGGTTGACGGAGAAATCCTGGAAATTCCCAGAGGAAAATATTTTACCTCCCCCGGTGGAACGTTTATCCTCCGCAACGCATCAGGCAGACATACTGTCGTGAGAATTCCGGATTATACGCTTCCCAGAACCAAATGCACAGCCGGGTTTATGCGGCGCCTCACATGGATCTGATCGATTTGTTCATCGGATCCGAAGGGGCATTCGGGGTCATTACCCAAGTGGATGTGGCGTTGCTTCCCAGGGATAAAAAATGTGCCATCATTCAATTTGTCGATTCTGATGATAAAGCGCTCAGATTGGTACAGGCATTGCGGAACGATGCGCACCTTCAACTGGATTTCATTGAATTCTATTCTGAGAATTCGCTGAATCTGCTGAGGCAGATGCAGTCGGAAGCACCGCGGCTGGTGGGTATGCCCCCTATACCGGACTCAGCAGGAGCTGCATTGTTCTTTGATCTATCATTTGATCCTGAAGAAAAAAGACCGGATTTCGATGCCTTGGATGAAACCGTCCGCAGTGCCGGTGCCGACTTGAAGCAGTCATGGGCTGGATACGAATCTCGGGAAGTTCTCCGGTTCAAATTTTTCAGGCACCTGCTTCCTGAAAAAGTATCCCAGGTGATTGCTGAAACCAAGAAAAAGCATCCCGGTATTCATCGGCTCAGTTCTGACCTGGCCGTGCCGGATTCCCATCTGACAGATATCTGGAATCTCTACCGAAAGCGGTTGAATGATGCAGGCATCCCCTGGGTAGGGTTCGGGCATGTGGGCAACAATCATTTTCATATATCGGCCATGCCGGAAGATATGGATCAGTTGTCGCAGGGAATGGCTATTTATTCGGAATTCGCCAAAACAGCGGTTGATTATGGCGGGAGCGTCAGTGCCGAGCACGGCATTGGAAAAATAAAAGCCAAATTTCTGCCCATGATGTATTCCAAAGAACATATTGATCAGATGTTGGCTGTGAAAACGGCATTTGATCCGCTGCTCAGCCTGAACCCAGGAAATATTTTTACCACTTGCTGAGGAAACTATGAAAATCGTCGTTGCAGTCAAACAGGTCCCTGAAATTTCGGAAGTCCAGGTAGATCCGGAAACCGGCTCCCTGAAGCGTGAGGGGGTGTCTTCGATCCTCAACCCTTTTTGTGAATATGCACTGGATCATGCGGTCAAATTAAAATCCTATCTACCCGATGTCCACATCACAACGGTTTCGATGGGTCCGCCTCAGGCGAAAAGCGTACTTATCCGGACACTGGAACTGGGAGCAGACGAAGGGATTTTGGTCAGCGACCGGAAATTTGCCGGAGCAGACACCTGGGCCACTGCTTTGACTCTGACAGCGGCGATCCGGAAGTTAGTTCCGAATTTCAGTCTGATTTTTGTGGGCAAGCAGGCAATCGATGGGGATACCGCTCAGGTGGGTCCGGAAATGGCTGAAATTCTCCATCTTCCTCAGATTTGTTATGGCGTGGATTGTGAGATTTTGAAAAACGGTAAAAAATCCATGTCAAAAAAGAAACAAACTCTGGATATCAGATTATTCAAGCCCGCCTGCCGGCGCTGGTCTCCTTCGGCAAAGGAGAGATGATTCGCCGGGCACCGTCTTTTTCTGACATTGTCAGTGCCAGGCAAAAACCGCTTAAGACCATTTCTGCTGCCGACCTAGATATTCCGGATGATGATCTGGGCCTGATGGGGTCCTATACCCAGGTGGTGAAAGTGTTTCCGCCTGCAGTAAAAAAACAGGGCCGGTTGATGATTCATCCGGATACAGACAAGGCAGTCGAATCCATTTTATCCATACTGGAAAGTGAAAAAATACTTGAAAAGGAAACGGTCCGATGATCTTTGTTGACAATGGCCTCTGTACTGCCTGCGGTCTGTGCGGATCCGCCTGCCCTTTCGGCGCCGTCCAGATTTTGGAAAATTGCGCACATATTACAGACGTCTGCACCCTTTGCGGGACATGTGCCACAGTCTGCCCGGCCAATGCCATTTCGATACGACGAAACAGTATTTCAAAGGAAGCACTGGCCGATTACAAGGGGATTCTGATCTTTGTTGAATGTCAAGACAGCGGCGGGCGGCAAAAACCAAAGACGGTGGTATATGAACTGTTATCCAAGGGTCGGGAACTGGCGGATAAACTGAATCAGCCGCTGATGGCGGTGATCATGGGAAACGGAAAGGTTTCGGATCCGGATCATCTGGGAAATTATGGGGCGGATCAGGTACTGACATGCACCCATCCTTTGCTGGCGACGTTTTCAGCGGATGGCTATTGTTCTGTCCTGTCAGCGGTCATCTCGGAAATCAAGCATCCGTCGTACTTTACGGCGCCACCCCCAACGGCAGGGAACTGGCCCCCCGGGTTGCCGCCCGGCTCCGGCTGGGGCTGACCGCGGACTGCACCGGTCTGGATATCGACGATCAAGCCCAGCTGGTTCAGACCCGCCCCGCTTTTGGCGGCAACATCATGGCGGCGATTGTGGCTCCACGGACCCGTCCCCAGACAGCGACCGTGAGGCCCAATGTATTCCCGGTCACTTATTTTGATCCCGCCAGAAAAGCGGATGTTAAGGAAATCGCCGTTACCCTGAACAAGGCGGCAATAAAAACAAAAATTGTCAAAGAGATTAATTTGACGGAAACAGCCGGCCCTGATCTTGAGAAATCAAGGGTGATCGTCACTGTCGGTCGCGGATGCAGTAAACCCAATCTGCTTGAAAAAGCGCGAAAGCTGGCTGAAAAGACGGCCGGTACGCTTGCATGTACCCGCCCTTTGGTGGAAGAAGGGATTTTTCCCCATACGTGTCAGATCGGGCAGTCCGGCATTACGGTGAATCCGGATCTGTATCTGGGTGTGGGCGTCAGCGGGGCCGTTCAGCATCTCGTTGGGATGGGATCATCCAAAACCGTCATTGCCATTAATGAAGACCCGGACGCCCCTATTTTTCCATTGCGGATTTAGGGATTGTGGCTGATGCCGATCAGATACTGTCTGCTTTGCTGTCGGCAATCGAAAACCGCTGATTGTCTCTTTGACAGGAATTGCAGACAGCACCGTCACATTGTAAGGGGATTTAACCCTGCGGCAGGAACCCCTTTCCCGAAAATGGCCACACCCCTGGCAAAGGTATCTGCCGCATCGGTCAGTGCCAGGCATTGATCTATGGCAGACACCAGTTCCACCCGACCGGTCTCCAGCCGCATCCGGGTGCACTCGGCCTGGACCACATCCCTGGCCAGGGTGTACACATAATTGGGAGCGGAAAGACAGGGGATCTCCGCTTCATGATCACCCGAGGCAAAGGCGGTTTTACAGGCCCTGCGGTCCAGGGAATTCCAGGTTCGGCAGATAAGCGGGCGCTGGCCATACACCATGCAGACATGGTGATCCAGAAAGATACACGGGGTGTTGTCTTTGATTGTTACCCGATGAGCCAGGGACTGCCCCCGGGTCTGAACCAGGTTGTCGCGAATCCGGGTTTTCAGGCGATGTGTTTCTTCCGGGCTGAAACAATTTTGGATATGGGCGCAAAGCAATACCGCCTCCAAGGGGGTCACATGGATGCGGGAATGGCAGCAGAAGCTGCATCCGCCGGCACAGTCAGGCACCGGGGATTCGCGGATCACGGCCACTGACGTCAGTACCCGGGCCGCTGCATCCGTTACCTGCCGGAGCATGGGAAAAAAAGTCCGGGAAGGATCCTTGGTCTCTTTTTGAGCGGCATCGGCGATTTGAAAAAAATAAACGGACAGGGCATCTTTTCCCGGCGGTGTCTGATCCTGCATGCAGTCTCCAGATTTTTTGTAAGACAGGCAGCGATCTGTATGAATCCGCCAGAGGGTTGTCTGAAGCTTACCGGTTGTTGTTTCCGGCCACTCTACCCGAACCCGGATGACCGGTCAAGGGCAATTAAACCGAACTGTTGACACGGTGATGCAAAGGCATGGATTACCGGCCTTTTTGACATGCCGACCGCTGCACATGCGATAAGCGGCGACCTCCCCCAGGTGACAAACAATGAGAAGGAATTCCAGCGGATTGATCGTTTGATAAAAGCCTTACTGAGGATGTTTGACCATCCGGACAATCGCTTCGGCCAGCACCTGGGACGCATCGACGGTGGAAACGGACAGGTCTCCCCCTAGAACGCTTAATTCCGTGCACGCCACAATGGCCACCCGGACGTCCCGGTCCCTGAGATGGTCACAGACCTGGGCGTACTGATGATGAAGGTCCGGGGAGATACGTCCGGTTTTCACCTGCCGGATGACATTGAACAGCCGGCCCTGGTGCTCGGGATCCGGCCAGGCTTCCGTCATCCCTAAGGCGTTAAACCGGCGGGTGTACAGCTTTATGATGGCCACGGCAGGAGAGGCCAGCATACCGATGTTTTTTTCGCGGCTGAAGTTTGTTTTCACCTGTTCCACCACCAGATCGATCATGTTGACCACCGGGATTGTCACGGCCTGCTGAACTGCATTGTGATAATAATGGGCCGTGTTGCAGGGGATCACCAAAAAATCCGCACCCCAGGCTTCCAGACGTCTGCCCATGTCCGCCATGACCGGTCCGGGATCAAAGCCATCCCCTTCGATGATGGCTTTGATGCGGGAGGGCACCTTGGGGTTGTTGTCCACGATGCACCGGATATGGTCTTTGTCATCCAAGGCCGGGGTCAGGCGGATGATGCGCTGCATCAGGTCCACCGTGGCCTCTGGACCCATTCCGCCGATGATGCCAACCACTTTTTCGTTGTCTTGTGTCATTGTTTAGGCTGCCGTTTGTGTTGGCGCGACCGCCTTATGAAACAGGGCGGCCGCAGATTATATTCATGTTGCCGGATTTTTTTTAACCGATCACTTTCTGAAGGAATCCATGTAGGCGAACAAAGCCGGTGATCCGCCGGTGTGCAGGAACAGCACATTGGCGCCGGAGGCAAAATGCCCTTTGCGGACCAGGTCAATGAGGCCGGCAGCGGTCTTGCCTGAATATACCGGATCCAGCAGAATCGCTTCCGTCCGGGCAAACAGTTTCACCGCCTCCACCATGCTGTCCGTGGGAATGGAATAGCCCGGTCCCACGTACTGGTCGAAACACACCACTTTGCCCCGGGGGAGTTCCTTTTCAACCCCCAGTTTGGCAGCGGTTTCCTTTGCCAGTTTATAAACGATCTCCTCTTGAATCCGTTTTTCCCGGGATACATTCATGCCGCTCACCGGGATGCCGGTCTCCATGGCAGTCAGCCCCACCACCATGCCGGCGTGTGTCCCGGCGGAACCGGACGGCACCACCATGTGGTTGATGTTCAGGTGCATGCCATTGAGCTGGGCCATGGTTTCCGCGGCACACGAGGCATATCCCAGTGCCCCGATGGCATTGGAAGCCCCGCCGGGAATAATATAGGGATGCCTGCCTTGGGCTTTCAAGTCTTGGGCTTTCTTTTCCATGGCCGCCATCATGTCGGTGCCGCCTGGCACCACCTCGATGCTTTTGACGCCCATGAGTTCAAACAGGAAATTGTTGCCGCTGGCCTCCTTTTTATAGGAGCCTTTCACCCGTTCTTCCAGGACCAGGTGGCAATCAAGGCCTTCTTTCACGGACCAGGCCAAAGTCAGGCGGCAGTGGTTGGACTGCACGGCCCCGCAGGTGATGATGGTGTTGGCGTCATTTTCCAGGGCATCGGCAATGCAGAATTCCAGTTTTCGGGTTTTGTTGCCGCCGGCAGCGCCTGGCAGCTGGTCATCGCGTTTGACAAACAGGTTGACATTTCCTCCCAAAGCCCGGCTCAATGCAGGCATGGGCTCGATGGGGGTGGGGGTTTGAATATATTTACGTCTGGGAAATCGAGTAAAATTCATGGGTGTTCCTTCCATTTTAATGGGTATCCATCAAGAGTGTTCGGTTTATGATGGTAATCGAAAAACCGCTTCCACCTCAATGCCCGCGTTCAGGGGCAGAGCCCCGACCTGAAACGCGCTTCTGGCGGGAAACGGCTCGGTAAAATGCTGGCCATACACAGCGTTGACCGCCGCGAAATCATTGATGTCCGACAGAAAAACGGTGGTTTTTACGGCATTTGACAGCCCGATACCGGCTTGTTCGGCAATGGCGGACAGGTTTTTGAATACCTGGTGAGCCTGTTCTTCGATGGTGCCCGTTACCAGCTGGCCCGTTGCCGGGTCAATGGGAAGCTGGCCCGAAGTAAACAAAAATCCGTTGGCGGAAACGGCCTGGGAATAGGGTCCGATGGCTTTGGGGGCCTTGTCTGTAGCGATGATCTGTCTGGTCATGGTGGTTACCTCTCCATTTTTTTTGATTCAGGGTCACGGGGCAGCACCTGTGCCGCCACATCCGAGATGATCTGTGCGATCCATTCACAATCCGACATGTCAAAGGTCAGCGGAATTCTCATGTCGCACATGCCGGCCAATATGCGGTCAGTATTGGGCAATTCCGGCAGATTGTCAAAATATTTCCAGCTGCTGTATGCAATGGGCCGCTGATAAATATGGTATGCCCAAGCCCGGATCAAGTGATGACAGCGATCTCCCCTTGATCATGGACGAACTCTATGCCCGGGCCACGGGAAAGATCGTGCTGGCCAATCTGGGACTCGACGATCTGGACCATTATTTTTTATCGCTGGACCCAATAAAACTGACCCCTTACACCCTGGTGGACATTGACGAGATCCGGAAAGATATCCTGAACACCCGAACAAGGGGCTATTCCATCAATGATAAGGAATATATGACCGGGGTAATCAGCATCGGGGCACCTATCATGAACCTGCAGACCAAATCCGTGGTGGGGGCTGTGAGCCTGGATTTTCCGTCCAAGGACTATTCCCTGGACGACATCGAAAAACAGTATATTTCCGTGCTGCTCACCCTGGCCACGGAAGCCTCGGACCTGATCACCACGGCCGGCATCCGGCAGTAGGCTTTTTCAACAGGTTTGTTCCGGTTATTTCAAAAATTCGGCCGGGCTCACAACTCCGCCGGGTCCCCGCTTCAATATATGGGTATAGATCATGGTCGTGTTCAGGTCTTTGTGACCCAAGAGGTCCTGCACAGTGCGGATATCATAGCCATCCTGAAGCAGGTGCGTGGCAAATGAATGGCGGAGGGTATGAACGCTCGCCGCCTTGGGGATGTCTGTCTTGTGAAGCGCGGCTTTCATGGCCCGCTGTAGCCCCTGCTGACCGACGTGATGACGGCGGACCATGCCGCTTCTCGGATCGACGGATAGATTTTTGGCGGGAAATGCATACTGCCAGGCCCATTCTCTGGCGGCATTGGGATACTTTTTTTCCAGGGCCTCCGGCAGATAAACAGCTCCGTGCCCATTGGCAAGGTCCTTATCATGCTGTGTTTTCACTTGTCTCAGGTGGGCTTTAAGGGGCGGGTAAAGAAATTTTGGAAAAAGGGTGGTCCTGTCCTTGTCACCTTTTCCAGAATGGATGACCAGGGTCTGATTGTCGAAATCAAGATCTTTGATTCGCAATCGGCTGCATTCGGTCAGGCGCATGCCGCTGGCGTAAATCAGTTTCAGCATCAGCGCATGAATGCCGGAAATGTGGCTGAACAATTCCTTTATTTCTTCCCTGGAAAGCACCACAGGTACGCGTGTGCGTTGTTTTGCCCGGATCGTGTTTCTGAAATCGCCGAATTCTATTCCCAAAACTTCCCGGTACAGGAAAAGCAATGCGTTAAAAGCCTGATTCTGGGTGGACGATGACACGTTTCTTTCCACAGCCAGATAGGTGAGAAATCGCTTTACATGTTCAGGCGTTGCCGTGCGCGGAGATTTGATACGGGTATACAGCAGGAATCGTCTGATCCATTCCCGATAGGTTTTTTCCGTATTATACGCATAGTGACGTAACTTCATTCGATTCATGAATGCTTCTTTGGCTTCCGACCATGTTTGAATATGTCCCAACTCCGAATTCTTTTGGCCTGGCCCGGAAAAACAGATCTTTTTTTTCAGAAATTTTTCGATATACAGGAGCACTGCTTCCCGGGCCTGAATAATCTGCCATTCTTCCATACCGTTCTTTGACAGAAAATTACCGAAGGCAATAACATCTTCGTTGGAAATGTCTTCTATCCCACTGTTATAAAATTGGAAAAATTGGTTCAGCCATCCAATGTAATATTTCACTTTCAGTGGACTGATTCCCTGGGTGTTGAAAAAATCCACCAGGTCGCCTGTCCCGTGATTCGTGGCCATGGTATCCCCAAAATTATTGATTATGTGTCAAAGCGCATATTCAATATATATAATTTTTGTTGACATTTCAATAGAGAAAACCTATGAGGATTGAAAAATGAGGTGGATTTAATGTTTTACGTCATGATATATAATGATTGTTGGCAGTTTTAAATACACCAAGGTTAAATTTTCCATGGTATTTATAAAAATGTTACAAGCTCATAAAACAATTGATAAATAGATATGATGCAAATCATCCCCTTTTTAAAAGAATTGTCAACAACCATTCAGGACAATCCCGTCATCGTCACCTCTGTTTCTACTATCGTTGCAGCTTTGCTTGGCGCTATTGTAGGAGCATTTTTTGCCTATAGAACAGCCATCAAAACGATGCGAACTCAAGACCAAAATAAAGCCGCCTCAGATTTCAGAATGGCCTTCATGCCAGAAATCCTTTATCTGGAGCATAATGTCTGTATTTCTGAAGCTAGTGCAAGCACTGATAACCTTTGTGAATTCTTGAGGGGTGCATACGTTGACCGTCATCTTAAGGCTATCCACACTTTTCGGGCTCATCTCAACCAACGAGATCGAAAGAACTTTGATAGAGCATGTGAGGATTACTGTTATTATCGAATAGATGGAGACCCTGATAATAAACCTTTTTTTGAACAATATTATGAAAAGACATGGGAAGGACAACCGACCAAAGATTTAGCTCTTCAACGAATAAATCGAATTATAAAATTTGCTGAATAGGTGCATGATCTTTTTTCATAATAAATGAGACACCCAATCTGCTGCCAACCAGCGGGTGAACCGGACAGCAAGGGTCTCCTTCTTTTTGAAGATTGAAAAAACTTTTGAATGATGTGCTTGCAATTAACTTTATTGGAAACCCTTGCTGCCCGTTACCCAAACGTTATACACAAAAAGGAAAAAGAAATGGCAATTACAAGACAAGCAATACTGATTGGTGCTCCAAGCGTTAAGCCAGAACTCCCTGGAGTTACAGTCGATATTAACGATATAAAACGATTTTTATTGTCAAATAAAGGTGGAGATTGGAGGGAGGATGAAATAGTAATACTTTCAGATCCTAGTTCTGCCACTGTGTATTCACAAATCGAATCAGCAAAATATAAAGATTATGTTTTCATTACTTGCTCTGGGCATGGTGAGCACCGAGTTGGAAAAGGCTTAAACGACACAGTCATGTATGTAAAAGAAAACGAGACTGTGTCGATTGATAGAATAAATCCAAAAAACAAACGACATTTGGTAATAGTCGATGTATGTAGAAATATAGTTAAAATCGAGAAGATGGAGGAAGTAAGGGCCGTATTTGAATCATTTATGGCAAAGGCTTCCATTCCATTTATCGATTATAGAAAAATATTCGATGATGCTGTAATGGCCAACTCTGAAGGACGTATTGTCACGTATTCATGTGATCTCAATCAATCTGCTGGTGACGATGGTCATGGAGGAGTATTTACTCAAGAATTACTATCAGCTCCAAAAAATTTCTCGCCTGTAAATGATAACAAATACGGGATAGTAAATATCAGTCAAGCATTTGAACAGGCGAAGAAAGAGACTTATCGAAAAAATGCTCCTCAAAGCCCGGTTTTCAATGCTGGTAGGCGCAGAGACTTTTATCCATTTGCTATTGTATAATTGGTAATTAAATGAGCGAAGATTACAACAAAACCAAATGGGGAACGCTGGATTTAAAATATCTGATTTTAGATACAGAAGATTTTATTGTATTTATTGATAATGTAAACGATTTAGATTGGATAACAACTAAAGAGTATGATGAAAAGGGTCATAAATCAGCAGAAAAGCATCACGAAACATTGAACATGGTTGCGTTGCTGGAATGTAAACCATTAGATCATTTATCTGAAAACAACCAGCTTAACTTCAAAAGATTATTAGGAGAAGCTTTAGCAAGAAGTTTAAAACATGACTATAAAAAAGCGTCGAGCATAATTGATCATGCAGAAAAATTCCTTATCGATAGGGGTAAAGAGATATCGCGTCAATGGTACTTAAATAAAGCAGGAACTACCTCTTTGATTATATTTACTATAGGGGTTTTGCTTTGGGTGTTTCGTTCTTTTTGTATCGAACTATTAGGCAATTCAGCGTTCATGATAAGCCTTGCAATGGTATCTGGTGGTTTAGGAGCATTTTTGTCAATTATCTTTAGAATGGGAAACGAATCCATAGATTGCCTTGCTGGAAAGAAACTGCATGAACTTGAAAGCATGTATCGAATAATTGCTGGTATGTTATCAGCACTTATGGCTTCGTTGCTTGTACGATCTGAGATTTTTTTGCCTGTTTTTTCAAAAATGAACCACTCAGATCTATCTATAATTGCCATTGGCTTTATTGCTGGAATGAGTGAAAGATTCGCACCTTCTATTTTGGCAAAATTAGAAAAGAATAAAAAATCTGTATAACAAATCCATAAACACGGACTCGCTAAAGCTCGCCGGTTATGTCCACGTTAGCAAAAATGGACACAATAAAAATATGGCATCAAATCCTTGGGACAAAGACTATAGAGACTCTCAGCCAAACCCGATCTATGAACCCCTCTGGCATATGCTTCAAATATTTCTTCAGAGCATCTCTGCTAAATCGGTGTTAGATTTCGGATGTGGCGATGGAAACTATTCTATTTTAATGAAAGAAGCAGGATTTCAAGTTACTGGAATCGATATTTCTAAACGCGCTATTGAAAAAGCCCTTACAAACGTGAATAGTTACAACGAGAAAGAACTTGAATTCATCAAAAATGACTCCATTCCTGATGAATTTCCAAATGATTCATTTGATGTCGTGGTCATGTTAAATTCGTTCCATTGCCTGACCTACGACGAACGGTCAAACATACTCATTCAGGTAAAGCGTGTATTAAAAAGAAATGGCTACTTGTTTGCCAGTGCGCTGGCATTGGAAGATGAATCATATCCAAGACATGAATGGAAAGAAATAGAAGAAAACACTTTTGACGATGGTACAGGCAGAAAATTCCACTTTTTTTCTAATAGCGAATTAACAACTGAATTTAAAGATTTACAAATAATTGAGAGTCAAACTCTTCAGAACATCCATCCTGAAGTTGGGCGAAAAAGTGCCTTGCTTGTTGTCATGGCAAAAATGCAAGATAGCAAGTAGAGTATGGACAAGATTAAAATTTTATCGACGAAAAATTGCTAACAGGCGGGTGAACCGGACAGCAAGGGTCTCCTTCTTTTTAAAGGTTGGAAAACTTTTAAATGATGTGCTTCCAATGAACTTTATTGGAAACCCTTGCTGCCCGTTACCCAAACGTTACATTAAGCCTGATCGGCGGACAGTGCCTATTTTAAAGGTTATGCAGGCTTTCAAGCACTATAAAAACAAAACTTTAAAACCTATGATGACAACTTTCCGGAGAACGGGGGGGAGCCAAGCTGCAAGAATTACGCCAG
>LQAE01000035.1_pt1 | contig 72909 bp, 68 predicted proteins | sample 1535771 | NCBI WGS metagenome assembly LQAE01 (sample SAMN04331582, study PRJNA305678) | bioreactor metagenome | isolation source: bioreactor_1 inoculated with Wadden Sea sediment 1st replicate of a... | place: Germany:Bremen
GCCGGTCCTGTAAAACCGGGAAACTTTCCAACATCTGTTATCTATAAAAGAAGCGGGCTGAATAGTCAACCTCAAAACAAAATACATTCTGTCAAGGCGTTCTGGAGTTTTCTGGCAGTCGGTCCGGGCATGCCGTTTCCCACCGGACGCCCGTCCAGGATGACAATGGGAGTCACTTCTGTGGTGGTGCCGGTCACCATCAGTTCCGATGCCAGATGGATGCGGTTTTGGTATATGGGGGATTCTGACGTCCGGATGCCTATATCCCTGCAGAGACCCAGCACCGTGTCCCGGGTGATCCCCCCCAGGACATAGTTGGACAAGGGGGCCGTGACCACGGTGTTGTCAAACACGGCCATGAAGTTGGAGTGGGTGCCTTCGACCAACACCCCGTCGCGAACGAAAATCGCCTCATTGGCCCCGTCTTCTGCGGCCTGCTGGTTGGCCAGAACATTGGCGGTCAGTCCGGTAGTTTTCAGGTCACACCGGGACCAGCGGATGTCCGGGACAGTGATGGCCTTGATACCGGTTTCTCTCTGGCGGGCCCGATCATCAGGGTCAAAGGAAGAGACACACACATATATGGTGGGGTCAGGTGTAGGAACCGGAAAGGGATGATTTCTGGGAGCGGCTCCCCGGGTCACATGTAGATACACCAGTGCATCCTGTGATTCGAGGTGGTTTTGGCGGATCAGGTCCCGGGCGATGGGGATCAGATCGGAAAAATCCGTGCGGGAAAGCCCCAGATGTCCGGCGCCGCGATTCAAGCGCCGGATATGCGCATCCGGCCGGAACAGCCCGCCGGGATAGTGCCGGATCACTTCATACAGGCTGTCGCTGAAAAGAAATCCGCGGTCCTCCACAGGGATACAGATATCCTGTTTTGGCATATACCGGCCGTTGAAATATGCAATCATGCCCCCCCTTTACAGACCTCATGTGAGTTGTTGGACGGTTTAACGCCGGACTTTGCCCCGGCAGGTACGCATTCGTTGTAAGATGGAAACTATCTCTTATAAAACCAGGGGCAGTTTCATGTCAACAAAGGGGGTGTTTTTTGACATTCATCACCGGTCTTGCCAGAGTGCATGAAAATGGTGCACCGGACCGTGACCCTGTCCGATGGAAAACGCAGCCCCGGCATTCAGTGCTCCGGTGATATAGGTTTTGGCGTGTTCCACCGCCTCCACGATGTCCATGCCTCTGGCCAGGCAGGCGCAGACGGCTGAGGACAGGGTGCATCCGGTGCCGTGGGAATTGGGGGTCAGCACCCGTCTGCCGGGCAGTTCCTGCACCTGCCCGTTGTCTGCGGAAAACAGCAGGTCAAGACTGTTGTCATCTGCCAGATGCCCCCCTTTGAGCAGAACATGGCGACATCCCAGGTCTGAAAGGTCTTTTGCCGCCTGGTCCATGTCAACCCGGGTGGTGACGGCCCGACCCAGGAGCACGGAGGCTTCCGGCAGGTTCGGGGTGATGATGTCCGCCAGGGGGATCAGGTTTCGCTTTAATGCGGTCACGGCGTCGTCCCGAAGCAGCTTGTCTCCGCTTTTGGCCACCATGACCGGATCCAGAACCAAGTTGCGGATATGCCATTTGTTCAGGTGCCGGGCCACCGTGACGATCACCTCCGGGGAATGCAGCATCCCGATCTTGACGGCATCGGTGCCGATATCCGACAAAACTGCGTCAATTTGCTGTCCGATGAAGTCCGGTGGAACCGGAAATATGCCGGTCACCTCTCGGGTGTTCTGGGCTGTGAGGGCTGTGATAACCGACATGCCGAAACATCCCAGCGCGGAAAAGGTTTTCAGGTCGGCCTGGATGCCGGCACCGCCGCCGCTGTCGGATCCGGCAATGGTCAAAGCCCGGTGATAGGTTTTCATGAACGGGTCTCCTTGTCTGCAGAGCAATTCAATGCGGAATCTATACATTGTACCAGATTACGGGCGGCTGTGAACGGATCTTTGGCTGAGCAGATGGCGGACACCACGGCCACGGTATTGGCACCAGCCTCGATGATAGCCCGGGCATTGGCTGCATTCAGTCCGCCGATGGCCACCAACGGGTGCCGGGAGTATGCCCGGATCCGTGCCAGCCCGTCCAGGCCCCAGGGTGTCTTGGTATCGGTTTTGGTGGGGGTGGCAAAAACGGGACTGACGCCTAAGTAATCCAAGTCCAGGTTCTGGGCCGTTGTCACATCTTCCCAGGTTTCCACGGACAACCCGATGACGGCATCCGGCCCCAGCAGCTGCCGGGCCGTATCATACGGCATATCGGTCTGTCCCAGATGGACCCCGTCCGCTTTAGCAGCCAATGCAATGTCCACGCGGTCGTTGATAATCAAGGGGATGCCGGTGGTTGCGAGCATCTTTTTCAAAGAAAGGGCCTGGTTCAGAAATTCCCGGGTGGATGCGGTTTTCTCCCGTAGCTGCACACAGGCAATCCCAGCCCTGACCGCGTCTGCCACCACCGATGTCAAGGACCTGCCCAGGCACAGGGGCCGGTCCGTGACCAGATAAACGCCTTTCATGGGGTCATCCCTTGAACCGCTGCTGGATGCCGGATTCAGACATCTGGTAAAGGGCATCCAGGAACTTCACCTGAAAGCTGCCCGGTCCGGATGCATCGGCACCGGCCATCTCGCCTGCAATGCCCATGACCGCCATGGCGTGAGCCGCCGCCTGAAACAGGTCCGGATTGACTGCGGCAAACGCCCCGCACAGGCTGATGCCGTGCACCCCAGGCCCGTGACCCGGGGCATCATGGCATGACCGTTTCTGACGGGGACCACCTTGTCGTGCTGGATGATATAATCGATTTCCCCGGTGATGCACACCACGCTGCCGTGTTCCCGGCTTAGGGATACCGCCGTGTCAATGGCCAGATCCGCGCCGTTGGCACTGTCCACGCCCTTGGTGACGGCATTTTGATCGCCAAGGGCCAGGATTTCCGATCCATTGCCCCGGATGATGCCGGGCTTGAAGCGATGCATCAGGGTTTTTGCCGTTTGGGTGCGGTAGGGGGTGGCGCCGGCCCCCACCGGATCCAGCACCATGGGAATCGGTTTGTCTGATGCGGCCTGGGCTGCCGTGAACATGGCATCGATCCAGTGATCGCTCAGGGTTCCGATGTTGATCACCAGAGCCCCGGCAATGCCGGCCATATCCGCCACTTCCGGCTGGGCATGGGCCATCACCGGGGAAGCTCCCAGGGCCAGCAGGGCATTGGCCGTGTTGTTCATGACCACGAAATTGGTGATGTTGTGGACCAGCGGTGATGTTTTTCGAATGGCCTGTACATCTTTGAATATGGTTTTCGGGGATATTGTCACAGGTCCTCCTTCCTTGAAGGAGGGTCGGGCCGGCCTTATTGTTGAAATCTGGAAATAACGGCAATAAGGCCGGCCCGACCCCTTTATTTTACTGCCAGGTGTGAATTAAACAGGCAGTATCCACCTCGTTTTGGATAAGCCCGTGGGTCAGGGCAAAATCTGCAAACGCCTGCCATTTGTCCGGATCATGTCCCAGCGTCTTAGCAAAATACGGCCGGGTCAAGGCAAACGCTTCTGTCTCTATTTTCAGGTCTGCCTGGGGCACGGCATCCAGATACGTGGCCAGGGATTTTTTCGGATGGTCTGCTACATACGCAAACGCTTTCTCGAGCGCCAGAACAAATCCTTTGACCGCGTCCCGTTTTGTATCCAGCACTGCCGGGCTGCATACAAAAATCAGCTCCTCATAATCCGGGATGCCCCATTTTTCCAATTCGAAAAATTCAGCGTTGTAACCATGCTGCGCCATGCCCACGGTTTCATAGGTCTTGAACGGCCCCATGACCGCACTGACCTTGCCGGACACCAGGGCGGGCAGAATGGTGAATCCCACATTCACCGGGGTGATGTTTTGGACCTGGTTGATGGATGCAAAGGCATTCAGGAGCACATCCATGAGCCCGGGTACGGTATACCCGATTTTTTTTCCGGACAGGTCCCGGGGGTGGCTGATGCCTGAGTCCGCTAAAAACAGCAGGGTGGTCAGGGGGTGCCGGACCAGCGGAGCGATCACTTTCAGGGCCAGACCCTGGTCAGCGGCAATGATGGTCTGGGGCTGGTAGGATACCGCCATGTCCACGTTGCCTAAGGCAGCCAGTTTCAGGGCGTCCGCTGTTTCCGAAGGAGAGATGATCTCCACTTGGAGGCCCTGCTCTTTAAAATAACCGTTTTCCCGGGCCACAAAGATGGGCAGGTGGTCCACATTGGGAAACCAATCCAGCATCAGGCGCAGGGCAGTTTTGGGCGGTTGGCCCGGTAATGGGGCGGTGTCGGCATGGGCCGGCATCACCGGGGACAGGATAAGGCCGCAGACAACCAGGCAGCCAAGGGTCAGGCACAGGATGGATTGTTTCATAATGACAGGTCCTTTTTAAGATTTCCAGGTAATGGTCTTTTTTTCAATCATTCCCACCAGAGCCCACAGAAACAGTCCCATGGCCGCCAGCCACAGTATGGCGGCAAACACCAGCGGGGTCTGGAGCCTTGCATTGGACTGGATCATGAGAAACCCCAGTCCCTGCTGGGCGCCCACCCATTCGCCGATCACAGCTCCGATGGTGGCCACGGATACCCCCACCCGGAGTCCGGCGAAAAACTGGGGCAGGGCCCAGGGCCAGTAAAGCAGGGAAAGGGTTTTGAAAAACGGGGATCCCATGAGGGTGAAAAGGGTCTGGTATTCAGGATCACAGGATTTCAGCCCCTGGAGCAGGCTCACGGTGATGGGAAAAAAATGATGATCCAGGCCATGAACACCTTGGAAGCAATGCCGTATCCCAGCCATATCACCAGCAAAGGGGCCAGGGCAAACACCGGGATGGCCTGGGATGCCACCAGAAACGGGGACAAGGCCTTTTCCAGCACCGGTTTGGCAAACATTGCAACCGCCAGGGGCACGGCAGTGGCCAGGGCCAGAAGAACCCCCAGACAGATCTCCGCCCCAGTGACCGACGCATGGGGCAGGATCACGGGGGCCTTTGTGATGGCCACCCAGCCAATCAGGGAGGGTGGGGGCAGAACGAAGACCGGAACCTCCCATATCCGAACAGCGCCTTCCCAGATACCCAGCACCAGGCAGACCAGTGCCGCAGCAGAAAAGCCAGCCCGGTTCATAATACACCGCCTTTTTTCAGATGGTCCAGGATCTCGGCCTTGGTGTGCAGCAGCGCTGGATCGTCAAAGGCCCGGGGTTTGGGCACTTCCGGAGAAAATCGGCTAAAGCGGGTCATGGGCAGGGAAGTCAACAGAAAAATATCATCCGCCAGCAGCAGGGCCTCGTCCACATCATGGGTGATCATGAGAATGGTTTTACCAAATTCGGTTTGGAGCAGCAGCAGCAGGTGCTGATGCTGCTGCCGGGTGATGGCGTCCAGGGCGGACAGGGGCTCGTCCAGCAGGATCAGGTCCCGGTCGAACATCAGGGTCCGGACCAGGGCGCAGCGCTGGCGCATGCCTCCGGATACCTGGTCCGGCCGGTGGGTCTCATACCCCCCCAGTCCCAGACGGATAAATAACTGCCCTGCCCGGTCCTGGGCCGCTGCCATATCCTTTCCCCGGGTTCGGGCCGGTAAAAGTGCGTTTTCCATCAGGGAAAACCATGGCAAAAGCAGGTCTTTCTGATGCATATAGGCGCACAAACCCCCCAAGTGGGGCACAGGTTCGCCCTGCCAGGTGATGGTGCCCGCATCCTTGGGGGTCACACCGGTGAGGGTGTTGAACAGCGTGGTTTTACCACATCCGGAAGGTCCCAGCAGTATCTGGAACCGGCCAGTCGGCAGGTCCAGGTCAAATTCTGAAAACACCGGTTGTCCATGATAATATTTGCCAGGTCGGTCACCTGAAGCATCCCATACGCTCCTGACATTCTGTGACAGGTTAAAGCAGTTTACAATTGGCCGGGCTTAGGTGATGGATCGGGCAGGAGAACCCTTAGGAAAAGAAAAATATGCTTCGACTTTCCTTCGCCAGTATGATCTGGATCAGGTTCCAGGGGTCGAAACAGTGATATTGTTTCCTCTCAGCCGGCTCTCCGGCTCCCCCAGTCCGCCACCGCAATTAGCACGGTTGTTACAAATATCTATATACAGGCCGCCGGATTTTGTCAACAGAGATGTCTGGGCCGAAGTTGTGATTCGGTGGGGGAGTGTCTGATCGGAATTACAGTTGAATGCACTTTGGAAAGGTGTTATGACTGGGATGGTTTTGGCAGGGAGGCAAAGAGATCAGCCCTGCCGATCCGTTGTAAAAGTGTGAAAAGGCATGAAAAAGGTGTGAAAGTATCCATGTTTAACAGCAAGGCAAAAAAGCAGGAATATATTTTGATACTCGGGCTGGGCGGGGTCGGGTTCTATCTGGCCAAACGGCTGGTTCACGAGGGATATGCGGTCACGGCCATCGAGCCGGATCCCCGGCTGGTCGGTCTGGCCGACGGCAGTATCGATGCCCGGCTGATCAACGGCAACGCCATGAGTATCGGCTGCTGGGAAGAGGCGGATGCCCGCAAAATGGATTGCCTGATTGCCGTGACAAACAATGATGCGGTCAACATGATGAGTTGTATTATCGGCGACCGGCTGGGTATCCCCCGTAAAATTGCCAGGGTACGCTCCACTGATTTCGGTGGAGAGAACTCCTTGTTCAAGGCGCAGGACCTGAAGATCGACATGATCATTCACCCTGAGGAGCTGGCCGCTCAGGAAATATACAAACTGATAAAACTGCGGGCCGGCAATGATATTATCGATGTGGCCGATGGCCAGATCCAGGCCATGGCCACCCGGATTCAGGAAAATTCCCCGCTGGCCAACAGACAGCTCAAAGATATTGCCCGGACATTTTCCGCATTTCCCTTCAGGGCAGTGGCCATTGCCAGGGGTATATCCACCGTGATTCCCGGTGGGAACGATGAACTGTTACCCCAGGATTTGGTGTTTTTCATGGTCCGTGAAGACCATCTGGCGCAGCTCATGCGCATTACCGGGGTGGAACAGGAAACTCAGCACCGGGTTATGATTATCGGTGGGGGCCTTGTGGGGCGGCGACTGGCTCAGTTGCTGGGGAAGGCCTTTGATGTAAGGCTCATCGAAAAAGATGAAAATACTGCCAGGGAACTGTCATTTTCACTGAGGCATGCGGAAATCCTCAACGGCGACGGGTCTGACTCTGATGTGCTTCTTTCTGCGGGGCTTCTGGATATGGATACCCTGATTAGCGCCACCGGTGAAAATGAAACCAATATCATGAGCTGTGTCATGGCTAAACATTTGATGAATTCAGACAAACATACAGGAAACAACCGGCAGAGAAAATGTATTTCCCTGGTGAATAAGGAGGATTATGTGGTGCTGGCCGCCTCCATGGGATCTGACCTGGCCATGAATAAAAAAATACTTGCCGGCAATGAAATATTAAAATTCATACGGCGGGGGCAGCTCATCTCCGTGGCTCATCTGCATGGATTTGATGCGGAAATGGTGGAAATTTTTGCCGCACCGGGATCTCCCATTACTCGAAACCCTCTGTCCCGGCTGGGGGCTGCCTATAACGGGAAAATGATGGTGGGCGGGTTGTACCGTAACGGGAACTGGAAAGTGGCGGTGGGGGACACGCAGATTCAGGACAATGACCGGGTCATTGTGGCCTGCCGGTCCCAGCACCTCAAAGATGTCCAGTCCCTGTTCCAGATCTGAATCTGGTCCGGTTATTTTTCCAGAAAGAGGGATAAAGTATCACCAGGGCGGAAAACATTTCCAGCCTGCCCACCAGCATGTTCCATGACAAAAACCATTTGCCGGTATCGGAAATAAACGCATAGTTATGGCTTGGACCCACGCCGCCGAATCCCGGACCGATATTCATCAGGGTGGCGATCACCGAACTCATGGCCGTGATATAGTCCATGTCATCTGACAGCACCATGAAGCACCCGCCGCCCAGCACCATGAAAATATTGACGACAAAGTAGCAGAATGCCAGGTGGATAATGTTGGAATCCACAGGACGCCGGTTCATGCGGACACTGACCACGGACATGGGGCTGAAAAAAATCTGCTTGATGACGGCAACACCGAATTTGCACATCAGGACATAGTGAACCACTTTAATGCCGCTGGTGGTAGAGCCGGCACAAGCCCCGATAAAACAGACCGCAAAAATAAACATCTGGGCCGCTTGGGGCCACTGCTCATAATCAGCGGTCGTAAATCCGGTGGTGGTTAATATGGACACCACCTGAAAACTGGCATACCGCACGGCATCCAGCATTCCGTAGGTATTTTCCTTCCATAAAATCCAGGACACCAAAGCGCAGAAAAACAAGACCAGTCCCAGGTACCATTTAAATTCCGTGTTGACCCGGATCATCTGCCAGTGCCGCTGCACCATGTGGTAAAACATCATGAAGGTCATGCCGCCCAGAAACATGAAAACAATGATCACCCAGTCAAAATAGGCGTTGTTGTAATGACCGACACTGGCATTGTAGGGGGAGTACCCGGAGGTGGATACGGTACCGAAAGCATGGCACAGGGCATCGAAAAGAGACATGCCTCCGAGACACAGCAGCAGTGTCTGCAAGGCATTCAACGTCAGGTAGATGCCCCACAGCCAGACCATGGTGTCCCGGTTTCTGGGGATGAATTTTTCTTTGGTGATGACCTGGCCCGGACTGGATTCCGCCCGAAATAACCGCAGCCCGCCCATGCCGTGGGGCAGAAAGATGATGGTGAGCGTTAAAAACCCCATTCCCCCCAGCAGATGGGTCTGGCTCCGCCAGAACAACAGTCCGTGGGGTACCACTTCTATGTCTTCCAGAATGGTGGCGCCGCTGGTGGTATATCCGGACATCATTTCAAAAAAGGCATCGGTAACAGAGGGAATGGCGCCATGAATGACAAACGGGAGGGCGGAAAAAAATGAAATGAGAATCCATCCGAAAAAGGCAATGAAAAAGCCGTCTTTCAGATTGAGGTCGTCAAAATTTTTAAACCACCGCCACAGCAGGTATCCCACCCCGATAGTGATGGCAGCGGTCATTGCCAGGGAAAACAGATCATCTTCCCCGTAATACAGCGAACAGATGATGGGAAACATTAGAGAACTGCCTGTGACAATCAGGAGTTTTCCCAGGACATTGGCAATGGTTTTATAATTCATGCCCATTTTTTTCCTGTAAGTTACAGGCTCTATGCATACTCGTTATTCCCTTGTTTTTTGACGGCATACAGCTGTGAGACGAGCATCCCGACCAGCATCAGTACACACCCGAAAATGGCCCGCCCAGAAAGGATTTCATCTAATATAATCCATCCGCCGACGGCCGCTGTTACCGATTCCAGACAAAGAATTATGGCGGCATGGGATGCCGGGCTGTTTTTCTGGCCGTGAATCTGGAGGGTGTAGGCGATGCCCACGGAAAACACCCCGCCGTAGAACAATGGAAACGCCACTGCCATGATGTCGGCCAGGACAAAGGTTTCAAATATTACTGCCATCCCCAGGCTCAACCCTGAGCAGACAGTGCACTGGACCAGTGACAGGGCCGCTGTGCTGAACCGGGTGCAGAACCGCTCGATGATGATGATGTGACCGGCAAAACAGAAGGCGGAAAAAAAGACAAGCATGTCCCCGAAACCGATGTCCAGGCCCCGGGTGACACTGAGCAGGTACATGCCGATGCTGGCAAGAATCGCACCGCCCCAGGTTCCGGCACCTGTTCTGGCCGTTCCGGCAAAAAGTCCCAGAATCGGAACCAGCACCACATAAAGTCCGGTGATGAACCCGGCTTTGCCAGCTGTGGTATAGACGATTCCCACCTGCTGGAATGAGATCCCGGCAAACAAAAACAGCCCCGACACCATCCCGGACAGGATCAAATCCCCACGGTTGCCGGGATAAGTCTTGTTTCTGGACATCCAGACAAACGGCAGCAATGACAGGCCGCCCAGCAGAAAACGCAGCCCGTTGAAGGTGAACGGGCCCACATGGTCCATCCCTACCCGCTGGGCCACAAACGCCAGCCCCCAGATGGTGGCAGCCAGCAGCAGAACCAGATCGGATTTGATGGTGGAGGATTTCATGGCATGGACCTGACGGCGGGAAGTTTTGAGAGATGCCCTATCATGCCCGGGACATGAATTTTCGGGTTTCCGTGTTGACCCGGATTTTTTCTCCGGGTTCCAGATATTCGGGTATCTGGATTTCTACACCATTGGAAAGCCTGGCCGGTTTGGTCCGGGCCGTGGCGCTGGCCCCTTTGATGCCAGGGGCGGTTTCTTCAATTTCAAATGCCAGGCTGGCCGGAATTTCCAGGGCTACCATATTCCCTTCCACAAACAGGCCGGTCAGGTCCTCCATGCCGTCGGTGAGCCAAACGATTTCATCTTCAATGGTGTCTTCGGCGATCAGATGCTGGGCATATTCCAGGGTGTCCATAAACACGTGGAATTCCCCGTCCTGATACAGATACTGCACCGGTTTTCGGGACAGTTCCACCTCCTCCAGCACATCATTTCCCTTGAAACTGCTTTCAAATTTCTGCTTGGTTTTGATATGGGTGAACCGGATTTTGTAGAGGGTGACTGCTCCCCGGGCCGACGGAGTCCTCACATCGATATGCTTGACCATATAGATGTCCCCGTGGATGTCCACCACATTTCCTTTTTTCAAGTCACAGGCTCTGAGCATAGGCACCTCCATTGACGTAAAAACAATGCTTAAATGTCAGAAAACTCATCTTTATCACTGTGGCGCAAATTTTGAAAGCCCCCATTGCGCACAAGAGGGTGAAATATAGCTGAATTTGATGCCAATTACAGTTGAACGGCTTTGGGAATGATGTTACTGTTTTAAAAACCGGAAAAGGAAACACTTCCATGAAAACCATCGGACTGTTGGGGGGCATGAGCTGGGAAAGCACCCTGGAATATTACCGTGCCATCAACCAGGGGGTGAAAAACGCTCTGGGCGGACTGCATTCGGCAAAAATCGTTCTGTACAGTGTGGACTTTGGGCCCATTGAAAAATGATGCAGGCCGGGGACTGGGCCGGCATAGCCGCACAGCTCTCGGATGCGGCCCGCCGGATTGAATCGGCCGGCGCCGACTTTCTGGTCATCTGCACCAATACCATGCATATTGTGGCCCCGCAGATTGAGTCTGCCATTCAGATTCCGCTGCTTCATATTGCCGATGCCACCGCAGACTTGCTGGTGAAAGATACTATAAAAACCGTGGGGCTTCTGGGCACGGCCTTTACCATGGAACAGCCATTTTACAGACACAGGCTGAGTGACGCGTACGGACTGGAAGTTCGGGTGCCGGATGCAGAGGATCGGCAAACGGTTCATGAAATCATCTTTCGGGAACTTTGCCTGGGGAACGTCGTTCCGGATTCAAAGACCGCATTTCTGCGCATCATCCATGATCTGGCGAACCGGGGGGCACAGGCCGTCATTTTAGGGTGCACTGAGATCGGGATGCTGGTCCGTCAGACAGATACCCGGGTCCCGCTTCTGGACACCACAGCGATCCATGCGCAGAAAGCGGTGTTAAAAGCCCTTGAACAGGATACTGAAACTGACGGGCAGTCCTTTGACCGTTGAAATGTGGACATAATGGACAAAAAATCTCACGTCGAAACCATTGTGATCGGGGCCGGATTGAGCGGTATGTATGCGGCCTCGCTTCTGGCGAAAACCCGCCGTTCCTTTCTGGTGATGGAGGCCCGGGACCGCGTAGGCGGCAGAATTCTGTGTTCCAGCTATCACGGATATGACGCGGACCTGGGACCGTCCTGGTACTGGCCGGCCATCAATCCCGGGGTGGGAAAACTGATCCGGGACCTGGGATTGACCGGATATCCCCAGTATGACAAGGGATATGGCCGGTTCCAGACCCCAGACGGACAGGCCAGAACCATTCCCGGCTATCCCATGGAACCCGAAGGGTGGCGGTTGTCCGGTGGCATGATCACCTTGGTGGACGGCCTGGCTCAGCGGCTCCCAAAAGAAGTTGTGCGCCTGCACCATCCGGTGTGTGAAATGAAACGGATGACAGACCATGTCGAGGTCCGTGTGGAAAAAGCCGGAGAATCGGCCAGAAAGGTTTTCAAGGCGGATCAGGTCATCCTGGCCATCCCGCCCCGTCTGGCGGCAGCCACCATTTTATTTACCCCGGATCTGTCCCATGAGCTGACCCAGGCCATGCTTAGGACCGGCACCTGGATGGCGGGTCAGGCCAAATTCTTTGCCCTGTACGATCAGGCGGAATGGCGAAAGGCAGGGCTTTCCGGCCAGGCCTTCAGTCAGTATGGACCTTTGACGGAGGTGCATGACGGCTCCAGCCTCACCGGACAACCCTTTGGGTTGACCGGATTTGTGGGCATTCCCGCAGCCCAGCGCAGAAATTCCCAGGAAGTGGTCCAGGCTATCCTGCATCAGCTTCAAATCCTTTATGGAGAAAAAGCCACCCATCCGGTGGCGGTATTTTACAGGGACTGGGCCTTGGAACGCTTCACAGCCACCGAATATGACCAGCGGGCCGCCCATACCCATCCGTTGTTTCAGCCGCCGTCCGGCAGAACCGATATCTGGGACGGCCGGGTCTGTTTTGCCGGCACGGAAACTTCGGATCAATATGGCGGATATCTCGAAGGGGCCCTGGCCAGTGCCGGGCGGGCGGTCAGGAGCATCATATGACATATGATGTGATCATTGCCGGGGCCGGACCTGCCGGCACTGCCGCCGGATTCGACCTGGTGTCGGCCGGATATGCCGTGCTGCTGCTGGACCGGCAGCGGTTTCCCCGGAAAAAAGCCTGTGCCGGCGGGTTGACGTCAAAGGCGGTGGCTCAGTATGCGTACGATATCTCAGGGCTTATCGAGCGGTCCTGCCATGAGATGGTTATCCATCGACCGGATGGGACTTCTTTTGTCATTCGCGAACGAAGGCCTTTATGCCATATGACCCGGAGAGCGGATCTGGACCAGTATTGTCTGAACCGATTCCGCTCCGCCGGAGGACAGTTCCGGAATGTGGACCGGATTCGCTCCATGGTCCAGCATGACGATTCCGTAACCATTCATACGTCCCGGGGTGCTTTTTCTGCCAGATATCTGATGGGAGCGGACGGGGCCAACTCACGGATCCGTGCTCTGCTGAATCACAAGACCCTTCAGACCCGGCCATACTGCATTCATAAAATTTTCGGGCTTGAGGCGGATGTCCGGGTGAGCCGGCCGGAACAAGTGTCCATGACATTGGCTTTTTTTCAGAACCAGCCTGGATATTACTGGATTTTTCCCAAAAAAACGCATGTCAATGTCGGTATTTTCAGCCGTGCCCGAACCCCGATGGTCTCGGAAAAAAATCTGGCCGCTTTTGCCGGGCGGTATCTGGGAACGGAACACCTGTCACATGTCACCGGATATCCCATCGGAACCGGAGGAGGATGGCTGTGCGGTTCGCCAGGGGCGGGTCGGGTTCTTCTGGCCGGAGACGCGGCCGGGTTTGCTGAATCAGTTTTCGGAGAAGGCATCTGTTTTGCCGTGACATCTGGCCGGGCTGCAGCAACAGCTGTCATGGGCGCGTTGACGGGGAAAAACGGGCTGTCTCCGTTTATGCCCGGTCTTTGTCCAGGATGCGCCTGGATCTGACCCTGTCCCGGTATGCGGCTGCCGTGTTGTACCGGTGGCCCGGACTCTGTCTGAATATAGCCGCCATTCCGGCGGTCCATCAACACTTTGCAAAGGGATATGCCGCCGGCCGGCCCCTGTCCCGGATGTTTCTGCCATGAAAATACTGCACTCCCCCGACTGGCACCTGGGCCGCACCTTCTGAGGCCGTAAACGGTATGACGAATTTGGCGCACTTCTGGACTGGCTTGCGGACTTCATCGAGACTCAGCAGATTGATGTGCTGGTGGTGGCCGGGGATACGTTTGACACCACCACCCCGGGGAACCCGGCCCAGAAAAACACCCCTGCGATACCAATGAGAATACCGAATTGCCCCTGCATGGACAGGTCATCCAAAAAAAACAGGCAGCCCGTGATCACCGGAATCAGGGTGATCCAGTCCGATCGACGGGAGATTTTCAGGTGCTTCCTTTCCTCATTTACCTAAGCGGGCAAGCATTGTTATTTGCTGCAATTTCTGTTATCAATACAGTCTATACCAACACCTCAATACAAGGAACAATTTATTCATGACAGTAAAAAAACGTTTTTCAGCGGTGATCCTGGCAGTGGCATTTTTGGCGATGCCGTTTTCTGTGTGGGCAAATGACGGCAGTGCGGAGCCGGAATTACATGTAGATGACCGGATCAGCTATGCCATTGGATATGATATCACCAACCGGTTAAAAAACAGCTTTGACATTAATCCGGACCTGTTTGTGAAAGGAATGAAAGACAGTCTGGCAGAGACTCCGGCCATGACCCAGGAAAAGATGCAGAAAACTCTGATGGAGTTCCAGGCCATGGTCCAGCAGAAGCAGATGGAGGCGCAGGGAAAAAAAATGGCGGAAAACAAAGCAGCCGGTGAAGCATTTTTGGCGGAGAACAAAACCCAAAAAGGGGTGACAACCCTGGATTCCGGACTTCAATATAAAGTGATTACCCCTGGTAATGGGGATTCTCCGGATCTTAACGATAAAGTGAAATGCCATTACCGTGGATCTTTGATCAACGGTCGGGAATTCGATTCTTCCTATAAGCGCAACGAACCGGCGGTCTTTCCGGTCAACGGCGTGATTAAGGGCTGGACCGAAGCTCTTCAGCTGATGAAGGTAGGCGCCAAATGGATGCTGTATGTGCCGTCGGATCTGGCGTATGGGGACCAGGGTGCCGGAAATGTCATCGAGCCGGGATCCACCCTGATTTTTGAGGTGGAACTGCTGGAAATCCAGAAGATCTGATCCGGGAGAATCATTAAAGACTTCCATGACCATTGAAAATTTAGACCGGGTGTTTGAACCCGGCACCGTGGCTGTGATCGGTGCCAGTGACAGACCGGGCAGTGTCGGGGCCACAGTGATGCATAACCTGACTTCTCGGGGATTTGGGGGAACCGTCGTCCCGGTGAATCCGAAACGCGACAGTGTGATGGGCCTGGATGTCTGCAGGGATGTCCGGGAGCTGCCCCCGGGCGTGGACTTGGCCGTAGTGGCGGTGCCCATTGATCAGGTTCCGGACATTCTTGACACCTGTGCCGCGAAAAACGTCGGCGGCGCATTGGTGCTTTCTGCCGGCGACGCGTGGCCGAATCCGCTCTACCGCCGGATCAAAGCCCTGGCCGGAAAAACGGGCCTGCGAATTGTGGGGCCGGATTCCGTGGGCATCATCCACACCGGTTTTGGATTGAACGCCGGTTTTATGCACCAGACCCCGTTGAGCGGGCGCATGGCGTTTCTGTCCCAGAGCGGGGCGGTGTGCACCTCGGTGCTGGATCTGGCGGTCCGGGAAAATGTGGGATTCAGCCATTTTGTGAGCTTGGGGTCCAAGCTGGATGTGGATTTTTCCGATATGCTCGATTATCTGGGGACCCTGCCGGATGTGGATTCCATCATCATGTATGTGGAATCTCTGACACGCATGCGCCGATTCATGAGTGCCGCCCGGGCCGTGTCTCGGATTAAGCCTATCATTGCACTGAAATCCCGGAAATCCGGGAAAATCGGTGATCCGGCCGGACTGGATGAAGACCAGATCTATGAGGCGGCATTTAAGCGGGCCGGAATCCTTCGGGTTAACGAATTCGAGGCTTTGTTTGACTGTGCCGAATTCCTGGCCAAGCAGCAGCGGCCAAAAGGATCCCGGCTGGCCATTGTCTCCAATGCCAGAGGAATCGGAGAGATGGCCAGGGATTCCCTGATCCGCCACGGACTTTCACCGGCCAAACTGGATGGCGCCACCATTCAAAATCTGGATGCCCTTCTGTCGGACGGCTGGAGCCGGACCAATCCCATTGCCCTGCTCCGGGCCGCCACCCCGCAGCAGTATGTCGAAGTGGTGAAATGCTGTATTCAGGCCCCGGAAATCGACGGCCTGCTGCTTCTCAGCTCTCCGGTAGGCATTTATGACTGTACCGCCATTGCCAGATCGCTGGTGACCCTTTTGGAGACCGCCCCGTTTCCGGTGTTCACGGCCTGGCTGGGGGGTATGACCATCGATGCGTCCAGAGAGATTTTCAACCGGCACGGCATTGTGACCTATGACATGCCGGAACGGGCGATCCGAGCGTTTGTCAATCTGTATCAGTACGGCCGGAATATGGAAGCTCTCCAGCAGATTCCTTATACCACTGACAAGCGCCTCAAGATTGACCGGATTAATGCCTCCCGGATTATTGATGATGCGCTGGCACAGCGAAAAACGGTACTGCCGCCGGAAAAAGCCGAAAAACTGGCAGCGGCGTATGGCATTCACAAAACCCCGCTTTCCGCCGGTGTCCAGCCGGAATATGCCTTAGACTTGTCCGCGGAACACACGGATCTGTTCGGGCCGGTGATCCGGTTCGGGATCGGGGGGATCATGACCGAAGTACTGGCTGACATGGCAGTGGCCCTGCCGCCCCTTAATCGCCTTCTGGCCCGGCGGACCATCAGAAGTACAAGGATTTCACGGCTGCTGCAAGGCCGGGGCAACACGGCCGGGGTGGATATCGGTGTGCTGGAGGAGATCATGATTCTGGTGGGCCGGATGGTCACGGACTATCCGGCGATACAGACCCTGGCTCTTAACCCCATCCAGGTGGTGCATGGAACCATTCATGTGTCCAAAATTGCGGTCACACTGACCGACCAGTTCGTTTGTGCACCTGCTCATCTGATTATCAGCCGTATCCCTGGTGGCAGGAATCGGAATTTGTCACCCGGGACGGGGAGCGGATTTTCATGCGGCCGGTGCGGCCCGGCGATGCCCAGCAGATGATCGACCTGTTTTCCGACCTGTCCCCGGAAACGATTTTTATGCGTTTTTTTTCGCCGTTGAAACGAATTTCCAAATCCATGCTGGTCCGCCTCAGTCAGATTGACTATGACCGGGAGATCGCGCTGTGCGCGTTTGCCGGAGAAGGCGAGGTTCGCAAACTGATCGGCGTGGCCCGGATTATCTTCATGCCGGACGGAAAAACCGGAGAATTTGCCGTGGTGATGGCGGATAACTGGCACGGCAAAAGCATCGGCAGCGTACTGTTGAAACAGGCCATGATCAGTGCCAAAAATACGGCCTGTCTGTGGTGACCGGGCTGGTGCTGACCAACAATGCCGCTATGCTGGCCATGGGGCAGAAAATGGGATTTTCGGTTGCCCGGGATCCGGAATCATCAGAATACCGCCTGACCATCCCACTCAGGGATCTGGCATAAGGCCCTGTCATGACACAGATCTGGCTGATCGGTGCAATCCTGCTGGCCCTGTTTTTGGGAGCTTTGGATGCGCTGGTCATGTCTGCGGCCATGCCTACCATTATTGCTGAGCTTTCCGGTCTGCACCTGTATGCCTGGGTGTATTCCGCATATTTTCTGGCCCGGGCTGTGGCATTGCCCATTTTCGGTAAGTTGTCGGACCTGTTTGCCGTCAGACGACTGCTGCTAATCAGTGTGGCCGTTTTCATTGCCGGGTCCATGGCAGCCGGTGCAGCGCCATCCATGGATTTTTTGGTGGGGGCCCGGGTATTTCAGGGGATCGGGTCCGGCGGTATTTTTGCTTTGGTGTATGTGGTGCTCTCGGAAGTGGCGCCCAAGGGGGAACGGGCCAAAACCCTTTCTCTGGCATCGTTTATCTGGGGGGTGGCATCGGTGATCGGACCCACCATGGGCGGGGTGATGGTCAGTTTTTTTTCCTGGCGGTGGATTTTTTTCATCAATCTGCCCCTGGGGCTGCTGTCATTGGCCGGTATTGCTCTATTTTTAAAAGAATTCCGGGAAAAAAGAAAAACGCATCTCTGGACTGGTCCGGATTGGTGTCGCTGACCGGGTTTCTGATTTCGGTGCTGACCCTGGTGATGACCGGAGGACGGGAGATCGCCTGGATGTCCTTGCCGTCGATTCTGCTGGTTTTCACCTCTCTTCTGTTCGGGATTTGGTTTGTCAAAGCGGAACTGGGGGCAACAGATCCCATCCTGGATCTGCGGTTTTTCAGGCGCAGGGGATTTGCTGTGGGCAACCTGGCCGGGTTCTGCGCCAGTTTTTCCATGTTCTCCCTGTTCGGATATGCCCCGTTGTTTCTTCAGGGTGCTTTAGGGCATACGCCGCTGCAAGTGGGAATGGCCATGCTTTCTTTGAGCCTGGGCTGGTCTGTGGGGTCTTGATTCTGGGGCGGATCATGCATCTGACCACCCAGAAAACCGCGGCCTTGGCAGGCGGTATTCTTTTGGCGGCCGGCACTGGGTTGACCCTGGGGTTTACGACTTCGACCACCATGGCCCACAGCTTTCTGGTGTTTCAGGTGGTGGGATTCGGCATGGGATTCGTGGTCCTATCCACGCTGCTGAAGGTCCAGAACAGCCTGGAATCCTCAGACCTGGGGGTGGCCACCTCCTTCCACCAGTTTGTCCGGACTGGGCGGGACCTTGGGGGTGGGAATCAGCGGAGGCTTGGTCACCTCTGATCTGATGAACAGCATGGAGAGGGTGGAGGTTTCATTGCCGAAAGACCTGATGGTACAATTGGAGAACAGCCTTGAAAATTTGTTTCGCCCGGAATTTCAGGCTCTGATGCCGGACGCAGCCCGAACCGTTCTGAAAACAGCGGTGGCCCAGGGGGTGTGGAGCACTTTTCTGCTGGTGTTCGTGGTGGCGCTGATCTGTCTGGGCCTGGTGGCGTGTCTGCCGGATCAGGACGGAGGGTAGATCATTTTTCCGGTCATGGACAGGTCATACCCGCCGAATTTTTCAGCGGTCTGCTGAATCACTTTTCCCTTGAGCAGAGAAAGGAACAGCTGGATGCCTTGTTCAAAAAATTTGTCCTTGGCGATGAGCAGGTCAAAGCGTTCCCAGCACACCGGAATGAAATCCAGGCCCAGAATATTGGCCACCGGCCGGATGGCCGGCCCGGCATCCGCTTTTCCGCTGAGAATTTCCAGTCCCACATCCATGTGCCGGGACAGGGCCTCTTCATATCCCGGGAGGTATCTCCCTTGATCTCATGTTCCAGCAGCACCTTGTCAAACAGTTTGCGGGTTCCGGTCCCCAGCTGCCGATTCACGATGCGGATGTCCGGTTTGCTCAGGTCCTTGATGGAACCGATGTTTTTCGGATTGCCCTTCTGAAGCACGATTCCCTGTTCCCGCTGGCATAAATTCACCACCGCCGGTGTCTGGTGCTGGTCATCCTTGAGAAAGGGAAAGTTGTATTCATCGTTGTCCCCGATCAGATGGCTGGAAGCGATGTGGCACAGGTTCTGTTTCAAAGCGTTCAGGCCGCCCAGGGACCCGGCCATGCCGAACATGGCCATATGGTGCTCGTGTTTGATGTTGAACGTAGCGATGAGCTTGTCTAGCAACAGGTCGTTGCTGCCGGCAATGAGCACCAGGCCGTGGTAAGGGGGCAGCTGGGCCGACTGGGGGTAGTTTTCCGTGCCCGCCTCCACCCACTGGCGGACCAGATTAATGGGAAACAGCCATTTCCCCGTGACCTTGGTGGCGGGCAACCCTTTCTCCGAGATCAGGGAATACACCATTTTTTCGTTGATGTTCAGATACTTGGCAATTTCCTTGGTCGTATACAGTTCTCCCATTTCCAGGCCCCTTTTGTTTCAATTAACATGGATACGCTCATCCTAAATATATGTCATAGAGCGTGCCCGCCGGGGCAATGCCCGGCACCAAACCGACTGACAACTCTAATGAGTGACTTAGAAGGAATATATAAGGGGGAACTTTTTTTGTAAAGGTCCAAAAAAACCGGCCGATTTGGCCGAGATGTGAATAAAGGAGTACCGCCAGATCTGCCAGGGTCCGGGGCAGATCTGGCGGCTGGATAATGCTTGCCAAGGAGATGGGGATTGTTTTAAGGAAACAATAGATTATCCTATAACATTATCCAATAACATGATTTCGGGACCGCAATTTTCCCGATGTGGTTTTTAATATATTATCTTAGTTATTATTTGTCAATATAATTTTTTATATTTGTCTATAATTAAAAATTTTAACTAAAAATTACCAAAAATAACCATTAGCATTTGCGTGCTGAATGCTCGATTGCCTGCGCCGGCAAAAAAAGCCGTTTCTGATCCGCAATATCGATGGATTCGGTCGGGATGTCATAGAGATGAGAGATATGCCGGGATGTCATGATGTCCCGGACGGGTCCCTGAAACAGAATTCGTCCGTTTTTCAGCATGATGATTTCGTCGGCGAACAGGGATGCCAGATTGGGATCGTGTATGGAGGCCACAACGCTCAAGCGGCTGGAGCGGCAAAGCTTTTTGATAGCCCCCAGCAGATGGTACTGGTTGTTGAAATCCAGGTGATTGGTGGGCTCATCCAGCAGCATGATTCGAGTGTTCTGGGCGATGGCCCGGGCCAGCAGCACGGTCTGCCGTTCTCCGCCGGAGATCCGGTTAAAATTTTTTTCCGCCAGATGAATGGCGTGCAACTGTTTCAGGGCATCTTCCGCAAGCCTGTAATCGACTGGTTTCGGAGCGGCAGCAGGTCCCAGAAACGGCGCTCTGGCCATCACCACCACCTCAATGACCCGGAACGGAAAGATTTCCATGTGTTCCTGGGGTACCAGGCTGATGGCCCGGGCAATCTCATTTCGGCCCAGGGACGTCATGTTTTTGCCGTCGATGAAGACCTGTCCGGTGATGGGGTGTAGAATTCGGTTCAGGCAGTGGATCAGGGTGGTTTTACCGGACCCGTTTCTGCCCAGCACCACGCAGAAACACCCTTTTCCCACAGTAAAAGAAATATCCTGCAGCACCGGCACCTTTCCATATCTGAACCCGAGTTGGCGGCAGGAAAGCATCAGATCCAACCGGTGTTTCGGTTTTGTACAAAAAATAGCCGAAAATTGGGGCACCGGCAAGGGCCGTGATAATGCCCACGGGAATTTCGGCCGAAGAGATGCTTCTGGCTGCGGAATCAGCCAGAAGAAGAAAGATGGCGCCCAATATTGCTGTGACCGGCATCATTTTCTGGTGTTCCGGTCCGGCCAGAGACCGGGCCATATGGGGAATCACCAGGCCGATCCAGGCGATCTGCCCGCAGGTGGCCACGGACACCGCCACCATGAAGGAACTGGCCGTGATCAGGATCAGGCGGAACAGTCCGGGATTCATGCCCAGGGATTTGGCCTGGATATCGCCTAAAGACAGAATGTTGAGACGGAATCCCAGTACCATGAACAGGATCAGCCCAATCAGTGTGAACGGAGCCATGGTCGTGACATGTTCCCAGGAGACCCGGCTCAGACTGCCCATGATCCAGAAAATAATGCCGGGCAGCTCGTCATAGGGATCGGAAAAGTATTTGACCAACATGAGCAGGGCATTGAAAAATGACATCACCACAATACCGGCTAAAACCAGCACGATAGAAGGCTTGATGGAAATTATCCTGGCCAGGCCCAGGCTCAGGCATACGGCAGTGATGCCGAAAAAAAGGAAAGCATCTGGACCAGGCCAGAGAGATCCGAGGCCAGGATCAGGCCCAGGGCCGCCCCGAATATACACCCGGAAGAGACCCCCAGAATATCCGGAGAGACCAGGGGATTTCGGAACAGGGCTTGGTACACGGCCCCGGACATGGCCAGGGCGGATCCCACCAGCAGGGCCATGAGGCATCTGGGCAGGCGGATCCATAAAAACACCAGCTCCTTGTGAACCAGATCTGCTGGCAAGTCCTGCCCTTTCAACAGACGAACGACAAAGGTCACCATCTCGTGCCAGTGGATCTGAATCCGGCCGGAAAAAAGGGATATCACCAGGGCCACCGCCAAAATCCCCCCCAGCAGGCCCAGCAGTCGGCCGGATGAACCGGAAGCGTTCATTCAGTCAATTACGTCTTCAAGGGTTCCGCCCATCTGGGTCATGGACTGTCCGAACAAGTTCCAGTGAAACACATCTGCCTGGGCAGGAACATCTATGTCGGCGAATCGTTCCGGGTAGGCTTTTTGGGCCACCCATAGCGTGGCGAGCACTGCCAGGGGGGAAGGGAAATCCCATGGGGCCAGGCTGGAAGGGCAGCGAAAGACCCGGTTTTGGGAGATGGCGGTAATACCCTGTAAGGGCGCCAGGTCCAGTAGCCGGACCTGATTTTTTTCATGTGCTGGGACAACACCATGATGTCCGGATTCCATTCCACCAGCTGTTCCGGGGAGATATCCTGAAAATAACCGGTCAAATGGGATGACACATTTCGGATCCTGGCCCGGGAAAAAATTTCATCCTGAAGCATGTTCCCGGTGGCAGTTCTGAGCAGTCCCAGGGTGGAAGCAAAGTATCCGGTTTTTTCCCGGGACACGGGCAGGTCTGCCAGCCGGTTGTCCACCAGCGACAGCACCGCTTCCATCTGGTCCCGGACGAAAGAGATTCGTTGGGATCCCCCCATGGCATGGGCAATGAGTGCCATGGCCTCCAGGATGCTGTCAAAAGATTCCGGTAGAATCACGATGCAGGGAATTCCCATGGCAGTGAGTTTTTCCGTGGCGGACAGGCCGTCATTCTGCGAATAGAAAATCACCAGATCCGGTTCCAGGGACACCAGGGTTTCCAGGTTGATGCCCATGGATTTAGTGCCGACCCCTGCCAGGTGTTGGATATCCGGCCAGACCGCCTGCTGCAGCGGGTCTTTGCGGGAGGAGTTGTCCACACCCACCAGGGTATGGGCAAACCCCAGGGACAGCACGCATAGGCTGGCCGGCTTAAAGGTGCTGACCACCCGCTTAACCGGACCGGTGATGACCACCCTGCGGCCTGTCATGTCCGTGATGAAACGTTTTCCGGTTTCCTGGGCCGGCAGCAGAATGGGGGTGACACAAAGACTGATGGCAATCAAGAATCCAAAAAATGTCCGCCGCATGGGAAATCGGTCCTAAGTCAATGGGTTTTGGGACAGTCAGCCATCAGTCATGGGGCTTACGCCAGTTCAAAGAGAATGTGGATCTGAAACGTGACCGGGGTCTTGAACAGGGATACCGGCGGTTTTGGAAACGGGGCCGCCTTTTTGACGGCATTGACGGCCGCTTCATCCAGGTTCCTGTGCCGGGAGCTTTTCACTACCTGAACCTCTTTGAGAGAACCGTCCGCCAGCAGCACGAATTTGACTTTGACCCGCCCCTGAATGTGCCGGGACCGGGCGGATTCCGGATATTCCTTGACGTTGTGAATCTTTAAATTCAGCATTTCAAAATAATCTCTGGCGGTGGTGAATTGTGTCTGAACCTCCGTGGTATCCACCACTGATTCCGGCTGAGGGCTGAATCCGGTGACCGGAACCGTCGATGCGCTCACGGTGTCCGGCATCGGGGGTAAAAGAATCTGATTCCTTGTCACGGTGGGTGTCCGGGTCACCACGGGGTCCAGTTTCATTTTAGGCACCTGAAACGGCTTGGGATCGATGGGTGTGACCTGAGTTTTCTGGACCTGCTGTTTCAGAATCCGGGGGGAAGGAATGTCCCGGGTGGACCGTTTGGACACCTGTTGCAGGGTCAGTTCGATATATGAAATGGTCCGGTTTTCATAGATTCCGGCCATATGAAGAAAAATCAGCCCATGAATTCCAAAGGAGACCAGAATGAATCCATGGAGCAGCCAGTTGACAGACATATGGGAGTGCTGTGCCATGCCGCTGATTCAGAGCCCCTTTTCCGTTGCCAGGCTCAACCGGGCCGCCCCCGCTGCCTTGGCAATGTCCATGACTTTGACCGCTTTGTTTAAAATTACGGTTTTATCCGCCTTGATGATCACCAGCCGGTCCGGATCATTGCCGATTTTCTCTTTCAGCCGGGTATACAACTGGTCCATGGGGATTTTTTGATCCGCCATGTAGGCGATACCCTCCCTGTCCACAAACACGGTGATCTCCTGTTTGATCTGGGGGGCGGAAGCCGTGGTCTGGGGCAGTTTGATCTTGATGCCTTCTTCCACGATAAAATTGGTGGTGAGCAGAAAATAGATCAGCAGCAGAAACACGATATCGATCAGGGAGGTCAGCGGGGCCTGAATCTGATAGCGGTTGGTGTGTTTTTTGAATTTGAGCATGCTATCGGTCCTTTGCGGCGACCGCTTTTAAGAACAGAACTGAGCCGTTCTGCAGCCGGGCCTCATATTTGTCCACTTTGGACAGCAGATAGGAGTGGGCCACCATGGTGGGCAGGGCCACGGCCAGCCCCAGCGCTGTGGTGAGCATGGCTTCCCAGATGCCTCCGGCCAGAACTGCGGCGTTCACTTTTCCGCCCATGTCCTGAATCACCATGAACGCCTTGATCATGCCGATGATAGTGCCCAAAAGTCCCAGTAGCGGTGCGATATTGCCGATGGTGGCCAGGGCCTGAAGATAGGAGGACAGGCCCCGGACCTCGTTTTCCGTCGCATTCACAATCACCGACTCCAGGGTGTCCTTATCCAGATCCCGGGCCAGAATGGCTTTTTCAAGAATCCGGCCCATGGGGGAGTTGCTTTGTTTGGACAGGTCCAGGGCATCTTGTTCCAGGCCTTTGGCCATCAGATCGGCGATTTGGAGTTCAATTTCCTTTCCACGCCGCCGGTTGACAGCATAGCGGATCATGCGTTCAAAAAAAATGGCCAGAACCAGAACGGAGCAGAACAATATGGGGATGACAAGGATCCCCCCTTTGGATAAAAATGCCAGCATCAGAGTTGCTTTTTTCCTTTCAGCTGATCAGGAGTCGGTTTCAGCTTGTTCAATCATTTCAACAAAATCCGGAATCCCGTCAAAATCCAGATCCCGTTCGCGTTTGACCATCGCCTGGGTTTCGTCATAGGTTTCCCACAGGTCCGGCCTGCCGTCCAGGGTGGTGTCTTCCTTGACCGTGACCAGTCTTCCCTTTTCATACAGATACCAGATCTCCACTTCACCATCCTGGTTTTTGTCTTCCTCCCCCCGAACCAGAACCTCGTCCGGTTCATAATACCAGGTCAGCCAGGGGTTACCCTGTTTCCGTTCCTCCAGGGTTTCTATATGTCCGTTCTCATCATAGGTCTCCACCAGATCCGTGATGCCGTCCAGATTTTGATCCACTTCCTTGCGCCGCAGCACATCATTTCTAAAGAAAGAACAAAGATCCGCCCTGCCGCTTTGACTCAAATCCTGGGACACGATCAGGGTCCATTCCGGGTCATCATACCTTTGGGTGGTGTCGAAATACCCATCAAACCGGGTGTCCTGGACCAGATGTGTTTTACGGCCGTTTTGGTAAAACACCTTGAGATCCACGTTGCCGTCCTGATTGTCATCTTTTTCCACTCGGATCAGGATATCGTCGGTATAATACTGCCAGATGTCAGGTTTCCCATTGAAATCGGTGTCACTGATCAGCAGTTCCCGGTACTGGTTTTCATTGAAAACCACCTCCACATCCGGAATGCCGTCCCGGTTCTTGTCGGTCAGGTTTTTCACAATCCGGTTGTTTTCCATCAAAGAAACGGTTTCAAAAAATTCATCACCGTCATGGTCATGTGCCACTTTGTAAAGGGTGCCTGACCGATAATGCCTGATCCGGTCGATCTGCCCGTTTCCATTGGTGTCTTCGCGGGTTTCCAATACGTTTCCCGCGTCATCGAAGTCAGCGAAAAAATCTGAGGAGCCGTCAAAATTCAGGTCTTTTTCCTGGAACTTGACCATTCCTTTTGCAAATCGGGTGATGATGTCGAACCGGCCGTCAAAATTGGTATCCTGTTTCTGTTCCATGGGCTGTTCGTTTTCATACCAGGTGATGTCATCCGGCTTGCCGTTTTTGTTCGAATCCATTTTTCGGGTTGTTAACTGTCCGTTTGAAAAAATCAGTGTGGTTTGGTATCGGTTTTTTTGATAGGGGTCTTTCAGGATTTTTTCGATCTGTCCCTGGATATCGAAAAAAACAACTCGGTCCAGAGTGCCATTTTCATTTTCATCAATTTCCTGGCGGACCGGGACCTGATTGCGATAAAAGGTGGTGGTATTGGCCGCGCCGTTGCCATCGGTATCTTTGGTGCTTGAGAACAGCTGTCCGGCTTTAAAATGGAAAAAGGTGTCAAACCGGTGGTCCCCGGTGGTATCTTTCTGAATTTTTGTGAGCTGCCCCTCGTTGTCAAACAGCGACACCTGGGTCAGGTGACCCTTTGTGTCGTGCCTTTCCTGGCGGACTCTTTTTCCATGTTCAAAAAATCTGTGCAGTCCATTTGACGGTCACCGTTTGTGTCCCGCTCAATTCTGGAAATCGAACCGCCGGTGTAGTACTGGCGTTTTTCAAAAAAACCGTCCTGGTCCGGGTCCATGTCCGCCTGCACAATGGTGCCGGATTCATCGTAAATCAACACCTGGTCGATGATGCTGTCTTCGTTCAAATCCTTTTCCACCCGATTTTTGGCCGTTGCCGTCATCAAAGGGCACAGCCAGAGGATAAGCAGAACAAGGCACATGTGCTTCAGGATTGTCGGTTTCATAATGCCAAAGATATATATCGATTGCGGTTATTTTTGTCAATAAAACTGAAATGGTTTTATTTAAATAACCCAAAGAAACGATAAACAACTTTTGGGTTGACCTGTGCAACAAATAGCTATATTGTGGCCAAAATCAAGATCTGTCGGAATCAAAAATAAAAGGAAAGAAAAATGAAACTAAAAAAAGGGTGTTTTATCGGCAGTGTTTTGTGGCTGTGGGTCGGCGTGTCTCTGGTGATGGCGGCAGAAGATACAAAAGAGCCGTCAACAACGGTTTATTCTCTGGGTGAAGTGGTTGTTTCGGCAAACAGTCTAAAATCGCTTCCTGTCAGGACGGTGGAAATCATGGCAGAGGATATCGAAAAACGGCATGCCCTGACCCTGGCAAAGGCCCTTGAACTGCTGCCCGGGGTGGATATCCGCCGGGGCGGTGAAGGGGTCCCACGGGTAAATATCCGTGGATTCAGAAGTCGGCACACCATTTTGCTGCTCAACGGGATTCCCTTGAATTCCACCTATGACAGCCAGTTTGATCCCCACATGATTTCCACGGAAAACATCGCCAAGATCAAGGTGTCTTATGGCGGCCATTCCGTACTCTACGGCCAGGGCGGGCTTGCCGGAGTCATCAATATCATCACCAAGCAGGGTACGACAGGGCTTGGCGGAGATGTGTCGGCAGAGATGGATGAACACGGCAACCATTACACCAAATTCAATGTGGGAGGCGGCAGCGACACTGTCCGCTTTTTCGGTGCCGTCAACAATTATGATTCCGACGGGTTTCATGTGTCAGATAATTTCGATCCCACCTCCCAGGAAGATGGAAACGAACGGAACAACAGCGACAGCGAACGGTTGAGCCTGTTCGGAAATCTGGTGTACCAGATGACCGACGAAATTGAACTGGGCCTGACCCTGGAACGGACCACCGGAGAATACGGCACACCCCCAATGACCGTGGATGACAAGAAAGATCCGTTTTATAAAAAAACCAAATACGATCGCACGGAAGATTTGGAAACCCTGTCCACTCAGGTGTCCATGAGTTACACTCCCAAAGGGATATTCAGCTTCAGAGGATGGGTGTTTGCCAACCGGAATGAGCAGGAAAATGCCCGGTATGATGATGATACCTACAGCACCATGACAAAGAAAAATACCTATCGCAGCAATGATGAAACCGAAATAAAAGGGGCGGCATTGCAGACCCGTGCGGACTTTGGATCTGCCGGTAACGCGGTGCTAGGACTTTCCACCGAGGCCAGTGACTACACGTCTGATTTCAGAAATGTGGACAAGGACAATACTCCGCCCACCGCCTATTATTACGATCATGGACTGGACATGTATTCAGCGGCACTGGAATACAATGTGCGGCTGTTTTCCAAACTCGGGGTCACGGCCGGTTACAGTCACCACTGGCAGACCAAGGATGCGGGCAGTGATGTGGACAAGGGAAGCCATATGGCCGGTCTGAGTTATGATCTGACCGACAGCACCACAGTGCGGGCCTCTTATGCCAGAAAGGTCCGTTTTCCGGATATCAAGCAGCTGTATGATCCCAGTTCCGGAAATGCCGATCTGGTGCCCGAAGAATCCAAGAATTATGAAGCCGGCATCACCCAGCGGCTGTTCCAAGACATGACCCTGGATCTGGCGGTATTCAAGAACGAAGTGTCCCAGTACATTGAAAAAAATGATGCCACGGATCTGTATAAAAACTGGGAAGCCTACGATTTCAAAGGATTTGAAATCTACCTGTTCAAACCGTTTCTCGCCACCGGGACCATCGGCCTGGGCTATTCCTATCTGGATACCAAGGATAAATCTCCGGGCGCCAGAAGAGATGAACTCCAGTACCGCCCTGCCCATAAGTACACTCTGGATGTGGGGTATACATGGGACTTCGGGCTGAAGGTCCATGCGGACATCCTGCACACGGCCGACCAGTATTACTATTCCGATAATTTTGACAAGGGCAAGCTCAAGGACTATACCCTGGTGAACGTGAAACTGGAGCAAAGAATTTATAAGGAATCGGTATTTCTGTATCTGGGGCTGGATAACCTGACGGATGAAAATTATGAAGAATCCTACGGACTGCCCCAGGCCGGACGGACCGGGTATGCCGGTGTCCGGATGACCTTTTAACGGAGAGGGTCTGATGAACTATATGGTGTGCATCGATGACACGGACATGCCCGGCACCCGGGGGACCGGCTGGCTGGTGGAAGATCTCTGCCGTATCCTGGCGGCTGAAAAACTGGCTGAAACCACGGCCATCAGCCGCCATCAGCTGTATGTGCACAGGGATATCCCCTATACCTCCCACAACTCTGCCATGGGGTTTGAAATGACCCTGGAGCCCCGGGAGTATGATGCAGTCATGTCCCTGTTCCGGACATTTCTGGAAACCCGCACGGAAAAAGGGTCAGATCCCGGCCTGTGCGTGGCGCAACTGTCGGATTCCCTGGATGGCGAAAGCCTGATGGATTTTGGAAAAGCCGCCAAAAACCGGGTCTTGACCAAACCGGACGCCTATGCCCTGGCGGCAAAAACCGGGGTTCACCTGTCGGAACACGGCGGCACCGGGCAGGGCGTGGTGGGGGCGTTAGCCGGCATCGGGCTGCGGCTTTCGGGAAATGACGGCCGGTACCGGGGATGGTATCATCTGGGCCGGCCCGGGGATATCGTCAGTGTCGGGTCTTTGTGTAAATACCCCTTTGTCGACGCCTTGGTCACCTGTGATGGCTGCGACCTGCCCCTGAATACACGGGTTATGATGGGGTCAGAAAAAACCAAAACCGTGCGCATGGGCCACAGGCAGGTGATTGTGGTGGCCCCCTGCAATGAGTCGGCATTCCCGGACATCGCGTATCGCACCATCACCAAAAAGGAAGCAAAACAGTATTGAGCCACTTCCGGCAGCACCGCACGTTATGGTATGTGCTGATTGCCGGGTTCCCCTTGGTGCTGGGAGTCTGTTCCGTTTTCATGGGCCGGTATCCGGTATCGGTCAGGGATGTCGGAACAATCGCAGCGGCGGTGTTGACCGGCCAGGAGGTGGATCCCACCCATTTCAGCGTGATCGTGCATGTCCGGATGCCCCGGATCATTCTGGGTGCCTTGGTGGGAGGGAGTCTGGCAGTGAGCGGGGCCGCGTTTCAGGGCTTGTTCCGCAATCCCCTGGTCAGTTCCGGCATGCTCGGGGTCAGCTCCGGGGCCGGGTTCGGTGCGGCCCTGGCTTTGATCGTGTGTGAGCAGTATGGGTATGTCTATCCGTTTGCTTTTGGATTCGGTCTGCTGGCGATGCTGCTGTGCTTTTTCATCGGCCGGCTAACCGCCTCCGCCCAGGCCGTCACCCTTGTTCTGGGCGGGGTGATCGTGGGATCGATTTTTTCCGCCCTGATTTCTTTGCTCAAGTATCTGGCGGACCCGTATGATGAACTGCCGGCCATTGTGTTCTGGCTGATGGGCAGCCTGTCCCGGGCCGAATACGGCCATATCCTTACGGCCGGGATTCCCATGGTGGCCGGATCCCTGGGGCTGGTGATCATCCGCTGGCGCCTGAACGTGCTGGCCATGGGAGACCGGGAAGCCCATTCTCTGGGTCTTAATGTCAACCTCAACCGGATATTCATCATTGTTTGCGCCACCCTGGCCACTGCCGGAGCCGTATGTGTGAGCGGCGTCATCGGATGGGTGGGGTTGGTGGTTCCTCACATGGGCCGGATGATCATCGGCAACGACAACAAAGCCCTGATACCCGTGGCGTTTTTCATGGGGGCCGCGTTCCTGATCCTGGTGGATGACGTCAGCCGCCTGATCAGTACCAGTGAGATCCCCTTAGGGATTTTGACGTCTCTTTTGGGCGGTCCGTTTTTCATTTACCTGCTCAGGCAGACCCGGGGCCGGGAATGGTAATGTGATGGCTGCCAATCAAAACCAGACATTGATTGAAATGAAAACGGGGCGTTTTCCTTTGGCCGGGTACCGGTTTTCCGCCGGGTGAATCTGAAAATTGCCAGGGGCGAGGTGTTCTGCCTGCTGGGGCCCAACGGATGCGGAAAAACTACGCTGATCGACTGTATGCTGGGTATTCACACATTAGACAGAGGCTGCCTGAGTTTAATGGGGCATTCCCGGACCCGGCACTCTCCTAAAGAAACCGCCCGGGTCATGGCTTACGTGCCGCAGAAGCATGACCGCCATTTCTCTTTTTCCGTGCTGGATTTGCTCCTGCTGGGAAGAGCCCCCTACACCGCTTTTTATGCTTCACCCGGAAAGTCTGATATTGAAAAGGCAAATGAAATTCTGGAGATGTTCGACCTGTCACATCTGATGCATCGGGACTATACCCGGTTGAGCGGGGGGGAGACCCAGCTGGTGATGATTATGCGGGCCCTGATCCAGGAAACCCCGGTGATCGTCATGGACGAACCCACCTCCCACCTGGATTTCCGGCATGAACTCATGGTGCTGGAAACCCTGACCCGTCTGATCCGGGATCGTCAGATCACCCTGGTGATGGCCACCCATTTCCCCAACCATGCCTTTTATTTCGAAAATGCCGGTATTCCGGTCACCGTGGCGTTCATGGGGCACCAGACTGTGGTGCCGTCGGGAAGGCCTGCCCGGGCGTTGACAGAGGAAAATCTGGCCCGGTTTTACCACATCGACACTGTGGTGATGACCCATACCCTGTCTGAAAAAGGGCAGATCAAACAGATCATTCCCATTAGAACTCTGAACAGTGAAATGGAGGGATCGCCATGAAACATCGGCAGTATCTGATATGGATGCTAAGTTTTCTGCTGCTGCCGGTTACGTCGTCCCATGCCGGCCGGGCAGCTATCACAGGCCCTGTCACGGGTTTAGTCGCCGGACAGGGGCCAGTGACGGCCACGGATTATTTCGGCCGGACTCTGACGCTGGAACGTCCGGCCGATCGTTTCGCCTGCCTGTATGCGTTCACAGGCCATGTGATCACCCTTCTGGGGCGGGGCCATGATATGGTGGCGGTGGTGGACGGATTAAAAAAAGACAGGCTGATCCGGCAGCGGGTGCCCGGCATCGATACGTTGCCCATCCCTGCCAAAGGGGGTGTCATTCACATTGAAACCCTGTTGAAGGCAGATCCGGATATAGTGTTTCTCAAATTGGAAACTGGGGCGGCTGAAGCGGAGATCCGGAAACTGGAGCGGTTTGGGCTGCCTTATTTTGTAGTAGGATACCGCAATATGGAAGAACAGCGGACCATCATTGAAAAGATGGGGAAAATAAGCGGGCGGTATGAAACGGCCCGGGCCTATACCGGCTATTACCGGGACATGGTTCATATGGTAAAACAGCGCACCGGTCGGATACCCGATGATCAAAGGGTTCGGCTGTATCATTCGGTCAATGAGGCCCTTAGAACCGATGCGGCCGGTACCATTGAAGCGGATTGGACCCGGGCGGCCGGGGTTGTCAACGTGTCTGTGGGAGACCGGCTGCATGCCAGGGGAGATAAATTCTTCGCCGGTATGGAACAGGTGCTGATCTGGAACCCGGAGGTGATCATCGTGAATGAGGCCGGGGTGGATCAGCTGATTCTGCAGGATAAAAAATGGGCGGCCATCAAAGCAGTCCGGGAGAAAAAAGTGTTTCCCATCCCTGTGGGCATTTCCCGGTGGGGACATCCCGGCAGCCTGGAAACACCCCTTGCCATTCTGTGGACCGCCAAAACCGTGTATCCGGATCTGTTTTCCGACATGGATCTTGAATTGGAAATCAAGCGGTTTTATCATCGGTTTTTCGATCTGTCCCTGACAGATGAGATGGTGCAAAGAGTTTTGAACAACCAGGGGATGCGCCAAGCATTGGACACCCGGTAAAGGAAGATCCATGAAGCGATTTAAAAAAAAATCTCAGAATCTGGTTATCGCAGCATGTTTTCTGGTGCTGGTTTTCACAGGCCCGGGCCTCACGGGAATTCCGGTGGCGGCAGATCTCCTTCCGGAACGGATCGTTTTGAATCTTACTCAGACCCCCCATCTGTCCCAGGCGGTCACATGGCGGTCCCGAAAAAAAGGAAAAACGCCGGCCGCCCGGATCGTTCCGGCATCTCTTCTGCTGGAGTCGGAATCCCATGCGGTTACAGTCATGGCCGTCAGTACCCGGGTCAAAACCGGGAAAAAAGTGGTGCGTTTCATCATTCCGTGGTGTTTGAATCGCTTCGTCCGGACACGGAATATGCTTACCGGGTCGGGGATGACCCGCACTGGAGCGAGTGGAGCCGTTTCCGCACCGCATCCGGCCGAAAAAAACCGTTTCGGTTTATCTTTTTTGGCGATATTCAGGAACAGGTGGCTGCCCTGGGATCCCAGCTGTTTCGAAACGCGGTTCTGGCGTTGCCGGATGCGGCTTTCTGGCTGTTTGCCGGAGACATGATGGACAATGGACCGGATGACTGGGAATGGGCCGAATTTTTTAAGGCAGTATCCTGGATGCCGAGAACCTTTCCCCTGGTGCCGGTACCGGGAAACCATGAATACCCGGACCCCCGGATCATTCCGAAAGATGAACGGCGGATCACCCCGTTGTGGCGGCCCCATTTTACGCTGCCGGAAAACGGACCGCCGGGCCTTGAAGAAACCGTGTATTCTTTTTCTTACCAGGGGGTTTGCCTGATCGTACTCAATGGCAATGAGCCGATGGATGCCCAGACCGAATGGCTGGAAACCGTCCTCTCCCAAAACACGGCTGCCTGGATCATTGTTGCCATTCATCAGACGGTCTACCCTCTTTCCGCGCGCCGGCATGTCACCCGGTTTCAGGAGACTCTTGTGCCGATTTTTGACCGGTATGCCGTGGATCTGGTGCTCCAGGGTCATGATCATGGATACGCCCGCAGCAGGGCCCTGAAAAATCATCAGCCCGTGTCCGGCTCGGAAAAAGGCACGGTGTATATCATTTCCAACAGTGGCCCCAAGTTTTATCCGGTCAGTAACCGGTATGACCATCTCATGGCCAGAATCGGAACCGGGGAAATGCTGTTTCATACCATTGAGGTGGATCAGGACACCATTTGTTTCACCGCATTTGATCTGATGCGGCAGCCCGTGGATAAGATAGTGATTCACAAAACCATGCCGTAAAAGGACATATCCGGTCTCTTTCGATATCAAACCAGACCCCTAAGGTCTGATTTTGTCTGTCCGGCTCAGCCGGATCATTTTTGTCCGTTTAAATGGAGTGTGAAAGCCGTCAGCTTTCAGTACTCAGTTTTCAGCTTGCAGCAGAACAGTACAAATGTATCCCTGCGGAAGACTTAATGCGGAGAGCTGTTGACTCTCATGATGTGTTGTGTCCGGCAGGGCATGGCTGCTATTTCAATTTCAAGGTTTGATTCTTCCGGCATGGTTTGTGCTGAATATGGCATCCCTTAACCCATTCATGCAAGGATTGACACACAGATGGCACAGACTGATACCGCAGACTGGTGCCGGCGCATCCGAAAGGAATATGCCGATGCCTATGACACCATGACCTGGCTGACCCCGGAAAAGGCGGTCCAGGCAACCCGGGCCAGAGATGCACTGATACATGATATTTTCAAATATGCCGGCAGCGGACCCCAATGGCGGTTTTCCGAAACCAAACTGACCATCCACGGCATTTCCCCCGGCTGCCGTTTCTGCGGCCAAGGGGAATGGTCCTGCCTGTTTATCAACGGCATCTGCAATGCTCGCTGTTTTTACTGCCCCTCCGCCCAAAACCAAAAAGGTCATCCCATGACCAGTACCCTGGAATTCCGGACCCCGGAGGATTATGTGGATTATGTGGAGAGGTTTGACATTCAGGCGGTGAGTTTCAGCGGCGGTGAACCGCTCATGACCTTTGACCGGGTGGTACAGTACCTGAAATCGCTGCGGGCGAGAATTTCGCGTCCCCTGTATATCTGGATGTACACCAACGGTCTTCTGGCGACCCAGGACAAATTGAAAACGCTGGCGGATAACGGGCTGGACGAAATCCGCTTTGATATCAGCGCCGACCGTTATTGCCTGGACGTCCTGAAAGAAGCGGTGGACGTCATCCCCCATGTCACGGTGGAAATTCCGGCCATCCCTGAAGATGTGGAAAAAACCCGGCAGGTGATCCGGCTTCTGCATGATCAAGGGGTAAATTTTCTGAATCTTCATCAGATCCGATGTACGCCGTTCAATCTGCCAGAACTGATCCGGCGGGGATATACGTTTTTGCACGGCCCTAAAGTAACGGTCCTCGATACCGAACTGACCGCCCTGGAACTGATCCGGTACACGCTGGATCAGCAGATCGACTTGCCTGTTAATTACTGTTCATTCACCTTCCGGCACCAGTTTCAGCGGGCCGGTGCCCTCAAAAGAAATGCCAGGCTGATCAAAGCCTCTCACCAGGGGGTCACTGCCACCGGCCATATCCGGACCCTGAGCATTACCGGAGAACCGGCAGCCGTTCAGCGGGTTCATCAGCATCTTTTGGCCGAAGAACCGGACACAGAGTTATGGGTGGTTTCCGGAAAAGGAGATCGGTTGGCGTTCCATGAATCTTTGTGGCCTAAAATCGATTTTACAGGCATGATACTGGAGGTGAGCTATACGGCTTCTTCCCTGAAATCCCATGTGTCGTTGCGGCATGCTTTCAGAGAAATTCCACTGAATCCCAGAAAAAAAGTGGTCATTGAAAAATATCCGGCCCATTCCGTGATCCGGTTGAAAGAGGATCGGATTGTTGAATTCGGCCGCCGGTATGTTTTGCCCGATGCCGATGATCCTGCAGACAATGAGGCCCTGTCGGTCAGCCGGGGGGATAATGAGGTTGAGACATTTGAACGATTTGATCCTGGTTTGTCCCGGTATTATTGATTTTTCGACACGGGGTGCGGATTAATGGTTGAATTCCTGGCAAAAACCGCATAATTTATAATATTATGGGACAAGCAAAAACCTGTTAATGGAGGAGATGGGATATGGCGGGAAAAATTTTTACAGGGAACGCAGGACTGTGCAGGATGGCGAGAAAAACCCCGATTCCGTGTGGTGGCGGTTCTGGACTGCAACCTGAAAGTCTATTCGGATCACCTGCGGCTCAGCGAACTGACCCACCTTGCCGAGGAAGCCGGTGCGGAACTGATTCATCTGAAGAAAGGGCCCAAACAGGACACCCCTGACAAACGGTAAAATTCCATGAAAGGCGGATGATTATGGCACTGGTAAGGGACAAGGACGGCAAGCGGCTTCATGTCAAAAGCCGGCTCATGGGCGAAAGTCTGGTCAGCAAAACATTTCTGGAGCAATTGGAAGTGGCACCGCAGCAGCGTCTGTATCCGGATGTGGCCATCCTGAAAATCGGGGGACAGTCCATCTGTGACCGGGGGGTGAAAGCTTTGCCGGCCATACTCAAGGAAATTGTGGCCAACCGGACTTCCCACAAAATGCTGATCACCACCGGCGGGGGCACCCGGAGCCGGCACATTTACACCATCGGACTGGAGATGGGCATGCCCACAGGGGTGATCGCGCGTTTCGGCAGCATGATATCGGATCAGAATGCCCTGATGATCGCTACCCTGCTGTCTCCCTGGGGAGGGATCAAGATCTCCCACAGTGATATCGTCAAACTGCCCACCTATTTGCGGAAGGGATCATTCCGGTGATGCACGGCATGCCGCCCTATGATTATTTTGCCATCAAGCCGGAAAAAGGACGGATTCCCATCCACCGCACCGATGTGGGCCTGGTGATCCTGGGGGACCTGATCGGGGCCAGACGAATTCTGTTTGTCAAGGATGAGGACGGGCTGTATACCGAAGACCCGAAAAAGAATCCGGATGCCCGATTCATTCCCGACATCACGGTGTCGGAACTGATGGAAAAAGACCAGGATGATCTGGTCATTGAGCGCCCCTGTCTGGAAATTATCAAAAACAGTGAAGTGATCGAACAGGTTCAGGTGATCAACGGGATGAAGGAAGGAAATATCACTAAAGCCCTGGCCGGCGAACATGTGGGGACTATCATCCGGAAATAGGACGGCAAACGGGACGGTTTTTGTCTTGCAGTTAAAACGTATGGACCGATTCCGGGCGGCATCCGACAGATACCGGTTTGCCGATGTCCAGGCAGAACTCTTTGATGACCGTTTTTGGCCAGATCGCTTCAAAGGACGTTCCCTGTATATCCAGATGAACCCGGGCGAACACACCGTAAGAAGAGATGTCCGTGATGGTCCCGGAAAAATGGTTTTTGAAGACCGGTGAGGTCGGGGGGGCCAGCAGAATATTTTCCGGACGGATTCCCAGATGCTGATGGTCCCGGGCAGGCTGGGTTTCGGGAACAATATCCAGGCGGGTGCCCGCAATTCGCAGGGTGCCCCCATGGGGTTCAAATGAAACGACATTTTTCATTCCCACAAACCGGGCCGTAAACCTGGAATCAGGCTTCTCAAAAAGGGTTGGAATGTCTCCCTGCTGCAGGATCTTGCCGTCTTTGATGATGGCTCCCCGGTTGGCCAGATAAAGCACCTCCTCAAAATTGTGGGACACCATAATAATGGTCATGTTCAGGTCTTTGTGAACCGTTTTGAGCAGATTTCTGGCTTCGTCGTGAAATACCGGATCCAGCGCGGACAGGGGTTCATCCAGCAGCAGCACTTTGGGATTCAGGATCAATGATCTTGCCAGGGCCACCCGCTGCTTTTCCCCGCCGCTCAGATTATAAGGATATCGATGGATGATTTTTTCAAGGCCCAGAGCGGAAGTCAGGTATCCAAACCGCTGCCGGGCCTCCTTTTTTGAAATGTGGTGAAAACCGGTGCCGTAAAGAATGTTCCGGGTGACATCCAGGTGTGGGAACAGGGCAAAATCTTGGTAGACCAGGGCCAGGTTCCGTTTTTCCACCGGAACCCGGGTGATATCCGCGCCATCGGATATCAGGGAACCGGAAGTGAAGGGCATGATTCCCATGATGCCTTCGAGCAGAAGCGATTTGCCGGACCCGGTCGGGCCGATCAGGGCAAAGAAGTCATGGGCATGCACCTGAAGATCGATGTCTGTGAGGGAAAATTCCGGCAGGTCCAGACAGATGTGTTTCAGCACAATCATGGATTACCGGCGGTCCGGATGAAGGGATGTTGACATCATCCGCAAAAACACAAACAGGATAAAGGAAATCAAAATCAGCCAGACCGCGATGGGCTGGGAGTACTTCAGACCGAAAGCCGTGAACCGTTCATAGATCATCACGGGTGCGGTCATGGGGTGATAGGCCACAATCACGATGGCACCGAATTCGGAAATGGCCCGGGCTGTGCACATGATGATGCCCAAAACCATGTAGCGCCAGGTCAAAGGAAAGGTGATACGGATAAAGGTTGTCAGGGCACTTGCACCCAGGGTGCGGGATGCATTTTCCAGGCGCACCGGCACGCTGTCGAACCCGGATTTCACCGTGTTGATATAAAACGGCAGTCCCACGAACAGCAGCACACACACGATTCCGGTCCTGGTTCCCATGATCTGGATCCCGGCTTCGGACAGAAACCGGCCGATGGGATGGTTTCTGCCAGCCAGGCTGAGGATGGCGATCCCGATGACCGGATGAGGGATCATGATGGGCAGATCAATGATCCCTTCCAGCAGTTTTTTGCCTTTCAGGTTTTTTCTGGCCAGCAGATAGGCCAAGGGGGTGCCCATGATAAAGGCCAGTCCGGCCGCAGCCAGGGACAAAAGGATGGAACGGGCAATGGCAGCCGTCACATCCTTGTCCAGGATGGTCTGTTTCATCATGGACAAGGACGGTTGTATGGTCATATTGATCAAAGGCAGGGTCAGCAGAAGAATCAGGGGCAGTCCCAGGCACAGAAACAGCCAGGCCATCCGGTCCATCTGTTTCACGAAATCAGTCCTTTACCTCAACCAGACCGGCGATTTCAGGCGGCATCTTTTGTGCCATGGCGGCATCCGGAACCACCGGCGGCACCATGGGAGGCTGTCCCATCTGTTCCAGGGTTTTGAGTCCATGATCTTCGGACAGGACAAACTGCAGGAATGCAATGGCTGCTTCCGGGTTGGGCGCGTTTTTGATCATGGTAATGCCGTAGGTACAGGACTGGCCGCTCTTGGTGATCCAGGTGCCGGGTTTTTTTCCGGTCACCTTCACCTGTGCCTGTTTGTAGAACGCATCATATTTATAGTTGCTCAAATTGATGTGATCATCCAGAACAATGAATTTGAGTCCGTGCTGCCGGGCCACTGAAATGTATTCCCAGGCATAATCCATGTTTCCGGTTTTCAGCAGGTTCACCAGTTCCACGGATTTAGGCCGAACGTTTTTCTGGGGCCGGTTGGCCAGAATCCGGTCATACAGCCCCTCAATGCCGTAAAATTTTTCTGCCAGCTGCAGCACCATCAAGCTCCGGTACCCACAGGGATCCAGGTTGGGATCGGAATGTCCCCAGACCACTTCGTTTTTCTGCAGAATCTCATACCAGTTGTCCGCATTGGTCTGGCCGGCGTATCGGCTCTGATCGGTGTAACACAGCACCAGCTGATTGGTGGCAAACCGCGCATTCCAGTCCGCAAATGCCGGAATCAGGTTGTTGTCAATCACCTTGTAGTCCGCAGACACCATGATGTCCGCCGGTTTTCCGACTTCGGAAATCAAACGGGCCATTTTGGTGCTTCCCCCGGCTTCCCGGAGCACATCCACATCCGGATGTCTGGCTTCGAATTCTTTTTCAATGGCGGCAAACGGCACGGTCAGGCTGCCGGCATGAAAAACAATCAGTTTTCCAGAGGGACCGGCCGTAACGGTCAGGGGAAGGACCATGCCAATCATCAAAAGGACAAAGAGAATGAAAGACAAACTCATCATTATGTTTCCTTTATTTTGCATAACGGGTTCTCCTTTGGTTGTTTTCGGTTGTTTTATATCCATAAAATCCGGTTCCCTCAAGTGGATGCAATAGATATACCAAAAATACCGGAAATCGTTTGATTTTTATAATCGATTGAAACAATTTGAATTGATATCGGTTTTCGATCAAATGGCACCAGCCGCCGTTCCGTGGAAAATATTTGGAAACCGCATTGATGCAACCGGGTGTTTCACCGGGAGAGCCGAAATGCAACCGGTGGAAAATGAGTTCTATTCGTTATGTTAATATTGACATAACGAATAGGGTTTGATAAGGAAGGCAGTGTTATTTTCAATTTAAGAAGAGGAAGATAATCATGGGAGCGGCAATGAGTGAAAAAAGGGAACGTCATATGATCATAAATCCAATGGATCCCCGGTCAAATTCGAAGTGTATGGGGATGTGCTGATTGAAAAAATTGTTCGCCAGAATGGAAAAGGCGGACGGGTTTATCTGCCTCCGGACTGGGTGGGAAAAACCATCAAAATCATCAAGTAATCAGAGTCGAAACACCATATCGCAACACAGGAGAAACCGTGCATGGCTGACAATTGGGTGTACAGTATTTGCGGAATGTGTACCGTCCGCTGTCCCATCAAGGTGAAGGTGCGGAACGGAAAAGTTGTCTTTATTCAGGGCAATCCCCATGTGCCTGCCATGAAAGGGGCGGTGTGTCCCCGGGCGCCGCGGGAACGGGGTTGATATATGACAGTGAACGGCCCCAGACACCTTTGATCCGTGAAGGTAAAAGAGGCGAAGGCCGGTGGCGGAAGGCGACCTGGAAAGAGGCCTTGGATTATGTGGCGGAGAAACTCACCGGGGTGAAGGACCGGTATGGGGCCAAAGCCATTGCATTGACAGACCGGGGCGGGCCGTTTCGGGATTTTCACCGGGCGTTTCTCAGAGGTGTCGGAACGCCCAATTACAACAACCATGATTCTTCGTGTGCCAGGAATGTCCAACATTCGGCTTTGTCGTTGACCGGCCAGGGACGCAAGGCTGTGGCATACGATTTCAAGTACAGCCGGCATGTGGTACTTCAGTGTCGCAATATTTTCGAATCCATTGATGTTCAGGAAGTCAACAACCTCATGGATGCGATGGAAAAAGGGTGCAAACTGACGGTCATTGATGTTCGGGCCAATATTTCGGCCGGCAAGGCCCATCATTTTTTCATGGTTCGCCCGGGAACCGATTATGCCTTCAACCTGGCGGTCATCAATGAGATCGTTGCCAAGTGCTTTTATGACCAGAAGTTCAAAAAACACTATATCGAGGGATTTGATGCGTTAACTGAGTTTGTGGCCACCTATACCCCGGAATGGGCCGAGCAGGAAACCGGGGTGCCGGCCAGCCATCTGAGACGGTTTGTCAAAGAGCTCGCCCAGGCGGCTCCGGCGGTGGTCTGGCATCCCGGGTGGATGGCGGCTCGGTATAAAAATTCCTTTTACGTGTGCCGCTCCATTTATATCATCAATGCCCTTTTAGGGACCTATGGAGCCAAAGGCGGGCTCCCCTTTGTGAGCAAACCCGGAGATGTGGGGTGTAGCGGGTTGAAAAAATTCATGGACCTGTACCCCAAACCGAATGAAAAAAGAGCGGACGGGGTGGGATGGAAATATTCCCATTTCGAGGATGGGCCCGGCCTGGCGCATCTGCTGTTCGATGCCATGGAAACCGAAGACCCTTATCCGGTCAAAGCCTATATTGCATATCGTCATGATCCCCTCATGGGATTTCCGGACCCGGACCGGCTCAAGAAAAAATGGGACAATCTGGATCTGCTGGTGTCGGTGACCTTTAGCTGGTCGGATACGGCATGGTATTCCGATGTGGTTCTCCCGCTGTCTCCTTATCTGGAAAGAGACAGTATCATTGCGGCCAAAAACAGCCTGACCCCTCATTTTTTCGTGCGGAAAAAAGCGGTGGAACCCCGGTATGACACCCGAGCGGACTGGGAGATTATCTCAGGTATGGCCCGGCGCATGTATCTGCCGGAACTGGTGTTTGACCGGATCGAAGATATCTGGAATTTCCAACTGCAGGGGACCGGGGTCGCGATTGAGGATTTTGACGCCTTCGGGATGGTGCCGCTGGTGGGAAAGCCGGTATATCAGGCATTTGAAAATTACCAATTCAAGACCCCCAGCAAAAAAGTCGAGATCATATCCAAAAAACTGACAGACAGCGGCCTGGATTCTCTGGCACCTTATGAACCACCGGTGTCGCCTGAAACCGGACAGTTCCGCCTGACATTCGGCCGGTGTGCCCTGCACACCCAGGGGCATACGGTGAACAACCCCCTGCTCTCGGAACAGATGCCGGAAAATCAGTTGTGGATCAACAGGAATGAGGCGGAAAAATTTGACATTGAGGATGGGGACAGGGTCTTGGTTTCCCAGAATGGGTATTCTGAATCCATTGAGGCGAAAGTGACCGATGCCATTCATCCGGAAGCCGTGTTTGTGGTGCATGGATTCGGCCATCGCCTGCCCGTGGAGACCCGCGCTTTTAACAAGGGGCTGGCAGACAACCGGTTCATGGCCGGGGGTCTGGATATCTGGGACCGTGCCGGCGGGGCGATTGCCTATCAGGAGCACTTTGTCACTGTGACCAAATCCTGACGGAAGTCGTTCTTAAGAAAGGGATTCAAATGATACTCCGAACCAGCCAGCTGCTGCTTAATGATGACGGAAAAATCATCATGGGATCCGGCCGGATGGCGATCTTTGAATCCCTTCAGCACACCGGCTCCATCAATCAGACCGCCCGGGAATTGAACATGGCGTACAAAACCGTGTGGAGCAAAATCAAATCCACTGAAAAAAACTGGGGCCGGCCGGTGGTGGACACAGACAGAAAAACCGGTACCCGGCTGACACGAGACGGGAAGGACCTGCTAAAAAAATACCGAAAGCTGAAACAGGACTGTATTCATGCGGATGACCTCATTTTTCAGTCCATTTTTCAGATGCGGAATAACAAAACCACATAATAAAATTTTTTTGACCTGTCTTATAGTGATGTTACCATAAGGCAGATAAATGGTGAATATATCAGTGTTGAGACAGGAATGCGATTATGGAAACATTTGAGGTGTTACTTCAGGAGTCAGCCGAAACTCATGGGCATCTGTGCCCCGGGCAAGTGGTGGGCGTTCGGATGGCCATGGAAGGCTGCCGGCGGATCGGACTGGACAATCCCCGGGAACGGTCCCAGATCAAGAAACTGATCGTATACGTGGAAATGGACCGGTGTGCAACCGATGCCATTTCCGTTGTGACAGGGGCCAGGCTGGGCCGGCGGTCATTGAAGTTTGTGGACAACGGCATCATGGCAGCCACGTTTGTGAATCTGGAAACCGGAAAAGCGGTTCGCATTGTATCGAAAGAAAGAGCCAGAACCCTGGCCGCATCCAAAGCATCCCATATCCGGGACCGACACCGCCAGCAGCTCGATGCCTATAAAACCATGGCATGTGAGGACCTGTTCGACATTCAGATGGTCAAAGTGGATGTGGACGTTTGCGACATGCCCGGTCCCACGAAATTCAAGGCAGTCTGTCAAAAATGCGGTCAGGTGGTGCGGGATAAGCGCGAAGTGATGAAAAACAATCAGATCCTTTGCCGGCCCTGTGCCTTGGGAACCTATTTCACACTCCTGAAAGAACAGGAAAAAAAAGAAAATGAAAAAAACCGCACAGCATGGCCGTTTAAAACCGTCCCGGTGAACCAGGCCGTGGGAACGGCTGTAGCCCACGACATGACGCAGGTCATCCCCGGGAAATATAAAGGTCCGGCCTTTAAAAAGGGGCATAAAATTACGTCAGGCGACTTGTGCCGCCTCATGCAGATGGGAAAAAACAACCTCTATGTTCTGGATTTGAAAACCCATCAAATCCATGAAGATGATGCCGTAATGGAACTGGCATCCGCATTGGCCGGCCCGGGAGTCACTTTTTCAGGAACCCCTTCGGAAGGCAAACTCGAGTTGCGGGCCGCTTATCCCGGACTTTTCAAAGTGAACGTTTCCGCCCTGGAATCTTTCAACATGCTGCCGAATGTGATGTGTGCATCCATTCACACCCATACGGCCGTTGCTAAACATCAGAGTCTGGCTGCGACCCGGGCGATCCCTCTGGTGATCCACCGGTCTGATCTGGACCAGGCCGTTTCACGGGCCAAAGAGCAGTTTCCGGTTTTCAGTGTGACCCTGTTCCTGCCATTGAAAATTCGTTTGATCATTACCGGTGATGAAGTCTATAAAGGGTTGATTCAGGACCGGTTTCAGGCTATTGTCAAGGAAAAGGTTTCTCGACTGGGCGGGACCCTTAAGGAGAGCGTTATCCTGCCGGACAACCGGGACAGGATCACTCGACAGATCCGGGAGTTCCTGAAAAAGGACACAGACCTGATCATCACCACCGGCGGTATGTCCGTGGACCCGGATGATGTCACCAAGGAAGCCATCGAAGAGTCGGGGTTTGAGCGGATTCATTATTCGTCTGCGGTGTTGCCGGGGGCCATGTTTCTGCTGGGATATCACGGACGGACCACGATTATGGGGTTGCCGGCCTGCGGTCTGTATCACCGGACCACCATTTTCGATCTGATCCTGCCCCGGGTGATGGCTGGTGAAAAACCAGACGTCAGGGATCTGGCACGGCTGGGCCACGGCGGACTCTGCCTGAACTGTAAACCCTGCCGGTTTCCTGCCTGTTCGTTTGGGAAGCCGGGCTGACCCGTGCCCGCACCCATCAACGGTGGAATGAGAAGTGAACATGGAGGCAGCCCAAGACCTCGGCCGGAACTTGACCGACCGGCGGTTCAAATGGGTGTATATGAAAGAACTGGCTGTTGCCAATAAGGAAAATATTGATATGATGACCTTGCAGGAAGAGATTATCGCGGAAGTGACCGCCCGGTCAACCCACCTGGATGACATTCCCGACGTCCGGATGGTGGCGATATCTCTAGGATATACTTTTGTGGAGCTGGACAACGGCATCATGGGCGTGTGCTTCACCCCCCGGTCCAACAGCGGGTCCTGCGCCCATTATTCAGGAGCCGGGGCCTTGTCGGAAAAACCGGTTCTGGAGTTGTGCCTGCTGATGCGCGCCCGCCATCCCCTGGAACGAAGCGTGGGGGTGGCGGCGGTCAATGCCCTTTCCCATACCATCATGGCACAGGACCCTGATCAGTACCGGTTTTCAGAAAAGGATTTTCTGGACCTGCTGCCCTTCCATTCCCATGGATCCAACAAAGTGGGAATGGTGGGCCATATCGGCCCGTTCATGTCTTTTTTGAAAAAACGGGCGGATTTTCTGGTGGTGGTGGATGACAACCCTGATCTGAAAACTGGGATCATGGAAACGGGCCCTGTCATCACCCGGGATGTCGGAGCCTTGAAAGATGCCGATATCGTCATCATCACCGGATCTTCTGCTGCAGTGGGCGGGTTTGATGCGGCCCTGGATGCAGCGGAATCCGCCCGGTTCATCGGGGTGGTGGGGCCGTCTGCCGGATGGCTTCCCCAGCCGGCGTTCCGGCGGGGGGTTCATGCCGTGGCTGCCACAAAAATTACGGACCTGTCTAAGGCCCGCCACACCATCCTGGAGGGTGGCGGAACGCCTCAATTCATTGATTACGGCCGCAAATACACCCTGGTCAACGAATCCGGCGGCCAATAAATCCGAAAGGTCAGTGAATTTCAGGCACAGGGTCTGGGAAAACTATGTGGTATCACGCCATCTGACGGTATTACTCATATTTGGCGGCGATGAAAAGGCCGTATCCGGGTTTCAGGGTGCCGGTTCTGCATGCCTGGGCCACTTGGCTGTCACAGCTCGATCCAGACAGGTGTTTCCAGAAGTTGTCCAGGCTGCCGTGTTCAAACACGATCTGCCCGGCCAGCTGTTTGAGAAACCGGGTATGCCCTTCCATCAGCGTGATGGTGAATCCGGCCGCCTCCACGGCGGTGATCAGGTCCACGATGCTCAAGGCCCCGTCCAGGCAGGACAGGGGCGGGTCAGCCGGAAGGCCCTTGTACCGGTATTTTTCCGGAATGAACAGGTCGGTTAGCACCAGCTGTCCATTGGGTTTGAGCATCCGGAAAAATTCTTCCAGGCAGGCCTGCTTGTCCGGAATCAAGGACAGGACACATTCGCAGAAAATGCCGTCAAACCGGTCTGATTTGAACGGGAACGCCGGGATCCGCGACTGCACAAAGTCAAAGGACCGTGTGCCGTTAGAATTGTGGCCGTTTGCCCGTGCAATGGCTTTGTTCACATCCATGTCCGTTCCCACCACCTGAAGGCCGTAAACGTCAAACAGGTACCTGGCTGTGGCGCCATAGCCGGAACCGGCATCCAGAACCAGATTTCCTGGATCGAATCCGCAGAAATCCACGGCTCTCTGGGTGAGGATAAGGCCGCCCGGGCGGAGGGTATGGCCGGTCACCCGGGTCAGCGCCGGCTGCCTGAACAGGAACGGCACCTGTCCGGTATCGAATGTCCTGCAGGGTTTCGAATTTTGGTTCTGGTTGTCAGGGTTATTTGTCTTCAAGAATTTGTTCAACTTCAGCCATCCTTCCCCGGGCGATGTCCGGTGAGATATAGATCATACCGCAATTTTTGCACTGGGGCAGGACCACATCGAACCGGCTTCCCAGGTATGCCACATGATTTTTGAAAAACCCCATTTCCCCGTTGTCACAGGACTGGCACACAATGGTTTCGTTGTGTGGTTCCGTGGGGGGGGCCGGAACGAACAGAGTGTTGGGGATCACCTGCATCCGGTGACTCCAGGCATTGACGATTTCAATCCCGGTTTCCTGCGGTTGAAACGCCACCCAGAAACAGACCCGGGCCGGTCGGAAAAATGCGATATGGGTCCGGTGTCCGGGTTGTAAAAAGGAGGCGTGCCGGTGCCGACATGGACCATTACCTGCCGTATGTCGGATTCCAAGATAAAATGCTCCTCCAGGATCTCCTTCACCCCGGGACGGTAACGGATCGGCACGGCCGGGCCTTCCGTCAGGGGCGGGGCTGGAGGTTCCTGCCAAAGCTGGGCCAGCATGCGGTGTTTGGCCTGTGCCAGGTTGTCATGGCGGCCGGTGAAACCCGGATCCTTGCGCTGTTCCGGCTGATCGGTCTGGGGCCAGAACAGGTCCAGGACGTGGGCGGTTTTTTTGCCGGCCCCTGCCAGCCGGTCCCGGCACATGGCGCAGTAGGCCAGAAAATCCTGGTCGCTTTGACCGGCCCGCTGCTGGTTGATTTTTTGGCTGAGCCGTGGATTGGCATTGAAAACCAGACCCCCGAATCCGCAGCATTCTGTCAGGGCCCCGGCGGCAGGCAGTTCCTTAATGATCACGCCGGCGGACCGCGCCAGGGTCCGGACCGCCTCCTGAACCGCGCGGTCTTCCCTTGCCGTGCAAGGATCGATGATGTTCACCGGGTCCGGGCCGGTTTTGCGGGGGACCGCCGGCAGGCAATCCGTCAGATCCTGCAGTGTTTTGTAAAGAGAGACAATCTCGACGTCAGGCAGTTGCCGAGAGAGCATCCAGGTGCAGGCACAGCACGCAGTGATGATGGCCGGCTTGCCTGCATCTTCCCAAAAGGTCGTGAACCGTGCCAGGGTTTCTTTTCCAGGGCCGGCCGGCCGGCCCACCGGGCCGGGGCCCCGCAGCAGCCCGTGGCAAACCCGGTGGTGCCGGGCAGGTTTGCCAGTATAAATTCATACACCTGGCTCACCTGACCCGGGGCCGATCCCAAAAGCTGGCATCCGGGGAAAAAGATCTGATCCGACCGGTCGTCCCCGGGGCATGGCGGACAAAAAAACAGGTGTCTCCTGTGGCATGGGCCATTTCCTGAAGCGCAAAATCATGGGCTGAAACCGGCATCCGGTCCGCCTGAACCATTTCCTGCCGTGCGTCAAGACACAGGTCCGCCATGGAAAAATTATTGGGGCACACGGTTTCGCACAACCGGCACAGGCTGCATGAATTGATCAGCAGGTTGGCTTTTTTTTCACCCTTGACAATGGCGGCATTGTTGTAAATCTCTCGGGCATATCGGCGGGGATATCCCTTGAACTCGGACAGGTAGGTGCATACATGCAGGCACCGGGAACAGTCGCACTGGATGCAGCGATCAGCCTCCCGGGCCGACAGGTCACGGTCGCAGGTCATGGCACCGGTGCCGGGATCGGCGACAAGATCCAGCCGGGGGCGGGGGGGTACCCCGCTGATATCGGTCGACAGGCTTGTTGAGATCGATCCTTCCCTTTCCCGGCCGGCCGTCGGGGAGACCTTTGATAGAAATCGGTCTATGGAAGTGGCTGCTTTCCGGCCCTGGGCCGCAAACGCCACCGGATGGAACCTGGTTGCCAAAAAGGGGTCGGTTTCTAAAAATCCGCCGGCAAAGATCCGGGGGTGTGAGGTGCCGCCGGAAAACCCATCCACCAGAGGCCGGCCGGTATTATCCCGATTAAAACCTGTAAAGGGATCCCCCGGGGAATCCTCTCCGATATAAAGGGCATCGAAAGATCGGCCTGCCTGTAGAGGGAATGCGGTATCCGGGGAATCCGCGGTCTTGAATTCAACTCCAAAGCCTTTCAGGGCCTGGATTTCCTGTGCCAGTATCTCCGGGGGCAGGACTGCACCGGACATCCGGCGCAGGTTCCCACCCAAACGATCGGTCCTGTCAAACGCCACCACAGTATAACCTTTGAGGCTTAGATCCCAGGCAGTGGTGAGACTGCTTAATCCGCTGCCCCAGATGCCTACGGTCCTGCCTTTGGCTGACGGGAGGAAGCGTTTTTTGCGCCGGGTCCGGCCGGCGGCACAGATCCGCTCCAGGTCACCAATGGCTACCGGCGCATCCAGGTGATTGCGGATACAAGAGGCTTCACATGGATGGTCACAGATCCGGGCAAGAGTGTCCGGCAGTGGCAGGGCATTTTCAATTACCTTGAATGCCCGGTCCATGTCTTTTTTACGCATATATCCCAGAAACGCCCTGACATTCATGTGAAACGGGCAGGCTGCGGAGCAGAATGCGGGTTCCTCCTGGATGCATTTTTTTTCAAATTCGGTGAGAAGGGCTTTTTCCATGGAAGGCCACACAGGGGATGGTGCCCGGGGACGGGGGAACCGGAAGTGCGGTTTCCCCGTCCCCGGGCCGGTTGCAGGTTACATTTTTTTTAATTCTGCCAGCACCTTGTCCGGCGTTGCCGGCAGTCGTTTGATCCGGACTTTGCAGGCATTGTATATGGCGTTGATGATCGCGGCATGGGGGGATGTCAGCGGCAGTTCACCTACACCTGCAGCCCCGAAGGGCCGTGTTCCCGGGGAGATTCCACATACATCAGCTCGATGTCGTCGGGAATGGCCTTGCTGTAGGGAAATCCGGCCCCCATCATGGAGGAATGCTTTTGGATGTCTTCGAAATCCTCAGACAGGGCGAGGCCGATGCCCTGGGCCAGCCCGCCGTACATCTGGCCGTCCACGGTGAGCCGGTTGTTGATTTTACCTACATCCGCTACCGCCGTCATCTTGTCAACCCGGGTTTTACCGGTGGCGGTCTCCACACAGACTTCGGCCAGGAACACACCATACATATAGACGGCAAACGGATTGCCCTGGCCGTTTTCATCACAGTTGGCGGCCGGGGCGGTCCAGGAGCCGGTGTATTCAAGGGGGATATTCTCCTGTTTCATCTCGTCATAGGAACGGAAATTGCCGTCGCTTTTCCGCATGGCACCCACCAGCATTTCACAGGCTGCTCTGATGGCCTGGCCCGTGACCACCTGGGACCGGCTGCCGCCGGCAGGACCGCTGTCCGGTACCAGGGAGGTGTCATTCATAACCAGATGAATGTTTTCAGGGGAAATGCCCAGAGGCCGCAGCGCTTCATGGGCGGTCCCCAGAGATCCGCTGTCCGCACCCTGGCCGTGGTCTTCCCAGGAATTGAACAGGGTCACGCTGTTGTCCGGGTTCAGGCAGACCTTTACTTGGGAACTGTCCGGCCCGTCCAGGCCGCACCCGTAAACGCCCACCGACAGCCCCACCCCGTATTTGAACTCATCATTGCTGGACTGTTGGGCCTCTGCCTTTGCCGCGTCATATTTAGGCCGCAGTTTTTCAAACATTTCCGGCAGGCTCAGGCTGTCCGGCACCGCACCGGTGGGAGTGGTGGAACCTTTCCGGTACACGTTTTTCAGGCGCAGGTCAAAGGGGTCCATGCCCAGTTTTTCAGCCAGCATGTCCATGAGCACTTCCGAGGCAAATTCGCTCTGGGGAGATCCATAGGCCCGGAAGGCCGATCCCCAGGAATGGTTGGTGCAGACGGTCCTCCCTTCCCCCCGGATTCGGGGGATATGGTATCCGGCCCCGATGAACTGGGCCCCGCGCAGGGTGAGCAGGTCCCCGAATTCGGAATAGGGACCGTGATCAACGGTCCAGTCACTTTCCATGCCCTGAAGGATGCCGTTCTTGTCCGCCGCGAGACGAAGGTTGATGAAAAAAGGAGAACGTTTGCCGGTATAGATCTGCTGCTGGTACCAGGTATAGTTCAGAAACACCGATTTTCCGGTGGCCAGGGCCGCTGCTCCTAGCAATGCTTCCATGGTGGGGGAAAACTTGTACCCGAATGTGCCGCCGGCAGGGTTCTGGACCAGGGTGAGTTTTTCCGGCGTAATGCCTAAACCCGGGGCGATCATAGCATGGTGAAGAAACAGGCCGATGGATTTGGAATGGATGGTCAGGCGGCCGTCCTCGCCCGGATAGGCAAATCCCACGTCCGGTTCGATGGGCATATGGGGCTGCCGTCCCACATAAAAATCATCTTCCACCACCACATCTGCGACGTCGAAACAGGGACCGGTATCCTCCCCTTTCTGGATCTTCTGGATATAATAAACATTGGGGGTGCCCGGATGAATCTCCATGGCATCGTCAGCCATGGCTGCCGGAGCACTCATGTATTCCGGCAGGGGCTCCAGGTCCACCGCCACTTTTTTCGCAGCGGCCCGGGCATTTTCAACGGTATCGGCACAAACGATGGCAATGGCATCCCCGAACTGGAAAACCTTTTCATCGCATAGAATCGGGCGGTCCCAGCCGTCTCCCTTGTTGGAGGGAAAGGTGATCAGACCGGTGATCCGGTTTTTGCCCTGGATATCCTTGTGGGTGACCACTTTGTATACACCGGGCATTTTTTCCGCTTCCGAGGTATCGATGCCTTTGATATTGGCATGGGACACTTGGGCCTGGACCAATGCCAGCTGAAGAGTGTTTTTTGGCATTTTTATCCCCAGGTCCGCACCGTAATCACAGGTGCCGGTGACCTTTGCCAGGGCTGTGGGACGGGGATATTTGGATCCCCAAATTCTTCCGTCGTCAGGCAGTTTGAATGAGAGCTCTTCCGGGGTCATCTGTTTGTTCATCACCTTTGCCGCATCCATGACCGCATCCACAAGGGGCTTATACCCGGTGCACCGGCAGGCGTTTCTGTGTTTCTGGAACCAGTCTCTCACCTCATCACGAGAGGGATCCGGGGTTTCATCCAGCAGCGCTTTGCTGGAAACGATGAATCCCGGGGAACAGAATCCGCATTGGGCCCCGCCGTGAACCATCCAGGAAGCCTGGAGGGGGTGCAGGTCGTCCGGGGTACCGATCCCTTCGATGGTCGTTACTTTTGCATCGTCCGGCACCCGTTTCATTTTAGTGACACAGGAGCGCACCAGTTTGTCGTTCAGAATCACATTGCAGGCACCGCATTGGCCTTCCCCGCATCCCACCTTGACGCCCGTGAGAAACAGGCTTTCCCGGAGCACGGTTGACAACCGGTCCTCTTCATTGACAATCAGGGTTCTGGGGACACCGTTGATGAAAAGATTTTTTTTGATCATACGTCTCTCCTTTTGAAAAAAAGATGGTTAACCGTTTAAACCGGCCACAGAACCCGGAAAAACCCCCACCCGGAAAATCAGGCGATTTTTTCAAGGGCCACGGCACAGGCTTTGTATTCAGCCGTCAAGGTATCAGGATCATAGGCTGGGTTGGTGAGCCAGTTGGCATTGCCGTCTCTGAAATGAAAGGCCATCCAGACCATGCCTTCCGGCATTTCGTGGGTGATCCGGGCCTTGACCGTTACCTCTCCTCTCCTGGATTTGACCCGGATCATTTCATCCTGGTCAATATTGAGTTTTTCGGCATCGGCAAAAGAGATGTCCGCGGTTTCTTCCCCCAGCATCTCGTTGAGCCCTTCACAGTTGCCGGTCTGCGTCCGTGTATGGTAATGATACAACCGCCGTCCCGTACTCAGGATGAACGGATAATCATCATCCGGGACCTCAGCGGCAGGGGTCCATTCCACGGGCATGAAACTGCCCTTTCCTTTGGTGAACCGGCCTTCCAGGTGCAGAATCGGGGTCCCGGGATGGGATTCCGTCGGGCAGGGCCACTGGAGGCCGTCCTCTTCAATCCGGTGATATTTGATGCCTGTCAGGTTGGGGGCAAGTGCCGAAATTTCATCGTCCCACAGATTTTTGGCGCTGTCGGATTCCCAGGTGTGTCCCATGCGGCGGGCGATCTCCCTGAAAATCCACCAGTTGGGCTTGGCATCCCCCGGGGCAGGGCTGGCGGTGCGCACCCGGCTGACGCGGCGTTCACTGTTGGTGAACGTACCGTCATTTTCACTCCAGGCCGCAGCCGGCAGCACCACGTGAGCGAACCGGGTGGTTTCGTTTTCAAAAATGTCCTGAACCACCAGGAATTCAGCAGATGCCAGTTCATGCTCCACTTTGCGGATATCCGGTTCCGTGTTGGCCAGGTTCTCCCCGAAAATGTAGAAGCCCCGGACCGTCTTGTCCACCAGGCCCTCCATCATCTGGGGAATCATCAATCCGGTTTTTTCCGGCAGGCTGTCCACACTCCAGGCGGTTTCGAATTTCCGCCTGGCTGACAGATCTCCCACCGGCTGGTATCCGGGAAACACGTTGGGCAGGGCCCCCATGTCGCAGGCGCCCTGAACATTGTTCTGGCCCCGCAACGGGTTCACCCCGCCGCAGGGAACGCCCATGTTGCCTAAAAGCATCTGGAGATTGGCAATGGACATGACATTGTTTTTGCCGCAGGTGTGTTCGGTGATGCCTAAAGTATAGCAGACCATCACCGGTTTGACCGTGGCCAGAAGCCGGGCGGTTTTGCGGATCAGTTCCGGTTCAATGCCGCTGATTTCTCCGGCTTTTTCAGGCGGGTAGGCTTCAACGGTTTTTTTCAGGGCATCAAATCCTTCGCAGCAGGTCTTCACGAACCCGTGGTCATACAGGTCTTCTTTGATCAATACATGCATGAGTCCGTTGAGCAGGGCGATATCGCTGCCCACCTTGAGGGGCAGGTGGGTGTGGGCAAAATCCACTAGTTTGTGTTTTCGGGGATCCGCTACAATCAGGGTCGCCCCTTTTTGTACGGCATTTTTCAAAAAAGTGGCGGCCACGGGGTGGGCCTCGGTCATGTTGGACCCGATCACCAGAAACATTTTGGCTTTTTCAAACTCGTTAAAGGAGTTGGTCATGGCCCCGGAACCAAAAGAAGTCGCCAGACCGGCGACGGTGGGGGCATGTCAGGTTCGCGCACAATGATCGATGTTGTTGGTCTTGAACACGGCCCGGAACAGTTTCTGCATCTGATAGGAATCTTCGTTGATGCTTCTGGCGCAGCTGACCCCGGCCAAAGCATCCGGCCCGCTCTCATTGATGATTCGGGTGAATGTGTCCGCCACCAGCGCCAGGGCCTCATCCCAAGACGCCTGGCGTAACCCGCTTTTTTCCCGGATCAACGGGGTTTTCAGGCGTTTGTCCGAATAGATGAAATCATATCCGAACCGGCCCTTGACACATAACCTTCCCTGGTTGGGAGCCGCATTATCGGCCCCGGTGACCTTGACGATGGTGTCATCCTTGACATGGAGTATCTGCTGGCATCCCACACCGCAGTAGGGGCAGGTGGTGCGGATTTTTGTCACCTCCCAGGGCCGCCATCTGCCTGAGGCTTTTTTTTCCACCAGTGCCCCCACCGGGCACACCTGCACACATTCTCCGCAGAATATGCAGGCGGAGTTCATCAGGGTGGTGCCGGTGCCGGCAATAATCTGTTCTTTGGTGCCACGGAAACCGAAATCAATGGCCTGGTTCACCTGGATCTCGTTGCAGGCGGCCACGCACCGGCCGCACAGAATGCACCGGGACATATCCCGAATGATGAACGGGTTGTCCTCTTCCACCGGCAGTTTGACCGCTTCCCGGTGACGGCCGCTGACCCGGCCTTTGACCTGATACCGGTAGGCCAGGGTTTGGAGTTCGCAATCCCCCCATACCGGGCACAGATCTTCTTTCCGGTCGTTTTCCATGGCCGCGATCTGAAAATCGGTCCAGGCCTCATCTGCCCGGGAGCCGATGTCACAATTGTGGTTGCCGGAATCCAGCATCAACCCGATGTAAAACTTCCGATATCCCACAATCTTCGGAGTTTCCGTATGAACGATCATGCCGTTTTTTGCCGGTGCGCTGCAGGAAGATACGATCTTTCTTCCCCAGGGTTCCTCCAGTTCCACAATGCACACGCGGCAGGCCCCGGTGGGACGGGTGCCTTTCAGGTGGCAGAGATTGGGAATGTCAATGTGGTTTTGCTGCGCCACTTCCAGGATGGTCTGGCCGGGTTTGAATTCATAGGCGTGGCCGTTGATGGTGATGCGGTTCTGGTCCATGGTGAGTCCTCTTTGGTTTGGTCACGTTTTTTGGGTTATTTTTTTCAAATTTTTAAATCAAAATAACGCTTTACCACAGGTGATTCGTTGTGTCAATATAGGCATAACGAATAAGCCACGCCATGCGGTTTTCCAATCAGAAAAGATGGGTCGTTACTGGTTAAATTTTTTAAGTAGAGCGAGCCGGGTAAGGTAGGTGATCAACTGCTGATTTTTTTCAAATTCTCGCCGTTCTTTTTTGATAAAAATGTGGAAATCGTCCGCCGCAGGGGTGATATGGGGAAAAGGATCCATTAGCAGGTTGTTTTCCAGTTCCCTCATCACGGTGTATCTGGGAACAAATCCGATGCCCAGGCCGGAGATGGCACCGTTGATGATACCCCGGATGTGGTTGATCTGCATCACTTGTTTAAGGCATCCTTGTTTTTCTGAAGGAATGGCGCTGATAAAATTCCGCCACCACGCCAGATCCTTGTCCATGGAAAGAATCCGCACCCGTGCCAGATCATCCAGACAGATGATCTGTTTTTTTTGAATGAATGCCGGAGAGGCAATGGTGACGTATTGTTCCCGGAACAGATGAATTTTTTCTAAGTTTTCACCCATATGCGGTTCACAGTCGATGATCAGGTCCACGGTGTCCTGAAGCAGAGGTTTCAGCAGGTGATGGGAGAACATAAAATCGATGTGAAGTTCCGGGAACCGGTCCAGAAACGCATTGATATGGTTGATCAGAATGGTGGTGCCGAACTCCACGGTGGCCCCCACGCGGATGATGAGAGGTGTTTGTTTTTTCAGCCCGGCCAGGTCCTGGTCGGTTTTTTCCAATTCATAGAAAATTTTTTCACAGGACCGGTACAGAATTTTTCCGGCATCAGTCAGGACCAGGTTTCTGCTCTTTCGGTCGATCAGCGCCGCATCAATGGAAGTTTCCAGTTTTTTGATGGCATGACTCACCGCGCTCTGGGTGATGTGCAGATGGTCTGCGGTTCGGGTGAAATTCCGGATCCTTCCCAGGGTGAAAAAAGTTTTGAGATGATACAGGTCCATACCGGTCCCTTGTTATCTATTTAATTCATGTTAAATATAAATATTATGAATTTTACTATTATCACGATCGTTATTATTATACAATTATATGAAGCGAAAAAATGTAACCGAAATTTTTTGATGATGAGGATGATCCATGGACACACCATACACCATTGACAGCATTTTACAGGATCTGGCTATTGAGCCGGTCAATTGCGGCGCCACCACTGGCTCGACCCGGGGGAGGATTCATACGCTTGGCAAGGAGCTGGTCTCTTGTTCGCCGGCCACCGGCCGGCCCATCGCCAGTGTGATCCAGGCCCAGGCCCATGATTATGAAGCCGTGGTCAGCCGGGCCCGGGCTGCGTTTGAAAAATTCCGGATGATGCCGGCCCCCCGCCGGGGAGAGATTGTCCGTGAGATCGGCGATGCTCTGAGGGAAAAAAAGCAGAGCTGGGTGCCCTGATCAGTCTGGAGACCGGAAAGATCCGTGCCGAAGGCGAAGGTGAAGTCCAGGAAATGATCGATATCGCGGATTTTGCCGTGGGACTGAGCCGCCAGCTGTATGGATTGACCATGCACAGTGAAAGGCCGTCCCACCGGATGTATGAACAGTGGCATCCGTTAGGGATCGTGGGCATTATCACGGCATTCAATTTTCCGGCCGCGGTCTGGTCCTGGAATGCCCTGCTGGCGGCTGTTTGCGGGGATACCGTTCTGTTTAAGCCCAGTTCTAAGACCCCGCTCACTGCCATTGCTATCCAGAACATCATTGCTCCGGTGGTGGACAAATATGAAATTGACGGCGTGTTCAATCTGGTGATCGGAAACCGGGCCGAAGTGGGGGATGCCATGCTCCAGGACAGCCGGATTCCTTTGATCAGCGCTACCGGCAGCACGGCCATGGGAAAAAAGGTAGCCACTACCGTGGCTTCCCGTCTGGGCCGGTCCCTGCTGGAACTGGGGGGCAATAATGCCATTATTGTCACTGAAGACTGTGATCTGGGCATGGCGCTGCGGGCCATCCTTTTCGGAGCCGTAGGCACGGCCGGACAACGGTGCACCTCCACCCGCCGTATTATCATTCACAACACTATCAAAAAGGCATTCGTTCAGAAACTGGTCCATCTCTACGAGCAGATCAAGATCGGGGACCCCATGGACCCGAAAACGTTGATGGGGCCGTTGATCGACGATACGGCAAAACAGGTCATGATGCAGGCCATTGCGGCGGCCAGGAATCAGGGCGGAACCGTGGTTTACGGCGGCACACCTTTGACGGTGGAAGGATTTGAAAACGGCAGTTTTGTCACCCCGGCCATTGTGGAGGCCCAAAACCATTACCCCATCGTGCAGGAAGAGACCTTTGCCCCGATTCTGTATATTATCGGCTATGACACCTTTGACCAGGCCCTGGCATTTCACAATGACGTTCCCCAGGGACTGTCCAGTGCCGTGTTTACCCGCTCCATCAAGTATCAGGAGCAGTTTTTGTCCCACAAAGGATCAGACTGCGGCATTGCCAATGTCAACATCGGCACCAGCGGGGCGGAGATCGGCGGGGCGTTCGGCGGTGAAAAGGAAACCGGCGGAGGCCGGGAATCCGGCAGTGACGCCTGGCGCGCCTACATGCGCCGACAGACCAATACTATCAACTGGGGCAATGACCTGCCCCTGGCCCAGGGAATCGTCTTTGATGCAAAAGGAGAATCATCATGAGCAACAATATCTTTCAGTTGCCGGAAATCAATAACGAACCGGTCAAACAGTATGCCCCAGGCAGCCCGGAACGCAAACGGCTCAAAGCGGAACTGGCCCGCCAGCTGGAAACCGTGCAGGACATTCCCCTGATCATCGGAGGCAAAGAGATCCGGACAAATGATCGGAAAAAAGTGATCTGCCCCCACGATCATGCAAAACCGCTGGCGGTTTTCTCCAATGCTGGAAAAAAGGAAGTGGACCTGGCCATTGAAGCGGCCTTGGATGCAAAGAAACAGTGGGAAAACACCCCGTGGCAGGAACGGGCAGCCATTTTTCTCAAGGCAGCAGACCTGATTTCCCAAAAATATACGTACCGGCTCAATGCCGCCACCATGCTGGGCCAGTCTAAAACCCCGTTTCAGGCGGAAATCGATGCCACTTGCGAACTGGCGGATTTTTTCCGGTTCAATGCCAGGTACATGGCCGAGATTTACGCCGGTCAGCCCGCCTCGGAAAAAGGGGTCTGGAACCACCTGGAATACCGGGCTCTGGAAGGATTCGTGTTCGCCCTCACTCCGTTTAATTTCACGGCCATTGCGGGCAACCTGTGCGGGGCACCGGCGATCATGGGCAATACCGTGGTGTGGAAGCCGGCATCCACGGCAGTACTGTCCGGTTACTACATCATGCAGATTCTTGCAGAGGCCGGGCTACCGGACGGAGTCATCAACTTTGTTCCGGGAAAGGGCTCTGTGGTGGGGGCATCCGTGTTTCACCACCCGGATCTGGCCGGGATCCATTTCACCGGTTCCACAAGCGTGTTCAAGACCCTGTGGAAAACCATGGGCAGCAATATTGACATGTATAGATCCTATCCCAGAATGGTGGGGGAAACCGGGGGCAAAGACTATATTTTCGTGCATCCGTCCGCCAGGGTGGCGCCGGTGGTCGCCGCGGCGGTCCGGGGCGCGTTCGAGTACCAGGGCCAGAAATGCAGCGCCTGTTCCCGAATGTATATACCGGAGTCGCTGTGGGATGAGATCACCACCGGGATCAAGGCCGCCGTGGAACAGATCACGGTGGGCAGCGTGACGGGGTTCCGGCATTTCATGAACGCCTTGATCGACGAGGCTGCGTTCGACAATGCCGTCGGATACATCGACCGGGCCAGGACATCGGATTCCGCCGACATCCTGGCGGGGGGGCATGCGGACAAATCAACTGGTTATTTTATCGAACCCACGGTGATCGTGACCACCGATCCGAGTTATGAATCCATGACCGAGGAAATTTTCGGTCCGATTTTGACACTGTATGAGTATAAAGATACCGCTATTGACGATGCGGTGGCCCTGGTGGACAACACTTCCCCCTATGCCCTGACCGGAGCCGTATTTGCTCAGGACCGCCAGGCCATTCAGGACCTGACAAAAGCCCTGGTTCACAGTGCCGGCAATTTTTACATCAATGACAAGCCCACCGGTGCGGTGGTGGGACAGCAGCCTTTCGGCGGTGCCCGGGCCAGCGGAACCAATGACAAGGCCGGCAGCATGCTCAACCTGCTGCGCTGGACTTCGGTGCGCACCATCAAGGAGAATTTTGTACCGCCAGAAGAGATTGCCTATCCATTCATGGAAGATGATCCCGTGGACGAACCCGCATAGGGGAAGACAAAGGTCGGGGGCTGCCCGAAGAGGTGTCCCCCATCCAGTTCCGGTGGAAAATCCGTTTATAATGGACAAGCCGCAGGGTGTCCTCTGCATCATCGTACAGGTCTTTGCCGCAATTCCGGATAATGTGCCCTTTTAGGCACTAGAAGATCGATGACCTATGATCCACATTCATCACCCTTGTGAGGCAAAACAAAAGAATCATCATCTCAACGATTTCAGTGCCATTGGGCAAAAACACCGCCATACCATCAAGAATAGCGGTGTTTTTACGAACGATTCCTGGGACTGATTCTCAAGCATCAAAAGATATGGATGCGGTCGGCACCATGGCTTCGTTTCCTTATCCAACAGCTCGAATCACTCTGGTCGTTCCTTGATGTTGTCATTTAAGAATACTTGTTCCATGCGCTCCTTGAATTCTCTTCCGATATCGTTTGGCCTGATGAATTCATGTTATACTTAAAATTTGTAAGATCATTCGAACCTGCTGTATTTGTTTCGCTTTTGTCTAAAAGTCGGTGAGTTTGAATGGTTCCATCCGGAGCGCCCCGTGGATGGATACCTTATCTCTCTATCATGGTTCAGCTTTTATTTGATTACATTTCATTGCCTTCAATCGCGTAAGTGAAAATTTTGCTTCAGCAACCGGGGCTTCATGCGAGTTCGCCCTTGAACAGAATGCATTTAATTATTGCGCATTATATTATTGCTATGGTAATATATTGATGCTTCATGTGCCTCAAAGGAGACGTGACTGAATGACAAAAATTGACTATGGATTGATTGTGGCCCAAAATGAGCTGGAAATTTTATGGTATGACCAGAATGCGGAGAAACTACTAAATCTTTCCAGAGATATGTCAGCGCCAAGCCAGCCGCAGCTCGAATCGACCGCACTTATTGACGGGCCGGAGTATGAAAAAATCGAACGAGGCGGGAAAACGCTGCGGATACAGCGAAATAAAATATCCATAGGGCGAGATCGATGGACCATTATTACCATTCATGATGTAACTGATTGGATATTTAGGGAAAAAATGGACTATATCCTGGAGAAAATGTTGGACTACGTCCAGGATGCGTTATATGTGGTTGATCCCGAAGGGAATGAAATATTTCATAAAAACATAGAACGCTTCACTCCCGGCCATCGACAACAGATGATCGACGAACTCATGACCGTATTCAAAACCGGCCGGCCTATTGTGGGTAAATACCGTAGATATCTCACCAGAGACCAACGCCCCATCCACATGCTTTCCACCGCTATACCGGTCAAAAAGGGGGAAAAAATCATTGGGGCCATATTGGTTAACAACTATATCAACCGCATGCGAAAAGTTATTTCCAAAGCCGTTGATTTGCAAAATCAAACCGAAGGGAAAAAACACAGCGCACTGATGCGGGACAACGGTACCCGGTATGCATTTGACGATTTAAAAAGCGAAAATAAAGATCTTAAAGCCATTGTGGCCAAGGCCCGGAAAGCATCATCAACCAGTGTTCCCATCCTTCTTTATGGGGAAACCGGCACTGGCAAGGAGATTTTCGCTCAAAGTATCCATAACCAATCCGTTAATCGTGAGGAAATGTTTGTGGCTGTCAACTGTGCGGCCATCCCTGAAACATTAATGGAAAGCCTGCTATTCGGCACTGTAAAAGGGGTGTTTACCGGTGCGGAAAACAATAAAGGTCTTCTGGAACAGGCAGGAAAAGGAACGCTGTTCCTGGACGAAATCAATTCGATGAGTATCGATTGTCAGGCCAAATTGCTTCGGGTGTTACAGGAAAAACGAGTCCGAAAATTGGGTGGGGGCCAAGAGATCCCCGTGTTTTGCCGGGTGATCAGCGCCATTAACACGGATCCTCAGGAATTAATCCGCAAGAAAAAATTGAGGGAAGACTTTTTTTATCGGATTGCCGTGGTTACATTACAGATACCGCCTCTAAGAAACAGGAAAGAGGACATCCTCTTGCTAAGCCACCATTTTATCAAACAATTCAACAAAATTTACGAAAAAATGGTCGAAGGTCTGTCTTGGAGCCTGGAAAACATTTTTCTTAATCATGCCTGGCCTGGAAATGTGAGGGAATTGAGGCATATCCTCGAGGGGGCCTTTAATCTGATTGAAAGCGAAAAATTTATCCGGCCTGCCCATATCCCCGATTTTTTTCAATGCCAACCGTGTGTGGAATCCGTTGCCGAAAAACTTAACCATACGGTTAATGTTCCATTGGGACCCTCCGATCATCTTTCCCTGCCCGAGCAACTAAAAACGATCGAAGCTCAGATTATTTTAAACAGTATACAGACCAGTGGCGGCAATATCGCCCAAAGCGCCCGGATGCTCGGTATTCACAGGCAGAACCTTCAGGCAAGAATGAAAAAACTGAATATTAAAAAGCAATATATCTTTTAGTCCCCTCCCCACACATTTCCCGCCCGGCAGTCGCCAGATGCCCCCATTTTCTCGAGGAGTTTTCTGCCTGACCGATCAAGTCTGAGGGATTGGCCAATAGCATGGAAAAAACTTGAAACATGTCACCGGGCAAGGCGCCCTGACTCGGCGAATATTGGACAGGGCACACGACTTGCATAATCCCGGAATAAAACCGATTTAAAGGAGGCCTGTATTTTATGGGCGAAAGATCGATATGGATTGAGATCGAGGTCAATGGCCGGGTCTACAAAGAGCTTGTTGGTGTGCATGAAACCCTTCTGGATGTGATTCGGGAAAAATTGGGATTAAAAGGTGCCAAAGAGGGCTGCGGCTGCGGGCAATGCGGCGCCTGCACGTTATTGCTGGAGGGCCAGCCGGTAAATGCCTGTCTTATGCTGGCTGTTCAGGCCGATCAAAAGCGGGTAACAACGATAGAGGGCCTGGCGCCTGCCGACGGATTACATCCGATTCAAAAGGCTTTTATTGAGGAACACGCTGTCCAGTGCGGTTATTGTACGTCAGGCATGATCCTGTCATCCAAGGCCTTTTTGGATAAAAAAACTGAATGCACGGATGAAAAGATTCAAGAGGCCCTCTCCGGTAATGCCTGCCGTTGCACCGGGTATACCAAGATTATTCAGGCGGTGAGGCGAGCCGCCGGTATGTATACGAACGATGATAGGAAATCGCAGACTTAAAAAAATGTTTTGAACACGTTCGGAGGAAACTTCGCGCGTTTCATATGACAATGGCTTTTACGATAGCTAAATGATTCGATCAACAGGAAACCGAATGGATTTTAAAGTTGTCGGACAGTCCCATCCCCGAGTGGAGTCCGTAAAAAAAGTCACGGGAAAGGCCGTTTATACCGGAGATATCGTTTTCCCGGATATGGCTTTCGGGGTTATTTTACGCAGTTCCCATGCCTGTGCCCGGGTATTGAGTATTGATAAGGGCGAGGCAGAAAAAGTTAAAGGAGTGCTGGGTATCCTTCTTCCGGAAGACGTTCCGCAGAGACGGTTTAATTGTTCAGGGAATCCGCCTTCACCACTTTTGATTAAAGATGAATCTCTTCTGACCGACCATCCCTTGTTCGCCGGCGATAGGATCGCTGCTGTAGTTGCGGAAACGGAGGAAGCGGCCCTGGAAGCCTTGGGCAAGTTGAAGGTCGGGTATGAAATTTTACCACCGGTATTTAAAATAAAGGAGGCGCTTTCGGAGGCAGCCCCTAATATTCACCCGGATTTAGGCAACGACAATATTGCCAAGCGAATGACCGTTAGCCAGGGTGATATTGAAGAAGGCTTTCGAAATTCGGCGTATGTGTTTGATGAGGAATTCCATACTCCTGTGGTACAACATGTGGTTCTGGAGCCGGCCGGATGCATTTGCCATTTCACAGCGGAAGGAAAACTGACGGTATGGAGCACTTCCCAAACGCCTTTCCAGGAAAGGCGGATACTGTCTGAACTCCTTGATTTGGCCCAATCTGATATCCGTATCATAAAACCCATAATGGGCGGTGGCTTTGGTGGGCGGCAGCAACTGCATAATCAACATGTCGGAGCGCTATTGTCCAAATTGATTCGTCGGCCGGTCAAAATTGTCAATACGCGGGAAGAGGAGTTATACGCCTCTGTTGTTCGGCACGAATCGATAATCAAACTGAAAGTCGGGGTGGCTCAAGATGGATTGATCCAGGCCTTTCACGCCAGGGTCTTTTTAAATACCGGTCCCTACGCCACCCATGGTCCAGTTGTTCTGCTGCTGCCGCAAGGAAACTCCAGTACCGCGTCCCCCATTATTTGTACGAAGGATATTGCGTATATACCAACGGTCCTGTGGCCGGGGCCATGCGCGGGTATGGCAATCCGCAAATTACCTTTGCCCGGGAGGTTTTGTTCAATCGGATCGCCAGGAAATTGAATATGGACCCGGTTCGTTTCCGGCTTTTAAACCATGTCGAGGTCGGAGACCATTTCCCGGCCGCAGATCGGCCACTTCATAGCTGCGCTATAGAAGACTGTGTCAGCGGGGCTGAAAAAATTAAAACCGATATCGAAAACAAGGCCAAGGACACTTCTCCCCAACCCGGTTCAACCGATCGAACCGAAGCCTGGGGTGTTGCTTTCGGCTGTCATACCTCCGGTCCTTCATCCAAGGAAGGAATGAGTTCCTGTGTGCTTCTGGTCAATGATGACGGCACAGTCCAGTTGATGACCGGATCGGCGGATATCGGACAGGGCAGCGAGACATCGCTTAGCCAGGTGGCAGCGGAAAAATTGGGAATAGATCTTTCCGATATTACCATCCATGCGGCCGATACCCTGACCACTCCATACGATACCGGGACATTTGCCAGCAGTCAGATGTACGTTAGCGGCAATGCCGTGTACCAGGCAGCACAAAATCTGTTGGACAATCTGATAAGGGCCTTGTGCCGGAAGTACAATCTTGAATCCGATCAAATCACCCATCAAAACGGGAAATTTGTTGTAATTACGGAAAGCGGCATCAAAACAATGACTTTTAAGGAGAGCGTCGGTGAAGTGGCCTTTGGGACGAGGGGAACGGTTTTAATCGGCAATTCCAGTTTTAAGGCTCAGGACAGCCCGCCGCCATTCGCTGTTTGTTGGGCCAAGGTGGCTTTTGACCGACGGACAAACACCGTTGTGGTCAAACATCTCATCGAAGCCGTTGATGTAGGCACCGCAGTAAATCCGGAAATCGTGATCGGCCAGGTGCAAGGCGGGCTGTCAATGGGCTTTGGGTACGCCATGATGGAAGAGATCCAAATTGATCTTCGTTCTCAAAAGCCAATATCCTCGGACATGTTGCACTACAAACTGCCATTGTCCATGGATATGCCTCAAACTCATGTCTATATCGCCTCAGGGTACGAACCGACCGGCCCATTGGGGGCTAAAAGTGTGGGCGAGCTTTCAGTCGTGCCCGTAGCCCCGGCAATCGTGAATGCCGTTTCAAACGCTTGCAAACAGGATATCAACAGCCTTCCTGTATCCAAAGTCATTATCCCCGGGGCCGTTCGTTTGACCGGATGGCATTCCACAGTGAAGAACGGAGGCAAAAAATGAAAATTCGAAACAGCTTCCTGTACCTGAGACCCTCATCCATCAAGCAGGTGTATGAATATCTCCAAACCCGGGAGAATGCAACCATTCTGGCCGGAGGAACAGACCTTGTGCCTTTGATGAAATACGGACTGAAAAATCCCGGTTATTTGCTGGCCCTGGATCAAATTGAGGACCTGAAAAAATAGAAGTGCGGTCGGAAGGCTTATTCATAGGGTCGATGAATACCCTGTCAACGCTGGAGGCCCATCCGCTGATCCGTGAACACTGCCCCGTCCTCAGTGAAACCGCCCGTTTGGTAGCCTCTCCCCAGATCAGAAACGTGGGTGTAATCGGCGGTAATATCCTTCAGGACAGAAGGTGCATGTATTTTAATCAGACTGAATTCTGGCGGGCCGGACTGGAGCCGTGCTTCAAGACCGGTGGCCGGGTCTGCCATCAGGCACCCGGGTCTTCGTCATGCCGCGCCATTTACTATTCGGACCTGGCCCCTTTGCTCATGGTGATGGACGCCCGGGTCGAGTATTTTACGGATTGCGGATATAAATATGATTCATTGCAAAAAATCATTCACCAGCATGTCCTGGCCAACGGCTCTCCAGAGGGAAAAAATCCCTTTATCACCGGATTTGTCATTCCCCACCTATCGGATGGTACCTGGCTCAAATGTGTCAAGCACAGTGTTCGTGCCTCACTCGATTTTCCTATTCTTAATGGAGCTATGCTTTACCACCCTTCTTCAAACAGCAACCAGTCGGGCCGAGTGCGAATTGTTATCGGGGCTGTTTCGCCCGAACCCACAGAATTGATCGAAACGCAGGGTCAGATCGAAGAATATGCCGCCGGCCGGGGAGGATCGATAAAGGAAATAATTGAAACCGCTGTATCTGAAACCAATCGAAAATCGGGATTGATCAGGGAAACCGGGCTTTCTTTGAAAGCTAGGAAAAAGGCATTCGGAGCCGTTGCTAGTTTGACCGAAGAATTCATATGCCATTTAGAGGGTCAAATGACTTTAGCAGGAAATCACTGATGTTCGGTTATTCAAAAAAACAACTCCACCACAGAGGCATAATGACGGGATGATTAAAAACACGTCGTTATCAAGAGCGACGTTTTAGCGAAATTCGGGAATGCTGGCTGACTTCAATGACAAGCCAGCCAATAATTAACCAAAAATGTTAAGGGGTCGTGTTATGGACAGAGTAATACTTAACGGTAATTCGTTGACCATTAATGATGTGGTCAGGATTGCCCGCAACTTTGTACCCGTTGAAATTGCCAGAGAAAGCAGAGATGAGATCATCCGGGTTCGTGATTATATCGAAGAAAACTGGATGACGCCGTCATCTCCTCCAACCTATGGATTCAATACCGGCGTGGGCAAGCTCAAGTACTTGAATATCGATATGGAGCAAAACGATGTTTTCCAACACAATCTCGTACTTTCCCACTGTGGCGGCATAGGGGAGCCTGCCAGTGAAGAGGTGGTCCGGGCTACCATGGCCGTGAGGCTGAATGCGTTTTGCCAGGGCGTTTCCGGCCTGAGGATTGATGTCATTGACCGCTTGACAGATATGCTGAACAAAGGTGTGCATCCGGTCATTCCCATTCAGGGCTCTGTTGGGGCCAGCGGAGATCTGGCCCCTCTGGCGCATATGGTTTCCGTGCTGATCGGATTTCCCGATGCCGAAGCCTTTTATAAGGGGGAAAGGATGTCGGCCCCGGAAGCCTTGGAAAAAGCAGGCATCACCCCGGTGGAGTACCAACTCAAAGCCAAAGACTGCCTGGCCTTGATCAACGGCACGACCATGTTTGCCGGTATGGCCGCTCTGAACTATTTCGATGCGGCCAGGCTGGTCAGGGAAGCCGAGATTTCAGCTGCTTTAAGTATTGAAGCGGTGCGGGGGGAAACAGCCGCCTTTGATTCTCGAATTCACCAAGTCCGAAAACAAAAGGGGCAAATCGACTGTGCCCATAATATTGTTCGCCTCCTCGAGGGAAGCGGGCGAGCGACTGAAGAGGCGCGCATGGTTCTTCTTAAAGACGATGTGTTGCACACCGAATATAAACCCCGCGTTCAGGATGTGTATTCGATACGTTGCCTTCCTCAGGTACAAGGGGCTATTCGGGACAACATGGGCTATGTAAAGACGGTTCTGGAAAGGGAGATAAATGCAGCAACAGATAATCCGCTAGTGTTTTGGAACGATGAGGAAAAGCTGGAGTTCCTAAGCGGCGGGAATTTCCACGGCGAACCTATTGCCTTTGCCATGGACATACTCAGCATGTCCATGGCCGAGTTGGGCAATATCTCCGAACGTCGAACCTTTTTCATGCTCGATCCCACACTCAGCTATGGACTCCCTCCCAACCTGGCCGGAGTGCCTGCCGGGCTGAACTATGGCTACGGGATAATCGCCTGCTCGGCCTCCGCCCTTGTTTCTGAAAATAAAACGCTCTGCTTTCCGGCCAGCGTTGATAACGTTCCGACCAAAAGCAACCAGGAAGATCATGTCAGCATGGCACCCTGGGCCTGTAGAAAGGCAAAATCAATTATCGACAATACATATAAAGTCATCGGTATCGAATACATGATAGCCGCTGAAGCCATCTCCCTGACCAAAGACCAACTCGGGCAATTTAATCTGGGAAAAGGAACACAGGCCGCTTTCAACAGAATAAGGCAAGATGTAAAAGCCGCCTATCAGGATTCATATATGCCAAATCAATCCGGTCCGGCTATCGAGTTGGTTCATACCGGAGCCATTCTCGAATCCGTGGAAGAAGCCATAGGTGAATTACTATAACGTGGTCGGATATTAAAATGGCAAACATATTTGGTCCGTGTTCATAAAGAAACAGACACTATTTAGAAAAGTCCGAACAATAATTGTGCCTTGAGATAGCAACGATGTATTTATAGCAGAGTATATATTTCAATACAGCTCGTTCAAAATACCGTTATTCTTCGGGAGAACTCTTCCCTGTCTAATTGGTATACCCACGACCGGTTTGAGACACTCTCGCTGTGAAGCATTGTTCTTGTGAGTTGAAAGGCAACCGAACCGAAAGGAGGAGGGTTTTAAATGACTGAGAAAAAGAATGAACTTACTTTGGGGCTGGCATTGTTGATCATATTGGGTACCGCGGTGATCATGTGCGTCAGTATCATTTTTTGGGGTCTAGATGCGCATATTCCATTGATGTTCAGTATTATTCTGGCTGCTTTGTTCGGCCTGAGTAGGGGATATAAATGGAAGGATATCTTCGACGGCATTTCCATGGGGATCAAGGAAGCCATTGAACCCGTTATCATTCTGGCTTTGGTCGGACTTATCATCGGCACATGGATTTTATCGGGAACCGTTCCAACATTGATTTTTTACGGTCTCAAGCTGATGTCTCCCCAAATATTCCTTTTTGCCACGACCATCGTCTGTGCCATTGTTTCGACTATGACCGGTTCAGCCTGGGGCACAGCAGGAACCGTGGGCGTCGCCTTTATGGGCATTGGCCAGGGGCTCGGCATTCCCGCACCCTGGGTCGCGGGTTCGGTTTTAACCGGTGCCTATTTTGGCGACAAGATGTCGCCCATGTCAGATACAACGATTCTAGCTTCGGCCATTGCCGGTTCGGACATCTGGGATCACATCAAAAGCATGTTCTGGACTACGATCCCGGGATTTACCATCGCCCTAATCGTTTTCCTGATTCTGGGGTTCAAACATACAGGAAACGATATAGATAGTGAAAATATCAACCTGATTCTTAACGGTCTCAGCAGCCAGTTCAACATTAATATACTCCTGCTCCTACCGGCTATATTTGTTATCGGGATGGCTGTCAAGAAACAGCCGGCCATCCCGACCTTAATGATGGGCGCCATTTTTGCCGGAATCCTGGCCATGATTTTCCAAGACGGCGTCACAGTTAAAGATGTCCTTGCGGCCATGCATTATGGTTACAAATCCGATACCGGAGTTCAAATCATAGACAAACTCTTATCTAAAGGCGGGCTCAATAGTATGATGTGGTCCATATCACTTATTCTGGTGGCCCTCTCTTTCGGTGGAACCCTGCAAAAGTTGAAGGTCATGGATATAATCATCGACAAGATGATCAGATATCTCCAGTCGATCCGGTCGCTCATCACAGCCAACATTTTCATGTCTCTTTTAGGAAACATGCTCATGGGAACGCAGTACATGGGCATCATCATCCCCGGCAAAATGTTTCAGAGGGTCTATAAGGATATGGGGCTTCAACCCAAGGTTCAATCCCGAACCCTGGAAGATTCGGCGACTCTGACCGACTGCCTGATTCCCTGGACCATAGGGGCAAGCTTTTTTTCCGCGACCCTGGGCGTGCCGACATTGGAATATGCACCGTTCGTCGTGATGAACTATACCGTTCCCTTTATATCCCTCATCTATGGAATCACAGGCATAGCCATGTTCAAGATAAAGGACCAAGATGCTGTGAACGAAGACGAGGCTTCATAAATGGCGTAATACCAGTCTCCATTCAGCTCCGGTATAACGGAGCTGAATGGAAAGTTTTTTTGAAATCCCGAAAAGGCTGCCTCATCCAGGTGGCCTTTTTGGTTCCAAGACGGTCAGTTCATGGACCGGCTCATAGAAAAAAACTGGAGGATCATCGGTCATTCATTCCGAACCGTATTCACACAAAAGGAAAGTATTTTGGGTTGTGACGGCCTAAAAATTTCAGTTTGAGAAATTCAAGATCACGATATTCCCATATCTTCCATCGCTTTCAGGCCTCCTCCTTTTTCGTGGGAATGATAAGAACTCCACAGACCATTGGATATACAATGGAACTATACCCGTTTCCCATTGAGATTGATGCCCTTTTCATCCTCCGGCTTTGAGGCTTGTCACTTTCTTTTTATTTCTTTCCGGTTGGGGTCAGATGAAGGGGTTTTGCTGCTATTTCGGCTGTTAAGATCCAGTTGATTAATCAAAATGGTGACCAGCATGAGCGACCGCTCTATTGTGCTTTTCAAAGCGGGCGAGACACCGGGGTCATTTTCCAGCAACTTCCTGGTATTCTTTATTGTGGCCTCAACGTTTTATGGTCTCTATCTTCATTCATCCCTTCAAAATGGATCATTTGAATAAATAGATTACAACACAGGTTTTTGAAAAGGATTTCCTCGAACGAGGTGGTTTTTGAGTGTTTTTTAAAATTTGGGAGATGACTTGGCTATGTTTTCTTTGTTCGAAGTCAATCAACAGGCTAATATCCATTGAAAATATTTATAAATTAGAGAGTTCTATAATCAACCCGAAAAATCAAAGTTTTGACAAATATCCTTGTCAGGTAAAAAACGGCTGTTTTTCATTGGCCGGTTCTGTTAAAAAATGTCATTTATTGGTGTGATTATATAATAACGTCATTTAACGGAGTAGATATGACAATCCTTGAAGAAACCAGGGAACAGGTACAGGAGAAAGTCGGCAGGGACTATGATGCATTGGTCGTCGAAAGAGCGGTGATCGGCCTGTTTTTCACGGCGGTTAAACTGTCCTGCGGGGTGGGCGGCATCTGCTATACCCCTGCTAAGGAGATTCCGGCTGCGGTCTGCTGCCCCAGTTCAGCCGGCCGGATATTCAATCCCGAGCATTTGAACGGCATGCCCGTGGCCGAGGCTCTGACCGGGCTGTGTTCGAACGAACCCATCAAAACTGCCCTGTCTATCGCGGTATTGAACGCCTTGAGCACCTTCTGCCGGCAGAAAGGTTTGGCAGGGAAGTATCAGATTCTGACACGGACCGATGCCCAGGATGCGGTGCCCATGCCAGAGGAAAAATCCGTGGCCGTGGTGGGGGCGTTTGTCCCCACCCTCCAGGCATTGAAAGCCCGGGGCGGCACCTGGTGGGTGATTGAAAAGAACCCGGAAACCCTGATGCCCGAAGAGATGCCCCATTATGTTCCGGCGGATCAGTCGCCTGACATTATCGGACAGGCCGATATCCTGGTCATCACCGGCGTGACATTGATCAACCACACTTTGGACGGGATTCTTTCGGCAGCCAGGCCGGATGCGGATATCGCGGTGATGGGGCCCACTGCGGGCGGACTGCCGGACCCGCTGTTCAGTCGGGGCGTCCGGGTGGTGGGGGGCGTGGAAGTGACCCACCCGGACAAACTGCTGGAGATCGTGTCTCTGGGCGGCTCCGGATACCATTTTCTGGACCGGTATGCCGACCGGATTGTGACCCTGAAACATTCAGCGCCGTGACTATTCCGTGTGTCGGGCAGACCTGGAACACACAGAACCGACCAATCAATTTTGAGCGCCCTTGTTTTTGAAATCAACTTTTGAAATCAAAACGCAGGGGCGCTTTTATTCCGGCTGAAATCGGGTTTAATGGGCAAACTGCCGGGCGTATTCCGCGTCATTGTACATGGCTTCACCGTAAAGGTCTTTGCCATAATCCCGGATAATGCGCTGCCCCTGTTCCGATGCGACAAAATCGATGAACCGGGATGTAATGGCCGGGTATTTTCCCCGGCCTTCGGGCTGGCACAGGGCATGGTAGGTGTTGATCAGGAACGGGTCTCCTTTGAACAGTACTGCGAGATTGGAAAGGTCTTTTTTGCCGGCCACCCAGGTGGAGGAATCGGTCATAAAATACCCGTTGATCTCATCGGCCTTTTTCAACGTGGCCATCATGAAATCCCTGGTGATCACATAACAGTCCGAACCCGGCTCGATTCCGGCCTGCTGCCAGATGGCCAGCTCTTTTTTGTGGGTCCCGGAATTGTCCCCCCGGGACAGGAACGGTGAATTTGCCTTTGCGATTCTGGCATATGCCTCTGCGGCGTTGGTGGCACCGGCAATGCCGGCAGGATCGTTTTTGGGTCCCACAATATAGAACTCATTGGACCCGATCAGCGTACGCTTGACAGCCCACCCATCTGCCACGGCCTGCTTTTCCGCCGCCGGAGCATGCACCATGACCACATCCACCTGCTGCTCTTTGAGCAGACTCAGGGATTTGCCCGACCCTGCTTTGACCCAGCACATGGCTGTGTCAAACTGTGCATTGAAGGCATCTGCCAGTTTCTCCAGCATCCCCAGTTCCCCGGGGCTGCCGGTGGCCAGTTTGAAGGTGACCTCACTATCGCCATAAGTCGCCTTGCAGTCCGAAGCCCAGCTGATTCCCCCCATTGCTGCCAGCACCAGCACACAACTGATAAAAATGCCTATCCCTCTTTTTTTAAACGGTTCCATATTGTTTTTCCTCTTCAGTTTAGGTTTATGGATGAGATTCTCCAACCACAAGTGTTCCTTATAATTAAGCGGTTGTTTGTTGTCAATATCTAAGCTTTTTTCGCTGTCTTATGAACAAAACGATATATTCATACCTGTAAACACCGTTTTTCATAGTCTTCTTGGGTCGAAGTGATTCAGGCGGAATGAGGCGGTTTCATCGGTAAAATAAATTTGAAAAAGGTTTTCCGGATGATTTTCCAAGAAGGACATGGGGGGCTCGATTCTGCCGGTCACCGGGGTTGGGTTTTCGTTCGGAAAACGTGTCAATGCTTGAAAAATGTCCGTTCAACCGACAATATACTTTGAACACATCCGGGTGTCCCATCATTTTGTATAGAGCCGGCTTGATCAGCTGATCAAACGAAAGCATGGATGCATAGGGATTTCCCGGCAGGCTGAAAAACAGGGTATTGCCTCGGGTTCCGAAAAGAGTGGGTTTACCGGGCTTTCTGGAACGGTTGGAAAACCGGAGCTTGACATCCATGGCCTGAAATGTTTGACGGATCAAATCATATTTTCCTTTGGACGACCCCCCGGACGTCATGACGACATCGGCGTGACAGGCATCATCCAATACGGCCTGTAAAGCCTCACATCGTCTTTGACAATCCCTATGCACAAGGGAGTTCCCCCTGTTTCCATTACCTGAGCGGCCAGGGCGTAGAGGTTGGAACTCATGGCCTTGAAGGAGGTATAGGGTTCATGGAAATCCGACAGTTCATCACCTGTGGAGACAATCGCTACCACCGGTTTTCTATGAACCGAGACATAAGCCCGCCTCAGGCTTGCCAGAACACCGATTTCAAGAGGATTGATAACGGTGCCGGCATGAAGGATCACATCCCCTTTCTGCATCGATTCCCCGCGGAATCGGATGCCTTCGCCATAGCCGGGCCGGTGGATACAGATGATGGAACCCTCTTCTTCAATGGCATCTTCCTGTTTGATGATCGTGTCCGTTCCGTCCGGAATCAGGGCTCCGGTCGTGATGCGGATTGCCTCGTTTTCATTGACTATCCTGTCATACGGACTGCCAGCTCGGGATTCTCCCGCTATCCTCATGGGGTAAATGCTGCGCGAAACACCCTCGATGAGATCGGCGTATCGGACGGCATATCCGTCCAGGGCAGATATGTCCGCTGCGGGTAACACTTCCATGGCGGTGATATCCTGGATCAACACCCGTTTCAATGCATCAAGGACCGGGACGCTTTCTTTGCCCAGTACCGGTGTTGATTTCAATATCAGGTGTTGTGCCTTTGTTAGCTCGGTCATGCCCCCCCCCTTTGGTCAGGATGTTG